>Ga0111539_10005426_pt1 | contig 16501 bp, 11 predicted proteins | sample RhiMethybrSRZTD1_FD_79667 | JGI IMG/M metagenome (GOLD analysis project Ga0111539, IMG submission 79667) | Populus rhizosphere microbial communities from Tennessee, USA - Rhizosphere MetaG P. TD hybrid SRZTD1 (version 2) (version 2) | ecosystem: Host-associated > Plants > Roots > Rhizosphere >... | reverse complement strand
TCCCGCCGGCCGAGTGCAGGCCGTCTAGAAGTTCCCGTCGCAGAGCGCCGAGGTCTCGGCCGACTCCTGCACGCCGTTGCCGCAGCAGTAGCGATTCGCCGGCTTGCCGCCGGTGCGGCCCGAGCAGTCGGCGGCGCAGTTGTTGCAGTTCTCGCCCGACTCGCAGGTGCCGTCGTTGTCGCAGGCCCCGCCGCCGCCGGTCTGCAGGGTGCAGGCGTACAGCGCCTGCCCGCCGCTCCGGTCGTCCGACGCGATCGCCTTGTTGTCGCAGTAGGCGACCGACGGGTACATCAGGGCCGCCGCGGTGCTCGAGTGTGCCAGCCCGATGAGGTGTCCGATCTCGTGCGTGACCACCGAGTTCAGGTAGATCTCGCTCGAGCAGCCGTCCGGCTCGCCCGGCGTGGTGTAGTTGTACGCCAGGTTGAACGCCACGTCGCTGTCGGTGATCGCGACGACGTTCAACCCGCCGCACGTCCCGGTCGTGTTGGTGTTGTAGTAGCCGGTGGTCGTGGCGGCGAGGCAGGAGCCCTTGCAGATGTTGCGCGGGTCGCTGAAGGCGACGTCGCTGCGGCCGTCGCCCAGCGTGTAGGAGACGTTGCCGGCCGAGGCGTTGACGATCTGGCCGGCGCTGATGCTGTTCCAGGCATTGACCGCGGCGACCGCGGCGCTGACGCCGTGGGTCGAGTCGGTGACGCTGGCCATGCCGCCGCTGTCGACGGTGACCGCCTTGGGAGTCGAGAACCAGCGGCGCGGCGGGCTCAGCAGGACGTAGGCCGAGGCGGCGGTGATGCCGGCCGCGGCGACCAGGACGACGACGGCGACTTTCGCGAGGTTGCGGTTCATCGGCGTCCCCCTACTTTCCGGACGCGGCAATCTGCCGCGCCAGCTGTGCCATCGACAGGCCGTGCGCCGACCCGCCCTTGAGCATCTCGTTGCCGGCCGCGTCGCGGTCGACCTTCGAGAGCCCCTGGAAGTACCCCTCGACCATGGTGACACCGTCGTCCCACAGGCCGAGGAAGACGACGACGCTGTCGCCGACCTGGAATTCCGGCGCCCCCTCCATGACGGCATGGAAGTCACCCACCGTGCCGCCCGGCACGCGCACCGTCTCGTAGGCGTGCTTCGTGCCGGCCAGCGCCCGTTTCACCTCGAGGGTCACGTAGGTGAAGACGTAGGTGTGGTCGGCATTCCACTCGCTGCGGACGTCGGTGACCCTGGCGTGCACGATGCCGTGGGACGACTGGATCAACTGCCCGACACTCTGCTTCACGAAGGTCGAGGCCCCGGCGCCGGTCGCCCCCGCCGCGAGCAGCGCGGCGATGGCGAGGGCAGGGGTGATGCGGCGGAGATGCGTCCTCATCAATTCCCTCCTTGTGGTCGAGAAGATCCGCGCGTCGGCGCGGACACCCAGAGTCCGATGGCGCGACTCTATACGACCAACTTCGCGGGCTGTCAAGCAACGACCCCTGGCATCCCGCGGCCCCCATCCCGTCTGCTGGGTCCCCACCTTCAGGCGATCATTCGTGCCGGACGAGCACCGGCAGCGTGCGGCGGCCGCGGACCCGCCACAACCAGTAGAACATCGCGCCGAACAGCAGCAGGATCGGCAGCGCGCGCATCGGCGCTGTCGTCAAGGGATCGGGAAGGATTTTCGCCACGCGCTCACGGATCGAGAAGAACGAGCCGGCCGCGATGAACAGCGCGAAGCACATCCGCCACAGGTGGCGCGCCAGGCGCGGCCCGCCGCGTGGCGCGCCGCATCGCATGATGCGCACGTCGCCGGCCGCCGCCAGGAGCATGACGGTGGCCATGAAGAAGAACATCAGGAACGGCACGCCCTTGAGGACACCGCCCGGGCTGTTGAACGCCTGCACGCCGCCGACGATCGTCAGGAGCGCCAGTCCGACCACGACGATCAGTGCGGCCACATTGAACCTCCGGGTCCATGCCGACACAGGCCGGACGGTCGTCAGCGCCGTTCCCACGAAGTAGACCGTCATGACGCCGCCCCCCACGTTCCCCAGGATCGCGGCGCTGATCCCCATGACGAGCATGGCGACGACGAACAGCAGCCCGCTGCGGCGGTGGATGGTCCCGCCCTTCTTCACCGAGAGAGCCACGGCGCCGAGGACGAGGGCGAGCCCGCCTGCGGCGACGTGGATCGGCAGGAGCATGCCGTTCATCGGCTCGCGCTCCGCTTGCTCGCCCCTGCCGGTCGCTCGCGTTCCGTGTGCTCCGACTCGAACCGGAGCAGGTCGCCAGGCTGGCACGCGAGCGCGTCGCAGATCGCCTCGAGCGTCGAGAAGCGGATCGCGCGTGCCTTGCCGGTCTTGAGGATCGAGAGGTTGGCGAGCGTCATTCCGACCCGGTCCGCGAGCTCGGTCAGCGTCATCCGTCGATCGTGGAGCAGGTCGTCGAGCTTGACGACGATCGCCACGTCAGACCGTCCCTTCGAGGTCTTCGCGCATGAGCGTGCCTTCGGCGAACACGCGGGCCAGCAGGAAGGTGAGGAGAACGGCGAGCCACCCGCTGATCGAAAAGCCGGCCTGGATATTGAGCGGATGCGCCGGCGACGAAACCGCCTTCACGATCGCCCCGACGACGAGGCTGAGCAGCTGCAGCGCGAGCAGCACCCAGGCGATCGCCTGCAGACGGGCCGCGTTCGCGGCGACAAAGGGGTCGCCGGCGCGAACGGTCTCGACGATCGCACGCAGCCGTCGGAGGACGACGTCGTACAGCGGGATCGCGACGAGGCCGATCACCGCGATCGCGCGCAAGCCCAGGACCACGTGGTCGGCCTCAGGCGACGGAGACAAATCGAGCGCGCTCATGATCCAACGCCGGGTCGGCATGGCGACGAGCAGCACGGCGATCGCGGCGCCGGACAGCCAGTTCAGGACGATGAGAATCCGCAGCACGACGTGGGCGATCGGAAGGGCTGCGGAAGCGGCTGGCCTCGACATGATTCGGTGTCCTCCGGAATATTGACTATCAATAATACTTTTATCGATTAACGTCAAGCAAAATATCGATAGTCAATAACTCGGCATGCCTCCGAGGACCTTCCGACGTTGACCCTCTCCCGAGCCGGCTGCTAGAATTCCGCCCGTCCAGCCACACTGCGAGAGTGTCCAGCCAGACCCAGGGAATGGGGGCGAAACGGTCTCGACGGGGGTGTTGAGGCTGGGGAAGCGTGCCGAGGTCTCCGCCGCCTCGTTAAACAGGTGGAAAATTAGTAAGCGCCAACAACCAGTTCGCGCTGGCTGCTTAGCAGCCCGTTCGCCGGATCCTTCTCCCGCGGGGAACCGGACGAACGTCGAACAGCGGGATAGCCCGACGGTCCGCCCCGGACCGGCGAGCGAAAATCCAGGGGCTGGCGGGCCGCTCCTTTGCCCCTTTGCGGGGCGGCCGGCGACATCGGGCAAAGGGGCTGCGCACGGAGATGCCCCACGCTGATCACTTTCGGACGCGGGTTCGACTCCCGCCGCCTCCACCACTCCCTTCACCGGCGCCGCGCGGATTTCACCTCGGCGCGTCGTCGGGCAGCGTCACCTTGAATCCCGCGCTTTCTACGCCGAACCGGCCGGATCGTCGACGGTTCATTGATCCCCCTCCATCATGGCCGCCGAGTCGGTCACAGGCGGGCCGCATGGAAAGGTATCGGGCAGGGCGCGGCGTTCAGGATGGCCGCGCCCTGCCCACGAGAATCGCCAGGTCTCGCTCGCGCGCAGCGGCCTTAGAAGGGACCCTGAGCGCCGCACTGGGAGTTGTAGGCCGTGACCTGGTAGTACCAGATGCCTCCCGGCGGGACGTCTCCGGAGCTGTCGACCCATTGCTTGTTCGGCGTCGCCTCGTCCATGTCGATGACATTCGAAGCGACGAGCGGCCACGAGGCGGGCGGCAGGGACTTGTTCGTGGATCGGTACACGTTGTAGCCGGTCACCTGGCCAGGCTGGTTCGGGTCCTGGTAGTGGAGGATCGGGTAGTTCGTGCCCCCGCCGCTCAGCGTAACCATGGAGATGAAGATCCGCTCGTCGGGCGGCACACAGTCGCGCAGGCCCGCGTCCCAGCGGAAGGGGTCCTGGAGGTTTCCGAAGACGAAGGCAGGTGTGAGTTGCGTGACCGGGTCGGCATCGCTGTCGACGCCGTCGTCGGCGCCCTGGTCCTTCGTTGTCAGGACCGACCCGATCGGAGGAATGACCCGGATGCGGTAGGTCGCGCCGACCACCTGGTTCGGGAAAGCGTACGCACCGGACGCGTCGGTGAGTGTGGCGGCGAGGAGGCTTCCGGCACCGTCGTAGAGGGCGACGAGGACGTCCTCGGCCCCTGTCTCTCCCGGATCCTGGATGCCGTTGCCGTTGGCGTCCAGCCAGACGCGGTCGCCCGGGGCACCGGGGAGCGCCGTCGTCGTCTCCGAGCTGAGGTTGTCCGTGCCGTCCGGATCCGACCCCGGCCCTGGATGAAGGACGGACACGGTGTTCGTGTAGGAGCCGGGCGATGGGAACGTGACGGTCACGGCGATGCTCACCTGAGCCCCGACCTGCATGGAGCCCAACGCACACTGAACTTCCCCGCCACTGGAGCCCAGGCCGCACGTGCCCTGGGACGGCAGGGCGGACACGAAGGACGAGCCGGCCGGCAGCGTGTCGAGGAGCGTGGTAGCGACCGCGGCATCCGGCCCGGAGTTTGACACGCTCAGCGCATAGGTCAGAGGTGAGCCGGAAAAAGCGGGATCGACCTGGTCGCTCTGCGTCACGCTGAGATCGGAGAGGCTTGGCGTGCGGAGGTCCGCCTCCTGCCAGCCATTCCCGGGGACCGTGAACCAGCGGCTTCGACTCTGCAGGGGCGTCGTCGCCGGATGATACCGGAGTCGCGCTCTCCAATGAAGGACCGAGAGACGGGGCGCGGTCACCAGCTCGCTCAGCGCGGCGCCTGCCGTCCCGCTGTCGATCCAGCCCGGGCTCATCTGGGTCCCCGTGCCGTCGAAGAGCACACCCAGAGGCTTGACCTCCCACTCCAGCTTCACGAGTCCCCGGCCGAAGGGAGTGCGTCCGAGGGCCGCGAGGCGGAAGCCGTTCCCGCTCTCGCTGGAGCCCAGGGGAGAGATCGACGCCAGGTCATCCTTGCGTCGCTGCTGGGGACGAACGCTCAGGCCCGACCCGCCGTTCCCGAGGTAGAGAAAGGCGCGGCCTGCCGCGTCCTGTTGGAACCAGTCGAGCAGCGGGGCTCCCACGATGATGTCCGCATAACCGTCGCCGTTGACATCGCCGGCCGTCCCGACGGCGCTGCCGAAACGGGCATCGCTCACGTTTCCATCAGCCGTCCAATCGGAAGTCAACGACAGCCCCGAGGCCGAGCCGTGATAGACATAAGCGCGGCCTTCATCGAACTGACTGTTGTGGAATTTCGGGGCCCCTACGATGACGTCGGCATAGCCGTCCCCGTTGACGTCGCCGACCGTGCCGACGGAAAAACCGAAATCGGCGAATTCCTGGCTGCCTGTGGCAACCCACTGCGGTCCAGACAGCGACAGCCCCGAGGCGGAACCGTGGTAGACGTACACGATGCCCACCTGCACGACATCGTCATTCACGACGATCGACAACATATAGCCCGCGACGATCACATCGGAATAGCCATCACCATTGACGTCCCCGGCCGTCCCCGCGGCGACGCTGGCCGCCAGGTTCGCCACGGACCAGTTCGGCGTGAGAGACAGCCCCGCCGCGGATCCGTGGTAGACGAAAGCCCGGCCCCCACCCGCCAACCGTGCCCCGACGATGATGTCCGTGTAGCCGTCGCCGTTGACGTCCCCGGCCGTCCCGACCGGGCTGCCGAACTCGGAGCCGGGCTGACCTCCTTGAGCGGTCCAGGACGCGGTCGGGGACAGTCCCGCAGCGGAGCCGTGATAGACGAGGCTTCGACCGTTGCCGAGGAACGGGGCTCCCACGATGATGTCGGCGTAGCCGTCGCCGTTGACGTCGCCGGCGGTCCCGACGGAGGCGCCGAGCCTGGCATTCGCCTGATTGCCCTGGGATGTCCAGTTCGGCGTGGGGGATAGTCCCGAGGCCGACCCGTGATACACGAACGCGCCCCCTTCATCGAGCACGACGGCTTCGAAGAATGGGGCCCCCACGATCACGTCCGCATAACCATCGCCGTTGACGTCTCCGGCCGTACCGACGGACTGGCCGAAGCCGGCGCCTTGTTCGTTGATAGCGGCCGTCCAGTTCGCGGTCGGAGACAGCCCCGCGGCGGAGCCGTGATAGACGAAGGCGCGGCCCCCGAGTTGAGGGTCGAAGAGCGGCGCTCCCACGATGACGTCGGCATAGCCGTCGCCGTTGACGTCCCCGGCCGTCGCGACCGAGTAGCCGAATTTCGCCGGGGCGAGTGGCTGGGTGCCTGTTGCGGTCCAGCCCGCCGTCAGCGACAAACCCGAAGCGGAGCCGTGATAAGCGAACGCGCGGCCTTCCATGGTCTGGCCGTTGGTGAAGAATGGGGACCCCACGACGACATCCGCGTAGCCGTCGCCGTTGACGTCCCCGGCCGTGCCAACGGATGTGCCGAACTGGGCGCTCGCCTGATTGCTCTCGGCGGTCCAGCTTGGCGTGGAGGACAGCCCCGAAGCAGTGCCCTGATAGACGAACGCACGGCCTTCCTGGGACTGGCCATTGGTGAAGCTGGGGGCGCCCACGACGACGTCGGCGTAGCCGTCCCCGTTGACGTCTCCGGCCGTCCCGACCGAGTAGCCGAACACAGCGCCCCCCTGGTTGCCTTCGGCCGTCCAGTTCGCCGTCAGAGACAGCCCCGAGGCCGAGCCCTGATAGACGAAGGCGCCGCCTTCGGCTCCCTCACCGTTGAAGAAGAAATAGGCACCGACGATGACGTCGGCGTAGCCATCGCCGTTGACGTCCCCGGCGGTCCCGACGGCATTGCCGAACTGGGCGTTGGCCTGGTCGCCTTCCGCGGTCCAGTTTGCCGTCGCAGACAGCCCCGAAGGGGAGCCGTGATAAACGAAGGTCCGGCCCTCATCGGCCTGCCCGTTGTCGAAGGAGATGGCCCCCACGATGACATCCGCGTAGCCGTCGGCGTTGACGTCCCCGGCCATCCCCACGGAGTAGCCGAACTGCGCACCTGCCTGGTCGCTTTCGGCCGTCCAGCTCGCCGTCGCCGACAGTCCCGCGGCGGAGCCGTGATAGACGAAGGCGCGGCCCTCATCGGGTTCGCCGTTGTCGAAGAACCAGGCCCCCACGATCACATCGGAGTAGCCGTCGGTGTTGACGTCCCCGGCCGTCCCCACGGAGTAGCCGAACTGCGCACCTGCCTGGTCGCTTTCGGCCGTCCAGCTCGGCGTCGTCGACAGCCCCGCGGCGGAACCGTGATAGACGAAGGCGCGGCCTTCGTCGGATTCGCCATCGTCGAAGGAATAGGCTCCCACGATGACGTCCGCAACGCCGTCTCCGTTGACGTCCCCGGCTGTCCCGACGGCCCAGCCGAGCTGGGCGCCCCCCTGGTCGCCTTCGGCCGTCCAGCTCGGCGTCAGCGAAAGCCCCGAGGCCGAGCCGTGAAAGACGAAGGCGCGGCCTTCGTCGGTCTCGCCGTTGTCGAAACTGCTGGCGCCTGCGATCACGTCCGAATACCCGTCGCCGTTGACGTCGCCCGCCGTGGCGATGGAGATGCCGAAGAACGCGAGCACCTGGTCGCTCTCGGCCGTCCACGAAGCGCTGGTCAGGAGGGGGTCGATCTCCAAAGGCCAGGTCGCGTGCTTGTCCTCGATCAGGATCCGGATCCCACGCGTCCCCTTGTCGCTCCAGCCGTCCATCCTGGCCGCCACCGGCCGGCCCGCGCCATCCGTCACGCGCAGCTCGGCGTAGCGAAGCGCGCGAGCGCCTGAAGGCGTGACGAAATCGATCGCCTGGCCGTCAGCGCTCACGATGGGCGAGAGATCGCCGTCGAGAATGAAGACGACGGCGAGAGGCGCGTCCGCCCCGGCGTCGTGTCTCCCGGCTCCGCGCGCGCCCGGCCACTCGGGGTGTTCCTCGGGGGGCGCCGCGAGGGTGAGCCCCTGCTCGAGGCCGCGCTCGTCGTTGAGGTACCACTCGACCACCGACCCGCGGCTGTAGGTGATCCGGTTGGCACGGGGAGCCGGGACGGCGCGCTTCGCGCCGAGCACCGTCTCGCCCCGCTCAATCCCCGAGAAGCGCAGGCCCCACTGCCATGCAGGTGAGTCGTCCGATCGCGGGATGACCCGCGGGCCGTCGTCCGTGAAGTACGTGCGGAACCCCTGCGCCCGATTGGGGGCGTGCCACGAGGGGGCCAGCTCCGCGACGAGCGGTCGCTCTTGCCAGGTCATCTCATACTCCGACCGAGCGATCCGCTGCTGCGCCTCCGACCACCAGTCGGACGAGGCTCCCGCGGGGAGGGCCTCGCTCGGGGCGTCGGTGTGGGCATCGGCTTGCGCACCGGTACGTGCAGCACCCGACGCGCCGCCGAGCGGTGACGCGATGCACGCGATCGCGACCAGGATGAACGACATGCGATGGGTACGCCGGACACACTCGCGGCGTGGCGCTGGTGTTGTCTTCATTGGCATTTCCCCCCGGAAGCGATTTGTCTTCGGCATACCATCAGCAGGACCGATCGGAACCTCAGGCTGTTCAATGGCTTCATGTCCGGAAGATCCGTATCGGCGGGCGGTTGTTACTGGGCCTGTAACACTTTCCCGCCCACCCGGATCTTCCGGGCATGAACCCCGAACGACTGGAAGCGGTGGGCACCCCACCACGCACCGTGGCGGGACAGGTCGTGGATGCGCTCGCCGAAGCGGGCGTGGATGTCGTCTTCGGCATTCCCGGCGGCGCGGTGGCACCTCTCTACGCCGCCGTGATGCATCGCCCCGGGATCCGGTTGATCACGGCCAAGCACGAGACCGGCGCGATGTTCATGTGCCTCGGCTACAGCATTGCGACCGGGAAGCCGGGAGCCGTGTTCACGACCGCCGGGCCGGGAATCACCAACGCGCTGACGGGACTCGCGTCCGCTTACTACGAAGGGGTGCCGGTCGTGCACATCGCCGGCGAGGTGCCGCGCGGCTCCTTCGGGCGCGGAGCGCTCCAGGAGAGCTCGGCCTGGGGCCTGGACGCAATGGCGATGACCCGTTCAATCACCCGCTTCTCGGCCCAGCTCATGCGGCCGGGATCGGTGGAAGGGACGGTACGCAAGGCGCTCGCCGCCGCGTGCGGCGGCCGGCGCGGACCGGTGTTCCTGTCCCTGCCATTGGACGTCGCGGCGATGCCGGCCGAGGCGACGGCGAATCGCGGTCAAGTCCGGTCGGCGCACGAGGTGGACACGGAAGCCTGTTTCGACGCCGCCCGCATGCTCGGTGGTGCCGCGAGGCCGCTGATCCTCGCGGGCGCGGGATGCCGGAGTCGGACGAACCGGGCCGCGCTCCGTCGACTCGCCGAGAGACTCGGCGCTCCGGTCGCGGTCACGTGCAAGGGCAAAGGAGTCTTTCCCGAGGACCATCCGCTCTATCTCGGACTCTTCGGGTTCGGGGGGCACGACTCGGTGACGAAGTACCTGTTGGAAGGCGTCGATGTGGTGATGGTGTGCGGATCCGGGCTCAACGATTTCTCGACCAATGCGTGGTCGCCGCTGCTGCGGCCACGGAACGCGATGATCCAGATCGACATCGATCCATCCCAGCTGGGACGGAACTATCCGATCCACCTCGGTCTCGTGGGACCGGTCGATGTCGTCATCCCTCGCCTGCTCGAGGCGCCGTTACCGGACCTCTCCCGATCACCGGCCTCCTTCGAGCCGGCCCTCCAGCGGGCGGAGCCCTCGAGGAGAGGATTGCTCACGATCTGCGAAGTGGTGCAGGCGATGAACGAGGTCTGCCCGCGGGACTCCTTCTACACCGCCGACATGGGGGAGCACCTGTCCATCGCGCTGCACTATCTCCGGGTCCGCGAGGAGGGGGATTTCCTCGCGTGCCTCGGGTTCGGCTCGATGGGTTCGGGCATCTGTGCCGCGATCGGCCACCAGATCGGCGCACCGTCCCGCCCGACATTCGCGATCTGCGGCGATGGAGGGTTCCTCATGTACGGCAACGAGCTGACCACCGCGGTCCAACACGGCGCGGCGACGACGTTCGTGGTGATCAACGACAGCCGGCTCAACATGGTGCACCACGGCATGTGCGACCTGTACGGCGCCAGCCCCGATTTCTCCACGCAGGAGATCGACTTCGCGGCCTTCGCCCGGACGCTCGGCGCGGCGGGGGAGTTGATCCGGACGCGCGAGCAGCTCACCAGCGCGCTCGCGCGAAAGAGATCGAGCCCTGTCGTCCTCGACGTGCGGGTGGATCCGGATGTCCGGCTGGGAGGGAGCCAGCGCGACGCGGCCTTGCGCCAGTTTACGGATGCACCCCATGAGTGAGCGCGCGGCCGGAATCCTCGGGATTGGGTGGCATCTCCCGCCGAAGGTGCGCGGGAATGACTTCTGGGGCACGGGGTTCCGCCGGGTTGCCGACGAGGGGGCGGCCGGGAACATCCTGGCCGTCGAGCGCGATTCGCAGGGGAAAATGGTCACGCTGCCACCCGAGATCGCCGAGGCGATGGCGGTCTTCGGGGACGATCCTTTCCGGGGCGCCCGTGTGCGCCGGGTGATCGCCGACGAGGCCGAGCCGTCCGACATGGAAGCGGCCGCCGCCGGGGAAGCCCTGCGGGCCGCCGGGATCGGGCCGGACGAGATCGACCTGGTGATGGTGGGATCGGTGCCTCCGGATCGCCTGGTGGCTCCTTCCAACGCCGCGGCCGTGCAGGCGAAATGCGGTCTCAGCCGGGCGACGGGCTGGTCGGTGGACGTCGGGTGCGCCACCTTTCAGGCGCAGCTCGAGGCGGCCGTGGGGCTCGTCCGGGCCGGGCTCTACCGCCGCATCCTGCTCGTCGTCTCGTCCGCCGTGTCGCGCGTCATCGACTACGAACACTCCATCTCCCCGATGTTCGGCGATGCCGCCGCCGCCGTCGTGATCGGCGACGTGCCGTCCGGGTACGGCCTGATCGGACGCTGGTCGCGCACCGACGGCGCCCTCCGTGAGGGCGTCGTGCTCGCGCCGGTCGCCGACGGAGTTCCGCACCGGCGCTGGGACCTCGTTCCCGGTCGCATCCAGGTGACGACCTTCGATCGTGTCGGCGCGAAACGACTCGGCGTCCGATCGACCGCTTACTGCCGCGAGGCGTGCCTCGGCGCTCTGGAGAATGCCGGTCTTCGAATCGACGACGTCGCGTTGTTCGTCGCGAACCAGAGCGTGGGCTGGCTGGTGGACGCCTGCCGGCGCAACCTCGGCCTGCCGCGCGAGAAGGTGATCGATACGTTCGCCGAGGTGGCGAACATCGGGGCGGCGGCCATTCCATACAACCTGGCGCGCGCCCGGGAGGAGGGACGGTTGCGGGACGGCGACGTCGTGCTGCTCTACTCGCCGGGGGCCGGGTTCACCTGGACCGCGAATGTCATCCGTTGGAAAGAGCCAGGGCCGGGAACAGTGCTTGACGTACGGACGAACCGGTCGTAGCTGTTGGGGTCCGGGAGAGACATAAGGGCTCCGGAAAGGGGGGGAGCGTGCGCCAGGATGGGAGGGTCGTCTCTTCGAGTGCCGTCCGTCGTCTCGTCTGGCGCGCGCCGATCCTCGCCGCGGCCGCGGCGGGACTGCTGACCGCAGGACTGGCGCACGCGGGCATCAGCGCCGTTTGCGAGGCGCAATTATTCAGGCGCTGGACGGCAGCGACTTCGGGCAGCGGCGTCGCATCCGCCCCCGTCACCGACACCGCCTTCTCGCCGGTAGCGGGCCGCTCGAGGAGCTATTTCACTCAGGGGACGGCGACGGCTGTTACAGCCCTCCGGTCTTCGTAGTGGCGACCACGCGCTCGAACTCGGGATCGCCCCGCAGGGCATCGAAATTCTCGTCCCCGGGAAGTCTGGAGAGATAGTTCCATACCGGCTGCAGCTGTCGGAGGTGGTCGAGCGCCTGCCTCTTCTGCCCGCGGAGCGCGTGCACGGACGCGATTTGATAGAGGGCGAAAGAGGTCCTGATGTCCTTTTCCCCAAGCGACCGGCGGCTCTTCTCCAGCATGTCGAGCGCCAGCGTCTGGGCCTCGTCAAGGCGGCGAAGGGACATCAGGACGGTCGCCAGGCTCCCCATGCTGTACAGGGTGGGTGAGGCTTCGGGTCCGAGAGTCCGCTGCCGGGTCTCGACGACCCGGGAAAAAATCGCGGCCGCTTCCTCGTGATGGCCCTGGGCATCCATGGCGAACGCGACCCCCTGCAGGGCCATGAGCGTGCTTTCATGATCGGCACCCAGCACGCGCAGGTCGAGTTCGTAGGCTTCCCGATCGACGGCTTCGGCCTCTGCGTACCGCCCCTCCATGAAGAAGATGGTCGCCAGGTTGTGCATCGTCATCAGGGTCTCGGGATCGTCGGGGCCGAGGAGCCGCTTCTGCGCTTCGAACGCCTCCCGGCAGAGGCTTTCGGCCTCCTCGTAACGACCCAGCTCCCGGTAGGCGTGCGCCAGATTGTTCTTCGTGATCAACGTCTGCGGATGCTCGGCGCCATATCTCTTCTGGAGGCCGGGGAAGGCCTCTTCCAGAATGACTGCTGCCGCCTTGTTGTGGTCCAGGTTGAATTCGATGACCCCGAGGTCGTTCATCCCCGTCAACGTGAGCAGGTCATCGTTTCCCAGGGCGGTCCGGCAGCGGCCGAGCAAATCCACCTTCCTTTCCCTGGCCTCGTTGAATCTCCCTTCCCGAAACAGGAGCCAGGCGAGTTGCGATTCCGCATGGAGGGTCGAACGGGAGTCCGGGCCATAGACGTCGCGTGCCTTCGTGACCGCCTCCTCGAGAAACTCGTGCGCCTGACCGAACGCCCCGAGGTTTCTGTAAGCGATTCCGAGCGTCGTGAGGAGCGGCACTGCGAGTTCCGGCTCCGCCGCCAGCTCCTTCCGGATCTTCTGGCGTCCCGCATCCAACGCCTCACGGAGAGTAATCTCCTTTCCTTTCGCGTTCGATGGGTCGATCGACTGGAAGAGACTCTCGAGGAAATCCGAGACCTTCTCCGCCCTCCTCGCCTCGGCACTTGCGCGGTCCCGCTCGCGCGTGACGCGTGCCGTCTGAACCGCCATCGCGACGCCGAAGGCGACGACACCGGCGGTGGCGAGCGCGGCGGCGGTGACGCCGAAGCGGTGGCGGCGGACGAACTTCCAGGCGCGGTACAGGCTGCTGGGGGGACCCGCGAGCACCGGCTCGTGCGCCAGGCACCGCGCGACGTCGGCCGCCAGGTCGTCGGGCGTCGCATAGCGCCGGACACGGTCCTTCGCCAGCGCCTTGAGCACGATCCAGTCGAGGTCGCCGCGCAGCGCGCGCGACAATCCCGCCGGCTGGGTTCGACGCGCTCGTGCAATCCTCGCCGCGTCGCCTTCTCCCGCCGCGCCCGCGTCGCCTCCGCGCGCGCTCGGTCGCGCCGGCTCCTCCTCCCGGATCCGAAGCCGCAGTGCATCGGAGTCTCCGTTCACCGTCTCGAACGGCAGCCGCCCGGTCAACAGTTCGTAGAGCAGGACGCCCAGTGAATAGACGTCGGTGCGCGTGTCCACGTCGAACCCCGCCGGCCCGGCCTGCTCCGGGCTCATGTACTCCGGCGTCCCGACCATCTGTCCCACCCTGGTCACCAGCGTCCGGTCAGTGAGGAGCGCCCCCATCGCCTTGGCGACTCCGAAGTCGATGATCTTGGGAACGGGCCGCCCTTCCTGCACCTGGACCAGGATGTTGGACGGCTTGATGTCGCGGTGGATGACGCCGCGCTGGTGGGCGTGCTGGATACCGCGGCACACCTCGAGGAACAGCTCGAGTCGCTGCCGGATATCGAGGCGCTGCTCGTCGCAGAAGCGGGTGATCCAGGGCCCGTCCACCATCTCCATGGCGTAGTAGGGCTGGCCGTCCTGGGTGCAGCCGGCGTCGAAAGCGCGGGCGATGTTGGGGTGGCTCATGAGAGCGAGCGCCTGGCGCTCCGACTCGAAGCGGGCCTGGAACTGTCCGCCGTCCAGTCCGCCACGGATGCATTTCAGGGCGACGCGGCGGCGCACCGGCTCCTGCTGCTCGGCCTCCCAGACGATTCCCATGCCTCCTTCGCCGAGAACGCGCTGAAGCAGGTACGGCCCGATGCGCCCGCGCGCACCGGGACCGGTCAGGGACGGGGAGACGCCGAGGCCCGACGAGTCGGGGCCGGGCTGATCCATGGTCGGCGCGGACGAGAGGCTCTGGTCGGAGTCGCTCAGCGCGTGCCCCAGGGCGCAGCGCACGCAGATCGGCGCCGCCGGCCCGCCGGCCGCCAGGGACTTCCCCGGCGACAACGCCCCGCCGCACGACGGGCAGGCGCCGGGGGATTCGACTCCGTCGTCAGGCCTTTTCATGTGCTGCGCCCGATGGCCTGGACCAGGTATTTGACCTCGCCCTTGACGTCATTCGGATCGGCCACCGTGTGCGCCACCTCGGCGCGGAGCAGGACTCCGAGGCGCCGGCGCAGCCGGTGAACGGCCACGCGCAGCGCTCCCTGCGTCATGCCGAGCCGTATCGCCGCGCGACCGTAGTCGATTTCCTCGCCGGTCAGGCAGCCCGACAGACAGCGGTACATCTCTCCCTTGCCGGTCGCCTCGTGTTCCTCACCCAGTCGACGCAGGGCCCGATCCAGCATCGTCCTGGCCCAGCGTGACTCGTAGATCTCCTCCGGGCTCGCGCCGATCGTCACCTCGCGCAGATACCGGGCCTCGGCTCCCTCGAAATCGAGCCGGAACTCGGGGTCGTCGGTGCGTCGCTTGAGGGCATGCTGTCGATCCCTCTCGTGGGCCAGGAAGTTCTTGATCGCAGCGAGAAGGAAGGAGCGGAAGCGCCCCTCCGCAGGGTCGATGCGGCGCAGAGAGTCACGGTCCAGGAGGCTGACGAAGAAGGATTGAGTGAGGTCGCGGGCCGTCTCCGAGTCGTGCCCCTGGCGACGGATGAAGGCATAGAGGGGCGGCCAGTAGGTGGTGCAGAGCCATTCCAGAGCCTCGCTCGATCGCTCGTCGGACTTGGCGGCCGCCAGGACGAGACTCCACCTCGTTGTCAGGAAGCGATCAGCCATGCGCTTCTCGACGCACTCGGGCATTCCCCGTGAGACATCGGACAAGATCCTGGTCGAGCGGTGTTTCAATCCTTCGAAATGGATCTGGTGCCTGCTATTCTATTACGAGAGATCCTCCGCATGCGTCATTGACCCTCCTCAGGAACCGGCTGGACATCGAACAGCGGGATAGTCCGACGGTCCGCCCCGGGCCGACGGGCGAAACTCAAGGGGCTGGTGGGCCGCCACTTTGCCTCGTTGCGTGGCGGGCGGGGACACCGGGCAACGGGGCTGCGCACGGAAATGCCCCACGCCGATCACTTCCGGACGCGGGTTCGACTCCCGCCGCCTCCACCACCTTGCCTACGCTCAGATTCCGAAGTCCAGGCTCCGGCCCCAGGGTGCTTCCAGCCGTTGTCACCGCGTGCCGCGCGCCTTGTCGGCCGCGGGGTTCCTGCCGTCGACGCTCAGGATCGCGGTGAGCGACGGCGACGACGCGGCGTATCCGACGGCGTAGGCCGTGTAGGTCGTGCCGCCTTTCAGGGCGATCCCAGGAAGTTCGAGCGCCACAGGGGAGCCGGCCGGCGGGGTCGGAACGCGCCATGTGGATGCCCGGGAAGCTCGATCCCAGCAACCGCCGACGGAGGTCTTCGTGCCGATCCGCAGAATCGGCGGCAGGTGCGGCTGGTACCATGCCAACTGGCTCTGGACGGCGCGGGGCCTGCTGGACCGGCTCGTCGGAGGACCTGGGATGCGCAAGGGTCGACGCGATCCGGAGTGGCCCCGCGTCGGGGACACGATCGATTGCTGGCGGGTGGAGGCCATGGTTGCAGACCGGCGGTTGAGGCTCCGGGCCGAGATGCGGCTCCCGGGACGGGCGTGGCTGGAGTTCGAGGTCCTTCCCGAGGGTGGAGGTTCGATCGTGAGACAAACTGCGGTCTTCGATGCGCATGGCCTGCCCGGACTGGCGTACTGGTATCTGGTCTGGCCCCTCCACCAGCTCGTTTTCGGGGGCCTTCTGCGCGGGCTGGTTGCGGCCGCCGGCACGATGCCGGCGCATCGCGACACCGGAACCCGCTGATCGCCAACGCAGCGATCCGGACGAATGTATTGAGGCTGGGGAAGCGTGCCGAGGTCTCCGCCGCCTCGTTAAACAGGTGGGAAGTCAGTAAGCGCCAACAACCAGTTCGCGCTGGCTGCTTAAGCAGCCCGTCCACCGGATCCTTCTCCCGCGGGGAACCGAATGGACGTCGAACAGCGGGATAGCCTGACGGTCCGCCCCGGACCGACAAGCGAAACTCAAGGGGCTGGCGGGCCGCCTCTTTGCCCACTTTGCGGGGCGGCCGGCGACATC
>Ga0111539_10005424_pt1 | contig 16502 bp, 13 predicted proteins | sample RhiMethybrSRZTD1_FD_79667 | JGI IMG/M metagenome (GOLD analysis project Ga0111539, IMG submission 79667) | Populus rhizosphere microbial communities from Tennessee, USA - Rhizosphere MetaG P. TD hybrid SRZTD1 (version 2) (version 2) | ecosystem: Host-associated > Plants > Roots > Rhizosphere >... | reverse complement strand
TGTAGGGGGTCTGGGGGCGCAGCCCCCAGATCAAGATCGCGAAGCGAACGAGCGAGAGCGAGTGAGCCACGCGACCGGCGCGGGGATCGTGGGGCCCCGCGAGCGAGCGTGCAGGGGGTCTGGCGGCGCAGCCCCCAGATCAAGAAGGACGCGCTTCAGCGTTCGGCCCGCGGGGATGGCCCGGGAGCAAAAGGTGGCGGAATCGGGTCCGCCGGATCAGGCCAGTAGATCCGCGACAAGTAGTGCAGCGCGATACCCGCGCCCCAGCGGTTCGGGAATGTCCAGAGCCCGATGACCGCCAGCACGGCGAGCATCGTGAGGCCCAGCACGCGATGCGAACGCAGTACTCCGAAATAGATCAACGCGATGATCGCGGCGATTGGCAGGCGATCGCCGAAGATGATGAAGGCCCACGTATCACCAGGATTACGTGTATAGACCAGGCCGCAGATTGAACAGGATTCGAGCTGGGACCACCCGGAGAACAGCCTGCCTTCGCCGCAATGCGGGCAGCGCCTGTGCAGTCCGCGCCGAAGGGCGGTCCGAATCAGTTTCGCGTGTGTAGGGGTCATGCGCGAATGTGTCTTGAAGAACTGTACTTCCGATATCGCGGACCTTCAGGCATCAGCATCGCCTGCCCGCCGATCGCAGGGCAGAGGCACGCACGCTCCCCGAGTTGTCATTTGCGGTCGGCGCCCCTTCGCCGGCCAGCGTGACGGGCCACCACCGACATCGGAACTCCAACCAGGTCAGCCAGATTCATCGACATCAAGCGATCCTCACCCACCCGGTCCGTTCTTTGCTCCACGCTCGAACGAACGACACACAAACCGGAGCTGAAACGGTTCGAGCCCCATCATCCGGGGAACAAAGCGCCCGTCGCGGGTAATGAGTGCACCTCTGATCGCGCGGTAATCGCGATACGAGTCGCCGCAATTTGGGTGGGGATCAACTGCCGGCCATGGCGGCCGGAAAACCGAGAGGACATGTCGAGCATCCCAAAGAATCGTAGGGACTGGCATGTGCTGGCGTGGAGCCCGCTCCGAGGCTCAGAGAATTGGCGCCTCGAGGGTCGGAGGCCGCTAAACATCCGGAAGGAAGGCTATCTATGTTAGCGGTGCTGCTGCTTCTACTGGCGAGTTTCCCACAGCAAGAGTCAACGCAAATCCCACCTGGGTACTTCAAGATCGATGGCGCGAAGACGCCAGAGTTGATTCCGCAGTATGCCCTCTGGCAGATGGTCTTTCAGAATCTGAGCGTCATCCCGCCGGAGGCGCTCCACACCCAACTGCCCTTAACCAAAGAGGAGGACGCCATCCTCTATGCCGGAGCGAAAGGGCAGGCCGAGCGCGATGCAGCCTGTGAGAAACGCCTGGAGCGGCTACTCGCGACTGTGCCCCTGAAAGATCAGAACCGGGCGTGGAGAGAAATGACTCTGGACTGCCGCCAGGCCGACCTCGATGCAACAGAGGCGCTACTCGCCAAGTTCTCTGAAGAGACACGATTCCGCGTGATCCAGTGGATCGAAAGCAAACGTGCGACGATGGTGATCCTCGTCGATAAACACCACCAAGACATTTTCAATTTGCCCCGCTAACGGGCACTGTCGCTCCGTTAAGGGGCGGGAGGGCGATATGACTAAGAGTGTCCTTCTGGCTATCGGTGTGTTCATTTGCATCGCCACGACTGCCCAAGCGCAGGTCGTCGGCTGCGGCGACATCAAGGCCACAAACGACATCTACCAAGCCGAACAGCGAAAAGCGGTGACCCTTCAGGCAAACACGACACGTTCACTCGCGCCTTGTCCCATGGTCCTGCAGACGGAAGCGTGGGTGGTCGGCGTCGGGGGCGCGAGCAAGAACAAGGGTGCCTACTCATCGCCGATCTACTTCCAGATCGGCGTGCCGCAGTGGGGAGAGCGACACTCCGAGAGCAAGCACTGGATGATTTGGTGTTGCGAGGTCTGGGAACTATATGCCTGGGGACATGATCAGGTAAACGTGATCGCCCCGCCGCAGCCCGACTGCTCGGTGTTCAACGAGGACGGCGTGTATTACGTCTGGAGCGATTCTGCAGAGACGTGCGTATGGTGGGTGGGAAGTCCGATCATCGTTGACACAGCGCGCGACGGGTTCAAGCTCACGAGCGCCAGGGATGGCGTGCTGTTCGATCTGACCGGCGATGGAATACCCGAGCAGATCGCGTGGACGGAAGAGGGGAGCGACGACGCCTGGTTAGCGATGGACCGCAATGGCAACGGCCGCATCGACAACGGCGGGGAGCTGTTCGGGAACCACACGCTGGCTATGCCTGGAGTGAAGGCGCTGAACGGTTTCGAGGCGTTGAAGTTCCTGGAGCAGCGCATAGGGGCGCAAGTCGATAACTCGCATGCCAGCTTCGGACGGCTGGTCTTGTGGAACGACGCCAACCACAACGGGATCTCGGACCCTGGCGAGCTGACTCCAGTCGCGGACAGCATCGCCGTGATCGGAACCGACTACAAGGAGAAGAAGAAGCACGACAGCCATGGCAACGAGTTCCGCCAGAAGGGCTCGTTGCGGTGGAGGGATGGGGAGACGGGGATCGTCTACGACGTGTGGTTGAGAAGTGTGCAATAGCGCCAGGGCAAGGGCCCCACTCTCGATTGGGAGTGGGGCCTTCGGTCCTCAGCGCGATTTGTGCGCAAGGAAGTAGGTACTCACGCCCGGATCATCGTGAACGTCAACGAGTGTGAAGCCGTGCTCGCCAAGCAATGTTCGATAGCTGGGCACGGCATAGTAGTGAAACGTCACGCCGTTCATCGTGCCGGTGATACCGTCATCGCTGGCTCCAGCGATCTCGGCGCCGGTGAAAAGAAACGGCGCGCCAGGTTTCAGCACGCGCGACACGCTCGCCAACACGGTTCCCTGATCGCCGCGCGGGAGGTGAAACATCATTCCCCATGAAATTGCCGCGTCGAAGCCGCCGTCGAGGAACGGGCACTGGCGTGCGTCGCCGCGCACGACCGGGGTGCCGGAGAGTGCGTTTCGGAAGCGCGCGAGCATACCGATGGAGCTGTCGAGGCCAATGACCCGACAGCCGTTTTTGACCAGTGCTTCCGTGATCGGGACGCCGTTGCCGCAGCCAAGTTCGAGAATGCGCGAGCCGGCGCGAAGGGTGGCAGCGACCGCGAGCGCTTCCCTGACGCCGACGATCTGCCCGCGATCGCTCCCATACCAGTCGGCAATCAAGTCGTACTCGCGCACTGGCCCCTGACCTTACAGCATCTCTACACCAGCGGTCCCCCAATCTTTGTCGAGGTTTTCCAACCGTCCGCAAGTCCTGGACGTGCGTGCGGGCGCTCAGCGTGCTCAGAATGAGAGGGCGCCCAACCCGGTCCGCCTCCACTCGGAGGGAACCCTGCAGCCGTATAATCGGCACCCACCATGGCCTTGCCCTCAGGAACGCGGCTCGGCCGGTACGAGATCCTATCCGTGATAGGTGCCGGCGGGATGGGCGAGGTCTACCGCGCCCGGGACACATCGCTAAAGCGCGATGTCGCAGTGAAGATGCTGCCCGAACGGTTCGCGGCGGACGCTGCGCGACTGGCCAGGTTTCAGCGGGAGGCGGAAGTACTCGCCTCTCTGAATCACCCGAACATCGCCTCCATTTACGCGCTTGAGGGCGCTGAGCGCGTCCAGGCTCTCGTGATGGAACTCGTCGAGGGAGAGGACCTTGACGGGCGCATTGCACACGGAGCGATTCCGCTCGATGAGGCCCTGGCGATCGCCGAGCAGGTTTCCGAGGCTCTCCAGGCGGCGCACGAGCGAGGCATCATCCACCGCGACCTCAAGTCCGCCAACATCAAGGTTCGGGCCGATGGTGTCGTCAAAGTGCTCGACTTCGGACTGGCCAAGGCACTGCAGACCGAGAGCGACATGGCACCGGGCGTAGCCAATTCGCCGACGGTGACGTCGCCCGCGAAAATGACGGTCGTCGGCACGTTGCTCGGGACTGTGGCGTACATGGCACCCGAGCAGGCGCTCGGCGAAGAGCTCGACGCGCGCAGCGACATATTCTCGCTCGGTGTGACGATCTATGAGATGGCGACGGGCACGTTACCGTTCAGGGGTCGCACCTGGGCCGCGGCCATCAACGAAATCTTGAACAAGCCGCCCCTGGCTGCGTCGTTGATCAATTCCCAGCTTCCGCCGGAGCTTGACCAACTTCTCGGCAAAGCCCTGGAGAAGGATCGGGCGCTTCGGTACCAGACTGTTTCGGATCTAGCCATTGATCTGAAGCGAATTCGTCGCGGCCTGCAGCCCGGGGCGGCTGAGAACCGTTCGATCGTGCGCCTGACGCACCACCGGATGGAGGAGCACTCAACGGCCTCCCGCTCAGCCGATGCCGGTTTTGGCCGGCCTACGCTTCCGACCGAGGCGATCAATCCCCTCAGTGTGGCACTGGACAACGCCCCGGTCTCTGAAATCCTTGAAATGATGGCAGCCGAGGACCGCAGGGTCGTAGCAGCGGTGAATCAGGAAAAGGAGCGTATCGAGCAAGGAGTCGAGATCATCACACAGGCGTTACGCACCGGTGGCCGACTCATTTTCGTAGGCGCGGGCACCAGCGGGCGATTGGGTGTACTCGAGGCGGCCGAGATGCCGCCCACTTTCGGCACCTCCCCGCACATCGTTCGGGCCATCGTGCCCGCTGGACAGGAGGAGGTCTTCGGCTACAAGTGGCAGTCCGAGGGCGAGGATCGCTACGAGGATGGCGTACGCAGCATCGCGCGCTTGCGTCTGTCGAAAACAGACGTCGTTGTCGGGATCTCAGCGAGCGGGACTACCCCCTTCGTCCGCGGCGCTCTGATCCGGACGCGGAAAACTGGTGCAAAGATGATCCTCGTCACGTGCTGGGCCGGCTCCGATCTGCAGACGTTCGTGGACGTCATGATCGCGCCTGCTGTGGGACCCGAGATTATCGCGGGATCGACCCGGCTGAAGGCTGGGACCGCGACGAAGATGATCCTGAACATGCTGACGACCGCCTCGATGGTGCGACTGGGGAAGACCTACGGGAATCTGATGGTTGACGTCCAGACCAAGTCCGACAAGCTCAAGGACCGCGCGCGCCGCATCTTCATCATCGTGACCGGCCTGGATCACGACCAGGCGGATGAACTGTTGCGGCGGGCGCACTGGAATGTCAAGGCTGCGATCGTGATGCAGAAGCTGAGCCTGAGCTACGAAGATGCGCTAGATCGCCTGAAGAATTCGCACGGTTCAATCCGTGAGGCAACCGGCGAAGACATTCAGTCTCGACTGCGGGAGCTCCTTGGGATCGATCGATTGTCGTCATGACGCAGTTGTCGTCTTAATTCCTTACGTCCCTCGTCCTTTTACAACTTGACCGTCACCCTATGCCTGACTCACCGGCGTATGCGACCGTTCTGCCGGAACTGTTCCGCATATCCGGCCTCGAAGCCTTCACGGTAGATGTTCGCATAGCCGCCACGCAGGCCGTATCGACTCTCGTAGCCTCGTGACGCAGACCGATACCACTGATGGCGGTTCGGATCGTAGCTACGATCCTTATTGACATCCTCTCTCCCCTTCACCTGACCGTCTCGATAGCCGTTGGTCCATCCCGGATGATTCTGGCTCCTGGTATCAGGGTAGCGACCACCTTGAGGATAGCTGCCGGGATCACGCGGAATCGCGCGCCCAGTTCTTCTCTGCTCGTCGTCGCGCCCATCATCACGGCGCCGGTCATCTCCCCACTCTCTGGGGGCATCCCGCCATCCCCCGTTCTCCCGAGGTTCGGTACGATCCCCATAGATCACCCGCGCATACCGAATGCGGCTCGCGGTGATCTCGGCGGAGCGGCAGTTGCTGGGTGGCGGCTGCTGTCCGGGGGGGCGACCGTCGATCCACACCCGGCACTGCCCGGGTGGCGGCAGATGTCCCGGCGGAATCCCTTGCGCCTGCTGGGCCCTGCCTTTCCCTTTGCCCTGCGCCAGCGCCATCGAAGGAGTCATCGCCAACGCAACGAGCACTGCCGCCGATACGCTCTTTGTTCGCACGAGCCCTCCAAGTCCGTCGGGTCGAACGAACCGCAAGGGGAGTGCCGCCGGAACGGCTTGCGAAAAAGCCGACTTTTTGGGCAAAGGCTGAGGCACACGGTTACGAGATCAGTCAGCGGCGTCACCGAAATGGGCCAATGCCTGGGACGCAGCGCCTCAACGGTAGTCACACTGACCGGAGCACTGCGCCGTCACAGATTGGTGATCTGCCGCGGAGCAGCACACGCAGACATCGGGCGATCCTGATACCTGCAGCGGCGGTCGATGGTTAATCAGTGTGGCCTGGCGAGCCCCATCGTGTCCGCCAGATCGGGCGATGTGGCTGCGACGGAACCCTGATCCGCATAGTACCCACTCCGCGTACGGGCCACGGCGTTTTCTACGTGGACGGTCACGCGCTTGAAGCCTGATCGAGTGCCCGACGGTGACGGGAAGTACCCGAGCTCGTACTGGTTCGCGAGCTCGTGTGCGATTTCACGGTAAATGGCCGGCAGCTCCCCAATGCTCTCCGGAAAGAAGGATCGGGCCCCAGTGTCGTGCGCCAGGGCCCGCATCGCATACGCTGCCTGCAAGACGGAGCTGTCTTGCCGGTTTCGGGGGCGATTGGACGACGACGTCGGCATGGCGATGACGTAGATCCCGATCCCTGCTCGCCGCGCCAGCGCGAGCATGTCGTCAGCGCCCAGTCGGCTGGACGTATCGAGTCCGTCCGACAACAGTACGAGCACTCGTCTGCGTATCTCTGACGTGCGCGCACGCTTGAGCTCATTCAGCACGACATATACGCCATCGTAGAGGGCGGTCGCTCCGGATGCGGAGAGGTCCCGAATGGCCGCGTCGATGCGGGAGCGATCCGCCGTGAGCGGCATCGTGACACCGACAGCGTTCCTGATCGTCAGCACCGTTGCCCGATCACGTTCGCGAAGCGAGTCGACCAGGGCGCCGGCGGCTTTCCGCACGATTGGCAGCTGCGGCGCCATGCTCGCGCTGGCGTCAACCGTGAGGGCCAGATCGATCGGCACGCGCTCGTTTGCGAAGAATGACAGCGATTGCCGCACTCCCTCTTCCAACACGGTGAAGTCGGTCTCGACCAGATTGTTCACGTACTTTCCCCTGGCGTCGGTGACGGTCACCGTCAGCGGAACGACTTCCACGGTGCTCTTGAAGACGCTGTCCTGCGCCCGAACGTGCGAGGTGAGGGCGAATGCCAGAAGAACGAGCATTGAGGCGGTGCCGGCGAGACTTCGATGGATCGGCATTCGTGTGAACTTTCGTGAAGGTACCGAATTGTTTCCGCCGGCAGCGCAAGCCCCGTTCCAGCGAGAAAGCCAGGATTTTTGCAGTAATGCCGGTTTGTAATGACGAAAGCGTCGGTGGGTAACGAAACGGTAACCAAAGCGGTTAACGGGGCTGGAATCCGCGACCCGATTATTGGTCGTGTTGGCTTCCGACAAATCAGGCAGGATTACCTGGGCGCGGCAGGAACTGAGTCCTCGGGGCGCGTTTCAATCTGCGTTGGATTCCGGCCAGGTCATCGCATTACGGTATACATCAAGTAACCGCGCTTACCTTTACGGAGCTCGCTATGACACTGCAGCCGGTTAACGTCCGCGTCAATCCATCCGACGAGTCTATCCACCTCGGGCCGCTCGGTGTGCGCTTCCTGATCACGGGCGACGACGCGAGTGGCAGCGTTGCCCTCTTCGAGCTCACGGTCCCAGCCGCGCAACGACTGGCAGCGCCGGCGCACAGTCACGATCACTACGAAGAGACAGTCTACGGCCTAGAGGGGGTATTGACCTGGACCGTGAACGGCAAGCGGATCGACGTCGGGCCATCTCAGGCCCTTTGCATTCCGCGCGGTGCTGTTCATCGCTTCGACAACCACGGCAGCCAGGACGTGAAGGCCCTCTGTGCCATCACGCCAGCAGCGATCGGTCCGCAGTATTTCCGCGAGGTTGCCGAAGTGGTCAGCGCGGCAGCGGGCGGGCCGCCGGACCGAGTCAGGATGGCCGAAATCATGCGCCGCCATGGCCTCACGCCGGCGCCGTAATGGCGCATCGGGGAGCCACAGTCGGTCATGGGCCCGGCCGTTCGGGCCCGACTTCACCGATGAGTGTCCATCCAAAGATTGCGTCCGTGAAATCGGCATCGGTGAATATCAACAACGGCGTTTCCGATGCCGCCCACAATGTCAGACGGAACGGCGCACCGTAGATCCGCCTGACGCAAATCGCTGCCTGTCAACAGTGCACCGCGGAGGTCGGAGCGGACCCGATTTCATTCCCGCCAGCAGAGTCTCCTGGACTGCCTGATCGCGTTTCACCATTTCACCTACCGGAGGGGCGTGCTCTCCAGCTACAGAAGATCGAAGCCTTGTCATGCGCCGAAAGCGGACCTGACGATGACTTGCTGGCCCATCAGTGGTTTGGCAATGAGCAGCTTCGCCCAAGGTTCCTGTCACGCAACCTTGGCCCGACTGTGCGACGATCGAGTGGTGAGCCTGCCGTTCACATGCGCCGCGTGTCGAAGACCGTTCCTCCCGGTGGACGGAGGGAAGTGCCGCGTGTGCGGCGGGCTGTTCTGCCGGCCACACCTCAAAGAAAAGTGGAGCAAGGACGGGCCGATCTGTCGCGTGTGCACCGGAGCCTCTGACCATCGGCATCCGATGAAGCGCGTGCTCGATCGGCTGTTCGGGCGGTGAGCCGTGCTACGATCCCGGCCCCATGTCCACTCCCCTCCAACGCGGGCACTGGAACGGCCAACCACGCGCCTTCGCGCATGCCCCGCGATTAACGTGGGGGAACGTTCGAGGCAATCTGCCACGTCTGGGGACCCACGTCTTCGATGGGAGGTCCGCCTCGAGATCAACGGCGAGTTGAGGCAGTCAGAATTGTGCCGCTCATAGGGCGGTATTCAAGTCCGGGAAACGTGGAAGACAGGCGATAAACGAGAAGGGATGGAGATGATGTCACCTCATTTACAGAACCGCAACACGCCGTCGAAGACTTGCACCGTTCCAGGCTGCGGCGGAATGATGACTTTGCGCCGTCCTCAAGAGGTGGGAAGCGCGTCCGGTTCGTCGGGAGCGACGTGGGTCTGCAGCCACAATCCAAGTCATATTGAAGTTGTCACTCCCGCCGAGGAGTAGCCAATCTCGGGGCGTCCGGGCGCCGCGGCGAACTTCCGAGAAGGGTGTTCGTCGCCAACCCGCGCACCGTAGCGGCACTCACCTCAGAACTCCAACCAGGTCAGTCAGATTCGCCGACATCAGACGTCCGAACCGAGCCGACACGGTTCGTGCTTTGCTCCACGCTCGAACTGAACGACACACAGAGGATGGAGCGGTGGCGGGAGTGGGGGAGGATGCAACCTGAGTGCGACCTCAGCAGCACGTAGGCTGCCCGGAGCTGCCCGCGGCTGCCATATAATCCGCGCACCTCCCACTCGTCAGTCGTTTATCAATGCTGGCTCGAATGCCGCCGCAAGGCTGCGCCTCCGGAGGCACCCAGATGACGCGAACCCGGGCCGCGATTGCTTTGGGGATGATAGCGACCGCGATTGCAACGATCGCGGGTCAGAGTACCGTCGATGAACGGATCCGTCGCATCGAGAACGGGCTCGTTCCGCCGGTCATCCTCAAGGGACAGCCGATCCCGACGTCGACGCTCGAGGCTCGAATGCGGGAGCTCAAAACGCCGGGCGCCAGCATCGCTGTCTTCGAGAACGGTCGAATCGCGTGGGCGCGCGGGTGGGGCATGGCGGATGTCGCCGACGGCCGCCGCGTCGATCCCGAGACACGGTTCCAGGCGGCCTCAATTAGCAAACCCGTCGCCGCTGCCGTGGCGCTGGCGCTGGTGTCGCGCGGAAGGATGTCGCTCGACGAGGACATCAACACGTATCTCACCTCCTGGAAGTTGCCTGACAACGAATTCACCGCCAAGCAAAAGGTCACCCTCAGACGCCTGCTGTCCCACACTGGGGGCGTGACGGTCTCCGGCTTCCCGGGGTATGCCAGCAGCGCCGAGGTTCCAACGCTCGTGCAGATTCTCGATGGCGTCAAGCCGGCGAACACACCTGCGGTGCGGGTGGACATTCCCGTCGGATCACGCTGGCGATACGCGGGCGGCGGATTCGAGATCGTCCAGCTAGCTATCGAAGACGTCACGAAGAAGCCGTTCGTTGAGACAGCGCGCGAGCTCGTGCTCGAACCGATAGGCATGTCCCACAGCACGTTCGTCCAGCCAATTCCGGCTGCGCATCGCAACAAGGCCGCGACCGCATACCGCGCCTCAGGCGATCCGATTCCCGGACGCTTCCACACCTATCCGGAGCAGGCGGCGGCCGGCCTCTGGACGACGCCGGAGGACCTCGCGCGCTTTGCCATCGCAGTGGAGCAGATGGTCTCGGGGAAGTTGCCGCGACCGGTCATGTCGCGCGAGCTGGCGACCCAGATGCTGAAACCGGTATTGAACGATTACGGCCTCGGCCTCGAGGTGACGGGCGCCGGACCAGAAACTCGCTTCGGCCATGGCGGATCCAATGCGGGTTTCCGGTGTTTACTGACGGCGTTCAAAGAGACCGCGTCCGGCGTTGTCGTGATGGTGAACTCCGACGGCGGAGGGCCGCTCCTCCAGCCTGTCGTCCGCGCGGTCGCCCGCGAGTATGGGTGGCCCGGTCTTGCGCCGATCGAACGCACGCTCGGTACCGCCGATCCGTCTACGTATGCGGAGTTCGCGGGGCGATATGAAATTCCTGTACGATCGCCGCCCGTGATCCTGTTGGTCGAAACAGATGGAGGCAAGCTCATTGCGGACGCAGGGGGGACCCGCCTCGAGCTTCTGCCTGAATCTGCCACTGCCTTCTTCGCGTTGAGCGCGGACGTGCGGATTGAATTCGTGCGTGACCTGTCCGGAAAGGTGACGGAGGCGCGTGTGTGGCAGGGGAACGCCGAGCAGAGAGCGCACCGGATTCAGTGAGGAGCAGAGCAGCCCCGTCCAGGCAATCTTGATGCTTCCGCGGAGGCTCGCCGGTCGGCCAATCGGGCTTCGTTGCCCTCTCGCGGCCCGTGGTAAACGCGGTCAACAGACCGCACTCACTCACGCCAGTCATCCATGAATTCCTCCAGCTTGGACCGCGCGCTGCATGACCCCGGTCATCCTCGGCCGTGTTGCTCGTCGTCGTTGGTCTTCGGCGGCCGTGATTCGTCCGTCGCCGCCGCGCGCGTGGCGTCTCCTTCCCGGATCTGCCGCGCGACGCGAGCAACGACACTCCGGACCCACGGTTGCTCGACAACATCACGCGGCTCGCCGTCTGTCGGTGGTTTGTTTGGCTTCATGGGAGCGACCTGCCTGTTTCATCAATACGCACGGCGCGACAGGAAAGGTCACTGGCGGTAGCGGATGGCAACGGAGCGCCGGGGAACATGGTAATCCGTGCCCCCAGTTTGACCCCCAAGCAATCGGATAAGGGCGAAAGTGTTCGGACGCTGACGGACGAAATTGTGAGTGAATTCGTCCTCCTATGTCCATAGAGCTCCAGTGCTTTCGCCTTGCCAACGTCCGGCGTCATCCAGACCAAGCACCACAAACCTGGCCGCGGCAGCCAGTTCTGGCGCGGAACGGTGGCTGTTCGATTGCTCGAGGTCGGCAACGCCGATACTGATGCGAAGACCGAGGACGGCAGCCGGCCACAGCGGGAGGCTGCTGCGGCCGGTCGGGTGAGGAACCGGCCTTGCTTTCAATATCAGGCCGCATGGCGGACGACTAAAGATCTCACTGGGCGAACCTTTGGCGGTCGCGCATGTATTGCTCAGAAAGTTGATTTCAATCATTTTCTGCCGCTGGTGCGTTGGCAGATCATCTCCACGGCTGGTGGCCCGCGCGCGGTATGGGCGCGCAGCGGACGCGACAAGGCCACGCTGGCTGTTCAGCCAAGCCCGAGGTCGGGGCGCGTCACGGCCCGGCCTCGTCTGGTGTCAGCGCCGCCTGCGGCAAACAGCTCGTGTCGATCGCGCATCTGCGTGTAGGTGCGATTCTTGACCTTCAGCCACGAGGTGCGCCGACCGTCTGTCGCGCGCTGCGATACGGAACGATGCGGAGCATCTTTTGGTAGAGCGCCGAGGTGGACGTGTCGAACGTCGGGATCTGACTCTCATGCCACAGCCACAACCGGTCTCCGATTTTGACTTGGCCCGCTTTCTCAACCACGTACCCCGCAGGCACGTTCGCCTGCATGGTCTTGATGGACTCGGCAAGCCGTTCGACCGTTACTGGGGCGTTGAAGTTGAAATCGGTCGGTTTGGTCTCAGCGATTTCGAGCCGGCGACCGTTGTCGAGGTCCATCGCGATCGATGGACCGTTGGGACCACCAACCACCCAGGACTGCGGCACCGTCAGCTTCACTCGAGGGCCGATGAGGTCGAGAACGTGCTGATGCGCCGGTTCTCCGGAAGGACCAGTGACCGTGAAGGCGTCTGGCCAAGCCAGTCCCGGTGCTTGCGAGACATGGACGGAAGGCAGAGATGCGCTCAGAAAACCGGTGAGAGAAGCGACACCCACGCAGTTCGAGGCCGAATGCATCATCTCTGGGAAGGAAGCCTACGCAGTCCTACGACGAGACGCCCACCGTTTCTTCTGTGCGGCCGAAATCCGCTTTCGCGCAGCCGCAGACATCTTGCGGCGACCGCGCTTTGCGCCACCTTTTCCAATGCGCTTGGCGCTACGGCGTCCCGTAGCGGAACTGCCCGAAGCATTCGATCTGGTCTTCTCAGTGGTTTCCTTCTGCTTCGCCCACCGAGCCTTCTGAGCCTCAGAAATGCGCTTTCGGGCCTCCGCGGACATCTTGCGCCGGCGTCTGCGACCCCGAGCGGCAGGCGTTGCGGCCACGCCATCCGCCGAACCGCCAGTGAACCCTTGAACCTTCGCTTTCATTCTCGCCGGCAGCGTTCCGAGCCATCCCCGAATCTGCGCCGCTTTCTCCTCCAGCCGCCGGAGTTCGACCTCCATGCCGAGGCGGGTGAAGTAGGAAGAGTTGCGGGCAATTTGCCGTGACGATTGTCTCTTGGACATTGGGCTACATTAACACCATCCTGCACGGATAGCGCTTCCCTCCACCAGCGATTTCAGCCAGCTTACTTGACTCTGCTGGCCCGAATTGCCGGACCGTCGCCGATGAGAATGCAATCTCTTACTTCGCCATTGGCTGACCGGACGAATGTGATTTCGTCAGTAGGCCCCCCGAATCCGGTGAAAGTCGTGTCAGATATCGGCTTCAACGCCACCTTTGGACTCGGGTCCGAGTCACCGCCGAACTGAGCCTGCAAAATCCCGTTGTCGACCGTTACTATGATTGTCCCTGGATTGTTGTCCTGCTTATAAGTGCCGGTGTACGAAGAGAGAGCGTTCGGGTCAACCTTAACCGTCTCCGCCTGCGGCCTGGCAACCCGGCCAAATGGGAAATTGTAGTCTCCGGCGAGTTTCCAGCCGGTATCAGTTTTCGCCCACACGTGGACCACCTGGCCTGACGATCGGCTCGAGACACTGCCTTTGATGGTGTTCGTAATTACATACCGCAACGTCGATACTCCGACATTCCCAGCCACCTTAATCGACCGTTCTGCAATCGTGTGCTCGCGAACGGATCCTCGTTTCTCTCGGTTCTGTAGTTCCTGCTCCAATCCTGCCACGAGTTGTGCCCGCGTTCGTATAGCGCCCGCATTCGGTCCCATCGCGAAGGCATCCGGCCCCAGAATCCCGGTCAGAGTCTTGATATCCAGCTTGTCACGCGCGCGCTCCCATTGATCTTCCAGCTCGTTGATGTCCTTCTCACCCTGAGCATTCGCCCGCTCGACGGGTGTGAGATCGCGCACTTCGGTAAGGGCGATTGTGTATTTGGCCGCTTTCGCGTCGTCACGCACGAACGGCGTCACGCGAACCCGATACTCACCCGGAGAGAGCCCGGCAACGTGCGCGATTTCCGATCCACCCATCCCGTACTGCTCGGAAGCATTATCGACCTCGACGACTTTCTTTCCGTCCGGTCCGAGCACCGCCACTACGATATCGATGCCCTGCTGTTGAACCGTGATGGTGAAGGCTTGGTTGCCCTTTGTGGTCACAGCAAACTCATGTCCTGCATCCTTGGGATCGAGCGCGCGTTCGACAGGCGTGTTCAGCTGCAGCTGCGCCTGCTGCGCAGCGGTGTGGCCAATTCCGAGTAGTGCAAACATTGTCGCGAGTTGCGCGGTACGCCTCATTTAGTGCCTCCCATTGTCGGCTCACCCCATCTCCCTGTTACCTGAGCGTAGAGTGATGAACACGCACGCTCGTGATACAGGGGAGCGTCTCCAGGACTCTGTGTTGCGGTGGCGGGAGTGTACTCAGTGTCGGGGGAATTGCAAGGTGGTGAAGGCAAGATTTCGGTTACCCGGATTACCTGACAGCTCTGCGCTGGACGCAAGTAGGTACCCGTTCGACCCTTGATCTTGGAAGTAATCGCGATCCGTTTGTGTCGTTCGAGCGGCCATGTCGGCGCTTGATGTCCCCACAATGGCGCCGGGGACTCGTCGAGTCAGATAGATTCGAGCTGGCGGAGAGAGGCGAAACCGCTCCGTCCTACAACCGGACCAGGTGTCAGCTGAATGGCGTGGGTCGTTCAGGTGCTGCACGCACAGTCGAGCGGACAGTGCGGTAAAGCCGTCAACGTCGCCGTCAATGGTGTTGTTCTTCAGTCGCGATGCGACTGTGCCGACACGTCTCGATAGCCCGCCTTATCTCATCCACGCGAGCGGCTTGAGGCTTCAAACCCGTGGTCAGATGTCGGACTAACCTTGTTCGCCGTAACTTCGGCGGCCTGAATGACAGCGGCAGGCGAGTCACAGACTCATTTGGGACACCCTTGTATCGTGTTCGCTACTCTGGAACACGCTCCGATCGGGCATTCTGATCGCGGTCACAACTCCATACTCGCTGGTGTCCACGCAGATTGTGTTCCCGACGACGTAAGGGGTGGGCCATCCGTGTGCTCCAAGGACGGAGCGGTTCCAGTGACCGTAGACGACCGGCAGGACACCCGCATATTCGGACGGAAATCCGGGATGACCCCAGATGAGCGCGGCTGCTGGTTGGGCCGACAACTCGGGGATCGTGGGATCGAGTCCTGCGTGTGCGCATAGGCAGTCAACGCTTTCGTGCGCGAAGGCCAGCTCCAAGAAGAACGTCCGGTGGGAGTCGGGCATCGCATCGAAGAAAGCCTGATACGGCAGCTCGCATGTGCCCAGATACAGGCTCGGCCCGGCACTGCGACAGGCTGAGCGAAGTGCCGAAGCCGCTTCCGGCGAGTAGCTCTGTATCGTGTCAAACGCCTCCATGCCCAGTAACCACGAGTGCCGCGAGTAGTCCGTCAGCGTTCGCAAGAACCACTCCTCGTGGTTGCCTTGCAGGCAGACCACTTGCGCGGGACTGGATTCGCGCAGCGTCAGAATCGCCTCGATACACCCCCGAGCATCCCGGCCGCGATCGATGTAATCCCCGAGGAACACGATCGTATCGACGTTGGACACCTCGATCGATCGAAGGAGCCGCGTCAGAGCAGCGGCATTGCCGTGGATGTCACCGATCACGATCGTCGCCATGCCTGGGCAGTCTAGCAGCGCGTCGGGTGATGGAACCGCCGAGCCGAGCTGAGCTGGATCGGTCCGACGCTCCCGAGGTTGTCATTGGCGATCTCCGCCGCGGTGCCGACCCGCGCACCGTAGCGGCACTCACTTCAGAACTCCAACCAGGTCAGTCAGATTCGCCGACATCAGAAGATCCCGACCGACACGGTCCAGCCGTTACTCCACGCTCGAAGTGAACGACACACAAACGATGGCAGCGGAAACGGTTTCGAGCCCCCTCATCCGGGGGAACGAATGGCCCGTCGCGGGTAGCGCGTGCACCCTTGAACGCGCAGGAATCGCGATTCACGAGTCGCCGCTACCCGGGTGGGATCAGCGGCCGCCGTGACGGGACCAGAAACGAGCGGACATGTCGAGCCTTCCCAAGAAGCGTGGCCTGGCATCACCCTTGGTTAAGCATTCCGCAACCCTGGCAGGAGGTCGGATGCTCGATCAAGACCCACCCGCGATGTCCTCAGGACTCCGCGGTTACGTGCGGCGCGCCAGCGAGCGCCGGCGCGGCGCAACGGCATTGATGGCGGCGGTGCGTGCCGGGGTCACGCCCGGCGCGGAGCCCCGGGTCGCGCGCGAGCGTCTGGAAGAGGAACTGCGGGCGGCGTTGCAGGCGCGGTCCGTGATTCTGCGCGACGAACCGTCGCCGCTGCTCGCGCCGCACACGTTGTGCTTCGACGTGCCGTTCGGCTACGGCGAGGGGCGCGCGCGGCTCGAGATTCTGTTCGACACGCCGCGCCCGCTCGACAACTGGAGTTGTCAGATCAT
>Ga0111539_10005423_pt1 | contig 16503 bp, 19 predicted proteins | sample RhiMethybrSRZTD1_FD_79667 | JGI IMG/M metagenome (GOLD analysis project Ga0111539, IMG submission 79667) | Populus rhizosphere microbial communities from Tennessee, USA - Rhizosphere MetaG P. TD hybrid SRZTD1 (version 2) (version 2) | ecosystem: Host-associated > Plants > Roots > Rhizosphere >... | reverse complement strand
GGGGCGGCTATCTACGCGGCGGATCGCTCAGGCCGCGGACGTCTCCTCCAACCGTGCCCTCGTCTCCGTCGCCCAGGCGGCGAAACGGTCCTCTCCGATCGCCGCGCGCATGGCCGCCATCAGCTGCTGGTAGAAAGCCACGTTGGCCCACGACAGCAGCATGGCGCCCAGGTACTCCTGCGACTTCACGAGATGATGCAGGTAGGCCCGCGAGTAGTCGCGCGCGGCAGGGCAAGTGCTGGCAGGATCGAGGGGCGCCGGATCGTCGGCATGGCGGGCGTTCTTGAGGTTCACCTTTCCAGTCCACGTGAAGGCCAGCCCGTGGCGACCTGCCCGCGTCGGCATCACGCAGTCGAACATGTCGACGCCGCGCGCCACGCTCGCAATGAGATCGTCGGGCGTCCCCACGCCCATCAGATAGCGCGGCTTGTCGGCCGGCAGCCGCCGCGTCGTCAGCTCCAGGGTCGCCAGCATGGCCTCCTGCGTCTCGCCGACCGCAAGGCCGCCGACGGCGTAGCCGGGAAGGTCCATGGCTACCAGCCCGTCGGCCGACCGGGCGCGCAGTTCAGGATCGATGCCGCCCTGCACGATGCCGAACAGGGCTTGTCCCGGTCCCGCTCTCCCGTCGGCGGCCTGGCGCGCGAACTCGTCCCGGCAGCGCACGGCCCACGCCAGCGACCTGTCGACTGCGGCACGCGTCTCCTGCGGCGTCGCCGGGAGCGCGATGCACTCGTCGAGTTGCATCTGAATGTCGCTGCCGAGCAGGCACTGGATCCCGATGGCGCGTTCCGGCGTCAACAGGTGGGAGGAACCGTCGATGTGCGACTGGAAGGCGACGCCTGCGTCCGTGATCTTGCGCAGCTTGGCGAGGCTCATCACCTGGAAGCCGCCCGAGTCCGTGATGATCGGCCGCTCCCAACGCATGAAGCGATGCAGGCCGCCCAGCCGTGAGATGCGTTCCGCGCCCGGACGGAGCATCAGGTGGTAGGTGTTGGCGAGCACGATGTCGGCGCCGGCCGCTGCGAGCTGGTCCGTGTAGACGGCCTTCACGGTGCCAGCTGTGCCGACCGTCATGAACGCCGGAGTGCGGACAATCCCGCGCGGTGTGGCGATCTCGCCAAGACGCGCACCGCCGTCCGTCTTGTGCAATGTGAAGACGAAGCGGTCGCTCATGGTGCGGGCGCGGCCGGATGCAGCAGGCAGGCATCGCCGTAGGAATAGAAGCGGTAGCCGGCGCCGATGGCATGCGCATACGCGGCCTGCATCGTCTCGAGCCCGCTGAAAGCCGATACGAGCATGAACAATGTCGAGCGCGGCAAATGGAAGTTAGTCATCAGCAGATCGACGGCCTTGAAGCGGTAGCCGGGCGTGATGAACAGGCCCGTCTCGCCAGCGCACGGGCGGATGGCCCGTCGGTCGAGTGGCTCCCCCTTTCCTGCAGCGCTTGCCTCAACTCGTGCGGGCGAAGGAGTTTGAGCGTCTGCTGCCGGGTTTCGCACCACCCCCAATCCCTCCGCGAAAGGGGGAGGGGAAGCGGCCGACGCTGTCTCGAGCAACCGCAGCGCGGTCGAGCCGATCGCGACGATCCGGCCGCCCCCGGCACGCGCCCGGTTCAGCGCGGCAGCCGTATCGGCGGATACCTCGCCCCACTCGGGAAGCATGCGGTGTCCATCCGTGTCATCGGCCTTCACCGGCAGGAACGTGCCGGCCCCAACATGCAGCGTGATGAAATGGCTGGAGACGCCGCGGGCCGCGAGTGCAGACAGAAGCTCGGGCGTGAAGTGCAGGCCGGCGGTCGGCGCAGCCACGGCTCCCTCGCGACGGGCATAGACAGTCTGATAGCGCTCACGATCCTCCGGCCGCACGTCGCGCTTGCCGGCGATGTAGGGCGGCAGCGGCGGATCGCCCAGCGCCTCGATGGCCTCGTCGAGGTAGGGCCCGTGCAGGCTGAAGGAGAGCTCCACTTCCCCCGCCTCGCCGATCTCGGCGACCGTCGCATCGAGCGTGCCCAGCAGGCACACGCGGCCGTCGTGGCCGAAGCGGATGCGATCGCCGTGGGCCAGACGCTTGGCCGGCCGCGCGAACGCGCGCCAGCGGCTTTCATCGACGCGCTTGTGCAGGTTGAACGATATCAGGGCGATGCTGTCGCCGCGCCGCCGCTCCCCGTACAACGCCGCGTTGATCACGCGCGTGTCGTTGAACACCAGCGCGTCGCCCGGGCGCAGCAGCGCCGGCAGATCGCGCACGGTGCGATCCTCGAGCGCGCGATCCTCTCCCCGCAAGCGGGGAGAGGGAGAAGGTGGCCGTACGACCAGCAGCCGCGCGCCGTCGCGCGTAGACGCAGGCTCCAGCGCGATGCGGTCCTCAGGCAAATCGAAATCGAACAGGTCGGTGCGCATGGCCTATCGGTATCCCGCCTGAAGGGTCTGATACCACGGCTCTCCCCTGCAAATCTGCGACTGTCAGCGCTCCGCCGCCAGCACCCGCCAGAGCATGGGCATGGAAACCGCACCGAGCGCGGTCTTGAGTGCGCTGGAGGCCAAGAACGGCATGAGGCCCACCTCGATCGCCTTGGGCGTGCCGAACAGGACGGCGAGCCAGGCGAGACCGCTGAGCGTGATCACCGCATGGCCGAGAACCATGGCGGCGGCGCACCTCAAAAAGCTGCGATCCCAACCACGCTCCGCCAGAACACCGACCAGCCACGCCGCAAGCACGAAGCCCACCAGGAACCCGGCAGTCGGGCCCATCATATAGGCGAGGCCGATGCCGCGCTCGGGCGTGCCCGCCAGCACCGGCAGGCCCGCCGCGCCCGCGAGGAGATAGGCAACGACCGTGGCGGCGGCCAGCCGCGCGCCGCAGCTCATGCCGAGCATCAGGACCACCAGCGTCTGCAGGGTCATGGGCACCGGCCAGAACGGCACCTGCACTTTCGCCGACAGCGTCAGCAGGCACACGCCAAGAAAGCCGGCCGCGACGGCAAGCGGCCAGCGCGCCGCCCCGCGTTGGCTCGCGGCCATGCCCAGTAGCGTCCGCGATGTCTGGCTCTGATGCATCTCGTTCCCTTCGCTTGTTGCGGCGACCGTGCGCCGATGCAGATCGACGGGCGCAAGCTGCACGCGTCGCCTGCATAAGGAAAGGATGAGATGCACCCGTGCGCCGCCTGGTCGCACCAAGACGTGCCCGGGGGCAGACGCTCCTACTTCGCGTCCGCAGCCACCTTCAGCGAGGTGATCTTGTCGGGATTCTGCACGGGCTCGCCGCGCTTGATCTTGTCGACGTTCTCCATGCCCTCGATCACCTTGCCCCAGACGGTATACTGCTTGTCGAGGAAGCGGGCGTCATCGAAGCAGATGAAGAACTGGCTGTTGGCGCTGTTGGGGTTCTGCGCGCGCGCCATCGAGCACACGCCGCGCACATGCGGCTCGGCGTTGAACTCGGCGGCCAGGTTGCCGAGCTTGGAGCCGCCGGTGCCCGTGCCCTGCGGGCAGCCCGTCTGCGCCATGAAGCCCTCGATAACCCGGTGGAAGACGATGCCGTCATAGAAACCCTCCCGCGCCAGCGTCTTGATGCGCTCGACGTGCTTGGGCGCCAGATCGGGCCGCAGGGCGATAACCACCTTGCCCTTGGTGGTCTCCATGATCAGCGTGTTCTCGGGATCCTTGATCGTCGCCATTTCGAAACTCCGTTTCTCCAGGGAGCGGGGAACCGGGAGTGAGGGGAGGAAGCGCCGCTTCCCCGGTCTCTACTGCCCATTCCCTATTCCCTTCCTTCGGCTCACTTCTTGTCCGCCAGCAGATAGACCTTCGTCATTTTGTCCGGCTGGGGCGGCGGCTCGCCGCGGGCGATCTTGTCCACGGTGTCCATACCCTCGATCACCTCGCCCCAGAGCGTGTACTGCCCCGTGAGCTGGCGGCAACCCGCGCCGAAGCAGATGAAGAACTGGCTGTTGGCGCTGTTCGGGTTCTGAGTGCGGGCTGCGCCGACGCTGCCGCGCTTGTATTCTTCCTGTGAGAACTCGGCCGGGATATCGGGAAGCGCGGAGCCACCCATGCCGGTGCCCTTCGGATCGCCCGTCTGCGCCATGAAGCCGGCGATGACGCGGTGGAAGATGACACCGTTGTAGAAGCCCTCCTTCGCCAGGCGCTTGTATTGCGCGACGTGCTTGGGCGCCAGGTCGGGCCGCAGCTTGATGAGGATGTTGCCCTTGGTCGTCTCGATCACCAGCGTGTTCTGCGGGTCGGGAGCCTGCGCGCGGGCGGCGGATGCGAACGCGAAGAGGGCGAGCGCGAGGCTCATGGCAAGACGGATCACGAAGGGTCTCCAGTGGTCGGTCAGGGAGCTGCGGTGCGGGCGCCTGACGGGCAGGCACGCCACCTGCGGATTGGCAATGACCCCCGCCTTATGGCCTTTCTGGGGCACGCAGGCAACCAGCCCGCGCCGCCCCCATGGCAGCCTAGCCTGAGCCGGGCGCCACCGGCCCCGCCGCCGGGGCCTCCGATGCGCTGCCAGCAGAGCGGCAGCTGCGATAGCGCACCTCCGCGGTTTCGGGCTCGCCCATCCCGTGCCCATGGCGTTTCAGCCAGACCATGCAGGCGAGCTGTCGCTGGCGGATCTCGCGTGCGCCCGCGGCGAGCGCCAGGTCCTTCTGCGCCAGCGGTATGTCGTAGTGGTCGCCCTGATAACGGCGGCGCTCCATGCCGATCCTCTCGGCCATGGCGTGCAGTTCTTCCTCGCTGTCGGCGATCATGTGACAGAGAATGTGCTGCCCGTGTCGCGCCCGCATGTCGTCGACATAGACGGTCATGCTTCCGCTCCGTTCGGACGGCCCAGGAGGGTCAGCGGCCTCAAGGCTTTCGGCCCGCCGCCTTGGCGGCGAGGCGTTTGGCGACGCCGGCCGGCACGAAGGTGCTCACGTCCCCGCCCATGAGCGCGATCTGACGCACGAGCGTGCCCGTGACATGCCGCACGTCCGGGCTTGCCGGCAGGAACACCGTGTCGATGCCCGGCGCCATCGCCCCGTTCATGCCCGCCATCTGCATCTCGTAATCGAAGTCGGTCCCGTCGCGCAGGCCGCGGAAGATCAGCGTGGCGCCCGCCGCCTTGGCGGCATCGACCGTCAGGTTGTCGAACGTGGCGATCTCGATGCTCGCTCTCCCAGCCCGTGCGATGGCTGCCGTCTCATCCTTCAGCATCTCGATCTTCTCGTCGGTGGTGAAGAGCGGCGTCTTGCCGGGGTGAACGCCGACGCCGATGATCAGCCTGTCGACCATGCGCGCCGCGCGCGCGATGACGTCGAGGTGCCCGTTCGTGACGGGATCGAACGAGCCGGATGTGAAGCCGATGCGTGTCATTGCAGGGTCATACCGTGTGGGTCTGACCCCCATGGCCAGACCTCATGTTCAGTGGGTCAGAGCCGGGGGGCTGACCCTATCTCCTCGCCACTATCACGGCCGCCGCGTCATCGCCAAGGCCAAGCCGCCGAGCAGCAGCAGCACCCCGGCGGCGCCGTCGAGCAGGCGCAGGCGGGTCGCATCGAGCTTCGCCCGCGCCCTGGCGACAACCACGGTGTAGCCGATGTCGACCGCCGCCAGCACGCCCACGAACAGCACGGCGAGCATCGTCAGCTGCCCCACGGGATCACCGGCAGGATCGATGAATTGCGGCAGGAATGCACCGAGGAACAGCAGCACCTTCGGGTTCGACAGGCTGACCAGCAGGCCTTCGAGATAGAGATTGGCGCGGGAAGGAAGCTTGACAGGCGCCGACCCGGCGGCCCGCCGGCGCAGCAGCCAGAGCTGCCGCGCGCCCAGATAGACGAGATAGAGCGCGCCGACCCACCGGATCACGTCGAACCATTCGGACATGAACACCATCACCGAGCTCATGCCCGCGGCGGCAGCGGCGACGAGCAGGGCAAGGCCGGTCGTCGTGCCTGCCAGCGTGACGAGCCCGGCACGCAGTCCATTCGTCAGCGTGCTGGCGAGGATCAACGACATGTTGGGGCCCGGCGTGAGCGCGAGCAGGATGCAGGTGGCGATGAACGCGGCTACGACCTGGGCGGACATTGGGGCTCTCAGCGGCGGGGAAGCTGTCGGCCACTTATAGCCGAGCGCACCCGGCAGTCCATGGGGCGCTCGTCTCAGTGGCCGAGCCCAGGTCAGCTCGAGGCGCCCCGCCGCAGCGGGATGAACTCCGTCGGCGGCACCTGCTTGATGGTGCAGGGATGCGCCACGGCCTGGCAGCGATGGCGGCCGGCCTCGGTCCGGGTGCACGTGAGTTGCCGGTCCCAGGCCAAGCCCCAGCGGGTGTACTGGACGCCCAGTTTTCGGGCACCCGCGACCCAGCTCTCGAGTGCCAGCCGCTTGGCCTGCAGCTCGGTCTTATCCTCGATGGCCGCACCCGCCAGCGAGGGCTCGCACAGCGCCATGGCGGCGTGCGTTGCGTGAGGCGCCACGGCGAGGGACGCGATCACCGCAGCGCTAGCCAAGACCGTGCGATGAAACAGCGCGCGCATCGTGCAGCTCCGCGACATCTGGAATTCGCAGCTTGCATTCTGCCGCGCCGGCCAGGAGCCGCAGTTCCTACGGATACACGCGCCCGAAGTCAGAACTGGCGCACCGCATAGGGCCGTCCGGCGGCATCGAAGCGCCGTCCCCGCCGCCGCGCCGGCCCGCGCAGCTTCGCGTGCATGAGGCCGATGAAGGGCGCGATGAACGACGCGAGCATCCCGGCGGTGACGATCGTGCCCGGCTCGGGCGCCCTTGCGCCAGCCAGGCCCACCATGACCCAGGTCGCGGCGAGCCCTGCGAAGAAGCCGACGAGGTAGCCGATGGCACTGCGCGCCCGCCCGGGCTTTGCGCGCCGCAGGATGGCGTAGGCCGGCCAAGCGGCCACGAACGTCGCAAGCGCTACGGTGACAGCCGGAGCCACATCGACGACAACATTGCTCATGACACCCATACTCGGTCGTTGCTGTGTGTCCTTGATGATATGATTCGACGCGGGAATTGGGGCGAATGCAATGCGTGTGATCTTCAAGATCGCGTCGGCGGCGGAGTGGGAGGAGGCCCAGCGGACGGCGCAGTTCCACGGCTCGGCCGTCGACCGCCGGGACGGCTACATCCACTTCTCCACGTCCAATCAGGTTGCAGAGACCGCCGCGCGACATTTCGCCGGCATCGACGGACTCGTTCTCGCTGCCATCGATGCCGACGCCCTGGGCCCGGCGCTCAAATGGGAGCCATCTCGCGGCGGTGATCTCTTCCCGCACCTCTATGGGGCCCTGTCGCTCGCACATGTGCTTTGGGTGAAGGCGCTGCCGCTCGACACCTCCGGCCGGCACATTTTTCCGGACATGGGCGAGGACGGACGCCCCGGCCATCCCGCATGACCGCAGTCGCGAGCTATCGGGTCAGGGGCGACGCGGGTGATGATCGAGGAACCCGCACCCTTGCTCCCTGCCGGACGGTAAAGCCCTCGCGATCTCAGTCACGCGGGATCGTTGGCTTGGCTTCGCGCCCTTCAAATCGCAAATCAAGTCCTCGATGCCGCGCACTGCGACGAACTTCGCAAACGCCAGCCTAGCGATTGCAGGGCACTGCAAGCACCTCGCCGATCTGCGGGAAATATTTCTTGCAATCGCGCCCCTTTTTTGCGGACCGATCCGTCTTGCCACCGGCGGCATCGCGGGATTTCTTTCTGCTGGCATCGGCGCCCGCTAGGCCAAGCGCCGGCTTGCCGCTTCGGCGCCCGGCGTCGCTCGTAGGCCGCAGGCGCCAGGAGCGTCCAGCCCTTTCCGGTTCCTACCAGGTGGCACCCCTCCTGGGCTACCCGGGGCCGTTGCCTGCGCGACGTGCGCTCGAGGCCTGAACCGGCGCGTCCAGCAGCCGTGTCAGCCAGCTGACCTCGTAAAGGCCGTCGGTTGCAAGCATCACCGTCTCGGCAATCCGCTTCGCCTGATCGCGTCCCAGACTCGGCGTCGCAAGACCGAGGAATTTCGCAACGACTTCGTCGCTTGTGAGCGCATCGTGCGGATCGCCGCGGCTGCCCTCCGCTTCGCCGACGAGAGACCTGCCATCCCTCAGATCAATCGTGACCCGCGCCGCGCGGGTTGCGGGGAGCATGGCCGTGAAGGCCGGCTCCTCCTCGACAACCACCCGTCCGGACAGAGCGGCAACGGTCGGATCGGTCAAGGTCGGGCGTTCGAAGGACTCGTGCTCGAGATGTCCGCGCCTGAGATAGGCCGATAGAATGTAGGGGATTGAGAATTTCGCACCCAGCGTGGTCTCCGGCATCCCTGGCCGTCCGGTTGCGTCAACTGCCCGACCGTAGGTGCCGACCCGGATGGCTGCGATGGCCGCAACCTCGACCGGTTCACGGTCAAGGATGGCCCGCATGGCGTCGACGCTCGCATGGGCGTGCCGGCAGCATGCATACGCCTTGAAGTAGTTGCCGAGCATCAAAAAATGCCGGCCGAGGTCCCTCCCGACGCTGTCCCGATCGAATGCGGTGCCGAGGGTTTCGCCGAACACGCGCGCCGGCATGTCGGCGGGGCCGGTGAAGCCCGACGCTGCAAGGTCGGCGGCAACCACACCATTGAAATTACCGAGACCCGACCAAAGATGGCGCACGGTCGTGCCCTGGTGCACGGCTTCGTAGTTGGTCGCGATCGGCAACGCGGCGCTGATTTTGATCGCCATGGCAAGAGCCTTGGCGTCGAACCCGCGAAGCTTGCCCGTGGCCACCGCCGCCCCGCAGACCCCCCATGTCCCGTGCGGGTGGATCCCCGCCCTGAAGGTCGTCGCCCGTCCAAGCCTCGCGGCCGTTTCGTACCCGGCAACAAGGGCGACCAGGATCGCAGCAAGGTCGTGCCCGCCTGCGAAAGCTTCGGCGAGGATTGCTGGCACCACATGGATGCCGGGATGACCGCGGCTCGCGGCGCAGCCCTCATCAAGCTCGATAGCGACCCCCGCCGAGCCGAGAAGAAGGGCAATCAGGGCGGGCCCCGACCCTTGGCGCATAAGCCGCGGCCTGATGTTCTGGAACTCGGCCTCGCGAAGACCCGCGACGATCGCGCCGGTGCTGTCGAGAAGGATCTGGCGCGCCCTCAGCACAACCTCGGGCGGTAGCGTTTCGATGCTGAGATCGGCAGTGAAACGCGCCAGTTCCTCGATATAGGTCATGTCCGTCTTGCTCACAGCTCTATCGCCTCCATCACTCGGAGATTGCCGGCCACACGAAAACCTGCTGCCCCTGGCAGAGATCGGCCGCGCCCGGATTTCTGCTCAATGTCGCGCTGCGGCGCGAACATCATGGCCTGCAGACCCGCCCAAGCGGGCTGAGCACGTGGGCAAGCGCGAAATTGAAGGAGCAGTCGCGGCGTCCTCGGACGCACTGCCCGCCCGCGCGAACGTCTCAAGCGGTTATCGGGCCGTGCGGCACCGGGGCGTTCCTTGACACCGACAGGACACGCACGCGGTCGGCGCGTCGCCGCGGTTCCGGCCGGCGCAGGTCCGGGACCCCCAAATTCTCGCAAGGTCGGCGTCGCCTGGCTGATGGCTGTGGTGTGGCCATGCGAGGCGGCGGCTGACGCCGCGATCTGCCCCATCCTACAGCTCGGCAAACGATACTGGCCGGGCGCGACGCCAAGAGTCATTGGATACATCCCCGGAAACCAGAATGTCGACATTACTGACTGATTGTCAACACTATGGGGAGGACTGATGCAGAAACTTGCGACAGGACGGTCCTAACTGTTGACAATTCGATGCGATAGCGCTCAGATTGGCGCGATGAACAACGGCGATGCAAGACAGTCGACGCTGGGGGACGAGGTTTTCGACCGCGTCCTCGGCTCGATCTATCGAGGCGAGATTGCGCCAGGGTCCATCGTCAACGAGTCGGCTCTGGCCGCTCAGTACGGGGTGAGCCGAGGCCCTGTGCGAGAAGCGATCCGGCGGCTGCAGGGCATCCAACTCGTGACGCGCGAGGCCTTCTCCAAAGCTCGCGTCGTCGACCTCACTCCGAACGCTCTGGTTGAGCTATTCCAGATGCGGGAGGCGCTCGAGGGCTTCGCCTGCCGCCTTGCCGCCAGGGAGATGGGCGCCGACGAGGTCGACGCGCTGGCGTCGGAACTCGACGCCGCTGGCCGACCGGGGGGGACCCGCGCTTTCGATTTCCACGAGCGCATCGTCCGGGCGAGCGGCAACAAGCGATTGATCGATGCCCTGTGCGGCGATCTCTATCACCTCTGTCGGATGTACCGCCGCCTATCCGGATCGATGCCTGATAGGCATGATCAGGCCTGGATCGAGCACTGGCAGATCCTTCAGGCCATCAAGCACCGCGACGCGGCGCTCGCCGAGTCCCTCATGCGGTCGCATATCCAGCGCGCCGCGCAAAACCTCACCCGTCACATCGGGGAGCAGGATTCCCGCCCGATGCCGCATCTCGATGTGGCTTGAAAGGATGGCCGCGTGACAGCATCTGCCCAGAAGCTCCGATCTCTGATCGCTTCCGGCGAATTCATCGTCTCGCCTGGGATCTACGACGGCTATAGCGCGCGCCTCGTGGAGGCGGCCGGGTTCAAGACCGCCGCGACCAGCGGCGCGGCGATCGCAAACGCAATCCTTGGACTTGAGGATCTCGGCTTTCTCGGACTTAGCGACAACGTCGACCATTGCAGGCACCTGGCCCGGTCGGTCTCGATCCCGGTCACGGCCGATGCCGACGCTGGCTATGGCAACCCGCTAAACGTGCACTACACCGTGCAGCTCTTCGAGGAAGCCGGAATCGCCGGCCTCAACATCGAGGACCAAGCGAGCCCGAAGCGCTGCGGCCACATGCCCGGCAAGGAGGTGGTTCCGCGCGACGAGATGGTGAAGAAGATCGAGGCAGCCTGCCTCGCTCGGCGCGACGACGCGTTCGTGATCGTTGCTCGCACCGACGCACTCGCAACCGAGGGACTCGATTCGACCCTGGATCGCGTCAAAGCCTATGCCGCGGCGGGGGCCGACCTGATCTTCCCCGACGCCGTGAGAACTGAGGAGCAGGTCGCGCGTATCGTCGAAGCGGCCGGCATCCCGGTTTCGATCAATATGGGTTTCGGCATCCGCTCGCGTCCTACCACGCCCCTCTTCTCCATCCCCAGGCTGAAGGAGCTCGGTGTCCGCCGCGTCAGCCTGCCTCGGATGCTGCCGGCTGCCGCCTTGAAAGGGATGCAACAAGCCCTCGCGGTCTTGCAGGAGGTGCTGCGAACCGGTGTTCCCCAGGACCGACCCGACCTCCTGGTTGGGATCGAGGAGATCTGGAGTCTCATGGGGTTCGATGAAGCCAGGCGATTGGAGCAACGCCTCCTGACGGTCGATCGGCTCACAGCCAAGTACGGCCGGGACGCCGCGGAATGACCACGCCTCGCGTTGCAGCCTCGGCGGCCGGACACAATCCCCGGGCCGCCGTCCTCGGATCGGACGAGCACGCCTTCGATGCCGAAGTCGACGCCCTCGTGGTTGGCGCCGGCGGGTGCGGGCTCGTCGCCGCCCTGGCGGCGGCGGCAAACGGAGCTGATGTTGCCATCGTCGAGAAATTGGACCGCCTTGGCGGCAACACGGTGCTGAGCAGCGGCTCCATCCCGGCGGCCGGCACCAGATTTCAGCGCGACGCCGGCATCCACGACGATGCGGCCCGCTTTGCGGCCGACCTGCGCCGCGTGACAGGACCGCATGAGGCGGAGCCTCTCGTGGATGCCTTGGCTGGAATCTCGGCCGAAATGGTCGAGTGGCTCGTCGACGAGGTCGGGGCAAATCTCGAGCTCGTGACCCAGTACCGGCATGTCGGCCACAGCGTGAACCGCCTCCACGCCCCGCCGTCGCGTCGCGGTCGAGATCTCGTCGACGATCTCTGGGCCGCGGTCGAGCGGTCGGGCATACCGGTCGCATTCGGAAACCCGGTCAGTGCCCTCCTTGTCGATGGCGACCGCGTGACTGGCGTTCTCACATCGTCCCGGGACGGAACGAAGACCCGGATGCGGGCGGGTGCGGTCGTCCTGGCCACCAATGGCTTTGGAGGAAACAAGGAGCTTCTTCGCCGCTTTTGTCCGGAGATCGCCGAGGCCACCTATTTCGGAGCGCTCGGGAGCGAGGGCGAGGCGATCCTCTGGGGCGAGCAGCTCGGCGCGGCCTTCGCCAACCTGGGCGCCTATCAGGCTCATGCCGGGATCGCGCAGCCGCAAGGCGCCCTGGTCACCTGGACGGTGATCGAAAAGGGCGGCTTCATCGTCGATGGGAACGGTCTGCGGTTCGGCGACGAGACTCGGGGGTATTCCGCATTTGGGGCCGAAGCCATGCGCCGCAACAGCCCCACCTTCGCGATCTACGACAGCCGCATCCGGAACGCGACCGCGGCCGGGCAGCCGGACTTTGCCGAGCTCGTTGCCCATGGCGGCTGTCACGAATGCGCCGACTTGGCCGGGGTCGCGACAGTCTGCGGATGCCCGGTCGAGATGCTGCAGGCAACCTTCGAGGTAGCCGAACGAGCCTCACGAGGCGAGGCACGCGATCCCTTTGGGCGCCAGCAGTGGGGCGACGCTCAACTCTGGCCCCCGTACGTACTCCGGCCCCCGTACGTAGTGACCCGGATCGCTCCGGCCATCTTCCACACGCAGGGGGGCCTATCCGTCGATGGCGACGGACGCGTGCTTCGCGCCGACGGAGCAACCATACCGGGCCTCTATGCCGGCGGCGGTGCTGCCGCGGGGGTGAGCGGGCGGCAGGGGGGTGCCGGCTATTGCTCCGGCAACGGTCTCTTGGGCGCGCTCGGCCTCGGCTACCTCGCCGGGCGCCGCGCGGCCCTGGACGTGCGCAGCAAGGGATGCCCGGCCGGACACCATCGCTGACGGACCATACAGACCTTTGGGTTTCTGGGAGAGAACGATGAATAGACGCACAATCACGCTCATGGCTGCGACGGTCCTTCTTGGAAGCTGGGCGCTTCCTGTCCGCGCTTTTCCCGACAAGCCGATCACCATCATCGTGCCCTACGCGCCTGGGACCGACCAAGTCGCGCGGGGGCTCGCCACCGAGCTGGAAAAAGCTTTCGGCCAAACGGTCGTGGTGGAGAACAAGACCGGCGGCGGCGGTTCGGTCGGTGCCGGCTTCGTCGCCCGATCCAAGCCCGACGGGCACACGCTGCTCTTCGCCGTGAGCGCCGTGCAGACGAGCGCTCCCCATCAAACCCGCCTTCCCTACGGTTTCGACGACCTGCAGCCGATTGCGCGCATCAGCGTCGGGCCGAATGTCATCGCTGCGCGCGCGGATGCGCCCTTCAAAACGTTGCAGGAGATGATCGCCTACGCGAAAGCCAATCCCGGAAAGGTCAGCTACTCATCGGCGGGAACAGGCGGCGCGACCCATCTGGCCGGGGAGGCGCTTGCTCGCGCAGCCGGCATCAAGCTTACCCACATCCCCTTTCAAGGCGCGGCTCCGGCTGTCGCCGCGGCCGTCGGAGGTTCCGTCGATCTCGGTACCGGCTTTGCTCAAGCCATCATGCCGCAGGTGGAGGGGAAGCGCCTCGTTGCCCTCGCCCAATTCGGCGGAGAGCGCGCCAAGATACTGCCTGACGTTCCGACCTTCAAAGAGGGCGGCGTCAACCTGGTCCTGCCTCCCAACACGGGGATTTGGGCGCCGGCCGGCACCCCTCCCGAGGTAGTCGCGAAGCTGGAGCAGGCCCTGGCCAACGCACTCAAGGCGCCGGCTTTGCAGACCCTCGTTGAGAGAACGCAGACCGAGGTCGACTTTCTCAACAGCGCCGATTTCAGGAAAGTGCTCGTTGAGGAAAACACCTTCCTCAAGGGGCTCCTCGGGGAGGTTGGCTTGCTGAAGCCATGAGCACAGCCGTCCGGACCACCCTCAGCGGCATAGCCTTCCTCGCCTTCGGTATCGCCTCTCTCTACGTCGGGGCCGATCTCGAGATGGGCTCGGTGCTCGTTCCCGGGCCCGGGGCGCTGGCGAAGGCGGCGCTCTGGGGGTTGGTCATCCTCTCGATTCTACTCGTCGCGAATGGACGTGGAAAATCGGGCATTGCGGCTTCTCCTGGGGAGGGGACTCTTCCCGAGGAACCGGCAGAGCGTGGATCGGCCGTCAGGATCGCGGTGACGATCGCGTCCATCCTCGCCTTCATCCTCGCCGTGCCGACGCTCGGATTCCTCCTGAGCTCGGCCGTTCTCATGGCGGTGCTCGCCGGCCTCGGCTCGGAGAAGCCGTGGTCGCCAATGGCGATGCTCGGCGGTCTCCTGACCGCGGTCGCAGCCCACATCTTATTCGTGAAGGCCCTTGGCGTACCGCTGCCCGCCGGCTCGTTGTGGGGTGGATGATGGAGGGTCTCCTCGCAGGTTTCGCGTCCGTTCTCCAGCCCCAGAACCTTCTGTTCAGCCTCCTCGGTGCTTTTATCGGGACGATGATCGGCGTTCTTCCGGGCATCGGCCCGACGGCTGCGATCGCCATGCTCCTGCCCCTGACCCTCGGGCTCGACCCGGTGACCGCGATTATCATGATCGCCGGCATCTACTACGGCACGTGCTACGGCGGCTCGACCACCGCCATCCTCGTCAATATTCCCGGCGAGGCACAGAGCGTCGTGACCTGCATCGACGGCTATCAGATGGCCCGCAACGGCCGCGCCGGCGTGGCAATCGGCATGGCCGCCATCGCATCCTTCATCGCCGGAACGCTCGGGGCCATCGCCATCGGGCTCGTCAGCGTGCCGCTGATCAACTTCGCGATCCGTTTCGGGCCGCCCGAATTCTTCATTCTGATGGCGCTCGGCTTTGCGGTTCTCCTCGTTCTGTCGAAAGCCTCGCCGGTGAAATCCGGCATCATGATCTGCGCCGGCCTTGCGTTGAGTTTCGTCGGCCAGGATGCCGTCACGGGGGTGCCTCGATTCACGTTCGGGATGCCGGAACTCCTCGACGGCATCAGCGTCGTGACGGTCGCCATGGGTCTCTTCGGGCTCGGCGAGGTGCTTCACAACCTCGAACGTCTCCAGGCGCGGACCGTCGACCACGTACCCATCAAGAACCTCCTACCGACGCGCGAGGATTGGCGCCTGTCGGCCGCGCCGATCCTGCGCGGATCCGGGCTCGGATTCCTGATCGGTCTTCTGCCGGGCGGGGGAGCGACGCTTGCCTCCTTCATCTCCTATGCGGTCGAGAAGCATGTAGCCAAGGACCCCTCCCGGTTCGGGAAAGGGGCAATTGAAGGCGTCGCCGGGCCCGAGGCCGCCAACAATGCCGGAGCCGCCGGCGCCTTCATCCCGCTCCTTACCCTCGGCCTGCCCGGCAACCCCGTGACTGCAATCCTACTCAGCGCGCTGGTGCTGCACGGCGTGGCGCCGGGCCCCCTGATGATCGAGAAGAATCCGCAGATTTTCTGGGGCGTCGTTGCGTCCATGTATGTCGGCAACGTCATGCTGCTGGTGCTGAACCTACCGCTCGTCGGCGTTTGGGTTCAGCTCCTGAGGGTGCCCTATCGCGTGCTGTTTCCTTCGCTGATCCTGTTCATGCTGATCGGCGCCTATTCGATCAACAACAACCTGTTCGACGTCGTGATGCTGCTGGTATTTGGCGTCGCCGGCTATGTCCTGCGGAAGCTCGAGTTCGACACGGCCCCGCTCATTCTGGCCTTCGTGCTCGGCCAGCCGATCGAGTTGGCGCTGCGCCAATCCCTGATGATGAGCCGGGGCGCACCAGAGTTCCTGCTGACGCGCCCCATCGCACTCGGCGTCCTCGCGGCCATTGTCATGGTCATTGCCTTGCCGATGCTGAAGCCAGCGCGTCGCATCATCGTTCAGGCACGTGCTGCAAGTGACGATTGACGGGTCGCGACGTGCCGACCGCCAGACACAAGGTGCTGCCCGCAAGATGCTGATGACTGGGAGACCGTCTATGTGGTCAGATCTGCAGGCTCGGCGCGCCGCAGCCGTCGACATCGCCCGGCGCTATCTTGCCCTTATGGAGCAGCGAGATCTCGAGGGGGCCTCGCGCCTCGTCCATCAAGATGCCGTGTTTATCTTTCCCGGCGGTGCTGCACGCAATAGCCTCGCTGATATCGTTGCCGGCTCTGCGCGGCGCTATCACCACGTTGGCAAGACCATCGAGGCATGCGATGCGTGCATCGGCGATGATTGTGCGGTTGTCTATGTTCGCGGCGCTCTCCACGGCCGCTGGCTCGACGGCCGGGATTTCACAGGCATCCGCTTCATCGATCGCTTCGAGATCAGTGGCGGCCTGATCCTCCGTCAGCGCTCGGAAATCGCAAGCGCGGAAGAACCACAGAAAAACACAAGCTAACTCAACGAATTGTCGGAGCGCTTGGCGGTGCCCTGTGTCGGCATCCTGTATGTGTCCGTGCTGTGTCCGCAAATCGATGCTCGCCGATGCCTAATGCAGGCTTTTGCCCGTTATCCGGCGCAGGACCGTCCAGCCCTTCATCGCTTCGTGCCGCAATG
>Ga0111539_10005420_pt1 | contig 16505 bp, 16 predicted proteins | sample RhiMethybrSRZTD1_FD_79667 | JGI IMG/M metagenome (GOLD analysis project Ga0111539, IMG submission 79667) | Populus rhizosphere microbial communities from Tennessee, USA - Rhizosphere MetaG P. TD hybrid SRZTD1 (version 2) (version 2) | ecosystem: Host-associated > Plants > Roots > Rhizosphere >... | reverse complement strand
TCGAGCTCCCGCGCCGACGCGACCGACGAGCCGACCGCGTTGATGTGCGCCCCGGGCGCGAGCCACGAGCGGCGGACGAGCGGCTCGCGTGAGGCGGTGCACGTGCAGACGACGTCGGCCCTGTCGAGCGCCTCCTCGACCGTGTCGCACGGGAGGCCATGGGCCTCGAGCGCCAGCGCTTCGGCGTGCTCCGGGGTACGGCTCCAGACACGGAGCTCGAGATCCGGGATCACGGTGCGCATCGCCTGGGCGTGCGAGCGCCCCTGCACGCCTGCGCCGAGGATCGCCACGTGCCGGGCACCTGGACGCGCGAGGAGCCTCGTCGCCGCTCCGGAAACCGCGGCCGTCCTGATCTCGGTGACAGCCGAAGCGTTGAGGATCGCCCGGAGCACACCCGTGACGCCGTCGTGGAGCAGCACCGTTCCCTGATGCGGGTCGAGCCCGCGCCCGCTGTTGGCGGGGGCGACGACGATCTCCTTGAGCGCGAAGACCGGATCGGTGCCGCCGCGATAGGCGGGCATGAGCCCCATCAGCGCCTCTCCCGGCGGGACGAAGATCGAGCGCAGCGGGAGGGAGAGCTCGTCCCGCGCGAGTGCCGCGAGCACGTCCTCCATCGCCGCGATGCACGACTCCATGTCGAGCACCTCGCGGACGTCGGCCTCGGTGAGCAGTAGCGCGGTCACGCGAACAGCGCTCCGATCGAGGCCCGTTCCTCCGTGTCGAGCGTGACGTCCAGCGCTTCGGCGACGGGCGCGAGTTGCGCGACCGTGTTCGGCCCGACCACCACTGCCGTGACCTCCGGCACGTGGAGCAGCCAGGCGACCGCCAGCGCGGCCATCGAGACGTCGCGGTCGGCCGCCGCGCGCTCGAACGCCTCGAGCGCGTCGAATGTCGGGCCCGACCGGTAGTGCTCCGATCCCTCGGGTCGCACGGTCATCCGCGAGCCCGGCGGCGGCTCCTCGCCGCGGCGGTACTTGCCGGTCAGCCAGCCCCCGGCGAGCGGGGCGAACGGCGTGAAGCCGAGCCCGTGCTCGCGGCAGAGGGGAAAGATCGTCTCGCGGTCCCCTTGCTCGAGCAGCGAGAAGGCGTTCTGCACCCACTCGTAGCGCGTCAGGCCCTCGAGCGCCGAGATCTCGAGGGCCTCCGCGAGCTGCTCGGCGCTGAAGTTCGAGGCGCCGACCGCTCCGACCGTCCCGTGCCGGACGAGCTCGTCGAACGCCGTGAGCGTCTCCTCCTGCGGGACGTCGGGGTCGAAGGCATGCGCCAGGTAGAGCGGAATGCGCTCCACGCCGAGCCGGCGCAGGCTCGACTCGACCTGCCGGCGGATCCGTGCCGCTCCGAGACCCCGGTCGCCGCCGTCCTCCATCGGGTTGAACGTCTTCGTTGCGATCACGACGCGGTCGCGGACGCCGGCCCCCTTCGTGGCGAGCCACGCGCCGATGTACTCCTCGCTGCGCCCGCCGCCGTACGCGTCGGCGGTGTCGAGGGTCGTGATCCCGAGGTCCCACGCGGCGTCGAGGAGCCGCAACGCGTCGTCGCGTGAGGTTCCCTGGCCGAACAGCCGCGGCGCCGAGCCGACGCCGCCGAAGTTGCCGCAGCCGAGGATCACGTGCGAGACCGCGACGCCGCTCCGGCCGAGTGCCCGCTGCTCCACGCGCCGATCGTACGCAGGCGGCGCGCCCGACGGCCGCATAGGGTTGGCCCCGCGGACGACGAACACCGGTCGATGTGAGCAGCGACGGGGCCCACACCGCGTGGCAGGAGGCACGGCGCGAGGCTGCGCCCTTCGCCGCGATCATCCTCGGCGCGAATGTCGCGCTCGCCCTCGTCAGCCGGCGGGCGGGATGGGAGCTGTTCGGGTCCGACAACTGGTGGATCTGGCTCGTGATCAGCGCGCCGTCCGCCGTCCTCGTCGCGACGTTCTGGATCGGTCCCGGGCGCATGGGGCTCGGGGAGCGCCGACGCGAGCTCGCGATCGGCCTGCTCGCCTTCCTCTGGCTCGGGACGATCGCGGGGATCACGTGCGTGATCGTGTCGCTCATGCACTGGCGCCCGAGTGGAGGCCAGCTGCTGCTCAGCGCGGCGGTCGTGCTCCTCACGAACGTGATCACGTTCTCGCTCGTCTTCTGGGAGCTCGACAGCGGCGGACCGGTGCAGCGCGCACTTGCTGCGTCGCGCATCCGGCCGGACTTCCAGTTCCCGCAGGACGAGAACCCGCAGTTCGCGCCCCGGACGTGGGCGCCGGCGCTCCTCGACTACGTGTACGTCTCCGTGACGAACTCGATCGCGTTCAGCCCCACCGATGCAATGCCGCTCACGCACCGGGCGAAGCTCTTCATGGGGCTCGAGGCCGGGGTCTCCGCGGTGACGGTCCTCGTCGTCGCCGCGCGCGCGATCAACATCCTCGGCACCTAACGCCGCTCCCGGCGCCAGACGAGCCGCAGCCCCGACCACGTGCCGTCGATCGCCGCGACCTTCGTGTCGACGAGCCCGAGCGGGAGCGCGACGTCGCGCACGGCGTCCTCCGTCATGTCCGTCGGCACCTTCGACGCCCGCTTGGGCCACGCGATCCAGAGCAGCCGATCGGGGTGGATTGCCCCGGCGAGCTCGCCGAGCCGCTCCTCGAGCTCCGCCCGCGCCGTCACGAAGCAGACGACGACGTCGGCCCCGGCGGGCCGGTCGACGCGACGGGCGCCCGGCGGGAGCGGGGAGAGGAGCTCGTCGACGTGACCGGGATCGGCGACGACCGCGTACGAGCAGCCCTCGCCGATCCCGAGCTTGCGTGCGAGTGGCGTCGCCGAGTAGCCGTGGGTCAGAGCTGCACCGAGCCGTCGGAGCCGAGCGTCCAGTGTGGGTTGTGCGCCACCTCCCACGGGTGGCCGTCCGGATCGACGAACACGCCCGAGTAGCCGCCCCAGAACGTCTCGGCGGGCGCGCGCGCGATTCGCGCTCCGGCGGCCCGGGCCTCCTCGATCACCGCGTCGACTTCGACGGGAGAGCGGACGTTGTGGGCGAGGGTGATGCCGCCCCAGCCGCCCGGGTCGTCGACGCCGCTGTCCTCGCGCAGCGCGTCGCGCGACCACAGCGCGACGACCATGCAACCCGCCTGGAAGAAGTGGACGTCGTCCGGGCCCGAGACGGGCGTCCAGCCGAGTCCCTCGTAGAACCGCCGCGCCGCCTCGAGGTCGGCCACGCCGAGCGTCACGAGGCTGAGTCGCTGCTCCATGTCTCGATCATGCCACCCGCCGGCTCCACGGCGGTCGCGGCGAAGGCACGGTAGGCGGGCCCTAGCGCGTCGGCCAGGTCACGGCCGCCGACGCGGATCCCACTTCGCCCGAGGCGCTTGACAACGGCCCCGGGTGGAAGCGCGCGGTGCGGCCGCGGAGGGGGCAGCTCGCCGGCCGACCAGGGATCGCCGCTCCGGGAGGCCGGCGGCGCGACGGGCTCGCAGCCGCGCCAGCGCAGGAGGAGCGACGGGTCGCCGTCGATCGCGTCGGCGAGGACGAACGCCAGCGCGGCGACGTGCTTGCAGACGGCCGAGCGCTCGCGGTCGGGGCACGTGCACGACGTGCGGATCCGCCGCGTGGGCGGGACGAGCGGCTCCTGGAGCTCCGTCTCCAGGTGGTGCACGAGGTGGACCGACTGCTGCGCGCCCTCGACGCCGTGCTCGAGCCCTCGGCGGCTGCGCGCCGCACGGACGGCGTCGGCCCATGTCGCGGGAGGAAACGGCGCCGTCTCGAGGGAGACCGCGTATCGCGAGCCGCCCGAGCCGCTCACGCGGGCACGAACCGCGCCCTCTGCGACGCTCACGTCCGAGACTGCGCCGGCTCGCGCGAGCTCGCGCCCGCGCTCCGCACGCGCAGAGCTCTCGTCCGGGACGATCGTGGACGCGATGAGCCGCGCCCACGGCCCGAGCCCGATGCGGAAGCCGCCGCCGTCGACCTCGATCGGCGCGCCGCCTGCGAGCACCAGCTCGTTCACGGGGACGCCTCGATCGCCTCGGGCGCGAGCGCGACCGCGGCACGGATCGCGTCGAGGTCGAGCTCCGACAGCCAGTCGTCGGCCCGCGCCGCCATCACGTCGTCGGCGAGCTCGCGCTTCGCGTCCAGCAGCGCATCGATCCGCTCCTCGAGCGTCGCGGTGCAGACGAGGCTCGACACGAAGACCGGCTTGCGCTGGCCGAGGCGGTGGACGCGGTCGGTCGCCTGCTGCTCGACGGCGGGGTTCCACCAGCGGTCGAAGTGGACGACGTGGTTCGCCGCGGGCAGGTTGAGGCCGCGCCCGCCGGCCCGGAGGGACACGACCATGGCGCCCGGGCCGCGATCCGACTCGAACCGCGCGACGAGCTCCTCCCGGGCCCGGGCCGAGAGACCGCCGTGGAAGAAGCCGACCTCGCGACCGAGTCGCGTCGCCAGGTGGGACGCGAGCCGCCCGAAGCCCGGATACTGCGTGAACACGAGCGCCTTGTCGTCCTCCGGCACGGCGGCGAGCAGCTCGACGAGACGCTCGAGCTTCCCGGAGCGGCCTTCGAGCGCGCGACCGGTCGGGACGACCAGCTCGGGGTGGTTGCAGACCTGCTTGAGCTGGCCGAGCATCGCGAGGACCGCGCCGCGCCGGTCGAAAGCCCGCTCGTGGGTCTCGATGCGAGGCAGCCAGCGGTCGACGGTGGCCCGGTAGAGGCTTGCCTGCTCCACCGTGAGGTGGCACGGGACCTTCGTGATCGTGATCGGAGGTAGGTCGAGGTCGACCTCCGGCGCGTCCTTCGCGCGACGCAGCACGAACGGCCCCACCAGCGCGCGAAGCCGCTCGAGCGCCAGCGGGTCCCGCCGTGTCTCGATCGGGCGGGCGAGCGTCCGCTCGAACGCCTGGAGCGACCCGAGCAGGCCCGGGTTGACGAGGTCCATGATCGCCCAGAGCTCGCCGAGCCGGTTCTCGATCGGCGTCCCCGTGAGCGCAAGCGCCCGCCGGCGCGGGATGCGACGCAGCGCGCGGTGTCGTTTCGTCCGGGGGTTCTTGGCGTCCTGTGCCTCGTCGAGCAGGAGCCGGTCCCAGACGATCCGCCCGAGGAGCGCGACGTCGCGGGTCGCCACGTCGTACGACGTCACGACCACGTCGCTCGCGCGTGCGGCCGCGAGGAAGGCCGTCTCGCGCAGGCGCGTCGGACCGTGGTGGAGGTGGACGCGGAGGGCCGGGGCGAATCGGGCGATCTCGCGGGCCCACTGCTGCGCGACGCTCATCGGGCAGACGACGAGCGTCGGCCCGACCTCGCCGTCGGTGTCCTGCCGCTCGGAGACGAGCGTCGCAATCGCCTGGACGGTCTTGCCGAGGCCCATGTCGTCGGCCAGGATCCCGCCGACGCCCAGGTCGCCGAGCAGCCGCAGCCAACCGTGTCCCCGCTCCTGGAACGGGAAGAGCTCGTGCGTCAGGCCGGCGGGCGTCGGGAGGGAGCGGTAGCGACGCTCGGAGGTGTCCGCGAGGAGCGCTTCCAAGCCTGCGTCGAGCCTGACCTCGCCGAGCTCCACGCCCGCCTCGTCCGTCTCGATGCCGGACACCGCGCGGACGAGCTCGACCACGCCGGCGCCGCGGCCGCGTCCGTCGAGGAAGCGGAGCGCGCGCTCGACCTCGCCGGCGCGAAGCGCATGCCACTTGCCGCGCAAGCGGACGAGCGGCTCCTTGGCGGCCGCGAGCGCCCGCAGCTCGTCCTCTGTCAGCTCGACGTCACCGATCGCGACCCGCCAGTCGAACGACGCGATCGCGTCGCGGGTGAGGAGGCCGCTCGAGACGGCCGGAGACTGCGTCGCGACGAGGTTGACCCGGACGCGGGTGGCCGACGCGACCCAGGCGCGGGGAAGATGAACCGGGACGCCTAGCTCCTCGAGCTGTGGCATCGCCTGCCGCAGGAACGTCCGCACAGCGTCCGAGTCGAGCTCGATCGGCGTCGTCGGGTCATCGCCGAGCGAGATCCCCGCGCCCGAGAGGATCGGCTCGATCGTGGCGAGGCGGCGCTCGAGCGCGCGGTGTGGATCGCTGTCGCGAAGGAAGCCGAACACGTCGTCCGCGCCGTCCTCGAGCAGAGACGCGGGGAGCGCGAGGGTCGGGTCGTCGGCCGCCTCGAGCCACAGCTCGAGCACGACCGGGGTCGCCGCGTCCTCGGTCCGCGCTACGCCTTCGTCGCCCTCGTCGAGTCGCAACCCGACGTTCCACGGGGCGCGCGAGCGGTGCGCGAGGCCGCCGTCCACCCACGCGCCGAGCCGACGCTCGAGCGCGGGATACCCGGACGCCGGGGGCAGCTCCGGCGACGCCGCCGCGAGCCCGGCGAGGAAGTGCTCGGTCGCCCCCGCCGTACGGGGCGAGGGGACGGCGAGCGCGGCGCGCGCGCTGCGGAGCGCCTGCCGGGCGAGCTCGTCGAGCGCGCAGCCGTAGAGGTCGTACACGAACGCCCGCGTGTCGCCGTCGAACGCGTCCGCCGCGGCGGCCGGGGCCGCATGGGCGATCGCGTCGAGCTCGTCGCGGACGTGCTCGTCCAGCGTTGCTCCCCAGAGCGCATGCCAACGCCCGTCGGCCGCCTCGAGATGGGGATGGACGAGCCCCGCCGCCACCGACCGTCGTGCGACCCCGATGACCGCGAGCACCGTGCGCGCCGTCCCACCGAGGTCGAGCCCGCCGTCGGCCGGGGCGGCGAGCGAGAGCAGCTCGTCGAGCTCGATCCGCCGACCCGCGGCGGTCTGTCCCGCGTGGGCGATCTCGACGACCGCGGGCAGCCCGGCGTCCAGCGCCCCGGCAGAGAGCCCACCGTCCGGCTCGCGCACCACCAGGCAGGCGCCTGCGTCGTCCTGCCAGAGGATCTCGAGGGTCGCGCGGTCGGGCTTCGGGGAGGCGAGGGCGGGCTCGGACACGAACCCGTAAGCATAGGTGCGACGGCTGACGCCGGGCCGACCCGCGGAAGGCTAGGACCCGGAGACGAATGCGGCCACGTCGCGGATCTCCTGCGCCGTGAGCTTGTCCTTGAAGGACGGCATGGCACCGCCGCCGTTCGTCACCTGCGTCACGACCGCGTCGTAGGACGGCGCGGCGTCGTCGAGATTCGGCCCGACGCTTCCCGTCGAGCCCGCGGCTTCGAACGTGTGGCAGCCGCCGCACCCCGCCGACTCGTACACCGTCTTGCCGTTTGCGGCGTCTCCCGCCTGCCCGACGGTCGTCGCCGTCGTCACGGGGGTCGGCTCGGCGGTGCCCGAGTTGTCGTCGCCGCCACACCCCGCCGCGACGAGGGCGAGCGCGCTGGCGAGCGCCAGGAGTGCGATCCGTGCGCGCATGAAGGCGATTCTTACCCGGACGGACGGGCAGCGCAAACCGCGCTACGACAGGCGCACGACGGTCGCACCGTCCGCGGAGTCGGGCTCGTGGGAGGAGACGAGCGGGTGCCGCGCGAGCTCGTCGCGAACTGCGGTGCGGATCGCGCCGGTGCCGCGGCCGTGGATCACGCGGAGCTCGTCACGTCCGGCGAGGGAGGCCGCATCGACGAAGCTCCGCACGGCCTCGCGTGCCTCCTGCGCCGTCCGTCCCCGCAGGTCGAGCTCCGACGGCGCATGGGTAGGAGTCGGCGCGCGCACAGTGACCCCCTCTTCGGGCGGTCCGTCCGCCTGCGCGTCGGGATCCGGCCGAAGACGCGCGACCGGCACGCGAACGCGGAGACCGCCGCGCCCGACGACCACGGCGTCCTCGCGCACGATCTCGTCGATCGTCCCACGGACGCCGAGCGCGGGAGCGATCACCGGATCGCCGGGTGCGAGCGGCACGGTGACGGGAAGCGGCTCTTCGGCATCGCGCAGGGCGCGTCCGACGTGGGCGGCACGCTCCGACGCGGCGCCGAGGCGACGGTCGCGCTCACGCTCCTTCGCGAGCGCCTTGGGAGTCGTCGCCCGTCGCCGCTCCCGCTCCAGGCGCCGCGCGGCGCGGATCTCGGCGCGAAGGGCGTCCAGCTCCGCCTTCGTCCCGGCGAGCTCGCGCTCCGCCGCCGCGAGCGTGCGCTCGCGCTCGGCCTGCGCCGATGCCCGAACCCGATCGATCTCCTGCTCGAGCTCCGTGACGCGGGCCTCTGCGGCCCGCCGCGCGTCCTCGGCGGCGGAGCGCGCGTCGGCCGCCTGCTCCCGCTCCAAGGCCGCCCGCTCCTCGGCGCTCTCCGCCTCGGCGAGCAGCTCCGCGATACGCAGGCGCTCGGGCGCGACGTGAGAGCGGGCGTCGTCGACGAGCTCCGGCGGGAGCCCCAGCCGGGCCGCGATCCGGAGCGCGTGCGACGTCCCCGGGCGCCCGAGGGCGATGCGGTAGAGCGGCTCCTCCGTTTCCGCGTCGAAGCCAGTCGCAGCGTTCGCGACGCCGGCCGTCGCGCTGGCCCACTCCTTCAGCTCGGGGTAGTGGCTCGTCACGACCGTGAGCCGCGCCTGTGTGGTGAGTCGTTCGAGCAGCGCCCGAGCCAGTGCCGCGCCCTCGACCGGGTCGGTTCCCGCGGCGAGCTCGTCGAGCAGCACGAGCGACCGGTCGGTCGCGCGCTCGAGGATCGACACGAGATTGCGCACGTGCCCGGAGAACGTCGAGAGGCTCATCGCGATCGACTGCTCGTCGCCGATGTCGGCGAGCACCTGGTCGAAGACAGGCAGCTCCGCGTGGTCGGCCGGCGGGCGCAGCCCGCACTGATGCAGGAGCGCGAGGAGACCGAGCGTCTTCAGCGCCACGGTCTTGCCGCCGGTGTTCGGGCCGCTGATCACCACCGCCCTGAGCTCGCCGGGCGCGAGGTCGATCGGCACGGCGGCCGCCGGGTCGAGAAGCGGATGCCGGGCGCCTCGCAGTACGACGCAGTGACCCCGTGCGACCGGTGTCCCGCGCCACCGGCGCGAGAGAATGCCGCAGGCGAGGGCGAGATCGAGCTCTGCGACGGCTCCCACGAGGCCCACGACCGGCTCCGCCCGAGCTCCGACCGTCGTCGACAGCTCGCGCAGGATCCGCGCTACCTCCTCGCGCTCCGCGCTCTCCGCCTCGCGCAGCCGGTTGGAGTCATCGACGACCGCAAACGGCTCGACGAACAGCGTCTGCCCGGAGCCGGAGCTGTCGTGCACGATCCCCGGCACCGCCCCGCGCGCGGACGCTCGGAGCGCGAGCACCGGCCGCCCGGCCCGTTCGGTGACGAAGTCCTCCGAGAGGTGCTCGCGCAGCGACGGGTCGCGGGCGAGTGCTCGGAGCCGCTCTGCGATCCGGCCGCGGCCCTCCCGCAGCTCGCGGCGAAGCCGCCGGAGAGCGGGCGAGGCGCCGTCCCGCAGATCCGACCCGTCGTCCTCCACCGCGCGGCGGATCGGCTCGGAGACCTGGCCGAGAGACGTCTCGATGCGACGCACGAGCTCACGCAGGCCGGGCACGTCGACGGGCTCGACCGCCGCACGCGCAGCGATCGCGGCGTCGATCGAGACGGCGATCGCCCACAGCGTCCCGGTGTCGAGGGTGCTCCCGCGGGCGGCGACCTCGACCGCGTGCCGTACGTCCCGCACCTCGGCGAGCTCGGGCTCCGCCGACTCCTCGAGGAGCCGGACGGTCTCGGTCGTGAGCGCCTGACGCCGCTCGACCTCGTCGACGTCGGCGGCCGGCTCGAGCGCGAGGCAGCGGTGCTTCCCCGGCTCGCTCGCCGCGACGGCCGCGAGGCGCTCGAGGATCTCTGGGAGCTCGAGCAGCTCCAGGGCCCGCGGATCCATCGAGGCAGTGTAGGAGGGCCGCTCGCCCGGCCGGTCAGCCCGAGATGTACTCCGTCAGGAACTGGATCTGGACGCTCTGCTCGTTCGACTGGAACTTGACGAGGTCGCCGATCGAGACGATTCCGAGCACGTCACGTGCGTCTCCGAGCACCGGAAGGTGCCTGATGCGCCGCTCGGTCATCACGGCCATGCACTCGTCGATCGACGCCTCGGGCCCGACGTACACGAGCTCCCGCGTCATGATCTCCCGCACGGGCGTCGTCCGCTCGTCCCGGCCCTGGACCGCGACGCGGCGGAGGTAGTCGCGCTCGGTGACGATGCCGGCGAGCGTTCCGTTCTCGTACACGAGCAACGCGCCGACGTTGCCCTGCACCATCCTCGCGACGGCCTCGTGCACCGTGGCCGAGCCCTCGATGCCGAGGACGTCGCGGCCTTTCCCGTCGAGGATGTCGGACACGTGACCCACGAAGCTCGTACCCCTTGGCACAAGCTTCTACCACGAACGGCTCGGACGCAATCCCCTGTGCGCCGATTTCCCCGAAAGAGAAGCGTCCCGGCGCACGCCACTACTGCTATATTTGCGCTAGCAACAAATCTCTGCGACGACCGGAAGGAACGATGACCGCATCCGTGGCAACCGACGACCTCGAACGGCTCCCCGCAGCCCACGAACGGCTGACGTACGGCGCCGTACACCTCGACGTGACCGATGCCGCGCGGTCGGTCGCCTTCTGGCGCGACCTCATCGGACTCGCCGAGATCGCGCGCACGGGCGACGCGATCCACCTCGGCGTCGACGGGCGCGCCCTTATCGTCCTGCACCCGGGCGCCGGGTACGGCCCCGTCCCCGGACGGACGGGCCTCTACCACGTCGCGATCCACCTTCCGAACGAGACGGAGTTCGCCCGCGTCCTCGCGAGGATCGCCGCTGCGGGCGTGCCCCAGGCCCCGACCGACCACATCTTCTCGAAGGCGACCTACCTGAGCGACCCGGACGGCATCCAACTCGAGCTCACCCTCGAGACCCCCGAGCGCGCCGGCGAGATCACCGTCGGACCGGCGTCCGTGACGATCCGGGACGCGAGCGGCCGGCTGCGGGGGTTGACGGAGGCGCTCGACGTCCGCGAGGTGCTCTCCCACCTCACGGACCGGGACCTCGACCGGCGGCTGCCGATCGGCACGACGGTGGGGCACGTGCATCTGCACGTCGCCGACCTGGAGGCGACGCGGCGGTTCTACACGGACGTGATCGGGTTCGAGGAGCACACGTTCGTTCCCGGAATGGGCTTCGCGGACCTGAGCGCGGGCGGCCGCTTCCCCCACCGCTTCGCCTTCAACACATGGCAGGGCGAGGGCGCGCCGCCGACGCCCGCCGGTGCGGCACGCCTCCGGTTCTTCGAGCTCGTCGTCGAGCCCGCCCGCCTCGCTGCGATCCGCGAGCGACTCGACTCCGACGGACAGCCGTACGAGGTCGAAGGAGACATCCTGATCACGCGCGACCCCTCCGCCAACGAGCTGCGTCTCGCAGAGCTCCGCTGAGGCGCAGCGCAGTCGAAAGGAGCGACACCAATGGACGTCACGATCATCGGTACCGGCAACATGGCCCGCGGCATTGGCTCTCGCCTCGTCTCGGGCGGCCACGCCGTCACGCTGCTGGGCACGGAGCGCTCGAACGCGGAGGCGCTCGCGGCCGACCTCGGCGGCAGCGCCAGCGCCGGCACCGTCGGCGACCCGATCGCCGACGACGTCGTCGTGCTCGCGGTCTGGTACCCCGTCACGTTGGACGTCGCGCAGCAGGCCGGCTCGCAACTCGATGCCAAGGTCGTCGTCGACATCTCGAACCCGCTCGACACCGAGACCTTCGAGCCGATCGTCCCCGACGCCGGCTCGGGTGCCGAGGAGCTCGCCGCCGCCGTGCCGGGCGCGAGGGTCGTCAAGGCCTTCAACACGACGTTCGCCGGGACGCTGTCGTCGGGCGAGGTCTCGGGACACCAGCTCGACGTGCTCCTCGCTTCGGACGACGCAGATGCGAAGCGCACCGTCGCCTCGCTGGTCGAGAGCTCCGGCCTGCGCGCAGTCGATGCAGGCCCGCTGCGCCGCGCCAGGCAGCTCGAGGCGCTGGGGTACCTCCACATGGCGGTTCAGGAGGGACTCGGCACCGGCTATGGAAGTGCGGTCAAGATCGTCGGCTGATGACCGCGTCGCACGACACGATCCCACCCCCTGAGTCGCCGCCCGGCGGCGCGGTGGACGACGCCCCGATGGCCAGGATCACCGCCCGGGCGGGCTACATGATGGGGGAGAACGTCGACCAGGCTTGGTCGACGGAGCACGCGCGCGCCTGGGAGGGCTTCCTCGAGCTCAGCCGCCAGCTGCGGCGCGCGGCGGACGACGTGCTCGGGCCGGTCGAGGGCTTGACCGTGAGCACGCTGGGAATCATGGGGCGGCTCGCGCGGGCCGAGAGCCGGACGCTTCGCCAGACGGACATCGCCGAGGCGATGGGCCTGAGCTTCAGCCGCGTCTCGCGTCTCATCGACTCGCTGGAGGCGCGGGGGCTCGTCGAGCGGCGACCGTGCCCGAGCGACGCGCGGGCGGTCAACGTGACGCTGACGGCTGACGGTGTCGCCCTGACGCGGCGCGCCCAAGATGCGGTCTTCGCCTTCGTCGAGGAGCACTACTTCGCTTCGCTGGACGAAGCGGAGATCGCGACCCTCTCGAACGTCTTCACGAGGCTCGTCGGTCGCTGGCACGGCGCGGGCGACGGCGGCTGCTGAGAACTCGACGCATCCTCGTCACTCGCGCGACGACGCCTCGAGCGAGAGCGCGGCCCCGACGGACTCCGCCGCCTGCGCCAGGGCGCGCCGGCCGTCGGAAAGCTGCTCGGCGAACGAGAAGAAGCCGTGGAACATCCCCTCGTACCGCGTTACGTCGGCGCGGACACCCGCGGCGCGGAGCCGCTCGGCGTACGCCTCGCCCTCGTCGCGCAGCGGGTCGAGCTCCGCGGTGATCACGAGCGTCGGCGGCGACGCCTCGAAGGCGGCAGCCTCGGCAAGGAGGGGCGAGACGTGCGGATCGTCCGGAGCTCCGTCGCCGCCCGAGAGATAGTGCCGGAGGAACCACGCCATCTCGGCCTTCCTGAGCCAGAACCGGTCGGCGAGCTCCGTCATGGAGGCGCTTTCGCCACGGGCGTCCGTGACCGGGTAGACGAGGAGCTGGAACCTGAACGGCACGCGTGCGCTCTGCGTCACGACGGCGGCGAGGTTTGCGCCGGCAGAGTCGCCGCCGATCGCGAGCCGCTCCGGGTCGCATCCCAGCGCCTCGGCGTGCTCGTAGGTCCAACCGGTCGCGGCGAAGGCGTCGTCGAGACCGGCGGGGAAGGGATGCTCGGGCGCGAGGCGGTAGTCGAGGGAGAGGACGGCGCAGCCGCTCTGGGCTGCGAGCGCCCGCGCGACGTGGTCGTGGGTCTCCACGCTCCCGAGCACCCAGCCGCCGCCGTGGAGGTACACGAGCAGGCCGAGGCCGTCCTGAGCGCTCGGCCGGTAGAGGCGCGCCGGGACACCGCCCGCATCGACGTCCCGGATCTCCGGGAGCTCCACCGTCGGCGCCGGGATGCGCGACGCCCGCAGTGCACGCACGGCCTCGGGCGTCGAGGACTCGATCGGTGGGTCGCCGAGCGACTCGAACTGCTCGAGGAGCGCCTGCGCCTCGGGATGGAGCCGCACTGTCAGTCCTCGTCGAGGCGCAGGTCGAACCCCGCAGGGGCATGGACGTTGACGATGCGCGCGACGGCCGCCGCGCGATTCGCGAACGTGTGGGCGACGCCGGGCGGCACGAGGACGAATGTCCCCGGCCCGACGGTGATCTCCTCCTCCTCGACGATCACGACGACCTCGCCCTCGAGGATGTAGAACGCGTCGTCCTCGTCGGCGTGCACGTGGAGCGGAGGCCCTTCGCCGGGTTGCTTCGTGATGATCGAGAAGTTGAAGCGCGGCGTGTCGGCGGTGCGCGCGAGGAACTCGACGTTCGCGACACGGTGCCCTTCGCCCGGGCGAACGATGACGGCACGCTCGAGCCCCATCACGCCACCGCGGAGACGCTGACACCGAGGTCGCGCAGCAAGCCGTCCTGCAGCCCGTAGACGAGGCCGTGCACCGTCAGGTCCTGCCCGCGCGCCCAGGCGTCGCGGACGACCGTCGTGTGGCAGACGTTCGCGACCTGCTCGGCGACGTTCAGCTCGCACAGCCGGTCGATCCTCGACTCCTCGGCGAGCGAGTCGAGCTCTTCCGCGTGCTTCTCGGCCACATCCGCGACATGACGGAGCCAGTTGTCGATCAGGCCGTGGCGGGCGCCGACGAGCGCCGCAGACACGCCGCCGCAGCCGTAGTGCCCGCAGACGATCACGTCCCGCACACGGAGGATGTCGACCGCGTACTGGAGCACCGAGAGGAAGTTCAGGTCGGTGTGCACCACGACGTTCGCCACGTTTCGGTGGACGAACACGTCGCCGGGCGCGAGCCCGACGATCTGGTTCGCCGGGACGCGGCTGTCCGAGCAGCCGACCCAGAGGTACTCGGGCTTCTGCCGCTCCGCGAGCGTCGTGAAGAACGCCGGGTCGTCCGCGACCATCGACGCCGCCCAGGCCCGGTTCCGCTCGAACAGCTCGGCGAGGCCCGTCATGCGCTGAACCTATCGCCCTTTCGATCTCTCCCGCTGTCCTTGTTCCGCTCGGAGCCGGGGCGCATCATGCGTTCGTGGCAGGGGGGACGATCCGAACCGACGTCGCTGTCATGGGCGGCGGGCTCGCGGGGCTGTCCGCGGCGATCGGGTTCGCCCGCCGCGGTCGTCGCGTCTGCGTGCTCGAGCGCGATCCGACTACCCCGGGCGATGGTGATCCCCACCGCGTCTTCGACGGATGGGAGCGGTCGGGCGTCGCGCACTTCCGCCAGCCGCACAACTTCCTCGGTCTCGGCCGGCGCACGCTGCTGGACGAGGCGCCCGACGTGCTCGACCGCGTCCTCGCCGACGGGGCGTTCGAGAACCGCCAGTTCGAGCTAGCCCCCGATGAGCCGCGCCCGGGCGACGAGTCGTTCGTCTCCATCTGCATCAGGCGGCCCGTGTTCGAAAGCGCGCTGCGCGCGGCCGCCGAGGCCGAGGCCGACGTGCGGATCGAGGGCGGCGCGCGAGTCGCCGGACTCCTGGGTGCGCCTGCGCCGGGGAGCGGCGCGACGCGCGTCACCGGAGCCCGGACAAGCGACGGACGAACGGTCGAGGCGGAGCTCGTCGTCGATGCGCTCGGACGTACGTCACAGGTGCGGTCGTGGCTCGAGGAGCTCGGGGCGCGTCGTATCGCGGAGCGGCGCAACGAGTGTGGTCTCCTGTACTACAGCCGCCACTTCCGCCTGCGGCCGGGCGTCGAGATGCCCTCGCTGCCGTCTCTGCTCCGCGGGCCGCGCGGTGAGACGGGATACCTCGTCTTCGTCGTCTTTCTGGGGGACAACCGGACGTTCGCCCTCGTGCTCATGATCCCGCCCTGGGATCGCGAGCTGCGGGTCTTGAAGTCCGAAACGGCCTACATGACAGCCGCGCTCGCGATTCCGCCGCTCGTCCCGTGGATCCATCCCGACTGCTCGGAGCCGATCACGCCCGTGCTTCCGATGGGAAGCCTCCAGAACCTCCATCGCTCGCTCGTCGTCGACGGCGAGCCCGTGGCGACCGGCATCCAGCCGATCGGTGACGCGCTTTGCCACACGAACCCGACGTTCGCTCTCGGCGCGTCGCTCTCGATCACGCACGGGTTCACGCTCGCCGAGGCCGCTGCGAGCGCGGACGACGCGCGTGCCCTGGCGCTCGCGTTCGAGGACACGGCCGGAGTGGACACGGCCGCCCGGTTCGATGCCGTGTCCGACGAGGACCGCGACCGGATCCGCCTGTGGAAGGGCGACCAGATCGACATCCGCGACCCGCGCGACAGCATGGCGCTGTTCCTGCGGCTGACCGCCTATCCGGCCTCGATCGGCGATCCGGATCTCTTCCGCGCCGTCGCCCGACGCGTCAACGCCCTCGACCCCCCGGACGCCCTGGCAAGGGACGAGGCCCTCGTCGCGCGAGCGCTCGAGCTCTCCCCCGACGGCGCCCGTCCGCAACTCGGGCCGAGCCGCGACGAGCTCCTGCGGCTGCTCGCGCGGGCCTCTGGTTAGAGCGCGCGGTCGTCGTCGTCGTCGGCAGGAGCTCCTCCGATGGGCTCGAGTCTCCCGCGGTCCCGCCCCGCGTCACGCAGTCCAGAGGCGGAGAGGGTACTGCGCTGCGATCCGGGTGAAGTCCTCGTCCGTCGTCAGCATCGTCGGCTCGTGCCTGATGCACAGCTGCGCCAGGAGAGCGTCGATGGCGCCGACCGGAACGCCCTTTCGGCGGCATGTCGTGCGGCGGAGGGACGGTTGGAATGCCGTTGTTACGATCGATCGGCATGGGGAGCGCATCTCGGCCTGATCGGCTTGGCGCTCAGGCGACCCACGCGACGAGCGGAATCTCCATCTCCTGTGGGCTCAGGCCGCCGTGCTGGCCGAAGAGGCGTTGGACGAAGCGGCCGGGCTCGTGCCAGTACACCGCTTCGCCGTGGCGCGGTAGCACCGCCACGTTCGCGAGCCGCGCGGAGAGGCGTGGCGACGGCTCGGCGACCCCACGGCCCAGGTGGTCACCGTCTTCCCCGACCGCATGGAACGCTACTTCACCACGGAACTGTTCGCGCCGTTCGTGTAAGGAAGGGAACAG
>Ga0111539_10005418_pt1 | contig 16510 bp, 13 predicted proteins | sample RhiMethybrSRZTD1_FD_79667 | JGI IMG/M metagenome (GOLD analysis project Ga0111539, IMG submission 79667) | Populus rhizosphere microbial communities from Tennessee, USA - Rhizosphere MetaG P. TD hybrid SRZTD1 (version 2) (version 2) | ecosystem: Host-associated > Plants > Roots > Rhizosphere >... | reverse complement strand
GTCGCCATGACCCGCGCGAGGGAATCGATGAGCGCTTGGCGAATGCGAGCGTGCGCTTGCGGTCCAATCTCGCCTGCCTGGGCGGCCTTATCGAGCGCGGCGATCTCGGCGACCAGCCTCGCGCGCGCCCGTTCGGTGTCTTTTTCGCCGACGTGCGACGTTGCGCCCTTCCCCTTTTCTTGCTCGCGAGCGATGTAGATGCCGAAGGCGAGCGTTGCCGCGGTGAAGGCGACCGTCACCCATTTGGCCGACCCCTCGGTGGGGATGTTGTCGAGCGTGATGGCCACGCGGCTCATCGGCTGGTCCCCGGCGCGAGCCTGGCGTTCGGTGAGCAGCACGCGCGTTCCTTGCTGGTTGGCGTCGGAAACCGAATTGGGAAAATCGGCCACCCGCAGCGTCATGGTCTTGCTGGCTTCGGCGATGACGCGCATGCGTATTACGCGCGGCGGAAGCGAAACCGAGATGTTCGCCGACTCGCCCCCCTCGTAGGGGATCTGGTAGCGAAACTGCAGTTGGTGCTGGCCGGGACCGAACGTGCCGCGCATCTTGGCGCCGCGGTCGGGCACGGCGTCGAACCCGATGTCGCTCATGTCGCGTTGCGCGTTGAAGGCTTTGAAGCCGCGGGGAAGGTCCACTACGACGTTGGAGGGGACCCACGTCGTCGCACCGAGATTGAAGACTTCGAAGATCTCGGTGACCTGGACGACGTCGTCCTTCAGCTCGAGGTAGACGATGCCCTGCATGCCGAGCAGCGTGTCCTCGAGGCGGTTGGTCACGGGAAAGACGTGAACGCGGACGCGCTGGCCGTGATGGAGATCGAGTTGAAAAGGGGGAGCGGCATAGGTCGCGGTATCGCCCTCACCCCCCGACCAGGGGATGGAGACGCGGTAAGCGATGCCTCCGCCTCGCTCGAGGTTCTCGAACTTGGTCGTGCCGGTTTCGTCTGCCTTTTGCGTCGTGCGGCGGCGTGACTCCCCTTTGGCCACCGACTGCTGGAGGATCCCGAGCGTGACGTCGGCGCGCGGGACGGGGGCGTCGTTCTTGTCGCGGACTTCGACGACGATGGTGCCGGGGGGGAGCGCGTCATCTCTTTCGGACGTGTCCTCGGGGGGCGTTTCCGGCATCTGCTGCATCGATCGTGTGCCACCGCGCGCGGGAGGGTGGCCGGGGGGCAGATCGTCGTCCCCCTCGGGTGCGACCGTGGGATGGCCGGGGGGAAGCGCCGTCGACGACGGTGAAGGGCCTTTCGACGCGGCACCTGCAGCGGAGCCTGCGACGGGCGGATGCCCCGCCGGCAGCGCCGACGACGAGGGGGTCGGCAGCTTGGCAGTGGGACCCGCGACCGGTGGGTGCCCAGCGGGGAGCGCCGACGCCGGCGGTGACGCGGACTGGCCGGCCGCGAGGCCTGCGGTGAGCGCGATCAAAAGCGCCGCGGAAGCCGCGCGTCGCTCAACCGGTCGCATCGCGCCTGTCTTTCGTCGCATCGCCGAGCTTGTTGCCGCACTTCTTGCAGAACGCGGCGTCGGTGTCGTTTTCGGTCTGGCAGCTCGGGCACACCGGATCGCTGGCCTTCTTGGGGGGTTTGCTGCGTTTGGGGCGCTCGGTGCCGAGTTGGTCGGCTACGTACGCCGCAGCCTTTTCGCGCAGCGGCGCGAGATCTTCGTCGACCGCGCGCAAGAGGCGCTTCGCTTCGGCGCGGTAGCGCGCGACGAGCTCTTGGTAATCGGGCTCGGCGATCTTCCCGACGCTGCGCTCGAATTCGAGATCTTTGAGGGCCTGCAGCACCGCGCGTTTTTGCTCCTCGGCGGCAGTGGGAGCGCCGAGCGCGAGGGCCTCTTCCAAAGTGATGGGGGCTTCCCCCGAAAGTGTGCGCACGCTGGCCCAGAGAATGGAGATGACGATGAGAAGGACGCCTCCCGCGAGCGTCAGCAAAGCCGTGCCGACGCCATACACCGCGCCCATCGCCAGGGCCGCCGCGAGCGATCCCAGCGGGAGCACCCAACCGAGCCAAGGGAAGGCAGGACCTAAGTCGTCCTTGGGCGCTGGAGCCTCGGAGCGAGAGGGGGATTTCGGCTGTTTCTTCTGCCGCGTCGGCTCAGCCATCGAGTCTCTTGAGCTCTTCGTCGAGTTTGGCGTCGTATTCGTCGCGCTCCGCGGCGGAAGCCGGCGCTCGGGGTGTGCGCGCGACGGTCTCGTCGCGACGTTTCCAGCGGCGCACCGCGAGGAGCACGACGCCGAGCCCGCCGATCGAAGCCGCGATCGGCACGGCATAGATGAGCCGAAGCGCACCTTGATCGGGTGGAACGGTGAGCGACGCGGTGCCGTTCTCGGCGACGTAGTTGGCGACGATGGTGTCGGCGCTGTCACCGCGCGCGAGCTGATCGCGGATACGCGCGCGTGCCATCACTGCCGTGGAGCACACGCAGTTCGAAAGCGGGAGTCGCGGACAGCCGCCGCATTGGCAACGCAGACGCGGGAAAATCGCGCGCTCCTTGGGGTCGTTCATCTCGACCGTGCCCGCGTGAAGCGACGAGCTCGATTGCCCATAAGCGAGCGTCGGCGAGAGCGCGATGAGCAAACCAAACAGGATGGCCGACGTGAGACCCCCCGCCATCTTCACGTACGACCAAGCGCGTGACTCTTGGACGACGACCTCGGGCCACATGGAGATGACGGCCCCTGCGATGAGGACGAGCACCCCCACCCAGATCCACGAAACGAAGGGATTCACGTGCGTGTGGAACGAGGCCACCTTGGTCTCGGCATTGACCTCGCCGACGATGACGTAGAGGTCGTCGCGGATCGAATGCAGCATCGAGACTTCGGTGGTGGGGGATTCGGGCATGCGCCGATAGATGAATTTGGCCGGGCTGGCGCGCCCCACGGCTTTGCCGGTCGACATGTCCGTCACGGCGAGATCGGCGAACACCATGCGCTTGGTCTGGTCGACCTCCATGCGCGGGCTCGTGTAGCGAAGCTCGTAGTGATCGACTTGGAACGTGTCCCCCGGCTTCAGCGAGGCCTCTTTGTCGACTCCCCACGATCGCCCAGTGAAACCGAGGAACATGATGACGATGCCGACGTGGACGATGTACCCGCCGTAGCGATGGCGCGCCTTGGCGACGAGGCCGATCAAGGCCGGGAGAAAGGCTTCGTTCGTCGCGCGCCGTCGCGCCGCGAGGCCGCGTGAATACTCCTGCACGACGACCGCCACGTTGAACGCGCAGAGGACGGTGGAAACGAGCGGCAGCACGGTGCCGACCTTCTGCAGTGCGGTGCCGACGGCGCCGTCATAGATGCGGTCGGGGGTGACGAAGGGCGCGAAGCGGAGCGATTTTCCGAAGACGAGGTGCAGCACGCCCACCACGACCCCCGCGGCGATCGGGGCAAAGAAGGCCTTCTTGAACATGGCCGGGGATGTCTTGCGCCAGGCCAAGAGCGGCCCCATGCCCATCAGGGCGAAGAGGAAGAGCCCGGCGGGGGGGAGCCACGCGTTGTAGAAGGTGGGCCCCACGGTCGACTCCTGTTTCAACAGCCACTCGGAGATGCGCGGAAACGTGGTCGCGACGGCGATGAACACCGCAATGCCGAGGAATGCCCAGTTGTTGGCGAGGAAGGCCGCTTCGCGCGAAAGCACCGACTCGATGCGCCCCTCACTGCGCATGCGCGGCAACCGCCAGACGATGAGCCCAGCCCCCGCCGCGACGAGGAAGCCCATGAACCACACGAAGTAGATGCCGATGTTCGACTGGGCGAACGAGTGGACGCTGGCAATAAGCCCGGAGCGCGTGAGGAAGGTGCCGAAGATGGTCAAAAAGAACGTCAAGAGGACGAGCATGACGTTCCACACCTTGAGCATCCCGCGGCGGTCCTGGATCATCATCGAGTGCACGAACGCCGTCGCCGTGAGCCACGGTAAGAACGCGGCGTTCTCGACCGGATCCCAGGCCCAGTAGCCCCCCCAACCGAGCTCTTCGTACGCCCACAGCATGCCGAGGGCGTTGCCGATCGAAAGGAACAACCAGGCGAAGAGCATCCAGTTGCGGCAAGCGTTGATCCACTCGTTGTCGAGCCGACCCGTGACGAGCGCAGCCACTGCGAACGCGAAGGGGACCGAGCATCCGACGAAGCCCGTGTAGAGGCTCGGCGGATGGATGATCATGTAGATGTTCTGCAAAAGCGGGTTCAGCCCCTCACCATCGGTGCGCGCGCCTGCCACGCTCGTGGAAAAGGGGTTGGCCGCGAACATCATGAGGACGCAGAAGAAAAGGACGACCACCATCAACGTCGCGAGGACGTAAGGCTGAAGCTCGCGGAAACGCCCGCGCATCCAGCGCACGCAGACCGCCGTGTAGATGCTCAGGAGAAACAGCCACCAGAGAAGCGAGCCGTCCTGTCCGCCCCACAGCGACGTGAACAGGTACCCGACGGGCATCGAGCGGTCGGAGTGCTGCGCGACGTACTTGATGCGAAAATCGTGGGTGACGAACGCGTAGCACAGGCACAGGATGGCGAGCCCGATGAGGCTCACCGTGCCGTAGGCACCGAGCCGAGCCGCTTGCAGGTACCGAGGCCGGCCGCGCGCGGAGACGATGGCGACCGAAAACGTGTACGCCGCCGCGATCATGACGGCGTCGAGAACCAGCTTTCCGAACAGCGGTAGGGATTGCCACATGTAGGTGCGCCTCTAAGGAGGAGCGAACGGCTCGGCGGAGAGCTTAGGCTCCGACCCCCCTCGCGGCAATGTTGCGTCGAGTTACGGAGCAACCGGACCGGAGGTCCGGTCGGGGTGGGGCCCCATTCCGGACTTGCTCCGGTGGGCGCGGGGGCCAAGCCCGTCACTCCCTGCGGGGATAGCTAGCGAAGTCTAGCTATCCACGACCGTCCCCAGGTCCTCGCCCATGCAAACGCGCTTGATGTTGCCGCGCTCGGTCAGCTTGAAGACGCGGATGGGCATCTTGTTGTCACGGCAGAGCGTGACCGCGGTGGAGTCCATGACGCCGATGCGGTCCACGAGGAACCGCTCGTACGTGAGGTGGGTGAACATCTTGGCGTCCCCGTGACGGGCGGGGTCGCGATCGTAGATACCCTCCACCTTGGTCGCTTTGAAAAGGGCGCTGGCGTGAATTTCCATCGCCCGGAGCGCGGCAGCCGTGTCCGTCGAGAAATACGGGTTGCCGGTGCCGGCCGCGAAGATGACGAGGCGCCCTTTCTCGAGGTGGCGGATGGCGCGCCGGCGAATGTAGGGCTCGGCGACCTGGCGGATTTCGAGGGCCGTCATGACCCGGGTCGGCACGCTCTTCTTTTCGAGCGCGTCCTGCAAAGCGAGCGCGTTGATGACCGTGCCCAGCATCCCCATGTAGTCGCTCTGGGCGCGGTCCATGCCTGCGCTCGCCCCTTTGAGGCCGCGGAAGATGTTGCCGCCGCCGACCACGATGCCGATTTGGACGCCCTCGGCGTGCACCTCGGCGAGCTCGGAAGCGAACGTATTCAAGGTGTTGGGTTGAATGCCGAAGGCACCCTCTTCCCCACAGAGGGCCTCGCCGCTCAGCTTGAGCACCACGCGCGGGTAGCGCAGTTTGCCGGGGGGAGGTGCGGGGGGAGGCGGTAGCGAATCGTCCCTGAAGTCCACGGGAGGGAGGTACCAGGAGGGGCGCCGTGCCGCAATCGGTTGGTTTGCGAGTCGCTGGCCAAGCGTTCGGGGGAGTAGTATGCCCCGCGGCGTGGTGCGTCGAATGACGAAGGTTTGGCAATGTCACGCGGCTGTCTTGGCCCTGACCCTCGGGCTTGCCTGCAACGAAAAAGCCCTGACACGGAGCACGCGTAGTGACGCGGGGCGTCTTCCGGGGGGGCTTAGCCCCGAACAAGCCGCCCTCGTGGTGGCTCGCGTCGGCGATCGCACGATCACGCTGGGTGACTACGCCGCGACGCTGGAGCGGATGGACCAGTTCGATCGACTGCGTTACCAGTCGCCCGAGCGGCGCAAAGAGCTCTTGCAGGAGATCATCGACGTCGAGCTCCTCGCGCAAGATGCGCGCAAGCGCAAGCTCGACGAAGAGCCCGAGACGCAGCAGGCGATCCGCCAAGTCCTGCGGGATGCGATCTTGGCCGATGCCAAGAAGGACTTACCTGCGCCGGTCGATATCCCCGAAGCCGAAGTGCGCGCGTACTACGAAGCGCATCGCGACGAATACCGCGAGCCCGAGCGGCGGCGCGTCGCCGAGATCGTCGTCAAAGACAAAGACACCGCCAACAAGGTGATCGGGCTCGCCAAGAAGACCAATTCGCGCGAGTGGGGCGAGCTTTTCAAAAGCCATTCGATCGTGCCGCTGCGCAAAGGCCCCGAGGGTCAGCCGCTCGAAATGGCGGGCGATCTCGGGCTCGTGGGTCCGCCGGGCGATCCGCGCGGCGACAACCCGCGGGTCCCCCCCGACGTCCGCGCCGCGATCTTCGAAATCGGCGAAATCGGCGAGGTGCTCTCGCGCCCCGTGCAGGCAGGCGACGGCTTTCACGTGATTCGCATGCTCGGCAAATCCGACGCGCACGATCGCTCGCTCAGCGACGCCGATCGTTCGATCCGCGTCGCGATCTTGCAGGCGAAGATCGCCGAGCGCGAGAAAGCGCTCGAAGCCGAGCTCCGGCGCCAATTCCCGGTGACCGTTGACGAACAAGCGCTCGCGAAAGTGGAGCTCCCTCCGCCCCCTCCGGCGCCGCTCGATCACGGACGATATGGGGACGGCACCGGCAAGCCGCAACGCAAGGGGCCGCGCCGCCCCGAGCCGCCGTCATTGCGGTAGTTCGAAGCACGCAGCGCCAGGAGCAGTCCATGAAGCAGGAACATCGTCGACTTCCGAGCGTGAGCTCGAGCAGGGCCTACGCGGCGGATTCGGCGACATCGGCCGCGCATTCGGCGCCGGACTCCTCCCTTTCCGAAGTCCCGACGGCGGCCCGCGTCGCCTGGACCGAGGAGCTGCGCCGTTCGATCACGAGCGTCGCGCAGCTGGCCGAGCATCTGCAGCTAAGCGATGAAGAGCGCCGCGGGGCGCTTCGTGCCGAGCAGGCGGGGTTTCCCATTGGCATTACGCCCTATTACTTGTCGCTCGCCGACCCCGTCGATCCGAGTTGCCCCATCCGACGCCAATGCGTTCCGCACATCGCCGAAGAGCGCGAAGTCCCCGGGGATCTCGTCGACCCGCTCGGCGAACAGGCGCACGAAGTGGCCCCCGATCTCGTGTGCCGCTATCCGGACCGCGCGCTCTTGCTCGTGTCGGATCGCTGCTCGGTGTACTGCCGCTTCTGCACGCGATCGCGCATGGTGGGCGCGGGGGGAGGCGCGCGCACGCTCGAGCACCTCGCGCCGGCGTTCGCCTGGCTCGCCGAGCACCCCGAGGTGCGCGACGTTATCGTGAGCGGAGGTGATCCGCTCGTCATGAGCACCGATCGCTTGGCGCGTCTTCTCGCGCGCATCCGCGAAATCCCCAGCGTGGAAACGATCCGCCTTGCCACGCGCGTTCCCGTGACGTTGCCGTCGCGCGTCACCGCCGAGCTCGTCGACGCGCTGCGTCCGTTTCACCCGATCTGGGTGATGACGCATTTCAATCATCCCAAAGAGCTCACCGTTCGCGCGCGCGAAGCGTGCCTGCGCCTCGTCGACGCGGGCTTTCCCGTGATGAACCAGACCGTGCTCCTGCGCGGCATCAACGACGACCGCGCGACGCTCGAGGCGCTTTTCCGCGGGCTCGTGCGCTGGCGCGTCCGGCCCTATTACCTCTTACAGGCGGATCCCGTGCGGGGGACGGGTCATTTGCGTACGCCGATTGCGACTGGTCTTCGCTTGATGGAAGAGCTGCAAGGTCGTCTTTCGGGGATCGCGCTGCCCAAGCTCATTGTCGATACACCCGGGGGGTTCGGCAAAGTTCCAATCCTGCCGGACTACGTCGTGGAACGCGGGCCGGGTCGCACCGTGCTCCGCACGTTCCGCGGCGCGGAAGTGGCGTATATCGATCCCGCCGATTGATGTGCGGCGAACCTCACCGACGAGAAGCGTAGGGCCGGTCGCTCGACCGGCTCTATCCCGGCGGAGATACCGGCTGTGACATCGTGCGCGGCGGCGCGCCGGGGCTCTCCGCGATGCGACGCACGAACGCCATCGCCATCACGACCATCAATCCGGCGAGTGCCACTGCGAGCGGCCTTTCCCACCACGACCACGAGGAACGCGGCGCGCGGCTCTTCAATTCGTCGGCGACGGCGTGTCGCAACCGCTCTCTTGCGCCGCGCGACGGCTCGGCATCCGCCGTTTCGGCGGCGCGCTTCAGCGCGATGAATTCGGAAAGACAGGAGGAACAGCCGAGTAGATGTTCTTCTACGCCGGTGCGCGTGTCTCTCTCGATAACGCCGAACAGATACGCCACGAGCTCGTTTTTCGTCATCTCGCAGTCCACGGCAACATCTCCTTTTTGAGTCGGGCCATCATCTCGCTCATGCGCGACTTCACCGTTCCGAGCGGTACGCCCAAAATCCCGGCCATTTGCTCATAGGAATGCCCCGCCGAGCGAAGCTCGTACACCTGCGCGAGCGTCATGGGGAGCGCAGCTACGGCGCGCCGCAGCGCTTCCGGGCCTTCCTGTTCGGCCGCGAAAACCTCCCCATCAGCAGCGGTCGTTGCGATCTCCAGCGTGCCCATGCCGGCCTCATTGCTGCCGACTTTGGCCAGCGCTTGTACCGCCCGTTTTCGCGACCGCGCGCGATTGAGACAGAGGTGGCGCGCCACCTGGAAGATCCAAGCTCTGAAATTTTGGAAATCCTTTTTGCGCGGCTCGCGCAGCACCGCCAAGAAAGCATCGTGAAACACGTCTTCCGCTTCGCTGCGATCTCCGAGCTGCGTGAGAATGAAACCGAAGAGACGCCGCTCGTACCGACGATAGAGCTCGTCGAACGCGGCCATCCTGCCGTTCATCAATTGTTCGTAGAGCTCCTCGTCGGAAGTCATCGCTCAATCATCGCCCAAGAGCTTCTCACGCCCCCGCGCGCTTCATTGCCGCTCGAGCGGCGCCTATCAACGTTAACAGAGCGCTCGGTATGGCGAGCATGAGCGCCAGCACCGTGTCGTTGAGCGACTCGGCGCAGCCGAGCACGGCAATCTTGACCTGATCCGTCGGCGGCACGGTCTGCACGTAGCGAAACGTGGTGATGAAACCCATCGCCGTCCCCAAAATGCCGGCACCCAGCGCTGCCACCCCGGCGCAAAAAACGATCGGCACGAAGCGGCTTTCCGGGCGAAACGCATAGAGAAAACCGCTCGCGACGAAGATGAAGCCGAACAATGCCGTCGGGTACATCCCCCATCCGCCATCGGCGAAGAAATCGTCCCACATCACTACGCTCCTTTTCGGTCCCCACGCGGGGGTCACTGGGAAAGGAACCGAAGGCAGCCAGAGGTTCGCAAAATTCGTGATGGCCCGTTCGTGATAGGGCCGGGCTGTTCCAGCGCCGCCCCGTCGTCACGGACGACACTCCCGCACCAAAACGACCGTTGACGGCGCTCGCGGTGCGCGTACCGTGCGGAGCCCGGAGGTGCGCGATGCTTTCCCGGCGTGTGTTCCTGATTCAGTCTTCGCTCGCTGCGCTCGGTGCAGGCTGTGGCGGCGCCGCGGTCGCGACGCAACCCGTTCCCCCGCCGTACCCCGCCGCTCCCCCGCCGCCGCCGCAAGCGGTGCGTCCGGTCCCCGAACCGACGCTGGCCGCGGTGCTTGGCCGTGCTCTCGACGAGGCCAAACGCGCCGGCGCGAGCTACGCCGATGCGCGCGTTCACCAGCGCCGTCACGAGAGCGTCCGTACCCGCGAAGACCACGTCGTCGACGTGAGCTCGCAAGAAACGTACGGGCTTGCGCTGCGCGTCCTGGCCTTCGGTGCGTGGGGTTTCGCATCGAGCCCGCGCGTGACCGAGGCGGATGCGGCCGACGTCGCCAAGCGCGCGATCGCCGTGGCGCGTGCCAATTCCGGCGCGCAAAAGCGCAAGATAGAGCTGGCGCTTACGCCGGTCGTCACCGAAAAGTGGCAAACGGCGATGTCCGTCGATCCTTTCGCGGTCCCCCTCAAGGACCGCGCTGAGTTCTTGCTCGCGCTGTGGCCGGAAGCCAAGAAGGTCAAAGGCCTTTCGTTCCTCGATGCGAGCGCCCAGGCCCACGACGAATGGAAGCTGCTCGCGACGTCGGAGGGCTCGCTCATCGAACAGCGCATCGTGCGCGTCGGCGCCGAATACATGGCGACCGCCAAGAACGACAAGGGTGAGTTCGTCACGCGCGCGCACGAGCTTCCGCCGATGCAAGCAGGATGGGAGTACATCACGAGCTCGTCGCTTCTCGCCGACGCGCGCAAGATGGCCGAAGACGCGGTGGAAAAGCTCACCGCGCCGTCGGTGACGCCGGGCAAAAAAGATCTCATCTTGGCGCCGTCGAACCTGTGGCTCACGATCCACGAATCGGTCGGCCACCCCACCGAGCTCGATCGCGCGCTGGGTTACGAGGCGGGGTACGCCGGAACGAGCTTCGCGACGGTCGAGAAGCTGGGCAAGCTGAAGTACGCGTCCGACCTCGTTACCATCGTCGCCGACAAGACGACGCCGGGGGGGCTCGCGACGTGCGGCTTCGACGACGAGGGGGTGCGCACGCAGGAGTGGCCGCTCGTGCAAAAAGGAATGTTCGTCGGGTACCAAACGACGCGCGAGCAAGCCGGATGGATCGGCGAAAAGGAATCGCGTGGCACGTCGTACGCGATGGACCACGAGGCGTTCCCGTTCCAGCGCATGCCCAACGTGTCGCTCAAGCCCGGCGACAAAGCGCTCAAGATCGGCGATCTCGTGAGCGCGACGGACGACGGCATTCTCATCACCGGCAACGGCTCGTGGTCGATCGATCAGCAGCGCTACAACTTCCAGTTCGGGGGTCAGATGTTCTACGAGGTGAAAAAGGGCAAGGTGACGCGCGCCTTGAAGGACGTCGCTTACCAGGCCAACTCGCTCGAATTTTGGAAGTCGTGCGACATGATCGGCGGTAAAGAGAGCTGGCAATTGCACGGCAGCCTGAGCGACGGCAAAGGGGAGCCTCCGCAAGTGAACGCCGTCAGTCACGGTTGCCCGCCGGCGCGGTTTCGCGGCGTGAACGTCATCAACACGGGTCGTCGAGGTGCAGCATGAATCCCGCAGAGGTCGCCGCGCAGGTCGTCGCGCTCATCAAACAACAAGCCCCGGAAGCCGAAGGTCGAGCGAACGTCAGCTTCGGTCGCAACAACGAGACCCGGTTTGCCGCCAACGAGATCACGACGGCGGGGGACGTGGAGGTGACACGCGTCGCCGTCACCGTGGCACGCGGCAAACGTCACGCCACCGCGAGCCACAATCGCCTCGAGCCGGCCGCGCTGGCCGATCTGGTCAAGCGCGCGTCGACCATGGCATCGCTAGCACCCGAGGATCCGGAGTGGATGGGGGTGCTCGGGCCGCAGACGATTCGCGCCGTGTCGGGCGCGTTCGACGTGCCGACGTTCGCGCTGTCGTCAGAGGTGCGCGCCGACGCCGCGAAGAAAGTGATCGCCGCGGCCGACGGCAAAGGGGTCGTTGCGGCCGGCTTCTACACGGCGGGGGGCACGACGTCGGCGCTCGCCACTACGGCCGGCCTCGTCACTTCCCATTCGTCGACAGAGGCGAGCCTCACCATCACCGCGCGCAGCCCAGAGGGCACGGGATCGGGTTGGTCCGGCGCGGAACGGGTTGCGGCGTCCGAGCTCGACGCCGCGGCGCTCGCCAGCGTCGCGGTCGACAAAGCCGTTCGATCGCAGAAGCCCGCGGCGGCCGAGCCGAAGGCATACAAGGTGGTGCTCGATCCGGCGTGCGTCGCGGAAATGCTCGCGTTCTTCATCGACGCCCTCGATTGCCGTCGAGCTGACGAGGGTCGCAGCTTCTTCTCCAAGAAGGGGGGAGGCACGCGCCTCGGCGAAAAAATGTTCGCCAATGGCATCACGTTGAAGGGGGATCCGTTCGATCCCGCGACCCCCGCGACCCCCTACGACGCCGAAGGAATGGCCATGGAGCCGACCACCTTCGTCGACAACGGCACCTTGAAGGCGCTCTACACGTCGCGTTTCTGGGCGCAGAAGACCGGGAAAGATCCGCGGCCGCGCCCGACCGCGGTGCACCTGATGGGGGGCGAGGCGAAATCGGTCGACCAGCTCGTCGCCATGGTGGACCGCGGTCTCTACGTGACGCGCTTTTGGTACACGCGCTGGTTGGATCCTCAAACGATGACCATCACTGGGCTCACGCGTGACGGCGTCTTTCTCATCGAGAAAGGTGTCATCAAAGGGCCCGTCAACAACTTCCGCTTCAACGAGTCCCCCGCCGCGGTGCTCGCCAAGGCGAAAGCGTGGACGCAGGAGACGGCGCGCGTGCCCGCGCGTGGTCCGGTGATGCGCGTTCCCGCGATTTTGACGGAGGACTTCCACATGGCGAGCGTGTCCGCGGCCGTGTGACCCCGGGAATGCCTCTCAAGAAGACCGTCCGATCGAAGTCCGCCCCCAAGACAGCCAAGCGCGCGGCAAAGAACGGCAAGGCAAGCGGAGCCTCGGCCGTGGCGGAGGCGCTCGCGTGGATCGAGCGGAAAGGCAGCGCCAAGGTGCGCGAAGGGATGGCGCGCTACGCCATCCCCTCGGACAAAGCGGTCGGTATCCCGGTCGGCGTCCTTCGTCAACACGCCAAGCGACTCGGACCGGATCACGATCTCGCCGCCGCACTCTGGAAAACCGGCGTCTATGAGGCGCGCATGCTGGCCTCGTTCGTCGACGATCCCGCGGCGGTTACCCCCGAGCAGATGGACCGATGGTGCGACGATTTCGACAATTGGGCCATCTGCGACACCGCGTGTTTTGCGCTGTTCGATCGCACGCCGCACGCGTGGAGCAAGGTCGAAAAGTGGGCGAAGAGCCGCGATGAATTCGTCAAACGCGCGGCGTTCGCGCTGCTCGCGAGCCTCACCGTGCACGACAAGCACGCGGGTGACGCGCCGTTTGCAAAGGGTCTCGCGCTCGTCGAACGCGCCGCCACCGACGAACGCAACTTCGTCAAAAAGGCCGTGAACTGGGCGCTGCGTTCGATCGGCAAGCGCAGCACGGCGCTCAATGCCGCAGCAGTCGGGGTCGCGAAACGCCTCGCCGCCTCAGAGAGCGCCGCGGCGCGATGGGTGGGCAAGGACGCGCTGCGCGAGCTCGCGAGCCCGGCGGTGCAAAAGCGACTCGCGTCGCGCGGCTCGCGAGCCCGGCACAGATGAGCGGTACATCGCACATTTGTGCATCCCTTCGGGATGGAGGACGTGTCGAAGTCGCCCTTGCCGCCGTCAAACGTAACGTCACACACCTGGATCGAACGTTGCGTTAGTGGGCAGCCGACGTCGCAGCTTGGCGATTCGAAGGTTCGGTGTGAAGTCCCCCAGCAGGATGCGGTGCCGTTCTCACACGCTGGACTCGTGTTGTGAGCAGGTACCTCGATTGCAATGGCGATGCGTTCTCTCGCTCGAAAGGTCTACCAATGCAAATGTCATTCAAGCGTCTCTTCGCTATTTCTCGAGAAGAGGTGCTCCGCAGCCGAGTCTCATCGAATCAACAGCTCCGACTCGGTGCGGCGAGCCGCGCTCATAGCAAGTGGCCCTCCATCGTCGTAGCGTTGCTCGCGTCCGGTTGTGGCTCGGCGCCGCTGGGCGAACACTCGGACGGCGCGCAGACGCAGCAAGCCCCGCTCTTTGCGCATACCGCTGCCATTTGGGCGAACTCGGACATCCCCGTCTGCTGGGAGTCCGCGGGGAACGCCACCGAGAAAGCATGGGTTCGAGATGCGATCAGCAAGTCATGGGAAGCCGAGGCCAACGTCGAGTTCACCGGATGGGGGCAATGCAATGCTTCGACGAACAGCGGAATTCGCATCCGAACCGCCGATCTCGTGCCCGATACCCTGTACCTGGGTGACGACAACAACAACATACCCAACGCAATGACGCTCAACTTCTGGTACGCCACCGTTTTTACCAGCGCCTGCACGGGGACAGAAGCCAAACGCGAAGCCTGCATCCGACACCACGCAGTTCACGAATTTGGACACGCGCTGGGCTTCGCACATGAGCAGAATCGACCGGATCCGCCTGGCCCTCCCCCCTGCAACATCATTCCGGCGGGGTCACCCGGGAATGTGACGGTGGGAGACTGGGACCTATCGTCCGTGATGAATGCCTGCAATCCCGTTTGGAACGGCAACGGTGTGCTGTCAGGAACCGATATTGAAGGTACGCAATACTTCTACGGTTCGCGCAGGCCCGTCGCGGTCGAGTCACAGGAATGGGGTAAGCTCGACACTTTCGTCCGGCAGCACCTCTCGCAACAACTCAAGACCAACTCTTGGCCGGGCAACTGGGCTGGCCTCCCTGAGTTCGCGGGCGCGGTCACCGGAGCTCCGGCGGTCGCGTCTTGGGCACCGGGTCGACTCGACGTGTTCGTGCGCAGGCCTGACAAGAAGCTCTATACGCAATTCTGGAATGGCTCCGGCTGGAGCTCGCTCACACCTATTGGTACCCAACCCATGGTGGGAAGCCCGGTAGCGGTTTCGTACGGCGCCAATCGACTTGCAGTCTTCTTTCGCCGAACCGACAACATGCTGCATGTCGCAACATGGAATTCCTCGGGAGAATGGAACGATATCGACCTTGGCGGTCCCATCATAGGAACGCCCGCCGCGATTTCTTGGAGCGACGACAACGTCGATGTGTTTGCGCGTGGTGCCGATGGCGCGCTGAAGACAGCATCACTGCATGCCGGTGTGTGGTCGTCGATCTCTTCGCTCGGCACGGAGAAGTTCTACGGGAATCCCGCGGTTGCTTCTTGGGGAGCTGGACGTCTCGATGTTTTCGTACGCGGAACGGACGGGGCGCTTTGGACAAAATCTTGGAACGGCTGGCAGTGGTCCGGTTATACGCAGCTCGGCACGCAGCAGTTTCTAGGCGATCCGGCTGCGGTTTCCTGGGGTCCCAACCGCATCGACGTCGTCGTGCGTGGTATGGACGCTCGCCTCTTCAGCAAGTCTTGGGATGGAAGTCAGTGGTCAGGATATACGCCACGAGGAACTCAGCAGATCTTGGCCAGCCCCACGATGGTTTCTTGGGGGTACAATCGGCTAGATGTCTTCGTGCGGGGTACCGACTCGGCACTCTACACGAAGGCTTGGGATGGCAACGGCTGGTATAATTATATGCCGATCGGTAACGAGTTCCGGTAGTCGCACGACTCTTGTCGGCAACTGTTCGAGGGGTGGCAGTAGGGAACGTCCGTCCCGTCAGCCGCCCCTCTCTCTCCCCCGTGAACGGATTGTAACAATTCAGCTCCGCGGCCAGGGGATCGCGCGTGCCTCGCGTAGCGCGTGACCCGCGCGCGCCAAGAGCTGTCGGCAATCGCCACACAGATCGTATTCGCCGTCGCTCGTGGCGACCTTGCCTTTGGCGTCTTCCATGAGGCACCCCGCGCGCGGACAATGCTCGAGGCCGAGCGTGTGACCGATCTCATGCACGGCGACCTTGCCGAGTCGGACCTTCGCTTGTTCGCCGGTCACGTTGCGTTTGCATCGAAAGGACGAGATGACGCACGAGCGGCCGTCAATGGTCGCGAGCCCCAAGATTCCCCAGTCTTCGATGTCGTCCTTGGTCGTCGAGATGTCGCCGCCGGTGAGCCCCAAGATGCGAAATCCATCGTCCGGGAGGCGCGGCGCCAAAAAGTCGAGCAGCTTCTCGGCGCGGTGACGGTTGCGGGGGCGGTAATAAGCTTCTCGAGGCAGCGCGATGCGAGGCAGCAGGAGAACCTCGACGTCGAAGAAGGCAAGAAGCGACTCTCGAACGAAAGCGCTCTCGACGTCGGGAATTGCGTCGCCGAGAGGCTGTACGTAAATGCGCTTCGTGGTTGTCGCGCCGGAGGACCACGCTGGGACATCGAGCAGCGTGGATAACGTCGATACGCTCAGCGCCAAAAGGCGTCGGCGAGTGACGGCGCGCTCCATCGGATCCCTTCATGATGACCCATCCTCAGCGCCCCCGCATTCGGACCGAGCCGCATCCTCGCCTGCCGAGGTTATCGGCGGGGGTTCGCGGATCACCTAGCTCCGGCCGCCGCACGAAACGAGTGCAACAGATGCTGCAAGCCCAACATCGCCAGGCTCTCCGGCGTTGCTCCCACGGAGGGGGGGACCTGATGGTTTCTCGTCAGGATGGCCAGACCGTGGAGGAACGACCATGCGACCGTTCCCAAACGCCGAGCTTCGAGGACGTCGCGGATGCCGGCGTCCGCCGCCAGCTCCTTGAGCAGCTGGAAGGTGTCGTTCGCGGCCCGCTGCAGCTCGGGTGTTCGATTCTTCTGGATCTCAGGACCGAACATCACGGCGAAGTGGCCGGGGTGCTCCTCGGCGAAGCGAAGGTAGCCGAGCCCGGTT
>Ga0111539_10005417_pt1 | contig 16510 bp, 9 predicted proteins | sample RhiMethybrSRZTD1_FD_79667 | JGI IMG/M metagenome (GOLD analysis project Ga0111539, IMG submission 79667) | Populus rhizosphere microbial communities from Tennessee, USA - Rhizosphere MetaG P. TD hybrid SRZTD1 (version 2) (version 2) | ecosystem: Host-associated > Plants > Roots > Rhizosphere >... | reverse complement strand
TGCGTCACCGGGAGATCCGTCACCGCGGTGTCGAGATCGGCCAGGATCGCCTTGTACACGTCCGATGCCGGATCACGCACCGCCGTCGCCACGACGCCCTGGTTCTCCTTGAGCGACAGCGTGACATCGCCAAACGTCTGCACGAGCGTGAAGTAGTTGAGGGCGCGGAGGAAGTGTGCCTCCGCCAGCAGTGTCTTCTTCACCGACGGCGCGATCCCCTGCGTGTTCGGTCCTCGCTCGAGCGCGGCGTTCAGTGTGTTGATCGCCTGGTACGCGGGGTTCCACGTGTTGGCCAGTGGTGCCACGCCGGCATTCAGCCCGCCACCGTAGTTGTCGAAGTCCTTGTTGTTCGACCCCGACTGGTCGGCCGCCATCCAGGTATCCGTGCCGACCTGAGTGAGCGACAGCAGCTGCTCGCGACCGTAGAAGCTGCGCAGCTGGCTGTAGCTGGCGATGACCGCCGCGTTCAACCCGTCGGGCGTCGCGTAGTACTCGCTACTCACGCCGCTGATGAGTTCTTCGTCGAGATCCACGCAGCTCGCGGTGAGGACGGCGAGCCCGAACGTGGACAGCAGTATGCGTTTCATGCGTATGCTCTCGTTCGCGGTGAAAGGGCTCGTTTTACCAGGCGATGTTCGAACCGACCAGGATCGTCCGCAGCGTCGGCACTGAGCCGCCCACTTCGGGGTCGATCCCGAGATAGTCCGTGTGGATGTAGGGGTCCTGCGCCGTCGCGAAGAACCGAACGCTCCGTGCGCCAATACGGCCGGCCCAGTTGTCACTGAGCGTGTAGCCGGCGGTGATGTTGCGGATGCGCCAGTGCGATCCATCGGTATACAGGCGCGTCGCCGCGTACAGCCGATCAGTGCCGCCCGTCGTAGGCGCCGGGTTCTTGTTCGTCGGATTCGTCGGGGTCCAGTAATCCAGGTCCGCGATGTTACCGAAGCGGCCGAAATAGCTTCGCGGCGTGCCATCGATGAACGTGTAATCCCACTTCGCGGTGATCAGCCCCGAGAGGTCGAAGCCCTTCCACGTGAACCGGTTGTACAAGCTTCCCGTCCACGCCGGATAGCTGTCCCCGACGATCGTGCGATCGTCCGCGTTGATCTTGCCATCGCCGTTGATGTCCGCCACGCGTGGGTCGCCGAACTTGAACGTGCTGCCGTTGGCGTTGAACGCCTTCATCGCCACCGAATCCGCATACTGCCACACGCCAGCCCACTTGTAGTCGTAGAACACGCGACGCTGCGCGTCGGTCGAAATGTTGATCGGCTTTCCGACGAACCACACGTTGCCGAGGTCCGACTGCGAACCGCTCTGTAGCGCGGTGATCTTGTTCTCGTTATGCGACCAGTTGACATCCATCGTCCACGTGATCCCGTTCCAGTTCCGGAGGTTCACGGTCGAGATCGCGAGCTCGAGGCCTGAGTTCTGCGTGGAGCCGACGTTCTGGAGCGTCGAGGTGAAACCCGACGTCACCGGCAGAAGCCGAGTCAGGAGCAGGTCGTTCGTTTCCGTCTTGTACCAGTCGATGCTGCCCGACACCCGGCTGGTCAGCACTTCGTAATCCAGGCCGATGTTCGTGGCGCCGGTCTTCTCCCACCCGAGATCGGGATTCGGAATGGAGCCCGGTCGATAGCCTCGCACGCGCGCGGTTCCGAACGTGTACAGCTTCGGCGCCAGTGTGCCCTGCGTTTGGTACGGGTTGATCGACGTGTTCCCCGTGACGCCGTAGCTCGCGCGCAGCTTCAACGAGTTGAGGAAGTCCAATCCCTGCATGAACGACTCGTCGCTGATCTGCCACGCCAACCCGAACGACGGGAACGTCGCCCACTTGTTCCCCGGCGCGAGGCGGCTCGATCCGTCGGCGCGAACCGTCGCCGACAGGGTGTAGCGGTCCATCAGGGTGTAGTTGAGGCGCCCCATGTACGACTGGAGCGCCCATTCCGCGATGCGACTGACCTCGTTACCGGCCGTGCCCGACCCGAGGTCGTACCAGAGCTGCGTCGGATACGGAAGGTTCGTCGCGTAGATCGAATCCTTCGTGAACCGGTCGTGCTGGATGCTATAGAGACCGGTGAAGTCGAAGCGGTGAATGTCCGAGACCGTGCGATCGAACAGCAGGAGGTTGTCGATCGTGTAGGAGAAGTCCGATGTGTTGAACTGCCCGGCCTGTGGCGGCTGGCCCTGGTTCGAGCTGTTCGAGCCGAGGTTTGCGCACGTGCCGTGCGTCCATGGGCCGTTGAAGCAGCCGTTGTTGAGCTGCGTGTAGTCCGGGCCGACGTTGAGGCGATAGCGCAGCCCCTCCCTGAACTCGACTTCGGCGAACGCAGAACCGAACACGCGGGCTACGCGCTGTTCGCGAATCGCCGATTGGGACTCGAGCACCGGGTTGATGTTCAGGATATCGTCATCCGGACGCGGATCGAGCAGGCCGGCCGAGTCGGGGTTCGTGAAATTGGTTGGCTGGCCTAACGGGGTCATGGCCAGCGCGTACCCGTACGCTGCGCCGCCCTCGCCCTGATCCGTCTTGATTCGCGACGCATTCACCGTCGCGCCGATGCGGAATCGCTTCGCCTGATGTTCGATCGATGCGAACGCAGCACCGCGCTGGTACCCCTGGCCCGGAATCACGCCCGTCTGATCGAAGTAGTTCCCGGAGAGCGCAAACCGATTGTTCGGGCTCGAACCGTTCAGTCCGAACTGGGCGCTGGCCTGCTTACCGTCGCGAAGCACGGCATCCTGCCAGTCCGTCGAGATGTTGTTCTGGATGGCGTACTGTTGCTTGGTCGAGAAGAGCCTCGCGATGCTCGTGTCCTGGCCGTTCGCGGCAGCCGCGTCCTTCATGTACGTCACGTACTGCTGGAGATTCATCATCGGGATGAGCTGCACCGGCTCCTGCATCCCGTAGTAGGCGTCTGCCGTGTACGACGTTTGAATTCCGCCCCCTCGCGCACCCTTCTTCGTCGTCACGAGGATGACGCCGTTGGCGCCTCGGCTTCCGTAGACCGCCGTCGCCGACGCGTCCTTGAGCACCTCGATGGACTCGATCATCTGCGGGTTGAAGTCCTGGATACCGCCCGTGATCGGGATGCCGTCGACGACGTACAAGGGGTCGTTGCTCGCCGTGAGCGACCGGACGCCGCGAACGCGAACGTTCATCGCCGCGCCAGGCTCGTTGCTCGCCGCGACGATCTCGACGCCGGCGATTCTGCCCTGCAGCGCCTTCATCGGGTTGTCGGTCGGAATCTCTCGCAGCTTCTCCGCCGCAACTGTGGAGACCGCGCCAGTGACTGCGCGACGGTCCGTTTCGTCGTAGCCCGTCACGACGACCGGATTGAGCGCCGCGGGCGCGGACTCCAGCGTGAAGTTCGCGGTTGCAGTTCCACCGGCCGTCACCGTCACCGTGGTGGAGCGCGGCCCCCAGCCGAGCGCTCGCGTCGCCACCGTGTGCGTTCCGGCGGGGGCGTCCACGATCGTGTAGCGGCCCCCTGTGTCGGTCAGTGCGCCACGCGCCGTGCCGACCAGAACCACCTGCACGTTAGGAATCGGTCGATTGCCCTCGGCCGCTGTCACCCGTCCGGTGACCCGCCCACCGGCTTGCGCCTGAGCAGTGGCCACCGAGGTGAACACGGCGAGTATCGCAAGGAAGATCCGGCGTCCCATCAGTCATACCTCCGGAGAGCGTGAAATTGCTGCGGCATCGGAGACGTCAGGTGCGGTTCTGCTGATCGGTCACGCGCTCACCTTATAGACTAACAAGGTGATAAGGTGACATAGTGACACGATTCTACGGGCGGGTTTTTTTGTGTCAAGAGTCACCACGAGATCCGGCGTCCCAACCTGTCCACCATCCGCCTGACCCACGGCCGTCAGAGGAGCTCGCGCGTGCGAGGCGACCTAGATCGCTGGGCGACAACGGGTTGACGGGCCGGACAACGGCTGTGGTGGCGCCGATCAGCGCGACGGGGACACGAAAAGCCCGAGATCGATCGCGTCGGCCATCATTCGGTACCCGAGCTCGTTCGGGTGCAGATGGTCTCCACCGTCGACTTCCGCTCGAAGCTTTGTCGGGTCCGCAGGATCACGCATCGCTGCGTCGAGGTCGATCACCGCGTCGAACTGGCCGCTCTCGCGAATCCATCGATTGACCGTCGCGCGGGCGCTCTCGTGGTCGGGACTCGCGTAGTTCGAGCCACCGAACGGCAGGATCGTCGCTCCGTACACACGAAGGCCTCGCGCCTTCGCTCGACGAATGATCTCGCGGTAGGCATCGATCAGCTCGCGGGCCGTCGTCGCCGAGCCCTCCGTTCCGTGCGCTCCACCGATGTCGTTGACGCCTTCCGAGACGATGAGCCAGCGGGCGCCGGCCTGCGCCAACACATCCCGATCCAGACGCGAGAGGGCGGTCGGTCCGAGTCCACCGCGCAACACGGTGTTGCCGCCGATGCCTGCGTTGAGCACCGCCACGTGGGCCGTTCTGCTGTCTGCCTGCAGGCGGCGCGCGAGGTTGTCCGGCCACCGATTGTTTCTGTCGGTGCCAGACCCTCGCCCGTCGGCGATCGAGTTGCCGAGGACGATGACGGCCGCGTGCGCCGGCGACGCGACGACCTCTACGCCGCTCAGGATGTACCAGTGCTCGACACGCGTCGCACCGGCGAGCGAGCGCTCGGCGACGTGATTCCCGGTCACCAGGTACGACGTGGTTCTCGAGCCGGGATGTCCGGTCACGGCAGCCGGCATCGCGCCAACCTGCACGCTCACGGTCAGCTCGCCGAGCGATGGCACCGCGATGCGCACGGGGTCCGACAGCACCGCGCTGCCGGCCGCGATCGTCACGGACGGCCGCCCATTGAACAGCAGCGCGCTCCCGGTCGACACATCGATCGTGTCCGCCCGCACCGTTCGCGCGAGATGCGCCGCCGTCACGGTTAGCGGGCCGTCGCCGAACTCGTTCGAGAGCCTAACGCGCCACCGCTCGCCTCCGACCGAGACGTGGATCCACTGCCGGAGCGTGCTGCCCGCGAGGCCGGGCGCGGGCGGCAGGTTACGGGGCTCGGTGAGCTGCGGCGGCGCCTCCCATGTCGCCAGCCACGGCGTGTGCGCCGCGCACCCAAATGCTCCTGTTGGGGTCAGAGTCCAACAGAACCATTTCAACGCGAGACAAGCGTTATGTCGCATGGCTCACGTTGAAATGGTTCTGTTGGACTCTGACCCCAACAGGAGCATTACGCTGCATCGCTCAGTCCGGCCATCAGGCGCAGCAGTCGGTCCTGCGTCGCCTGCTCGCGCGTGACTTCCCCGACGAGCCGGCCTCCACGGAGCACGATGATGCGCGTCGCCAACGTCAGGATCTCCGGCAGCTCGCTCGAGATGAGCAGGATCGCGCTCCCGCGCGCAGCGAGCTCGCCGATGAGCGCATGAATCTCGGCCTTGGCGCCGACGTCCACGCCGCGCGTCGGCTCGTCGAGGATCAGGACGCTCGCGCGCGCCGCGAGCCAGCGGGCGAGCACGATCTTCTGCTGGTTTCCGCCGGACAATCCCGCGACGACCGCGTCGAGCGACGCCGCGCGAACGCGAAGCCGGTCGAAGAACTCCTGCGCGACGCTGCGTTCTTCGCGACGACGCAGCCATCCGAGCCGCGACAGGCGACGCAGAATGGCGAGCGACAGGTTGTGGAGCGCGCTCGCCTGCGGAACGAGCCCCTGTCGCTTGCGATCTTCCGGGACGAGCCCGATGCCGAGCGAGATCGCCTCGGCAGGTGTGTCCACGCGCACCCGTTGTCCGCGCAAACTGATCTCGCCACGACGCACGTGATCCAGTCCGAAGAGGGCCTGCGCGAGCTCGGATCGGCCGGCGCCCACGAGTCCGGCGATGCCTAACACTTCGCCCGATCGGAGCGAGAATGACACATCGTCGAACTTCCCCGGCGACGACAGTCCGCGCACGCGGAGCACCTCGTCACCTGGCACCGCGTTCGGAGGCGACACGTATTCCGCGAGCGGGCGTCCGATCATCATCCGGACGAGCTCGTGCTCGGAGAGCTCAGCGATGGGGCGCGTTCCCACGTGCTGGCCGTCTCGCAGGACGCTCACCGTGTCGCAGAGACGGAAAACCTCCGGCATGCGATGCGACACGTAGATGCAGGCGACGCCGCGCGCGGTGAGTCGGCCGATCAGCTCGTACAGCCGGTCGGCCTCGATCTGACTCAGACTGCTCGTGGGCTCGTCGAAGATGATGATCCGCGCGCCGCCGCTGACCGCCATCGCGATCTGCACCATCTGCTGTTGCGCGATGGTCAATGATCCGACGGCGCGCCCGACGTCGAGCGTCGTTCCGATCTCCGCGAGCATCGCGGTAGCGCGCTCCGCCATCGCCTGTCGATCCAGCAGTCCGGCTCGCGCCGGCAGTGCGCCGAGACAGAGGTTCTCCGCCACCGAGAGGTTCTCGCAGAAGGCGAGCTCCTGATGCACCATGCCCACGCCGGCGGCGAGCGCGTCGCGTGGGCTGGTGAAGTGCACCTCGCGGCCGTGCACGACGAGCCGTCCGGAGTCCGGCGTGTGAATGCCGGCGAGGATCTTTCCGAGCGTGCTCTTGCCGGCGCCGTTCTCCCCGCACAACGCGTGGCACGAGCCCGCAGCGATCTCGAGCGAGACGTCGCTCAGCGCCTGCACGCCGGGAAAACGCCGCGTGATCTTCTCGAAGCGAACGGCCGGCTCGGTCATGCGATGTCGGCCGTGCGTGCGATGCGCGCCATGGGTGCGATGCGATGCTCGTGGCTCACATCTTCAGGTATACCTCGGGCACGTCGGTGAATCCCCAGTCCCTGAGCTGCCGCGCCCACTGCCCGAGGTTCTCCTTCGAGACGCGGACGAGATCCATGGGGATGATGGCCGGGACGTCTTTCTTGGCGATGACCTTGTCGACGATGGTGTTCACGCCCACGTAGCCCCACTGATACACGGGCTGGGCGAGGAGGACAGGCGCGATGCCCTTGTCGACGTACACGAGCTGAGCGCCTAACGCGTCGACGGACGCGATCTTCACGCGGTTCGGGTCGAGGTCCTTCACGAGCGACGGCGTGAACAGCGCCCATCCGCCGATCATGGCCCATCCCTGGATGTCGGGGTAGGCGTTGCCGACGCGGACGACTTCCGCAGCTGCGTCCTGCGGCGTCTCGACATGGTTGAACGTGCCGAGAATCTGGATGCCGGGCGACTTGGCGGCTTCCTCCTTCACGCCCTTGACGCGGTTCTGCAGGTTCGGCGCGTTCTGGTTGCCGGCGAGGATGCCGATCTTGCCCTTGCCGTTCATCAGCTTCGCCAGCTCCTCCATCACGAGGCGGCCGGTCTTCACGTCGTCGACGCCGTAGTAGGCGAAGCGCTGCGATTGCGGCGCGTCGCTATCGAACGTCATGACGGGCACGCCACGCGCGACGGCGTCGTTGATGGCGCCGGTGACCTTTCCGGCGTCGGAGCACGAGATGAGGATGGCATTCGCGCCATCGTTCACGGCCTGCTGGATGCGCTGCGCCTGGACCTGTGCGTCTTCCTGAGGCGGCGTGAGCCAGACGACCTGAATGTCCATGCCGGTCTTCGCGGACTGCTCCTTCGCGGCCGAGTCGGCGCCGGTGCGCGCGGCGAGAAACACGGGGTTCGTGGAGCTCTTGGCGATCATGGCGATCGTGAACTTGCCACCGGCCGCCTTCGGCGCTGCCGCGGTCTGCGTGTCACCTTTCGTCTCGCCGCCGCCGCTGCATGCCAGGGCGGTGGTCAGGAGTGCAAACGCCGAGAGCGCACGCGTGATTCGACTGGTCATGTCCGTTCCTCGTTGATGACGCTTCTGCCTCACCCACCACCTAACAACCCTGATTCTGGCACCTTCGCTCCGGGTAACATCTCGACCGGTCGGACGAATTGAAAGACCTAACGCTGATTCCGTGGATTCGGCGGAATCCGCGTTAGGTCGTGCTTCACTTGCCCTCGCAAAAGCGCTGGGCCGCTAAGCGACCGCACGGGTCCGCTCCGCTGCACGGCTCAGCCGGCGCGCCGTCAATCGTGCGCTCCACTGGTCCACCACCACCGCGATGATGATCGCGCAGCCGATCACGATCCACTCGTAGTTCTGGTCGAAGTGCAGCGTCCGGATCGATTGGCGAATCAGCACGATCAGGAGCGCGCCGAGCATCGCGCCCAGCCCACTGCCCTTGCCGCCGAGGAGGCTGGCACCGCCGACCACTGCCGATGCGATCACGTACAGCTCGTAGCCCTGCGCGTCACCCGACGACACCGAGCCGTAGAAGCTGCCGCCCAGAAAGGCCGCCAGCCCCGCCGTCAGACCCGACACCGCGAACACGCCGATCTGGATGCGGCTCAGCGACAGCCCCGCGAATCGGCTCGCCTCGAGGTTCCCCCCGAACGCGAAGATCCGGCGGCCCATCGTCGTCCGTGTCAGGTACACGACGCCGAGAATCGTGAGCACGATCATCGACAGCATCGGCACCGGATACAGGCCGCCGCCGAGACCTAACGACGCCTTCGTCACCGTCGTCAACGACGGGGGCACGAGGATGCTCTCGGCCTTCGTCGCCACGAAGGCGATGCCGCGCAGCATCCACATCGTCCCGAGTGTGATGATGAACGGGTGCACGCGCAGCCCGACGACCAGCGCGCCGTTCAGTATGCCGCAGCCCAGGCCGACTCCAAGCGCGACGAGCAGGCCCAGAAGCGTCGCGGACGTTCCACTCATCGGACCGGCGGCGCGCAGGAAGAGCGCCATCGCCACGCCGGACAGCGCGTAGATCGATCCGACCGACAGGTCGATGCCGCCGGAGATGATCACGATCGTGGCGCCAATGGCCATGATCGCGAAGAAGCTCGCGTCGGTGGCGGTCTGAATCAGCGTGTACGAGTTCAGGAAGTTGTTGACGGTCTCGCCGGTCTGCCGATCGGGATGCGAGCCCGCGAGCGCCGTCAGAATAACGATGACGACCGCGAGCACCATGAGGAGCCCGATCTCTTGTGAGGCGAAGATCCGTCTGAGGAAGTGGTTCATCGGACTCAGTGTCGCCCGACCGTTCTGACTACAGAGGCCGTGCCGCGCGGTACGACGCGCGAAACCGCTCGTACGACGCCTGGTAGCCCTGGTGTATCCGCGAATCTGGCCGCTCCGACGGGCCGCGGGTAAGGGTCGCACGCGCCGCGGACGCCAGGTCCGGAAACACTCCCGCGCCCACCGCCGCCAGCAGCGCCGCACCATAGGCCGGACCTTCCTCCCGGTTCACCGTGCTCACCGGCACGCCATACACATCGGCTTGCAAGCGTCGAATGAAGGGGCTCTTCGCACCGCCGCCCGTCAGCAGTAGATGTTTCGGCGAGAGACCGAGCTCCTGCAGAATCGAGAGCGAGTCACGGAGCGCAAAGGAGATGCCCTCGAGCACCGCGCGCGTCAGATGCGCGCGCGTATGCGCCAGGCTCAGTCCGAGAAACGCCCCGCGCGCCGCCGCATCGCGATGCGGCGTCCGCTCGCCTTGCAGATACGGCAGGAACGTCACGCCGTCCGCGCCCGGCGGAACAGTCGCCGCCTCGGCATTGAGCTCCGCGTCGGCGCCAGGCGACCCAGCCAGCTCGCGCGCGAGCTGCTCGCGATACCAAGAGAATGCACCGCCCGCCGACAGTACCACACCCATGACGTACCAGATGCCCGGCACGACGTGGCAGAACGTGTGCGCCCGAAGGCCGGGGTCGACGAACGGCTGTGCCGTCGGCGCGAGCACAGTGCCTGATGTCCCCCAGCTTGCGACGGCTTCGCCCGGTGTAATCACGCCGACACCCGCCGCGCCACACGCGTTGTCCGCGCCGCCGCCCACCACCGGCGTTCCCTCCGCCAGTCCCGTTCGCCGTGCCGCCTCGGCCGTCAGCCTGCCCAGCACCTCCGACGATCCACCGACGTCCGGCAGGAGCGCGCGCGGAACGGCCGTGGCGCGCAGGATCTCGTCGCTCCAGCGCAGACCGGCGGGATCGTACATGAGCGTCCCCGACGCATCCGACGGCTCCGACGCGAGCGTCCCCGTTAGGCGGTAGCGGATGAAGTCCTTCGCGAGCAGCACCGTCGCCACTCGGCCATATGCTTCCGGCTCGTGGTTGCGGAGCCACAGGACCTTCGGAAGCGTGAATCCCTCGAGCGCCGGATTCCGCACCCAGTCCCGCAGCCGTTCCTCGCCGCCCGCCCGTCGCGTGATCTCGGCGCACTCCTCGCTCGTGCGGCCGTCGCACCAGAGCAGCGCCGGCCGGACCACAGTGCCGGCGCGGTCGAGGAACACCGAGGAATGCATCTGGCCGGAGATGCCGACGGCGGCCACCCGGGCGCCGGGAACGCGCGCGAGGACGTCGCGAACCGACCGCGTCGCGGCCTCCCACCAGTCGTCCGGGTGCTGCTCCGCCCAGCCTGGATGCGGCGTCGACAGTGTGAGCGGCGTCGTGACCGCGGCCACGACGTCGCCGCTGGATGCGACGAGGATCGCCTTCACGCCGCTCGTGCCGATATCGAGCCCGAGCAACAGTGGCTCGGCCACGTCAGCGGACTCCTAACAGCAGCTCCATCGTCAGCTGATCGAGGCGCTCGTACGCGTACCCGCGGTCGCGCAGGGCGCCGAGGTCGAAGCGCTGCTCCTTGATGCGGCGCGCGTCGCCGGCCGAGAAGCGGACGCGCTGACCCACTGCCGCACCGCGCTCGCGCAGCTCGGACAGGAGCGCCTGGATATCGGTGTCGGCGTTGAAGCGAGCGACCTTGTCCTTCAGGATGAGATACGTGCGCATGCTGGCGCGCGCGAAATCCCAGACGCCTGCTTCGTCTTCGGTCCGGTATGCGTGGCTGTCGAAGTGGCGCATGCCGTCCCACTTCGAATCCTCGAGCAGCTTTACGAGGAAAAACGCGGCCTTGGGATCTTCGCTGCCGAAGCGGAGGTCCTGGTCGAACCGGCCCGGCTTCTGTCCGTTGAGGTCGATGTGAAAGAGCTTGCCGGACTCGAGCGCCTGGGCGACGGCGTGCGAGAAGTCGAGGCCGGGCATGGTGTCGTGAGCGACTTCGGGGTTGAGTCCCACCATGTCGGGATGGTCGAGCGTGTAGATGAACGCGAGCATGTGGCCGACGGTGGGCAGGAAGATGTCCCCGCGCGGCTCGTTAGGCTTCGGCTCGAGCGCGAATCGGAGGCCGTACCCCTGCGCGCGTACGTACTCGCACAGGAAGTTGATCGCGTCGCGGAACCACTTGATGGCTTCCTGCGGATCCTTGGCGGCGTTCGTCTCCACCCCCTCGCGTCCGCCCCAGAACACGTAGGTCGACGCGCCGAGCTCGACGCCCAGGTCGATGGACTGCATGGTCTTCTGGAGCGCGTACGTGCGAACCTGACGGTCGTTGCTCGTGAACGCGCCGTCGCGAAACACGGGGTCGCCGAAGAGGTTCGTGGTGGCCATTGGCACCGTGACGCCCGACTGCGCGAGCGCGGTCTTGAACTCGCGCACAATGCGATCGCGATCGCCCGCCGACGCGTCGCGCGGGATGAGATCGTTGTCGTGGAGATTGACGCCGTAGGCGCCGATCTCACCGAGCTTCTCGACGATGTAGTTGGGCGAGAGGACGGGCCTGACGGCATCGCCGAACGGATCGCGGCCGGTATTCCCGACGGTCCAGAGCCCGAACGTGAAGTGGTGCTCGGGGCGGGGTGTGTAGGCGTCCTTGGTCATCGTGACCTCATCGGGCTACTGATCGTAGGCGCGGGTGTACGTACGGTAGAGTCTCAGTGGCGAGTCAGTCATCAGCCGGGAGTCTCCGGTATGAGTGATCAGTATGAGTGATTGGTTAGGTAGTTCCCAGTTCGCGGTACTCACTACTCGAGACTCGGGACTGCCACCTCGCTCACTGCGACTGGCAACGTTTTCGACCGATGCCTGACTCACCACTGCCAGCAACTCTCTAAAGCCGACGGCGCGCCCTAGACATCAGGGCAGCGAGGCTTCGTCGGGTCGGCCGGACAGCGGAGCGCCTTGTAGTACTCGAGCGGATGTGCCGGCTGCTCGTAGCGAGCCGGAATCGGCATCCGTGAGAACGTCTGGAAGTAGAGCAACGACGCGTCGCGCCACCACTTTGCTTCACGCGCCTGAATGTCGAGGAACGACGCCACCTCGCTGAACCGCGCCGTGTCGATGGACGCGCGCACGCCGTCCCACGCTCGGCGCATCGCGCGGGCCGAGTCAACGCCGGCGCTGTACCGGTGCACGAGCTCATCCCACAGGGTGCGACCCGACCTCAGCCGGTCCGTCCAGCGGACGTGATGGAACCAGAGCAGTACCGAGTCGGGGACCGTTGCGCGCCTGGCGTATCGATCCCGGACCGGTGGAGCGTACTGCGCCACGGCGTTGCTGCCCGTCGACGTGCGGTCGAAGCCGAGGCCTAACGAGTCCGCCCGGTGGTAGTACGACGGCGTCCAGTCCGCGCGCCCCCCGTCGGCCCAGGGGCCCGGACCGTAGTGGTGGCCCGTCGCCATGATGTGCGCGAGGCCGAGCGGCGTCATGTAGTTCACCACCGCCTCGCGCGACGTCAGCATCATGGAGCGAATGGTGGCCACGGCGCGGTCGTCGTTCGTGAAGGTCATCCGGATCCACTCGTCCGCGATCGCGGCGGCCGACAGATCGTGATTCCACGCGAGTCGGCCGAACGCGTACCAGTTCGCCTGATTGAACTGCGACCCCGTCCAGCTCGTGTCGCTGCCGACGTTCGACACACCGGCGATCCCGGTCCGACGGTGCCCGTGCAGCGAGCCGTCGATGTCCTTCCCTACTGTCGATCCCTTCCCCTTCGCCCACGTGTCGGCGTCGAGCACCTCCTTGAACAGGGGTGCCAGATAGACGAGGTGGGTGTCCTGTCCCAGGTACTCCTTCGTGATTTGCAGCTCCATCATGAGCGGCGTCTTGCGCATCGCGCCGAACAGAGGGTGGAACGGCTCGCGCGGCTGGAAGTCGAGCGCCCCGTTCTTCACCTGCACGAACACGTTGTCGCGGAACGCGCCGTCGAGCGGGTGGAACTCGTCGTAGGCCTGACGGATGCGATCGACCGGCACGTCGTTGCTGTATACGAACGCGCGCCACATGACGACGCCGCCGTGTGCGGCGACGGCATCCGCCAACATGTTCGCGCCATCTGCGTGCGAGCGCTTGTAGTCCTGCGGGCCCGGCTGTCCCTCGGAGTTCGCCTTCACGAGAAAGCCGCCGAAGTCGGGCAGCGTGCGGTAGATCTCGTCCGCCTTCTGCTTCCACCACGCGCGAACGTCGGGGTCGAGCGGATCGGCCGTCTCGAGCCCGCCGATCTCTTTCGGCGCGCTGAACCGCGCGGTGAGAAAGACGCGAATTCCGTACGGACGAAGAACGGCCGCGACGGCGGCAGCCTTCGCCAGGTACTCGGGCGTCAGCACGCGCGCATTCGCGTTGACATTCGTGAGCGCCACCGCGTTGATCCCGATGGACGCGTTCGCGCGCGCGTAGTCGCGATACCGCGGAGAGATCGCGCTAGGCAGCGCGGCCCAGTCCCAGAGCGACGGTCCGGCGTAGCCACGCTCGACGCTCCGGTCGAGGTTGTCCCAGTGGTCCAGCATGCGGAGCTGGATCCTCGGCGCGCTCGTCACGTTCACGGCGGCGAGCGACCGGTTCGTCTGCATGAGCCGCAGCAGATGGAATGCCCCGTACAGAACGCCGACGTCGCGGTTCGCCGCGACGACGAGTGCGCGCCGGCCACTCACCGCCATGGTCCGAACGACGAACCCGTCCGGTCCGACGGACCGCAGCTCGGCCGTCAGGGGCAGCGAGGCGATGAGCCGGGAGCTCGCCGGCGTTCCAACGATCACAGCCCCGCTCGACGTCGGCTGTGGCACGATCGTGAGCGGACGACCAAGCAGGCCACCGAGTCCCGCGCCGAGCTCCTCGCGAACGATGCGAAGGGTCGGTGAATCGCCCTGCATCACGAGCTCCGAAATCGCGGCCCGGTACTCCGAGAGGCGGGCCGCGTCGGCGACCTGACGGTAGCGCAGCCAGAGCTCGTAGCCGGTTTCCGCGCGCGCGGCGCCCGGGAGAGCGACCGCGATTGCACACATTGGGGTCAGAGTCGAAGCGCATCGTTTCAGCGCGCGCTGAAACGATGCGCTTCGACTCTGACCCCAATACGCCCATCGCAATGCGTTAGGCGTCACCGCGGGATGTGCGGCACCCGATCGTCCGTCGGATCCGCCCACGACTGATTCGGGATCAGTGGCGACCATCCCGGACGCATCGGGTCCTGGTCGTACGGATACGAGCCGAGCCGCTTGAACAGCGCGTGGTATTCCGCCATCCGATCGCGATCCAGCTTCACGCCGAGACCCGGCGCGGTCGGCACCTCGATGGCGCCGTGGCAATACGTCAGCTTCCCGCCCACGATCACGTCGTCCTTGAGATGGTGATAGTGCGCGTCGGCGGCGAACGTGAGGTTCGGGACGGCAGCGCCCAGGTGAAGCATCGTCGCGAGCTGGATGCCGAGCTCACCGGAGGAGTGCACCGCGACACCGAGCTGGAACGCCTCACAGATCCCCGCCGCCTTCACGCACGGCCGGATGCCGCCCCAGAACGTCGTGTCGAGCAGAATGACGTCGACGGCGGTCTCGCGAATGTTCGCCGCGAGCTGCTCGAAGCCGACGACGACCGTGTTCGTCGCGAGCGGCATGCGGACCTTCTCCCGAGTACGCCGCATCCCGTGGAGACCGAAAACGGGATCCTCGAGATAGTCATTCTTCAGGTCCTCGATGCGCTGGCCGAACCAGATGGCCTGCTCCGTGGACCACACGCCGTTCGGGTCGAACCGGAAGCTGTCGCCCGGCAGGGCGTCGGCCAGCGCGCGGTAGCACTCCAGCTCATACTCGGGCGAGAAGACCCCGCCCTTCAGCTTGTGCGACGTGAAGCCATACCTGGCCTTGAGCGCTTTCGCTTCGGCGACGAGCTGGTCGCTGGTGCGAATCTCTCCGTCATGGTCGTCGCCGTTGCCGTAGCGAAAAAACAGATACGACGCGAACGGCACGTGATCGCGCACTCGCCCGCCGAGGAGATCGCAGACGGGAACGCCCCACTTCTGGCCGAGGATGTCGAGGCACGCGAACTCGATGGCGGCGAGCATCTGCGTGCGGTTGTTGTAGAGCGACGCGGTCGGGTTCGCGATGAGGAATCGGAGCCGCTCGAGCTGCGTGGGGTCGTGTCCGATGAGATACGACTTGAGCCCGTTGAACGCCGCGACGGCACTCTCGCCGCCGCCCCCCATTTCACCGAGTCCGACGATCCCCTCGTCGGTTTCGACCTCGACGATGGTCCGGACGAAGCGCCCCCAGTGACAGCCGTTCGCGTGGCGCAACGGCGCCTCGAGCGGCACGGTCACCGGGGTCGCTCGGATATCGGTGATCTTCATGCTGGAGGTATGCGGCAAGTCACGTGTGACATCAATTGACCTTATGACTATGACATCTTGGAGCCAGGTGGTTCGTTCGTCAAGAACCGATCACGTCTCGACATTGGAGCGGTTCGCGAACGGCGATCGACCGGATCGGAACGGCGTTAGAACGGCGATCGAGCGGTTTTGAACAGGCGATAACGTCTGATACAGCCACACCCGAGGAACTATGTAACCCCTTTTCTTTTATGGCCTTGGTGTGTAGTCGTATCCGCCCGATCCGGCAGATCCGCCTGATCGTCTTCCCCTCGACGTCGATGCCTGCGCGACGCGATGCCTGTCCCCGGCCAGATCCGGTCTAATCGACGTTCGCGGGAGCCATCCTCGGCACCAGGAGGTGAAACAGCACCAGCGCACCCACATACACGATCGCGCAGATGACGAAGATGATCCGGTAGTTGCTGCCCGTCGCATCGAGGATATAGCCGGTTAGCCGCTGGAACCCCATCGCGCTCATCGCCCCAACGAACCCGCCAATCCCCACCACCGAGGCGACGGCTCGCCGCGGGAACATGTCGCTCACCGACGTGAACAGGTTGCAGGACCACCATTGATGGGCGGCCGCGGCGACGCTCACGATACCCACCGCGATCCACAGGCTCTTCGCAAAGGGCGCGAACACCGTCGGCAGAATGAGCACCGCCGCGATCGCCATGGCCGTCTTCCGACTGCGGTTCACCGACCAGCCACTCGAGATGAGACGGCTCGAGAACCAACCGCCACCGACGGATCCGACGTCGGCCAGGACGTAGATCGCGACCAGGGGCGCCGCGAGACCCGCGAGCTTCACGCCCCAGCTCGCGTCCAGGAATTTCGGAAGCCAGAAGAGGTAGAAGAGCCAGACAGGATCCGTGAGCGACTTCCCGACGATGAACGCCCACGTCTGCCGATGCCTGAGCAGGCTCGCCCACGGCACTACCGTCGTTGCCTCTACCGGATCGCTGCGGATATACGCCAGCTCACTGGCTGAGACCTTCGGATGTCCGGC
>Ga0111539_10005416_pt1 | contig 16511 bp, 14 predicted proteins | sample RhiMethybrSRZTD1_FD_79667 | JGI IMG/M metagenome (GOLD analysis project Ga0111539, IMG submission 79667) | Populus rhizosphere microbial communities from Tennessee, USA - Rhizosphere MetaG P. TD hybrid SRZTD1 (version 2) (version 2) | ecosystem: Host-associated > Plants > Roots > Rhizosphere >... | reverse complement strand
TGGGCGATCCGGGTTCGCAGGTCAGGTCCGACATCGCCATGACGGTGTGCCTCAGCGATCCGGCCGACTACGACGGCGGCGAGCTCATCATCGACGCCGCCGGCGTGCCGGCCGCCTGGCGCGGCAACGCCGGCGACGTGATCGTGTACCCCGCCGACACGCTCCACCGCGTCACGGAGGTCACGCGCGGCACGCGCGACGTCGCCATCTCCTGGATCCAGAGCATGGTGCGCGAGGGCGCGCGCCGGCGCATCCTGTTCGACCTCAAGACCACGCTCGAAGCCTTCGACGCCTTGCCGGTGCCGCCGGTCGAGACCGAGGCGATTCGCCGCAGCTACTTGAACCTGATCAGGATGTGGGCGTAGGTCAGGCCTAGGTCAGACCTAGTACCTCGCCACAGATGTTTTGATCGGTTGGCGCACCCGGGGCCTCGGACCTCAGGCCTCGGGCTTCTGGCTCCGGATCCGGACCTGAGGCCCGAAGCCCGACGCCTGAGGCCCTTAACCGAACGGCATTGGGCCTAGGTCCGCGCTTCGCGCGGGAGCGGCTGGAACGCCGCCGGGCCTGGAAGAGCAGCAGCCCGAGCATCCCGAGCCCCAGCGGCGGTGCGCCCGGCGTCGCCGCAATGTCGCAGCCGCCTTTTTTCGGCGGCGGCGGCGGGCCGCCCGTGCCGCTGCCGCCGGCCCCACCGCCCCCGATCGTCCCGCCCGCCCCCGCGCCGCCGCCGCCCGTCCCGGTCGACCCCGGCGGCGGATCCGCCGCGCACACCTCGGCGGGCCACAGCGACAGCATGACCTCGGCGTCGCAGGTCATCTGGCACTGCACCTTGAGGCACGGGTTGATCGCCTTCACGTCGGCGTAGGACATCATCCCCCGCCAGGTCGTTCCTTCGTCCACCGACGTCCCCAGCGCGTAGCCGTCGCCGAAGTTGTCGGTGACCGCGTAGACCGTGCCGTTGCGTTGCGACAGCGCGCGGATCGAGGGTGGACGCGCCAGCTCCTCGAACGTCGTCCCCCGATCGCGTGAGCGGAACAGGGCCGGCACCGACGAGAACTGACCCATCCCCCCAATCAGGATCGTCCCGTTGTCCAGGCGCGCGAACGAGTTGAAGAACCCGTTGACGGTGACCGGCTTGGTCACCGTCGCGCCGCCGTCGACGGTCAGCGCGATCGACTGGTCGTTGGCGCCAAGAAAGCGGAACAGGACCCGGTTCACGTCCTGGGGATCGATCGCGATGATGCGCAACATGCCGGGGCCGAGGGCGGCGCTCACGTCCTTGAACGCGAAGTTCGCGCCGCCGTCGCTGGATCGCCCGAGCCGCGACGAACCGTCGGGCGATCGCAGCGCCAGGTAGACGACGTTGGCATCCGCGCGGGCGAACTCGACGCCGTTCATGGTGTCGCCCGAAGGCGCCTGGTACAGCGGCGCCCCGAACGTCGCGCCCCCGTCGGTCGACTGGAACAGGCTGTAGACCTGATTCGCGACGCCGATCGCCATCACCCGCGCGCCCCCCGTGGGGTCGACGAACGCATCCGTGATGTCGTGGCCGGCCAGGCCGCTCGCCACCGCCCGCCAGCCGCAGCTGCGATCGTCCGAGTAGACCAGCTTCTGGTTCGAGACCGCGAACAGCCGGTTCCGGGGCAGCGGCGTCAGCTGGTACAGCATGCCCAGCGCGTTGCCCTCCTGCTCGCACGACCAGAGCCACGTCTGGCCGTTGTCCGTCGACGAGACGAGCCCGAAGTTCGTGACCAGCACGATCTCCTGGGGCCGATCGGCCGGGGTCAGGAGGCTCTCCGCGTCGGGAAACGCACCGTTCGCCCGCGCCGTCCCCGACGCGCTCAGCGCGACGACGGCAACGGCAACGAACGAACTAGCCCATGGGCGCACGCCTGGACCTTCTGCGCGCGATCGTAACCATTCCGAGGAGCAAGCCCAAGGCCGTCGTGGCGGCTCCTGACGGCGATCCGCCCGGGACTGTCTCGCACCCGCAGCCGCCGTTGACCTCGGATGGCGCGTTGCCGCCCGCGCCCGTCGAGCCGCTGCCGGCCGCCCCGGTCACGGGGGTGGAGCCGCCCGTTCCGGTCGCGCTCGAGCCAGCCGTTCCGGTGGCGCTCGAGCCGCCCGTTCCGGCTGGGGTTGATCCGCCATTGCCGCTGACGACGATTGTCGTTCCGCCGGCGCCGGACGCGGTGCCACCGCCGGTGCCGGTCACCGTGCTGCCGCCCGTGCCCGTCGCGGCGCCGCCGCCGGTACCGCCCCGGCCGGCCGCGCCGACGCCGCCCCCGGCGGCGCCCGCACTGCCACCGGCAGCGCCGCCTCGCCCCGCCGCGCCTGTCGTTCCGCCGCGTCCTCCCGCGCCTGCGGAGCCCGTGGCGCCGCCCGCCCCTGTCGACCCACCTTGGCCGCCGCGCCCGCCGGTACTGCCGCCCGCGCCGCCCACGCCGGTCGAGGTTCCGCCGCCGAACAGCGGACCGCAGCTGGTCGCGCCCAGACCGGGCGCGGTGAAAGCCATGTTGTTGCCGCACGTCAGCGCACCCGTGCCCGTCGTCGTGATGGTGACGTTCGCGCTGGCGTTGTCGATCGAGTTGACCGTGATGGTCAGCCCGCCGCCCGGGTCGGTGTAGCTCGCCCCCGCGCGCAGCCCCGCGTCGTTGAGCGTCGTCGTCGACGGGGTGGTGTCCAGCAAGTAGACGTACGGCGCGTTGCGGTTCGCCGCCGGCAGGTCGGGACCGATCGACACCAGCACCATCGGCCCCAGCCCGCTGTCGAAGCCGAGCGGCGCGCGCATCTCGAGGTAGTAGTGCGTCAGCATGGGCGGGTTGCCCTGACCGTCGCCGCGGATGCCCGGACCGGGGCGCGTCTTGGGCGCGGGAATCTGCAGCAGCTGGGCGCCGTCGCACGGCAGCTCCTGCGGCAGCAGCGTGATCGTCGTGCTGGTACCGACCTTGACCAGGTTGCAGCCGCTCATCCAACCCTGGTGGTACTTGTGGACCGCCGACGGGTGGCGCGCGCCGCCGCCCATGAACGAGAGCTGGTTGGCGTACTCCATGTGCTGGCAGTTTCTCGTGTCGTCGGAGAACGTGACGCCGCCCGAACAGGTGCGGTTGCCGCTGACGGTGCCGCCGCAACACATGGTCGGCTCGTGCGTCATGCCGAAGTTGTGTCCGATCTCCTGCGCGTAGCCGACGATCTGGTGGAACGAGTAGCTGGAGTAGACCGCGATCCGGCTGGGCGATCCTTCGTCGCCCCATGTCCCGCAGTTCGCGCCCGACGGGATGGTGCCGTAGACCCAGAAGTAGTGATTGAACGTCTTGCCCAGCGAGTCCATATGCATCTGGACCGTGGCGCCGTTGCCCGTCTGATCCGAGGAGGGACCGCAACAGGCGATGGTCAGGCAGTTGTTCACCGGCAGCTTGTAGGGACCGAAGTACTCGGGCTGCGTGTCCTGAATGCCGTACGAGATTTCCTGGAACATGTGGCGCTGCGATTGCCCCGTGCCGCCGACGACGCTCATGATGTTGGCGGCGTTGGGGACGCCGCCGCCGATGTCGAACATCATCGCGGCGATCGTGCGCGGCGCCTTCGGGGTGTTGGTCATGAGACCACCCTGCGATTGCCAATCTGTTGGACTGGGTTGATCGACGTCCTCGGCAGGCGGCTCCTCCTCCTGCGCGCAACCGACGACAAAGGCGGCCCATAACAGGCCGGCCAGGACGCTACCAGCCTGCTTGATGCATCGGGACATGCACGCTCCCCGACGGTGAATGTCCGGCCGACGAAAACTTGGCGATGTTTTTCGACCGCTCGCGTTTTTTGCGCCGCCCATGGGAGGCGACGGCGCTGGACATACAAATCCCCATGAAGCCCCTCCTTCGTTCCGCATCGCTTGCGCTCGTGGCTGGCCTCCTCGCCGCTGCCTGCGTCCCCGAGGGCGATTCTACGCCGTCCGGAAGCGGCGGTACCAACGGGTCAGGCGTCGCCGGCACCACCGGCGCCGCGGGCTCGAACGCCACCGCCGGAACGACCGGCGCGGCGGGCAACAACGGGACGGCGGGCAGCACCGGCACGGCGGGCACCACCGGCAGCGCGGGGAGCGTCGGGCCCGGGGGCACGACCGGCAGCGCCGGTTCGGGCCCGGCAGGATCCGGCGGCGGTACGGCCGGCAGCGGGCCGGCGGGCACGACCGGCAACGGTGGCAGCTCCGCGGGGCGCGGCGGCACCGCCGGCAGCAGCGCCGGGCGCGGCGGCACGACCGGCGCTGCCGGCAGCAGCGCGGGGCGCGGCGGCACGACCGGCGCTGCCGGCCGGGGCGGCACCACGGGCACCGCCGGCACGGGCGGCGGCGGCGTGATCATCAGCCCGACGCCGCTCGACTGCGGCCCGAACGGCTGGGCGGTCGAGAACCACGGACCTCCCGCGAACCGCGTGAACTACGTCGTCCTCGGCGACGGCTACACCTCGGCGCAAATCGGGTCCGGTGGCTTGTTCGAGCAGCACTTGAACACGGCGCTGGCGAAACGATTCAGCGCGGTCATCGGCCAGCCCTACGGCCGCTACCGAAACTTCGTGAACATCTGCGGGATCAAGATCGTGAGCTCGGGCGCCATCTGCGGCTCCAGCGCGCTCGGCTGCTGCGGCAGCGATTCGAGCCGGCTCGCGACCTGCGGCAACTCCCAGGTCAACGCCGCGTTCAGCGCGCTGCCGACCAGCCTGAGCATCGACTGGCGCGCGGTCATGCTGAACGGAAGCAGCTGGTGGAACACCGGCGCGGCGACGATGTTGTGGTCCGGCGGCGGCACTGACGCGCCGGGCGCGGCGCTGCACGAGGGCGGCCACGGCTTCCACCAGCTCGCCGACGAATACGGCACCTGCACCGGCGCGAACTGCGGCACGAACACGAACGGATCCGGGTCGACCGGCCAGGTCTACGCGGAGGTCAACTCGTGCGGAAACCCGGCGACCACCGACGGCAAGTGGGACATGTGGATGAACTACAACCAGGCGGGCGCGACCGGCGTCCAGAGCACCTTCTCGGGCAGCCGCTACGTCGGCGTGAACGAGCAGTACCGGCCGTCGGCGAACTCGATGATGAACAGCCTGTTCGGCAACAACGTCAACACCAGCTTCAACTCGGCGTCGCGCGAGCAGATGGTCATGAGCATCTGGCGTGTCGTGAAGCCGATCGACTCCACCGAGCCGGCGGCGGGCGCCGTGACAAGCCCGGGCATGCTGAAGGTGAACGTGATCGATCCGGCCGTCATCAACGTCGATTGGACCGTCGACGGCACGACGATGGTCAACGGCGGCACGACGTTCGACACCTCCACCCTCGGCGCCGGCAGCCACACGGTGTCTGCGAAGGCGTACGACAACGCGGACATGGATCTGGTGCGCTACAAGAGCTCGACCTGCCCGTCGTCGGTCACCGGCAACTACTGCCACCGCACGGCCTGGAAGAACTCGATCCAGACCGTGACCTGGACGTTCAGCAAGTAACGCAGTAACTACGTCCTGTGACAGGCGGCGGTATCAGCCCGTCGAGGCGTCGGATGCTCGTCCTCGCGGGCGGGCTCGTCTGCCTGCTCGCCGTCTGGTTCTTCCTGCGTGGCCGTCCGCCCGAGGTCACGAAGGCGCCCGAGGCCGAGGACCAGCCCGCCGCCCCCGTCGCGACGCCGCCGCCTTTTCCGCCCCGTCGCACCGTGCGGGCGCCGACGCCGGTGGCGCCCGCCGAGGAGGGCGTGGTCACGAGTGACGGGCTCCCGATCATGCCCGCCAGTCCCGACGCGCGGATCCCGGAGGGGCCCGTGCACCCGCACCCGATCACGCCGCAGCACCAGCGGATCTACGCCGAGAACCGCCTGATCGGCGGCCTCAACGGCGCCATGGACGTCAAGGATGTGCCAGCGATGCGCCGGTTCCTGGAGCAATACCGTCGCGAGTACCCGGAAGACCACGAGATGCTGCAGGACGGGTACGCCGTCATCGCCGACTGCTTCGAACACCCGGGCGCGCAGGCGCGCGCGGCGGCGGAGCGCTGGGTGCAGACGCACAATGGCTCGACCCTGAAGCGCTTCGTCAACCGCCACTGCCTGGAACCGCAGCCGTAGCCGCTTCCCCTGCGCGCGCCTAGGGGCAGGTCGGGCGCCAGGCGTCGTTCCGCATCGTCTGGGCGACGATCGCATACAGCATCGGGTCGTATGCCATCAGCTCGGCGCGCGTGTTGATCTCGTTGAAGACGCCGTCGGGGGGCGACGACTCGGGGCCGGTCTCGAACCAGTCCTCGACCCCTTCCGCGTAATACTCGATCAGGTTCTGGCGCGGGTCCGCGCCGCGGACGTAGGTGTTTTCCCAGAGGCCCGCCGCCCGGGCGGCGGTGTCCGCGGCCCGCAACCGATCCTCGAAGGTGGGATCGACCTCTCTCACGGCGAGGTAGATGGACGTTCCGAAGACCTGAACGAGGACGTTCACCCCCCCGTACGTATCCCCCCGGTCGCACATCAAGTTCTCCTCGCCGGCGGAGGTGACCGGCGTGACGACCGTGGCGCCGACACCCCGAAAGGAATTCCAGTCCGGTCCGGGGTTCGTCTGGTAGAGGTTGGCGTATTCGGGAATGTTGGTCGTCACCTGGTCGCGGCCGATCACGACGACGCGCATGTCGAGCTCCGCCATCGCGTCGCGCAGGTCCTGGCGCAAGCTCAGCATGTTCGCGACGATGACGCAGGCGGTGCGCAGGGCCGTGTCCGATACGTCCGCCGTCGACAGCACCGGCAGGCCGCGGGCGTCCAGATATTTCTCGTAGAACGGATCGATGCCGGCCGGCGGCGCGGCGGGCAACTCGTCGCAGCTGGCCGCCGGATTGTCGTTGCCGATCAGCTTCGTCTTCCCGGCATCGCAGCCGGCCATACCGGCCGTCGCGGCGACGGCGAACAACATCCCTATGCGGATCCAAGCCAACATCGCGGGAGCGCTACGGACACATCGGGAGCCAGTCGTCGTCGGGCATCGACTCTTTCACCAGGGCCGCCAGCATCGGGTCGTACTCCATCAGCTCGGCGCGCGTGTTGATCTCGTTGTGGATGCCGTCGGCCGGCGACGCCTCGCGCGTCGCGTGGAACCAGGTCTGAACCCCGACCGCGTAGTACTCGATGCGGTTTTCCATCGCGTACGTGTTCTGCCACAGGCCCGCGCGCATCGCCGCGTCGTACGCCGCAGTCACCCGCGAACCGAAGGTGCTCCCGTCGACCCTCTCCAGCGCCAGCAGCACGGCGGTCGCGAACGTCTGCACCAGGACCTGCTCGCCCGCATACGGGTCGTTCGCCAGACAGAGCAGGTTCTCCTCGCCCGCGGAGCTGACCGGGATCGCGATCGTCGCGCCCACGCCGCGCAACGCGTCCCAGTCACCGGGGAACATCGAGTACAGGTTGGCGTATTCGGGGACGTTGGTCGTGACCTCGTCAACTCCAAGCACGGCCACGCGCTGCCGCTCCCGGATCATCTCCTCCCGGACCTCGACGCGGAAGCGCACCAGGTTGACGGCGATCTGACACGCGCTGGCGAGCGCGGTGTCCGACACCGCCGCCGACGACATCACGGGGATGCCGTATGCGTCGAGGTACTTCTGGTAGAACGCGGGCGTGCCGGCGGGCGGCGCCTTCGGCGCCAGCAGACAGCGCGCCGCCGGATCGTCGTGTCCGATCAGCTTCGTCTTGCCGGCATCGCAACCGGCGGCCGCCGCCAGGCCGACAGCGGCGAGGGCGGCAACCAATCGCGAGCCCGCTCGCACGGCCACGCTCAGGGCGTCGAGCGCGCCGGGTCGGCGCTGCCCGCGCACGAGCCGTCGACCCGCGACACCAGCGGCGAGCGCGGCCAGCGGACCCGGAACTGTCGTGCGTCTTCGCGCGCCGTGTTGACGCGGCCCGCGCCGCAGGCCGCGAGGATCCCGGTCACCGTTCGCTCCTGCGCGAGCAGACCGGCCCCGGGCCGGCGATCGTAGTCGTCGAGCAGCGACAGCGCGCGCTTGAAGTCGCCGCGCCCGAGCGCCGCGTTCGCCGCGCCGAGCAGCGCGATCTCTTCCTTGAGGCTGGACGCGCTCTCGACGGGGGCCGGCGCCGGCACCGCGGCGACGCGCCGCTTGCTGGGCGCGCGTGGCGCCGTCACCACCCGTTCGGGCACGGCGATCTCGGCGGGCGGTGCCTCCGGAATGAAGGCGGGCGCCGGGTGCGCGGCGACGCGCGGCGCGGGCGCGTGGACCGGAGCCGGCTTCGATATGTATCGCGGAACGACGTAGACGCCCGCGCCGACCACCGACCCGACCGCCACGACCGCCGCCGTCACCTTCAGCGCGCCTGCGAACGCCGACGTCGCGGGAGCGATGGCGAGAGCGATTCCCGCCGCCAGCTTGATCTCGATGCCCCTCCGCACGCGCGCGCGCGCCATCTCGTTCGGCTCGTGCCCGGGGCGCGCGGCCTCGATGACCGACAGCGTGTCGGTGTCCAGCTCCGGCGGCTGCAGGATCCTCATGACGAAGCCCCTCCCCCCTTGTCGGTCTCCGAACGGTTTTCGGTGGCGCGGAAGCGCGCGAGCGACTTCCTCAACTGGGTGCGGGCGGTCCGCAACCGCCAGTAGGCCGTGTTGAGGTTGACCTCCAGCGACTCGGCGGCCTGCGGCACCGAAAGCTGCTCGACGTCGACCAGCACGATGATCGCCCGCTTGTCCTCGTCGAGTGAATCGAGCAGCCGATCGAGCAACGCGACCGCTTCGCGCCGGGCGACCAGCTCGGCGGGCCCTGCCGCCGGCGACGGCACCACCTCGACGACGTCCCCCGTCGACGGAATTGCCCAGGCGCGGCGGCGCAGCGAGCGCCGGTGATTGCGCGCGACACGCATCAAGATCCCGAACAGCCAGGTCTCGACCGACGACCAGCGCGAATCGAAGGAATCCCAGCGGCGGTGCACGACCAGGAACACGTCTTGCGCGGCGTCCTCGAGGATCGTGTCGGGCACGCCGAGCCGCCGCAGGTTCCGCCACACGAACGGGAAGTGTGAGTCGTAGAGGCGTCGGGGCGTGAGGTCAGATGGTGTGGGCAGCAGCGCACCCACGTCGGCGACGGCTTCGCCCACGCGCGCTGGACTCGTTGCGGCTCCCGTCACCATCGTCGGTGAATGGCCGGGGGGACTCTTGCCCATGGCTAAAAGTGTAGCTCCCAACCCAGAGTCCCACGTAACCAAAATGACGCCGGTTCGAATACATGACCCACCCCGCCAAGCTCGAAGTTGGGGCGTCCCAGCGGCACCACGCCCTGCGCCGCCAGCCGGACCGCGTTGCTGGGCGTGAGCCGAACGCGCAGGGTCGCTTCCGCGAACGCGACGGTCCACCAGGCGGCGGCGTCGCCGGGATCGCTGACGCCGTAACCGGTTCCGTGTAGGCGTACGACCGATGCGCCGATGCAGGCACCGGGCGACAGGCGTCGATCCCGCCGTGCGCGCGCGCAGCCGGCGATCGCCCCATCGGCGAGATCGAACGATCCGCCGGTGCCCGGGGCGGAGGGGCTCTCGATGCTGCGCGATGCCCAGATACTCGCGCGCAGCTCGGCGGAGAGCGCCCCGGCCCCGGCCGCGAACCGCAGGCCGATGCCGGGCGCGACCCCCGGCAGGGCGCCGTTGCCGACGACGACGTCGGCCCCGGCCGCGAAACGCCGTTCGGAGATCGGCGGCGGCGGCGGCGGTGGCGGTGGCGGTGGGGGCGGCGGCTCCGGGACGATGCTCGCCTGCGGGTTGATCATGAGCGCCATCACCAGCGCCGCCGCGTGCATCAGCTCGCCACAGTCGGCGCCGGCCAGCCGGCGCTCGCCCGCGCGCGCGCCGGCCCGGGTCGTGAGCGTGAGCTGCCAGCTGGTGCCAGGACCACGACGGACCGTCGCCTCCGCCGACAGCGGTTCGGCCGGCGGCGGCACCTGCCCTGCGACCCGGCGGACCTCCGTCTTCAGCGCGTCGAGCCCGGGACACTCGCCGGGCGCGTTCCACGAGATCGCGATCGGCAGATCGTCTTGCGGCTGGGCCGGCGGCGGCGTCTCCGGCATGACCGCGCCCTCGGAGGGGGCGTTGCCCGTGCCGAGGGCGAACATCGCAAGGAGAGCCGGGAGCTGGCCGATCACGCGCGGCCAGCTTAACGCAAAGTGCCGGCGGCGAAGCGCGCTTGCCCAGCCTCGGGACCAGAACCGCCTACCCCGTCGGGGAGACCGGCTCCGGCGTCGGCGGCAGGTCGGCCCCCCGCCCGCAGCAATCGCACGTGCACGGCGGGCAGCTCTGGCCCGCGACGCACGCGGGACAGGCGCACCCGCACCCGCCCGCACCGCCGTCGGGCACCGGTTTCACCTGGACGCACGCGCCGCTTGGACACGGTGTCGTGACGCAGACGATGCCGAGCTCGAGCCAGCTGCACGAATTCGCGCCGTCGGCCGTGCAGGCTCTGGCGTCGCCGTGCGCGGCGCACGGATCGACGGCGGCGCTGGCGGGCGCCCCGGGGGCGACCATCGTCGTCGTGGTCACGCCGACGTTGCCGGCGCCGCACGCGCAGTCGCACGGGGCACAGGGCGCGCCGGGCGCGCAGGTCGGACACGCGCAGGTACAGGTGCCGCCGCCACCGACATCGGCACCGGCGCAGGAACCACCGCCGCCGCTGCCACAGTCACACGAACACGGCGGACAGGCCTGGCCGGGGGCGCAGGTCGGACACGCGCAGGTGCAGGTGCCACCGCCGCTGCCGGTGCCGGGCGGCGGATTCGAGCAGTCGCACTGGACCGCTGGGCAGGCGGCGTCCGCGGGACAGGCAATCGGCTGGACGCAGGTGCAGCCACCGCCCGAGGCGTCGCGCGCGTGACAATAGCCGCCAGCCTCGCAGCCCTGTCCGACCGGGCAGAGATCGATCGACGCCGACGCGAGCCTCAGCCCCGACCACGCGCACCGCGTGTCGGCTTCACAGCGCGCGCGGTCCGCGAGACCGGCGCACGCATCGGGCGTCACGCAGACGCCTTCCGGACAGGCGGTCCCGGCCGGGCACTCCGATTTGAGCGCGCGCCACTCGCAGCCCGCGCCGGCCGCGCACGTCTCCTGACTGGGGTTCGCGCCGCAGGCGTCGTTGACGATCGCGGCCGGCACCGGCTGACTGCTGGTCTGCGAATAACAACCGCCGACTGCGACGGCAAACAGCAGGAGAGCGCGCTTCATGGTGGGGGTCACCAGGGCAATAACCAGGCCACGCCACGAGCTCGTCCGTCACGCTGAAGGTCGCGCGGGCCGCGGGCGCGACGCACCGCCCGCTCAAAAAACTGATTGTCACCGGATCGCAGAGGCAGAAATAAACAGGGAGACGCAGAGGAGGGGAGTCGGAGATCAGAACTCTGGAGATCAGAATTATCCGGCTCTGTGTCTCCCCTCCTCCCGATGAAATTTTCAGAAGATCCCGCGCACGGCCAGCGCAGCGCCGTGGTCGAGCGGCGCGGGCGCGACCATGAATTGCCGCTTCGGGTTGTGGAACAGGTACGGCACCGCGAAGCCCGTCAGCGATCCGATCGCCGCGCCGACCATCACATCGCTGGCGTAGTGGCGATCGGCGGCGATGCGCAGATACGCCGTCGCCACCCCCAGCGACAGGCCCGCGGCCCAGACCCAGGGCGCCAGCCGGTAGCCGCGCATCGACGCGACGGTGCCGCCCGATACAGCCATCGCGAACGCCATCGTCGCGTGGCCCGAATAGAACGACAGGTTGTTGTCGGTCGGGCGGCTGGTATTCGGCTTGTCGGCCTCGGGCAACGCATGCACGAACGGGCGTTCGCGCCCGACGATGAACTTCACCGCCTGATTCATCGCCATCGCGATCGCCGTCGCTTCCGAAACCAGCAGCGCGTCGACCCACGCCGCGCGCGGCGGCGCCTGATCGCGCGCCGAATACGCGTTCAGGCCAAACACGACCAGCGGCTCGACCGCGAGCGGCAGCACGTAGCTGATCACGTCGGGCTTCCCCGTATCTTGCCAGCGCAGCGCGTCCCGCACGCTGCTGTCGAACCCCGGTGGATCGCACCAGCGGCAGGTCGACGGAGCCAGCTCGCTCTTGAGGACCGTCTCGGTGCCGATCCACACCGCGATCGCCGCGCCGGTGATCGTCGCATCGGCCACCAGCGCGTAGGGAAGCTGCGGTGCGGTCGGCGCCGGCGGCGCGGTCGGCGCCGGTTCTGGCGCGGCTGACGCCGGTGGCGGCGTCTCGGCCGGCGGCGCGGACTGCGCGCGCGCGAGCGGCGTCGCGATCAGGAGCAGCAACGAGACGCGGGCCGCCGTCGTCAACGCGCGGCCCGACGGTTCACTTGCGCGCCCGCGCGACGGCGCGCCGCCGGCGCCCGACCGCGACCGCGATCCCCGCGAACACCAGCGCGACGACGCCGCCGCCCGGCCCCCCCGTCGTGTCGCACCCGCAGGTCGAGATCGGGGGGCGCGGCGGTGTCGTGCCGGCGCTGCCGTTGCCCGCGGCGCCCGAGGTGGTGGCGCCCCCGGCGCCGCCCCTCGCGCCGCCGGACCCGCCCTGACCGCCATTCCCCAGAATCACGAACCCGCCCTGGCCGCCCGAGCCCGCGGGCACGCCCGCGTCGGGCATCGCCACCAGCGTGCACTTGCCCATCATGCACTCCTGCCCGCCCGGGCAGGTGACGCCCTGGCAGCCGTCCTGGCAGTTGCCCCCGACGCAGACCTGGCCGGCCGGGCAGGTCTTGTTCTCGCAGCCGGTCACCAGGCAGTAGCCCAACGTCGCGCTCCCCGCCCGCATGTCGCAGCTGAAACCGGTGTCGCAGCTGCGGCACTTGTCGCTGCACAGCGGCTGGCAGGCGCCGCCCTCGCACACCGGGCGATCGGCGGGACAGCTGATCCCCGTGCACGGCGAAACGCAGTTGCCTAGGCGGCAGACCTGACCCTGCGGGCACATCACGCCGTCGCAGCCGCCCACACAGGTGCCGAGCTGGCACACCTGCCCCGCCGCGCACGTCTTGCCGATACAACCGCGGTCCTTGCACAGGCGGTCGCTGGTGTCGCAGGTCAAACCGACCGCGCAGGGGAACTCGCTGTCGTCGCAGAAGTGGCGGCAGACACCCTGGGAGCAGACCTCCATCGGGGGACACAGGCCATCGCCCTCGTCGACCACGTCGTTGCAGTCGTTGTCGACGCCGTCGCACATCTCCGGCGACGGCTGCACGACCGGTACGCAGGTGGTCATCGTCCCGCCCGCGGCGCACTGGGTGGCGCCCTGCGCGCAGATCCCCTTCGCTCCGGCGATCGTGCACGGCTGGCCGCCGCCCTTGCACGTGAGTCCCTTGACGTAGAAGACGAAGTCGTTGAAGTCGCCGTCGTTCACGCCGACGCCGCCGCAGTTGCCGCCCTGCCAGCTCGCCGGACAGGCCGGCTGATCCTCGAACGCGAGGTAATACGCGCCGGGATCGATCTTCGACTGATAGACGAGCGCCATGACCCAGGGCATGCCCGCGGTACCGGCCGCGGTGGATTTCGGGTTCAGCTCCTTCTGCGAGTAGTGGATCTGGGGACATTGCCCCTGCGGTTGGCCGTTCATCATCGGCGGCACCAGCGCGAACCCGATCAGGCCGCCCTTCCAGCGCGGGTCGGTGCGGATGTTGCCCGCGAACTCCGGCAACGGATCGGCCCACCTGTGCTGGGTCGGCGCCTGATTGTGCATGCGCGTCGCGAGCGGGCAGAAGTCGTTGTCGTCGCACCCCAGTCCCATCGGCGGCGGCAGCCTCAGGTCGCCGGGGACCAGCGTGTAGAGCTCGTTCATGGCGGGTGGGGCCGTCGGGTTCTCGACCGCGTTGTACCAGGCGAGCGTGTTCTGGCAGACGCCGCCGCGGAGCACGATCGTCCCGGTCAGCCCGCATTGCGGCGAAAACGTGCCGGGCGTCGTGTACGCGTCGCGCACCGGATCGAGCATCCCGCCTTCCTGGTTGTAGCTGAACAGACCAAGCAACGAGTCGGCCGACTGGTCGGGCGTGGAGGCCGGCAGGTTGCCGCACGAGCCCATGCGTTGCGCGCCGGTCCGGCCGTCGGGGAACCCACGCGAGCAGATCACGTCCAGCTCCGCCTTGTTCGGCGGCTGGGGCATCGACTCGCCGCTAGGTTGACTGACCGCCGCGCGCGCGTCGGAGAGGGGAAGCAGAGTGACGACAACCAGCGGCAGACAGGCGCGTACCGTAAAAGTTAAGCGACTAGTCAAGCTCATGTGAAGACTGTTGCAGCTTTTGCCAGCGCCGGCAAACCCGATTTTTGTCGAGTAGGGACCAGCACTTGCGACGTCGAGGCGCTTTGCGGTACACGTGGTTCCAGACCGTTGTCGAGCAAGCTCGCGATGATCGCCGTCCCGCTTTTCGTCGCGTACGCCGTGGCTGCGCGCGCGGACGACGAGGAGGCGCCGCCGGAAGAGGCGCCGCCGGAAGAAGCGCCGCCGAAAAGCGCGGCACCTGCGGCCACGAACGCCCCGGTCGACGAAGGCGACGGCCCGTATGGCGACGAGTTCGACGGCCCCGCCTACTCCTATCCCCCGCCGGTCGACGGACCGGCGCTGCGGCTGCCGGAACCGCCGACGAGCATCTACTTCGACGGCGCGTACGCGGTGACCAACGACCTCACCGTGTTGCCGTATATCGCAGGCAAGGCGCACAACTTCCGGGCGGCGCTGGGCGGCGGCTGGCGCTGGCGGCGTTTCACGTTCGACGGCCAGGTGCTGTTCCACGTCACGACCATCGACGTGACGTCCGTGCTGAACATGGAGCCGACGATGCAGGACCGGCACCAGACCGCGGCGTCGCTGGGCGATACCACGGTGGGCGCGACCTGGACGGAACGGCTCGCGGGCGAAGCGTTGATCGCCGGCCTCGCGCTGCGCGGCCGCCTCGCGACGCACACGACCCGCTTCGACTTCCACCTGGCCGACGGCTCGCTGGCCGCCTTCGTGATCCCCTACTACTTCCACATCGAGCCGACGCTGGTCGTGGGTGGCGTGCTCGGCCCGTTCAGGTACGTGATGAACCAGGGGGCGATCGCGCTGGTTGGTCCGGACGGCAATTTCGACGAGCAACACATCACCGTGCCGTCGATCTACTTCTGGGACGCGCACTACGCGATCAGCGTGAAGCCCTGGTCATCACCCCTGGGCGCGTCCGTCGAGCTGGCGACGATGATCCAGCTCAATCGCGTCGCGCCCATCGAGGGCCAGGATGTCACGAAGTTCAACGACATCCGCGCCGTCTGGGTCGCGCCGGCGTTGCAGCTCCACATGGGCGCCACCCGCATCGACGCGATCGCGCGCTTCGGGCTCAGCCGTGGCCAGGAGGTGTACGGCGCGCTGGAGTACGTCGGCACGCATTCGTTCACGGTGCGCCTGACGCGGTACTTCGACTGACTGACTGACTCAGATTTTTTTCGACGGGCTCGCGACCGGCGATAGTCTAAGCGGATGGTGCGAAGCGCGATTGTCCTGGCGGCACTGTTCGTCTGCGCCGCGGCGGCCTGCTCATCACCGGTCAAGAAGACCTGCGGGCCGCAGGATGCCGGCGTGTTCGAGGTCGGGCTGGAAGCCCCGGTCGGATGCCCGCCCGCCGAGGCAAACGAGCTGGGCATCGGCAAGGCGTGCACGATGTGCGGCAACGAATGCGAGAGCCCGCTGCGCTGCACCTGCGATTCGTACCTGGGCGTCCAGCTGGCCGGCGTCCCCTGCGTCTGCACGAAGATCCAGGTCGCGCCGACCGGATCCACCGACCCGTGCGCCAGCACGGCCGCGAATTTCTGCGGCTCGGGCGCCTCCTGCTGCAACGTGCTGAACACCGCCGCCTACTGCGTGCCGGACATCTGCCTGATCAACCAGGCATGCATCATCTTCACGCCGCTCGACGCGGGCACCGACGGGGATCCGGACGCGGCGGACGCGGCGGCGGACTAGCCACTCTCGCGCGCAGCGCGAGAGTGGCTAGCTCTTGTCGCCGCGATCAGTGCCCAATCAAGTTCGAGGCGCGGCTCTCTACCGGACGCGGCCGGGCCATCGGCGGCCCGCGCCTGTCCTGACCTTCCGAACTTGATTGGGCACTGATCGCGCGGACGGGCAAAGCGCGTGGGCCTGCGTAACTCCTGGACGAATGGTGTGGTGGTTCGGGCGCTGAGCGGCCCGGCTAGCGGCACTGCAGATTTAGCGGCATGCGCGTGCAGCTTGCGGCCGAACAGCAGGCGCCCATCGCGCACACGGCCGGTCCGGTGCAATCGGTCGTGCAGGTGTTGCCGCTGCAGCGAACGCGTCCGGCGCACGCGCCGTTGCCGCGGCACGAGACGTTGTTGCTGGCGGCGTCCGCCGCGACACCCATCGCGCATGATTGCGGGCCCGTACAGTTCACCTGACAGGATCCGCCCGAACACGTGACCGCGCCCCGGCACGAGCCGGTGCCCGAACAGACGATCGTGTTCATGCTTCCGGCG
>Ga0111539_10005415_pt1 | contig 16511 bp, 11 predicted proteins | sample RhiMethybrSRZTD1_FD_79667 | JGI IMG/M metagenome (GOLD analysis project Ga0111539, IMG submission 79667) | Populus rhizosphere microbial communities from Tennessee, USA - Rhizosphere MetaG P. TD hybrid SRZTD1 (version 2) (version 2) | ecosystem: Host-associated > Plants > Roots > Rhizosphere >... | reverse complement strand
TCTGCGGGCTGACCACCACTTCATGCGTGGTGACGATGCCCGTGAGGACGAGCTCGCTCGGCGGGCGGGAGGTGTACCAGTAGATGCCCGCGCCTGCGGCAACGAGCACGACAAGGACGGCAAGACGTCGTAGCATGGGGTTAAACAAGTATTTAAAACAACTGTTTGATTCTTGTCAACAGACGGCTCGGTGAAGGAATCAGGTATCAGGAATCGGGATTCAGGGCTGTCAAGGGTTCAGGGCCGAGGCATCAGGCGGCGTGCTGCGGACAGTGGTGATTCCTAGATTCTGAATCCCTGTCAGCCCTGAATCCTGATACCCGATTCCTGATTCCTGCTGGCTGCGTCACCGATAGAGCGCTCGCAGCCTCGCTATATCGTTCTCTGATACGCCGCTGAACTTCGCGATGTCCTCGCGGGTCTGCAACTGACGACGATAGCGGCCGAAGAACTCCGGGATGTCGCCGCCGAACCCGAAGAAAAACATGATGTCGCGGAAGTCGGACGTGTGGCTCAGGCCGAGCGCGTGCCCGAGCTCGTGGACGCAGGTGAGATACACGACGGTTTCGCGCATCAGCGGATCCGATCGCGTCTGGCGCGCGATGTCCGGTCCGAGCGCGGACGTGTCGGGCCGGATGTAGACCGCGGCCCCGCGTCGATTGCCGACCCGCAGCGGTCGCGCTTCGCCGTACTGTCCCTCTGCGGCAGGAACCCAGTGCACCTGGATCAGCGCGTCGGCTTCGCCCGATGGCTGAAACTTCAACCTGCCGCCGACGACGCGCTCCCACGTCTGCAGCGCCCAGACGGCGAGTTGCCGATCGGCGGGCCGATATTCGGAGCCGGCCACGCCGTCGTGGACGAAATACGGAATGGGAGTCGTTGTGTCGAGGGGGGAGAAGCCCTGAGCAGAGGCGGTCCCGACGACCGTCAGCAACGTGAGCGTGGCGAGGACAGCGCGCATGGATATATCGTATCGTTCGAATCCGCGATGAAAGCAATTACCTCACTCGTGTTGGCCCTCTGCGCCACAGGCATTCTCGCGGCGCAAAATGCGAAGACATCGGATCGAACGGACGCGGCGTGGCGCGTGTTCTGGGATGCGGACGGCGAGAGCCGCGCGCTCAAGGCAGCCCAGGACATCGTCGCCACCGGCGCCACCGTGGAATCGATCCAGGCACGCCTCAGAGCCGGTCGCACGTATGGCAAGCAGGCGACCGGTCGAGTCGAGCTGCCGACCAGCGTTGCGGGCATCGCGCTCGACAACGCACTGGAGGTGCCGCCCGAATACTCGCCCGATCGCAAGTGGCCCTTGCGCGTCAGCCTCCACGGTGGCGTGGGTCGCGAGGCACCTGGTCCCCGCGATCCCGCTCCCCGTCCGCTGACCAATCGCATTCCTTCGACGGGCGAGCTCGTTCTTCATCCGCGCGCGTACGCGCAGGCCGAGTGGTGGACCAGGGAGCAGGTCGACAACATCGCGCGTCTCGTCGAGCGCGTGAAGCACGCCTACAACATCGATGAATCGCGCATCTATCTCACGGGCATCTCCGACGGTGGCACAGGTGTCTACTTCTTGGCCATGCGCGCGGCGACGACATGGGCGGCGTGCCTGCCGCTGAACGGCCATCCACTGGTGTTGGCCAATCCGGATACCGGTGCCGACGGCGAGCTCTTCTCCGGCAATCTCGCCAACTGTCCGCTGCACATCGTCAACGGCGGCCGCGATCGTCTCTATCCGGCCGCATCCGTCGAGCCGTTCATCGACATGTTCAAGGCTGGCGGAATTCCGCTCGTGTGGCAGGTCTATCCCGAGGCGAATCACGACACGAGCTGGTGGCCCGAGGAGCGCGCCAAGTACGAGGCCTTCCTCGCCGCCCATCCGCGGCAACCGCACCCCGAGTCCATCACGTGGGAGAGCGAACGAACCGATCGCTACAACCGGTTCCGATGGCTGCTGATCGACAAGCTGGGGAAGCGCACATCTGACGTCGCGCTGCCGGATGTCAACACGTTCGAGACAGGAACCGGTTATCACCGGTCGCTCTACGATCGCGCGCATTCATCCGGTCGCGTCGACGTGAAACGCAGCGGCAACGCCTTCGATATCAAGTCGCGAGGCGTGCAGGAGCTGACGCTGCTGCTTTCATCGGAGGCGATCGATTTCTCCAAGCCCGTGCAGGTCACCGTGAACGGCAAGCCCGCGCACAACGCGATCGTCAAGCCCGATGCCGCGCCGCTGCTGAAGTGGGCGGCACGAGACGACGATCGAACGATGATCTACGAAGCCGAATTAAGGGTGGTTGTCCCGTGAACACTCGAATCGCCATCGCCGCAGTCATCGTCACGACGCTCACGCTGGTCGCGAGCGCGCAGCAGCAGCCCGCGCCGCTGAAAGACGTCACGATCTCCGCGATTCCAGGCGTGATCGCGGCGAACGCGAAATGGACGCTCGCGTGGGGAGGATCTGACAACGCCGATGGCCTTGTCGGCACTGCGGACGGCGGCGTGCTGTTCGCGCAGGAACAGCCGAAGCGTGTCAGCAAGATCGACAAGAACGACAAGGTGTCGGCGTTCGTCGAGAACACGCACGGAGCGGGCTCGGTGGCGCTCGACGCGAAAGGGCGTCTCCTCGCGGTCGAACGCACCTGCACCGATCCAGGCCTGAACGCGCCGTGCTCCGAGCCGACGCGCATCTCGATCGTCTATCCCGAGCGCGAGCGCAAGGTCCTGGCCGACAGCTTCAATGGCAAGGACCTCGGGCGACTGAACGATCTCGTCGTCAGCCGCACGGGTCACGTCTACTTCACGTCGGGCGGCGCATTCCATCTCACGCCGGCGGGCAAGGTCGAAGCCGTCGGCGAGAATCTGCGGACCAACGGCGTCATGCTCAGCCCCGACGAGAAGACGCTCTACATCACCAACGGCGCGACGGTTGTTGCCTTCGACGTGCAGGCAGACGGGAGCGTGAAGAATCAGCGCGACTTCGCGAAGCTCGAAGCGGGCGGTGGAGGTGACGGCCTGGCCGTCGACGCGACAGGTCGGCTGTATGTCACGTCGCAACAAGCGGGTGTGCAGGTCTTCGCCCCGGACGGCAAATATCTGGGAGTGATTCCGACGCCGCGCTCGGTCATCAGCGTCGCCTTCTCCGGTCCCGACAAGAGGACGCTCTACATCGTCGGCAGCGGTGCTCTCGATCCGAGTGGCAAGGAGATGACGACGCCACCAGGGGTGCGCAATAACGCGAAGTCGATCTTCAAGATTTCGATGCTGGCCGAGGGCTTCAAAGGGCGCCCGAAATAAGCCATAATCACCCCCTCTATGGACTGGGTTATCCGGCTCGTCCTGGCAGCGGTGTATCGCAGCCTCCAGGAGAAGAAATGATGCGCAGAGTAGTCAGTGTGATGCTCGTGGCGGCCGTGGTGCTGCTTGTTGGTGCCGCATCGTACGCGCACCACTCATACGCCTCCACGTACGACGTTCGCCGGGAAGTGAAGCTGGAGGGCAAGCTCGTTCAGTTCGTCTATCGCAACCCGCACACGTTCGTGCACGTGCAGGCGCGGGACGAGAATGGCGAGATGCAGCGCTGGGCCGTCGAGTGGGGCGGCACGACGCAGCTCAATGGTCAGGGCGTGACGCGCGATACGCTGAAGGTCGGCGACGAGGTCGTGATCCTGGCGCGTCCATCGCGTGTGCAGGGCGAGTATCGCGCGCTGATGGTGAAGCTCACACGTCCGTCGGACGGCTTCACGTGGGGAACGCGCACCGGCGAGGCTGTGGACTGACGCGTCGTCCAGCGCGACTGCTTCAAATGTAGGGGCCGCCTTCAGGCGGCCCTTCCGATCCCTCAGGCAACGCCCATCGATCTGACACCACCTGCCGCTGGGCTAATCGTTCCCACCGTTGAGCGTGATTCGTCCGCTCAGCCGGTTGAGATTGCGTTTACGGTCGCATCTCGTCGGAAATTCCGGCACACTGCATCGAGATGGCGACGTCGAACGCTGATCTGAGTGATCGCCGAGTGCTCGAGCTGCAAGCACGCAGATTGGCCGCGATCATCGATTCGTCCGAGGACGCGATCGTCAGCAAGGATCTGAACGGCGTCATTCAGACGTGGAACACGTCGGCGGAGCGCATGTTCGGCTACACGGCGGACGAAGCCGTGGGTCAGTCGGTCATGCTGATCATTCCGCAGGAGCGACGGTCGGAAGAGGACAAGATCCTCGCGCGCATTCGCGCCGGCGTCACCATCGATCATTTCGAAACGCAGCGCCGCCGCAAGGACGGCACGCTGATCGACATCGCGCTGACGGTCTCACCGATTCGCGATGCTACCGGCGCAATCATCGGCGCCTCCAAGATCGCGCGCGACGTCTCGCGCCAGAAAGCACTCGAGCGCGAAGCCTTTCGACTGGCGGCGATCGTTGATTCGTCCGAGGACGCGATCATCAGCAGCGATCTGCACGGCATCGTCCAGACGTGGAACCGCGCGGCCGAGCGGATGTTCGGTTACAGCGCGTTCGAGATCATCGGTCGGCCGGCGACGGTCATCGTGCCGCCGGAGCGGTGGGCCGAGGAAGACAGCATCATCGCGCGCCTGCTCGCCGGAGTGCCTGTCGAACACTTCGAGACCGTTCGTCAGCGGAAGGATGGCACGACGGTCGATCTCTCGTTGTCGGTCTCCCCGATCAAGACCTCCGCCGGGACGATCATCGGCACGTCGAAGATCGCGCGCGACATCTCGCGTCAGCGGGCGCTCGAACGCGAGGCGTTCCGGTTGGCGGCGGTCGTCGACTCCTCGGAAGACGCCATCGTCAGCAAGGATCTGAACGGGATCGTGAAGACGTGGAACAAGGCGGCCGAGCGGATGTTCGGATACACCTCCGAGGAGATCGTCGGCCGATCTATTACGCTGATCATCCCGCCCGAACGATGGCCCGAAGAAGACAACGTCCTCGCGCGGGTTCGCGCCGGGCTGGCGATCGAGCACTTCGAGACCGTGCGACGACGCAAGGATGGAAGCCTGATCGAGATCTCGCTGTCGGTCTCGCCCATCAGGACGCCGAGCGGTGCGGTCATCGGCGCGTCGAAGATCGCGAGAGACATCACGGTGCAGCGTCAGTTGATGCGGTCGGTCGAAGAAGCGAGTCGCGTGAAGGACGAGTTCCTCGCGATGCTGTCGCACGAGTTGCGTACGCCGCTGAACGCGGTGCTCGGCTACACGCGGATGCTGCGGCTGGGTCACGTGGCGCAGGATCGCGAGGAACACGTGATGGACATCATCGAGCGGAACGCGAAGATGCTGTCGCAGCTCGTGTCCGATGTGCTCGATGTGTCGGGGATCGTCACCGGCAAGATCCAGCTGAAGCTCGCCGATCACGACGTCGCTGCGGTGCTTGCCGCGGCAGTGGACATCGTACGCCCCGCGGCGGACGCGAAGAACGTGGCGCTGCACGTCGAGATTGGCGATGCGGGCGTGCCGATTCGTTGCGATCCGGATCGCGTGCAGCAGGTGTTCTGGAATCTGCTCAGCAACGCGGTCAAGTTCACGCCGCGAGGCGGGAACATCGACGTGCGGCTGGTAAAGCAGCGCGGGAACGTGCTCGTGACGGTGACCGACACCGGAATCGGGATTCCACCCTCGTCGTTGCCGTACATTTTTCAGCGGTTCTGGCAGGGCGAGACCAGCGGCGGCCATGATACGCGTGGCCTGGGCCTCGGGCTGGCGCTGGCGCGACACTTCATCGAGCTGCACGGTGGAACGATTCAGGCGACCAGCCCCGGACCACGACAGGGCTCGACGTTCACGGTCACGCTGCCGCTGAGTGCGACTCGATAGCGATGCCGCTGGGTTCCTGGCTATTCATCAAAGGATCGGAGAGCATCTGGGTCGAGCGCCCGCACGGACGCGTCATGATCGTTGCGGGCCCTGGTGCGGTTCGTGACATACGCGAGTTCGACACCGACTCCGCGCTCGACGCATTTCAGGTCGCGCTCGCCGAACGGCTCACCAACGCTGGCTGGTTCCTCTGGGGTGTGAACCGGGAACGACGCGTCTCGGGCGAACGCCGGACCGTTGCCCGTTCCAGCCCGGATCGACGATCCGTCACTTCCTGAACGAAAACCTCTTCCATAGCGCCCGACTCTGCGCTAGGATGGCACCTTAGTCCCCATCTTTGACGGTTCTTTTTGGGAATCTGAGTGACTCATTGGGCTGGAGCTTTATGAATATGCTGCGGAGCTTCTTTCGTGCGCGCGAGCGACACGTGCTGAAGATTGCCGATGAGCACCAGCCCCAATTGCAGTCCCGCTACGGTGGGGAGTTCGTCGTGAAGGGGCTGTCGGTCTTCGATCGGCAGGGGCGCCTCCGTGGCTTCGTGTTCGAGCCGGGCGCTCCCACGCCGGCGCGCATCCAGTCCTACGTCGCGGGCGCGCGACAGGCCGGTCAGATCTCCGAGGATCTGGTTCGGACGCTCTTCGCGCACATTCAACGTGAGGACTTCGTCGTCCAGCGCTTCTGGACGCGCGACGTCCTCGTGTTTCCCAGCGATATCTACCAGCCGCACCCGCTGGGCCCGTCGGCGTCGCCGACGGAACTCGATTCCCGTCAGTCCTGATCGCGTTGCGGCCGATCGCGCCGTAAAGCGCTCAGTTGTCGGACGCGTCGGCTCGCATCGTGTCGCGACACAGCCGTAGCCGTCTTCCTCGCCTCGTGGCCCGCAGCGGCGTGCGTGCGCGTGGCATCGACTCCGCATCAGTACTCAGGTTGGGTCGCGCACGTTCAGCCGAGGCGACCCGAACCCTGGTTGCAGGAGAGAGGTTATGGCAGACACGAAAGCACATCCGACAGAGACGAAGAGGGAAGGCGGACAGACGGTGACGACGCGCGAGCGTGACCGTGGAGCGATGCGCCGTTGGGAACCGGAATACGGTCGCGCGACTTCACCGTTCGAGTTCTTCGATCGCGTGTCCGACGAGATGGACCGCTTGTGGGGTCGCTTCAGCCGCGACATCGGCTTGCCGCAACGGTCGTGGCTCTCGCGTGGTTCGTGGGGCACCGGCGGTCGTGAGAGTCTGTGGGCGCCGCGCATCGAAGCGTTTCAGAAAGGCGACCAGTTCATCGTCCGTGCGGAGCTTCCAGGTCTGAAAAAAGACGATGTCGAGGTCGAGTTGACGGATGACGCGCTGACCATTCGTGGTGAGCGGCGTGAAGAGCGTCAGGAGGAACGCGACGGATACTTCCACAGCGAACGCGAGTACGGCCAGTTCCATCGGACGATCCGGTTGCCCGAGGGCGTGATCGCTGAGAGCGCGAACGCGTCGTTCCGCGATGGCGTGCTGGAGGTCTCGATGCAGGCGGCGCCGTCGGAAGCCAATCGCGGCCGCAAGCTGGAGATCAAGGACACGTCGCAGCACGAACCGAAGAAGTAAACGTATCGCAGCGGCCGCTCGCGCGGTGCAGGGGCCGCGACATTGAGATGCGGCGCGGACCGTCCGCCTTCGCCAAGGCTACGGCGCGACAGGTCCGCGGCGCGCATCGTCGTTGGCAACTGCGCCCGCCCGCCTTATAGTGTCGACGCCCGCCAGCGAGACTTCTGCAAGGGGGCGTTCATGGCGCACGACACGAAGGGCGGAGCCAACACCACCAGCATCGAGCCTGGCTTCGCTCCCGTGGTCACGCTGCCAAAAGGCGGCGGAGCCATTCGTGGCATCGGCGAGAAGTTTGCCGCGAATCCGGTGACCGGCACGGCGTCTCTTTCCGTTCCGCTTCCAGTCAGTCCGGGCCGATCCGGTTTCAATCCACAGCTGTCACTGACCTACGATTCAGGTGCGGGCAATGGCGCGTTCGGTTTCGGCTGGAGCCTCTCTCTCCCGGCGATCACGCGCAAGACGGACAAGGGCGTACCTCGGTACCTCGACGCCGAGGAGTCGGATGTGTAGCTCCTGTCAGGCGCCGAGGATCTCGTACCCGTTCTGCGCGACGATGGCAGCCGATTCGATGATCTCGATACCACGCGCGAGTACACCATTCATCGATATCGGCCACGCGTCGAAGGGCTCTTTGCTCGAGTCGAGCGGTGGACACAGCGGAACAGCGGAGCCATCCACTGGCGCTCGATCAGCCGTGAGAACGTCACGACCGTCTACGGGCAGACGGCGGACAGCCGCATTGCAGACGATCACGATCGCGTCTTCAGCTGGCTGATTTGCCGGAGCCACGACGACAAAGGCAACGCAATCGTCTACGAGTACGACGCCGAGAACGACGAAAACGTCGATTGGTCCCTGTCTGAACGACATCGAAGGCGAGCCGCCAACCGGTACTTGAAGCGGGTCAAGTACGGCAATCGGACCTCGCGGCTGATCCGACCCGACCTGCGAGAAGCCGAGTGGCTGTTCGAGTTGGTCTTCGACTACGACCAGGGACACTACGAGGAGCTGAACCCGCAGGCTGCAGACGACGAGCATCAGCTCGTTCGTGCGTCGTCATCGCCCGCTCGCGCGTGGAGCGCGCGACCCGACTCGTTCTCCTCGTATCGCGCCGGCTTCGAAGTCCGAACCTGCCGGCGCTGTCATCGTGTGCTCATGTTCCACCGATTCGCGGAGCTTGGACGCGACGCGTGTCTGGTGCGAGCGACAGAGTTCTCCTACAACGACCTGCCGCACATGTCGGTCGCAGCGATCGATACGGAGCTCGCCCATCACGGCAGCACACGCATTGGATCGTTCATGTGTCGGATCACGCAGTCAGGGTTCGTGAGGAACGACGATCAACCAGCGGTGGACGCCCATGGCAGTTCGTATGTCACTTATGTGAAGAAGTCGCTGCCGTCGTTGGAGCTCGAATACAGCAGGCCTCTCATCAACGACACCGTACGAGAAGTAGACGGCCTCGAAAACCTGCCGATGGGAGTCGATGGCCGGACTTATCAGTGGGTCGACCTGGATGGGGAGGGCGTCTCCGGCGTTCTGACCGAGCAGGGCGGCGCGTGGTGGTACAAGCCGTCACTTGGCGCAGGCGCCCTGGCCCCGCAGCAGCGGATTGCGGACAGGCCTTCATTGGCGTCGCTTCGCGACGGCGGGCAGCAGCTCGTCGATCTGGAAGGCGATGGTCAGCTGGATCTCGTGATGTTGGCGGGAGCGACGCCCGGATTCTTCGAGCGCACACCCGAGAACGACTGGCGCCGATTCACGCCATTCAAGCAGTTGCCGGGGATCGACTGGGAGGAACGGAATCTCCGACTGGTGGATCTCAATGGCGACGGTCGCGCCGACGTGCTCATCACCGAGCAGGACGTCTTTACCTGCTACCCGTCGCTTGGCGAAGACGGCTTCGGTCCCGCGGAGCAGGTGCGCCTGCCGCGCGATGATGAGCAGGGACCCCGCCTTCTGCTGGATGACGGGGCGGAGGCCGTCTATCTCGCCGACATGTCGGGCGACGGGCTCACCGACCTGGTGCGGATCCGCAACGGCGACGTGTGTTACTGGCCCAGCCTCGGATATGGCCGCTTCGGCGCGAAGGTCACGATGGACAACGCACCGTGGTTCGACGCGCCCGATCACTTCGACCAGAACCGTGTTCGTGTCGCCGACATCGACGGCTCCGGCGTGATCGACATCATTTATCTGGGCCGCGACGGCGTGCGCCTGTATTTCAACCAGTCGGGCAACCGCTGGAGCGATGCGCGGCCACTCTCGCTCCTTCCGCCCGCCGCCGGTCTCTCGACGATCGCGGTCGTCGATCTGCTCGGCACGGGCACGGCCTGCCTCGTCTGGTCCTCGCCCTGGCCCGGAGACGCCGCGCACCCGATGCGCTACATCGATCTGGCGGGCGGTCGTGATGGCGATGTCGACGAAGAAGGCGCGCGTTCCTCGCGCAAAGCGCATCTGCTGGTGAGGTGGGCGAACAACCTGGGAGCCGAGACGTTCGTCCAGTACGCGCCGTCGACCCGGTTCTATCTCGAAGACAAACGGGCCGGGCGTCCATGGATCACGAAGATTCCGTTTCCGGTTCATGTGGTCGAGCGCGTCGAGACCGTCGATCGCATCAGCGGCAACCGGTTCGTGACCCGCTACAGCTACCACCATGGCTGCTTCGACGGCGTGGAGCGGGAGTTCCGTGGATTCGGCCGGGTCGACCGGTGGGACACCGAGGAATTCGCAGCGCTCAACGCAGAGCAACAGCGTCCCGCGGGCACCAACGTCGAGCGATCGTCCCACGTTCCCCCGGTACTCACGCGCACCTGGTTTCACACCGGCGTGCACGTCGGCCGCGATCACGTGTCCGACTTCTATGCCGGCCTGCTCGACGGGCGCGACGAGGGCGAGTACTACCGCCCACCAGGATCGACCGATGTCGAAGCGCGATCGCTGCTGCTGGACGATACCGTTCTCCCGGACGGATTGGCGCCGGAAGATGCGCGGGAGGCCTGTCGTGCTCTCAAAGGCTTCATGCTGCGGCAGGAGATTTACGCGCTGGACGATACTCCGGCGGCGCCGCACCCCTATAGCGTTGCGGAGCAGAACTTCACCGTCCGCTGTCTTCAACCGAAGGGTATCAATCGGCATGGGTCGTTCTTCGCACATGGGCGCGAGACGATCACGTATCACTACGAGCGCAGGCCGCAGGATCCTCGCATCGCGCATCGGCTGACGCTCGACGTCGACGCGTTCGGCAACGTGCTCGAAGAAGCCGCGATTGCATACGGACGGCGTGAGCCGGACCTCGCGCTTCCGCTTGGCGATCGCCTGCAGCAGTCGCAGGCGTTCGTCACCTATTCGGAGAACGGTTTTACCAACGCGCTGGATGGGGAGGCCGCCTATCGCATACCCCTTCCGTGCGAGTCCCGTACCTACGAGGTGACTGCGATACCGGCACCAGCCGCTGGCTGGCGCTGGTCACCGGGAGAAGTGTTGGCCGCGGGTAGAAACGCCGTGCCGATCGGTTATGAACGAGTCGGCACGCCTGACGCGTTGCAGAAACGGCTGATCGATCACACGCGGACGGTGTACCGCCGCGATGACCTTGCGGGTCCGCTTCCGCTCTGTGAACTGCAGGCTCTCGCGCTGCCGTTCGAGAGTTACCGTCTCGCCGCGACGCCGGCTCTCGTGGAGGAGGTTTACCGAGGCCGCGTGTCGAACGACATGCTCGCAGGCGACGCGCGCTACGTTCACAGCGAGGGGGACGACAACTGGTGGATTCCCTCGGGTCGTGTCTACTACTCGCCGGACACCGCAAGTACGCCGCCCGAGGAGCTCGCCCATGCTCGCGAACATTTCTTTCTGCCCTGCCGGTACCGCGACCCATTCCATACCGAACAGGCGCCGACCGAAACGTTCGTCGCGTACGACGACTACGATCTGCTCGTTGTCGAAACGCGGGACCCGCTCGGCAATCGCGTCACCGCTGGAGAGCGTCACGCCGATCCGGACCAGCCGTTGACACGCTCGGGCCTCGATTACCGGGTGCTCCAACCCGTGCTGGTCATGGATGCCAATCGCAACCGCGCCGCCGTCGCGTTCGATGCGCTCGGCCGGATTGTCGGCACCGCGATCATGGGCAAGCCGTGGCCGGCACCGTCGGAAGGCGATTCGCTCGACGGCTTCGATCCCGATCTCACTCAACACGTCGTCATCGATCACACCCGCAATCACGACGCGCCCCCCGACCCGCTGCAGATCCTCGGCCGCGCCACGACGCGTCTGGTTTATGACCTGTTCGTCTATGAACGCACCAGGGACGACGCCGAGCCGCAACCCGCCGTCGTCTATACGCTGGCGAGAGAGACGCACGACAGCGAGCCAGTGCCCGCTACAGGACTGAAGATTCGTCGCAGCTTTTCGTACACCGACGGCTTTGGACGGGAGATTCAGCACAAGCTTCAGGCCGAGCGTGGACGGGTGCCGCGGCGCGGCAACGACGGGAGAATTCTCGTCGATGCCGAGGGTCGACCCGAGATGACCGACGATGACGACATGCGGCCGCGATGGGTCGGAAGCGGCTGGACGGTGTTCAACAACAAGGGCAACCCCGTTCGTCAATTCGAGCCGTTCTTCACCGACGGACCTCAGTTCGAGTTCGACGTTCGCATCGGCGTCAGCCCGGTGCTCTGCTACGACCCGGTCGGCCGTCTCGTCGCCATGGTGCATCCGAACCATGCATGGGAAAAGGTGGTGTTCAGTCCCTGGCGAGAAGCGCGCTGGGATGTGAACGACACGGTGCTCGTGGTCGACCCGAAGAGCGATGCTGACGTCGGCGATTTCTTCAGACGGCTGCCTGATTCCACGCACCTGCCGACGTGGCATTCGATCCGCGCAGATGGGGCGCTCGGCCTTGACGAGCGGACGGCGGCCCGCAAGGCAGCCGTGCATGCGAACACGCCAACGGTGGTGCATGTCGACTCGATGGGACGAGGCTTCCTGACCGTCGATCGCAACCGATTCAAGTACAGCGACACGCCTGAAGACGATCCGCCGCTCGAGGAGTATCACCGTACCCGTCTCACGTTCGACGTCGACGGCAACGTGCGCACGATCGTCGACGCGTTGGGCCGCGTGGTGATGCGTTACGACTACGACATGCTCGGCACGTCCATCCATCAGTCGAGCATGGAAGCCGGCGAACGATGGATCGTGCAGAACGTCGCTGGTGCGACGTGCCACGCCTGGGACAGTCGCGAGCACCGGTTCCGCACTTTCTACGATCAGCTGCGGCGGCCTGTGGAGTCCTACCTTGCGGAAGCGGACGGCCCCGACCGCCTCATGGAGCGGACCATTTACGGCGAGAGCCTGGCGGACGCCGCGGCGCACAACCTTCTCGGAAGGGTGGCGCACGTGTTCGACCAGGCCGGTGCGATCACGAACGACCATTACGACTTCAAAGGAAATCTTCTGAGCAGCCAGCGGCAACTGGCGACGGAATACAAGGCGATGATCGATTGGTCCGGCGACGTGGCGATGGAGCCAGAGCTGTACCCGAGTCACGCATCGTACGACGCCCTCAATCGCCAGACGGAGCTGATCACGCCAGACGAGAGTGTGGTCCGGCGCACGTACAACGAGGCCAATCTGCTGAACGGCGTCGACGTCAATCTTCGAGGCGCGCGCGTCGACGGCGAACGGGTCTGGACGACCTTTGTCCGCAACGTCGACTACGATGCCAAAGGTCGCCGTGTCGAGATCCTCTACGGAAACAGCACGAAGACGACTTACGAATACGATCGACAGACATTCCGGCTGACGCGTCTGGTCACTACTCGCGACGCTCTTGTTTTTCCCGACGATTGCCCCGTGCAGCCATCCAACGAGTGGCCCGGCTGCGGCGTGCAGGACCTCCGTTACACATACGATCCGGCCGCCAACATCACGCACATCGAGGACGCGGCCCAGGAGACGGTGTACTTCCGGAACCGCCGCGTCGATCCGAGCGCGGATTACGCATATGACGCCGTGTATCGGCTGATCGAATCGACCGGACGCGAGCATCTTGGCCAGCACGCCGGACCCACGGCGCCGGATGCATTCGACCTGTTTCACAGCCGGCTCGATCACCCGGGTGACGGTCATGCGATGGGGCGGTATGTCGAGCGATACGTCTACGATGCAGCAGGAAATATCCTGGAGATCAGGCATCCCGATGTGGAACACGGGTGGGTGCGCACCTACGTCTACAACGAAGCGAGCCAACTGGATCCAGACGCGGTCTGCAATCGGCTCACGAGCACCACGGTCGCCGGAGTTGAAGAGCGATATAGCTATGAGGGTGCCACCGGCAGGCATGGCTGCATCACCTCGATGCCTCACCTGCCGCTGATGCAGTGGGACTATCGCGATCAGCTTCACGCCACGTCACAACAAGTCGCGAACGAGGGGCGTACTCCGGAGACGACGTGGTACGTGTATGACGCCGGCGGTCAACGGGTGCGCAAGGTGACGGAGCGCCAGGCGGCCGCCGGAGAGACGCCGTCACGCCTGAAAGAGCGCGTCTACATGGGCGGTGTCGAGTTCTACCGCGAATACGACAGCGATGGACGCACGGTCACGCTGCAGCGCGACACGCTGCACGTGATGGACGACACGCAGCGCGTCGCGCTGGTGGAAACGCGGACCAGGGGCGAGGACGGCTCACCCGAGCGACTGGTTCGCTATCAGATCGGCAACCACCTCGGATCATCGATCCTGGAGCTCGACGAGGTCGCGCAGGTGGTGTCGTACGAGGAGTATTACCCGTACGGCGGCACGTCCAACCAGGCCGTGCGGGGCGATGCCCATGCTCCGGTGAAGCGATACCGGTTTACCGGGAAGGAGCGCGACGAGGAGTCCGGCTTCTATTACCACGGAGCGCGCTACTACGCTCCGTGGCTCGGACGGTGGACCAGCTGCGATCCGACTGGCGTCGTCGATGGCCCGAATCTGTACCGGTTCGCAAGGGACAATCCCGCGCGATTTGTCGACCCATCCGGTTTGCAGGCGCGCACACCGGGACGAGCGCAGATCGATCCGGAGTCGCTGTGGGCGCTGCAGATGTCCTCCGAGGAGGTTCGCTATGACCCCGGCGTCTCGGCTGCCATGAGCAGCGGGACGCCCGTTACTGTCTATGGTGAATCGGAGTTCGAACCTGAACGGATTATCGGGAGCCCCGGGCCTTGTGCACGCGGATCGGGGACGATCTGTGACCCTGAGGTCGTTGAATGGGTCGAGGAGGAGGAAGCGCCCCTTGAAGCGGCCAGCGAAAGTGCCGCTGACACCGTGACGCTTGGTCTGGGACGACCTATGGAGTTGGCCCGGCAGGGCAGGTGGCTTGCTGCCGGCGCCGCCGTCCGGGATCTGGTTGACAGTTTTACTCCTGCGGGGTCCGTGAAAGGACTCATTGCCCTTGGACAAACCATCTATACGGCTGCTGGTCCCGCCACGACACATGAGGAGAAGATCGCGAAGGGGCGGGCACAGGGTGTTTTGACTCACACCGGCGTCATGACCGCCGCCCAGCTTGGCGAGGCGATGACAGCGCCGCGGCCTGCCGCGGTCGCAACGGCCCCCTCGGCCAGCGAGGCATCATTCGCTGGACTGGTCGATACGGCGGAGATCGGAAACAGTCCCGGATTCATCGCTCGAACCCGCGAGGTTCGAGAGTTCGATATCGGAGGATTCGGTCACCTGGCTGATCGTGCGGTCAAAGGGGATAAATTGACGCCACATGAGATTCTCCAGAGCGCCTGGCTGAGGGCCACACGGGGAACGGATCGATCATCGGCATTGGGTCGCCAGAATCCATCGGTCATGCTGCGCAGCGGCGTTCACGACAGGATTTCTGGTGCACAGCTGGGCGAGCGGCTCGCCACCCCGGACAGAATGCAGATGACAACGGCCGCTGAAGTCGTCGAAGCAAACTTCGAGATACTGGCGCAGCAACTTCATGTCCCTCCCGACGTGATGGGCGTCCTGGCGCGAGAAACGATGAAGTTCATGAGAGCCCACGGTTTCTGACGATGGCGTGGGAGCGAATACACCGCAGGCCGAGGCTCTGGGGTCCGACGCCCTCGCCATCTCCGCCCCTGTCTGACGAGTTCGTGGTCAGCGGCGAAATCCGCCATGCAGACGGAATCCCCGCCAGCAACGTCATCGTTCGTGCCTACGACCAGGACCTCCCATCGCTGAAGCGCCACGCATTGCTCGGCGAGGCGCGCACCGCAAAAGAGGGGCGGTATCTCATTCGCTATTCGACGCGGCAACTGGCTCGCCCTGAGAAAGAACGGGCGCATCTAATCGTGCGCGTCGTGGACGACAGGGGCGAGCTGCTCGCCACCTCACCGACGATCTTCAACGCGGCGCCTTCACAGATCGTCGATCTGACCATTCCCCTTCGTTCGTCCGAATACGAACGCCTGATGACCGCCGTCCCACCGCTCCTCGGGACATTGGCCCTGCCCGACCTGCAGGAGGACGACTACACGTTCCTGGCGGGCGAGCTCGCGACCGATCGCGAGAAGATTCGCCTCCTCGTTGAAGCGCATCGCGCGAATCGACGACTGACGGGCAGCCACGCCGGAGCGATCTCTCCGGAAGTGTTTTACGGATTGTTCCGCCTGAGTATCCCGACCGATCCCATCGCGCTGTTCTCCGCACATCCCGATGCGCTTCGCAGAGCGTTGCAGGCCGCTGTCCGGCGACACATCGTCTCGCTCGACGGATCGCTCGATGCTGCCGTTCACGAATTGGAACGGCTCACCGCGCGGCAGGCATTGAGCGGGCCGCTGGCGTGGCTGGCCTCCGTGTTGCCCGACGACGAACGCCGAATGGCATTCGCGCAGTTATATGTCCGCCGCACGGGAACGATGGAGTCCTTCTGGAGGCTGGTCAGCGAGCATCGGGCGTTCAACGACCCGAGGACCGTGGAGGAACTGCGGCTCGCTCATGAACTGAGCGTCCTCACGCGCAACCACGCGCCGCTGAACGAGCGGCTGACAGCGCTCCGTCGAACCGGCGCGTGGCGGACGCCACGAGACCTTGCAAAATAC
>Ga0111539_10005413_pt1 | contig 16518 bp, 11 predicted proteins | sample RhiMethybrSRZTD1_FD_79667 | JGI IMG/M metagenome (GOLD analysis project Ga0111539, IMG submission 79667) | Populus rhizosphere microbial communities from Tennessee, USA - Rhizosphere MetaG P. TD hybrid SRZTD1 (version 2) (version 2) | ecosystem: Host-associated > Plants > Roots > Rhizosphere >... | reverse complement strand
GAAGGACAGTTGAACCTGAGGCTGCTCGTTGGCGGGTGGTTGAGCGGCGACGACTTGCCTCTGCAGCGCCGGTTCGCGTTAGGTAGCGCGGGCTCGCTTCCCGGCTACGATTTCCGCCAGATCCTGCCCGGCACCGACGTGCTCACGTGCGCCGGCGCGCCGTTGCAGGGCACCGCGCCAAGTCCACCGGGCGTGCCCGCTCAATGCGAGCGATTCGCGCTCGGCCAGGTCGAATACCGCGGTGAAGTCGGGAATTCGCTCTTCGGCCTCCTCGACCAGGAGCGACGCCGGCGCAGGCTCGGGTGGGGGCGAAGAGCCGAGTGGGTGGTGTTCGCAGATGTTGGGCGCGGCTGGCTGGTTGGACCACGAGCAGGCGAACTGCAATACGGGCCGGGACAGTTTCCCTCGCTGTTCACGTTTCGCGCGGACGCCGGCATCGGCCTCCGACTTGACGACATCGGGCTGTACATCGCCAAGTCTGTGACCGACCCGCACACACCGCTCAACTTCTTCGCGCGCCTTCAGCCCAGGTTCTAGGTGCGACGCGCGGCGCTGTTCGCGGCGTTGCTCTGGGCGAGTTCGTTGCATGCCCAGCGACAGCCGCGGCTCGAGATCACGTTGCCCGCCCCGACTTCCCTGACGACGGAGGGTCCCTCGGTGCGGGCGCTCGAAGTCATCTCGGACGCGGAGACCCAGGGTCTGCTGGAGAGCGGATTCCCTGCCCGCCTGCACTTTCGCATCGAATTGTGGTCGGCGGGCCGCGTGTTCGACGCGCTGGTGAATCGGGCGGAGTGGGACCTGTTCGTCTACTACGACGGCTTGAACAAGAAGTACCGTGTCGTGCGCGTAGAGCGCGAGGGCGAAGTGATCACGTCGGCAGGGCAGTTCGCGACGTTTGCCGAGATGGTCCAGGAATCCGAACGGGCGATGCGCGCGCCGATCCGCGCGGCGAAGCAGAAGAGCCGCCAGTACTACATCGGCGTGCTGGACGTGGCGAGCCTCGAGCTGAGTGACCTCGACGAAGTGCAGCGATGGCTGCGCGGTGAGATGCAGCCGGCGGTGTCCGGTAATGGCAATCCCGGGACAGCGCTGGGGCGCGGGATCAAGCGGGTCTTCGTGCGATTGTTAGGCGCGGAGCGGAAGAATCTTCAGGCGCGATCCAGAACCTTCGTGGTTCCGTGACAGGGACTGGTGACTGGTGACTGGTGACTCGTGAAAACCTCCAGTCACTAGTCACCAGTCACTAGTCACGCACCGCGGACACGGGGCCGCCGATGCTCCAGGCCCTCGAGCTGATGCAGCACACCGGCGCCGTAGAACATCTTGATGTAGCGCGCCTGGATCGGCGTGAGGCGGCGCACGGCCCAGCTGAGGTGCACGAAGTGCGGCTCGATCGGGTTCGTGAGCGGGTGCATCCCGATCTCCGACGGCAGCTTGTTCCCCTTGCGCGTATTGCAGGGGCTGCAGGCGGTGACGACGTTCGTCCAGATGTTCGTGCCGCCGCGCGACAGGGGGACGAGGTGGTCGCGCGTGAGCGATTCACGCGGGCGCAGCTCGGTGATGGACTTTCCGCAGAACTGGCAGCGGTAGCCATCGCGCGCGAACAGGAACGTATTCGTGACCTGCCGGCGGAACCGGCGAGGCACGTGGATGAACTTCGTCAGGCGGATGACGGCGGGCCGCGGCAACGCGAGGTGCTCGGATCGCACCGGGCGAGCCGAATCGGCCTCGACGATTTCAGCCTTGCCGTCGATGACGAGGCGCAACGCGCGCTTCAGCGGCACCATCGTCAGCGGTTCGAACGACGAATTCAGGGCCAGGCACCCAACGACCACACGATCCTCCGAAGCCAGTCGTGATCCGGCTCGAACGGGAGCAGCGTTGGTTCGCCGATCCCGCAGGTCCGGCTCAGGTACACGAACTCCCGCCAATGGCCAGCGGGAGCTGAAGTCCAGCGGACGGCGCGTCGGGGTGACCCGGCGAGATCACCCAGCGCGCGGATCGTCCATCGCTAGGCAAACTAAACTGGTGCTCCAAGAAAGACGAGGAGGCAGGATACAGGAAACAGGAAGCAGGGATGGACTGAGGGCCCGCGGCTGACGCCCACGGGCCCTCAAGATTCAACGGTTCCTTCACCGCCCTCCTGCCTCCTGCCTCGTCCTGGTTAACGCACCGCCGCCGCAACCGGGACGGCCGTGAGCCACCCGTGCCGATCGGGAATCCGTCCCTTGGCGATCCCCATGAACTCGTTCTGCAACGCTCGCGTAACAGGACCCGGCTTGCCCGACCCGACGGGCAACTTGTCTACCGTGCGCACCGGGGTGATCTCGGCAGCTGTTCCGCAGAAGAAGATCTCATCGGCGATATAAAGCATTTCGCGCGGAATCGACTGTTCGCGCACCTCGTAGCCCAGGTCCTTCCCGAGCCGCATCACGGTGTCTCTCGTTATGCCGTGCAGGATCCCGGCGGCAAGCGGCGACGTGTACAGCACGTTGTCGCGAACGAGGAAGAGGTTCTCGCCACTCCCCTCCGACACGAGTCCAAAGGAGTCGAGCGTAATGGCTTCGTGATAGCCGTCCTGACGCGCCTCGATCTTCGAGAGCTGCGAGTTCAGGTAATTGCCCGAGGCCTTTGCGAGGGTTGGATAGGTGTCCGGTGCGGCCCGGCGCCAGCTCGACACGCAGGCATCGGCGCCTTCCTCGTACGCCTGGTGTCCGAGGTACGTGTCCCAATGCCAGCAGATGATGAACGTCTCCACCGGGACGCCGATCGGAGAAAAGCCCATCTGCTCGCCCGTGCGGATGGCGATCGGCCGGATGTAGCACGCCGTGAGCTCGTTCGCCGCGATAGTGTCCACGGTGGCCTGCACCAGCTCGTCGATCGAATAGGCCATGGGCATGCGATAGATCTTGCACGAGTCGTGGAGGCGTCTCATGTGATCGCGCAGCCGGAAAACGGCCCCACCGTTCGGCGTTGCATACGATCGGATGCCCTCGAAGACGCCCGAACCGTAATGCGCCACGTGCGAAATGATGTGGATGTTGGCGTCTTCCCAGCTCACGAGGGCGCCGTCGCGCCAGATCTTTGCCGTCTTTCCCGAGGCGCGGTCTTGCATTCGCCGTCTCCGGTTTCTAGTGATGCCCGATGGTGTGAGAAAGGTACTGCGACACTCGAGGAAGCAGGAAGCGGAACAGCAGGACAAGGCCTCGAGATTTGAAACGCTACATCGCGAGGCGTCGGAGCACGTCTGCCACGTTCCGTACAAGCAACACGTCGTCGACGACGCGGTGCACGAGTTGCCCGGCCTGAACAAGTTCCTGTCCTGCAACCGTTACCAATCGAGCGCCGCGGCCTGACGTCGCAAAAACCAAGGCGGACTCGGGATCCTGCACCGGCTGTGTGTGCAACCCATCCAATGGAAAGGCAGCCAGGTCCGCCGATTTCCCGAGATCGAGCGTTCCGATTTCCCGGTCGAGTCGTAAGGCTTTCGCGCCGCCGAGGGTTGCCAATTCGAGTCCGAGTGCGGCCGGCAACGAATCCCACTGCCGACGTGCTGCGCGTGAGAACAAGGCCGCCAGACGGGCCTCGTCCAGCAAGTCCATCCGGTTATTGCTCGCGACGGAATCCGATCCCAGTCCTACGGCGACTTTTGCCTCCAGAAATCCTGCCAGATCCGCCACGCCGTGTCCGAGCTTCGCGTTCGACGCCGGACAATGCGCCACGCTGCAACCGTTGTCCGCGACGCGGCGAATGTCGTCGCTGTTGGCACGGACGCAGTGAATCAGAAGCGGCCTGGCTTTCAGCACGCCCGTTCGTTCGAGCAACGAGATCGTGGACGGAGCGCGTGGTGCAACGCCGATCCCTCGCGCCCGGAGAGCGTCTGCGAAATCTCCGGAAGCTTCCGTCACCAGTCGTTGTTCGGCCTCGCTTTCCGCTGCGTGCACCGCGATCGGCAGGTCGTCTTCGATCGCGACCTGGGCGGCAGCGGCGAAGAGGTCATCGCTCACCGAATACGGCGCATGCGGCGAGATGCCGGTTCGAACGAGCGACGTGTCCGAGTTACGGATTGTTGACGCGCGCTCGCGCCACTCCGCCATCGCCGGCTGCGCCTTCTCCGGTTGCGGCCCGAAGACTTCCAGGTACATCACGCCGCGGACACCCATGTCGCGCATCGCCGTCTGCACCGCACCCGACTCGCTCGTATCCGCGTACGTCGTTATGCCCGCCAGCAGGCCTTCGGCGATACCCAGGCGCGCAGAGGCGAGCAACGCGGGAGGCCCGAGAATCTCCTTCCGCGCCCTGGTCAGCCGCAGGACCCATTGGCGAAACGGCAGGTCCTCCAGCCAGCCCCGCATCGCCGTCAGCTCGAGGTGCGAATGCGTGTTCACGAGCCCCGGCATGAGCGCGCACTCGCCCAGGTCGACCCTGGTTCCCGGCGGGGCGTCGCTCGCCGGCCCGACGTACGCGATGCGACCGTTCTCCACGCCCACCGCGCCTTTCTCGAAGGAACGGCGCGAGATGGGAAGCACCCATCGGGCGGTGTAGACGATCACGTTCGCGAATTACGAACGCGCGGACCTAACGACGCAGCCGGGAGGAACCGTCGCTCTTCGGGCGGAGGTTCCTGGTCATCCAGGCCGCCGCATTCCCGGGCGACGAGCTCAAGCCGCACATGTTCTGGGGCTCCGTCCCCGGCAGGAAATACTCCGTGTAGGCGCGGTCCAGGCAGAACGGGCCGGCCAGCGCGCCCGTCGTCGAATCCACCATGCGCGAGATCACCATCGCGGGCTTCGGCCAGTCGGGCGGCTCCGGTCTCTGGCGGTACACTTCGATCATGAACGTCGTGTAGGCCGGTGCCGCGAGGCGACCGCCCTGCGCGTCGACCATGATCTTCTTCGGCTTGTCGAAGCCGACCCAGACACCGGCCACGAGGTTTGCGGTGAAGCCGACGAACCACACGTCGGCGCCATCGTTGGTCGTGCCGGTCTTGCCGGCGGACGGCACCCGGAACCCGGCGTTCCATACGCGACCGGCCGCGGTACCGCGCAGCACGACGTCCTTCAGCATGTTCACCGTGATCCATGCCTGGGCCGTCGAGAGCACCGGCGTCGAGTCGGTCTTCGACTTCCACAGGACGTTGCCTTCCGAGTCCTCGACGCGGAGGATCGCGTTAGGCGACGTGCGGGTGCCGAGGTTGGCAAAGGTGGTGTACCCGCCAATGAGCTCGATCGGGTGCACCTCGGCGGAACCGATGTGAATCGACGGATACGGCGGGATCGGCGTCGTGATCCCGAACTTGCGAGCCATTTCCACCACGTTGTTCTCGCCAACTTCCATCCCGAGCCGAATGGCGATGATGTTGCGCGAGTCATAGAGCCCGCGACGCATCGTCATGGGGCCGAGGAACTTCAGGTCGTAGTTCTCGGGCGTCCAGTCGGTCCCGTCGAGCTGCGGCAGGCTGATCGGAGAATCGTCGATGAGCATCGACGGCGGCTTTCCCTGCTGGATTGCCGTTGCGTAGACGATCGGCTTGAACGTCGATCCCGGTTGGCGCATCGCCTGGGTCGCGCGGTTGAACTGCGAGTCGCCGTAGTCACGACCGCCAACCATCGCGCGCACGCTGCCGTCGCGCGGATCGATCGCCACGAATGCGGCCTGCAGGTACGGCGACTCGGCGCCGCTGCCACCGTTGTCGCGGTCGCCGCGGGCCACGTACTGCTCGTACGTCAGGTGCTTGAAGGCGCCAAAGCCGTTACCCTCGATGGCGCGCAATTGGTTTTCTATCGCGCGCTCGGCCGCCGCCTGCATGTCGAGATCGAGTGTCGTGTAGACCTTCAGGCCCTGCTCGTACAATCGATCGCCGAAGCGCTCGTACAGCGTCTGGCGGACCCACTCGGCGAAATACGGCGCGATTTCACCCGACTCCACGCGGCGTGCCAGTGCGAGCGGATACGCCTTCGCGAGACTCGCCTGCGCATCCTGAACCGCGCCCTCGCGGCGCATCAACTCGATGATCGTGTTGCGGCGCTGTACGGCACGTGCCGGGAATCGCCGCGGATTGTACCGGGTCGGCGCCTTGGGGATCGCCGCCAACGTCGCCGCCTCGGCAAGGTTCAGGTATTTCACCTGCTTGCCGAAGTACCGCTGCGAGGCAGTCTCCACGCCGTGCGCGCCCGAGCCGAGGTTGATCTGGTTCAGGTACAGCTCGAGGATCTTTTCCTTCGAGTAGCGTTTCTCGATCTGCCTTGCGACGTTGATTTCCTTCAGCTTTCGGATGGGCGACTTCTCACGCGTGAGTTTCGTCGGGAAGATGTTGCGCGCCAGTTGCATCGTGATCGTCGAGAATCCCTCGACGAACGAGCCGGCGCGCAGGTTCGTCCACGTAGCGCCAGGGACACGGAACCAGTCGATCCCCCGATGGCTATAGAACCGCTTGTCCTCGGTGACGACGAAGGCGTCCTGCACGACCTTCGGGATTTCGTCGAGTGTCGCCAGCGTGCGCCGCTCCACTCCCAGCTCGGCGACAAACCTGCCGTCAATCGCATAAAGCCTCGATGTTTGGCGAGGTTGATAGCGCTCGAGGACGTCGATCGACGGACAGCGGGTGCCACGGCAAACCAGGTTCCAGGCCGCGAGGCCGAACCCAAGCACGAAGGCGGTGATCGCCGTGGTGACGTAACCGAACGAGCGGGTCGTCCGCGGATGGTTCTTCGCGATGGCGACGACGCGGCCCGAAATCCTTTTCGGCAGACTGTTGGCCATGGTGAATGTGAACCTAGCAACGGAGACGAAGGACGGGAGACGGGTAACCATGGACGGGGGGATCGCCAGCGTCATTTTCGCCTGACGCACACGCCTCTCTCCCCGTCTCCCTCACCGATATCCTAGTTTTGTACATGCATCCGAAATCGTTTCTCGACGAGCTTGCTTGGCGAGGCCTGCTCAATCAATACACCGAGGGAGCGTCCGAGGCGCTCAAGGCCGGGCAAATCTCGGCCTATTGCGGATTCGACCCAACGGCCGACAGCCTGCACGTTGGAAGCCTGGTCCCGATCATGGGGCTCGTTCACCTTCAGCGCGCCGGTCATCGTCCGGTCGCGCTTGTCGGCGGCGGAACGGGGCTGATCGGCGATCCGAGTGGCCGTTCGGCAGAACGCCCGCTCGCGGACATCGGCGTGATCGAAGCGAACGCGATGGGGATCCACCGGCAGCTGGAACGCTTCCTGGACTTCTCCGGTCCCAGCGCCGCCTCGATGCGGAACAACGCCGACTGGCTCGTTCCGCTGCAGGCCGTGCCCTTCCTTCGCGACGTCGGAAAGCACTTCGGCATCAACTACATGCTGGCGAAGGAATCGGTGAAGGCGCGCCTCGACGAGGGCATCACGTTCACCGAGTTCGCGTACATGCTGCTACAGGCGTACGACTTCCTGGAACTGTATCGGCGCCACGGGGTCACGATGCAGATCGGCGGGAGCGACCAGTGGGGGAACATCACCGCGGGGTCTGATCTCGTCAGGCGGACGACCGGCGTGTCGGTGCACGGCGTCACGATGCCGCTCGTGACGAAGAACGATGGCACCAAGTTCGGGAAGTCGGAAGCTGGAAACGTGTGGCTCGACCCGGCGCGAACCACGCCTTACAAGTTCTACCAGTTCTGGATCAACGCCGACGACCGCGATGCGTCGAAGTACCTGCGGTTTTTCACGCTGATGGAGCGCGAAGAAATCGAGTCGTTCGACCGCCTGCTCGCCGAAAAGCCGGAGGCGCGGGAAGCGCAGGCGGCGCTCGCTTTCGACGTGACGTCGCGCATTCACGGCGACGAGGCGGCAAGGACCGCCCGCGACGTCTCGCGAACGCTTTTCGATCGCAAGGCCGATCCGCGGACGCTCAGCCCTGCGGCGCTGCGCGTGCTCTGCGAGGAGATTCCGTTCCGCCGGCTCGCCGCGGTCCGCGATGTGTCGCTCGAGACCGCGGAGCAGTCCGTCCAGGCGTCGGTGCTCGACATGCTCGTCGAGACGAGCCTCGTCAAATCGAAGGGCGAAGCAAGGCGGCAACTGCAGCAGGGCGCCGTGACGATCAACGGCCGCCGGTTAGGCGCTGAGGAGCAGTTCGTCGGCGCGACCGAGGCGATTGCCGGCTCCTATTTCCTGATCCGCAAGGGATCGAGGGACATCGCGCTGGTCGAGCTGGCCTGATGGCGTTTTCCCTCCAGGACCAGCTGCAACAAGCGCTCGGCGATGCGTACGAGATCGAGCGCGAGATCGGCGTGGGCGGAATGTCCACGGTGTTTTCAGCGGTCGAGACGTCGCTTGGCCGCCACGTTGCGATCAAGGTCCTGCAACCCGAGTTGACCGCTGACCTGTCTGCGGAGCGGTTCACGCGCGAGGTGCGCCTGGCGGCGTCGTTGCAGCAGGCGAACATCGTTCCGTTGTTGTCCGCCGGCGTGGTCAACGGGTTTTCGTATTACACCATGCCGCTGGTGTCGGGCAACTCGCTCAGGGCGCGCCTGGCCACGGGTGAAGCGGTGCCGCTGCCGGAAGCCGTCTCGATCCTGCGGGACGTCGCGCGTGCGCTAGCCTACGCGCACAGCTCGGGCATCGTGCATCGCGACATCAAGCCCGACAACATCCTGCTGTCCGGCGGCACCGCGGTGGTCTCCGACTTCGGGATCGCCAAGGCGATGGAAAGCGCGCGTGCCGGCAATGCCCAGACGACGTTTACCAGTCCCGGTTCATCGCTGGGAACACCAGGATACATGGCGCCCGAGCAGGTCGCCGCCGACAACGTCGACAGTCGGTCGGACATCTACGCATGGGGCGTGGTAGCGTGGGAGTTGTTGGCGCACCGGCATCCGTTCTCCGCGCACACGACTCGTCAGGCGATACTGGCGGCGCAGCTGACCGAGGAGCCGCAGCCGCTCAATGAAGCGGCACGGGAGGTACCGACACCGCTGGCGATGCTCGTCATGCGCTGCCTCGCGAAAGATCCCCAACGCCGGCCGCAATCCGCCGCCGAGATCCTTTCGATCCTCGATGCGGTCGTGACGCCGGCGGTCGCGCATGCGGATCGACCGAAACGATCGCGGCGCTTCGTCGCGATCGTCGCCGGCGTCGCGGCGCTGGCGGCCGCGTTCGTCGCGACACAGCAGTTTCGCCGGAAGCCAGCGGCTACACCGGCCGCTACGAACACCGCACCTTCGGTAGCCGTGCTGCCGTTCGAGAACATCGGCGGCGACACCGCGCAGGAATACTTCGCCGATGGCATGACCGACGAACTGGCGACCGCGCTTGGGAGACTTCCGGGTTTACGCGTGGCGGCGCGCTCGGCGGCGTACCGTTACAAGGGCAGGCGCGACATCGACGTGCGACAAGTCGGCAACGACCTGGGTGTGAAGTACCTCCTGTCAGGCAGTGTGCGCCGCACCGGGCAGACGATCCGCCTCTCGGCGGTGCTGACCGAATCGTCAGGCGCGGTTGAAATCTGGTCGGACAGTTATACCAGGCCGGCGGCCGACGTGCTCGCGCTGCAGGACAGCCTGACCATGGCGATCACCGCCGCTCTCGCCGACCGGCTTGGACCGCCGGGGAGCGTGACGCCGACCGGCCCGATAAAGCGAGGCACGACGAGCCGCGAGGCCTACGACCTGTGGCTGAAGGGCAACTACTACCTGAATCGTCGCCGGCCGGGACTCGAGGGCGCCGTGCGTTCGTTCGAAGCGTCGATTGCGGAGGACCCGAACTACGCGCGCCCGTACGCCGGGTTGGCGAATGCGCTGGCGCTGCTCACGTATTTCGGCGAGAAGCCACTCGACCAGGACAAGGTCACCCAGAACGCGCAGCACGCGCTGCAACTGGACAGCACGCAGGCAGACGCGTACGTGGGGCTTGGCATCATGCACATGTCCGTCGCACGCTTCGACGCCGCGGAAAAGGACCTGCGAGCGGCTATCGCGATTGAACCTGAACAGAATGCCGCTGCTTACTTCCAGCTCGGACGTTGTCTCATGTATGTCGGGCGGGTTGAAGAGGCCGTGGATGCGTTCGAACGCGCCAAGAGCATCGAGCCATACCAGGCAACCACCGCTACGTGGCTCGGCTTCGCCGCAACGTACAGCGCGACACCGCAACGTGGACGCGACGAGGCAGCGCGCGCGTGGGACCTCGATTCCTCATCAGCCGTCGTACAGATCGTGGCCGCCATGACGGCCTTCAACGATGGGCGGCCCGCCGATGCGTTACACGTGATCCGAAGCTCTCCGACTCGAAGCGTGATGAACCAGGGCGCGTTCGCGTACATTCTCGGGATGACTGGCAGTCCCGACTCGGCGCGCGCGGTCGTCAGGGAGATCGAGGCACGGGGCGCGGCGCACTGGAACGATTACGTCAGCCTCATGGTCGCAGCGCTGGCCCTGTCAGACACCACGAGAGCACTCGACGCGCTGGAGAAGGGTTACGCTCGTGGCGAAGCCGTCACCGCCTGGTGGCCACTCTGGTCGCGCGTGTTCGATCCCATTCGTCAGGCGCCGCGGTTTGTCGCACTCGCCCGACGCGCCGGAGTCGATTATGCCGCGCGATCGCCGAAGAGTCGCTGATTCACTCGAGGAACCGCAGGGCGCGATCGATCTCCTCAGGCGTGGTGTAGAAATGCGGGGCAAGGCGGATCATGCCCTCGCGCAACGAGTGGGGGACGCCTGACGCGCGCAGTCGCGCCGATGCCTCGGCGGGTTCCCTCACCCTGACTGAAACGACCCCGGCTCGGCGCGCCGGGTCGGCGGGCGTCACGAGCTTCACCTCACGATGACGCTCGGCCCAACGGACGATTTGCGTCGCGCGCTCGTCGACCAACGCGTGGACGTTGCGCCATCCTACCGACTCGAACAACTCGAGGGACGTGTTGAATCCCGAGAACTCCGGGTAGGGGAGCGTGATCACCTCGAACCGGCGCGCGTCGTCGAACCAGTTGAGCTCATAGTCGCAGAGACGCGTGAAATCCTCCGAGTTCGAGACGGCCATCCAGCCCACCGTGTGCGGCTCGAGCTGCGTCACCAGTTCACGCCTCACGTAGACGAAGCCGGTGCCCCAGGGCGAGAGTAGCCACTTCTGGCCACCGCACGCCAGGAAGTCGATGTGATTCGCATGGACGTCGATCGGCGCCGCTCCCAACCCTTGCATGGCATCGACCACGAAATAGACACCGCGCTCGCGGCAGGCGGCGCCCAGCCGTTCGAGATCGAGCTTGAGTCCTGTCTCGAATGAGACCCACGAGACCGACAGCAGCCGCACGTGGGGATCGTCGAGCGCGCGCAGGAGCGAATCCTCGTCCGCAAGTCCGTTGACGTACGGCACGCGGCGGTAGGTCAGCCCGCGACGCTTCGCGAGCGCCATCCACGGGTACACATTTGCGGGGAACTCGCGATCCGGCGTCACGATCACGTCGCCGGGTTCCAGCGGCAACACCGACGCGGCGACGTTGAGTCCGTACGTGGTGTTCACCATCAGCGCGATCTCGTCAGGCGTCGCGCCGATCATCCGCGCGCACAGCTCGCGTGAACGAACGAGGACCCCTGACTGCTCTGGCCAACCCTGCCGCCACGGCTCGGAACGAAGCGCGTCCCACCGTTCGAGCTCGCGGCGCGTGCGCACGGGCAGCGGCCCCGTACTCGCATGATTGAGGTATGCGACGCTCCCGTCGGTGGTCCACGGGAACTCTGCTCGTCGAAGCGCGTCCAGGTCCGTCACCGGCGCGCTCCCGCGGCCGCGCCGGCGAGGACGGGATCGCGCAACTCGTCAGGCGTATCGGGTGGCTGGCGCTTCCAGCGACGATGATGCCAGAAGTACTGGCCCGGATACTTTCGGACCCACGACTCGAGGATGCTGGTATAGCTGGCCACCACGCGGTCCACGTCCTTCTCGCGATCGCCGGTGTCCGGGATCTCGACCGGCGTCACGACGCAGCGATACTTGCCGTCCGGCTCGCGCACGGCCGCGACGAAGAACGTCGGCAGGCGAAAGCGCATCGCGAAAACCGCGGGGCCGCGAGGCGTCTTGGCGGGCCGGCCGAAGAACGGGACAAAGGTTGACGCGAGACCCAGCACACCCTGGTCGGCGACGAACGCGACGGCGTGACCCGCCTTGAACGCGCGGGGCGTGCGCTTCACGGCGTCGCGATCGTGCACGACGATCATGCCGGCTCCCGCGCGCGTGCGCGAGATGTACGAGTCGAACAGCGGGTTGTTCATCCGCCTGACGATGACCTCGATCGGGATGCCCCGCGCGGCGACGTAGGCGCCGGCCAGTTCCCAGTTCCCGAAGTGGCCGGTGATGAGGATGATCCCCTTTCCCGCGGCGTGCGCCGCTTCGATCGCCTCGAACCCTTCCGTCTCCCTGAAGAGGTCGAGGATGCCTTGCCGGCCGAGCTTCGGCAGGAGGGCCGTCTCGACGAGCACCTCGCCGAAGTGGTTGTACGCCTCACGCACGAGCGCCTGCACGTCGCGCGGGCTCGCCTCGGGGAACGCTGCCGCGATCTGCCGCTGCACGACGTTCCGCCTGATGCCTAACGGCGCGTGGCCAAGCCCGCCCAGCCAGCGCCCCACCTTGCGCGCCGAATCGAACGACACGGCGCCCAGCGCCGAAAGCACGCCGCGACCCGCGGCGTACTGGATGCGATGGCTCAATCGCGGCTTCTTCACTTCGGCCATGAGCCATCCACCCGTACGCCGCTACGTACTTCGTTCTGCAGCGCCCAGAGGTGCGCGTATTTCGACGCCACGCTCACCGCCGCGAGAGCGGAGATGGCGACTCCCTGCCAGCCATCGCGCCACCCGCCTCGCACGACCAGCGTGGAGAGAAATCGAGCTTGCGGTCGCACGAGCAGCGACAGCAACCCGACCTTCCTGCCTCGCGCGTGGTTTTGCGCGGCCCAGTCGTGACTGTATCGCCCGAGTTTCTCGAAGTATTCGGTCATGCTCGCGTACGGATTGTGGAGCAGCGCCTCGTCCAGCATTGCCGGCTCCGTGCTGGTCAGGACGTGCTCGTGCACCGGACGCTCATCGTAACGCAGCGTAGAGCGGAACAGCCGCACCGGACGATCACGACCCCAGCCGCTATGGCGGATTTCGCGGCCGAGGAACCAGTTGCGCCTGGGCACGCGGTATGCCTCAGTCCTGTTCTCCTGGATGCGCCGTGCAACCTCCGAGCCTAACGCTGGCGTGGCTCGCTCGTCCGCATCGAGCACCAGGACCCAGGGGTGCGCGGCCCGCGCGATCGCCACGTTGCGCTGCGCGCCGATCGTCCGGAACGCATGGCTGAACACCGTGGCACCCGCCGCACGCGCCTGCGCGACCGTGTCATCCGTCGAGTCGTTCTCGACCACCAGCACCTCCGCCGCCCACGACGCGCTTCGCACGCACGCCTCGATGTCATCCGCCTCATTATGCGCCGCGATCACCACCGTCACCGGAACGCGGTCGCCGCCGGCCGGCGCGGTCACGCCGCTTCCCCGCCACGCGGGAACTGGAGGGCATGCAGGCGGTGGTACGTGCCGCGCCGCGCGAGCAGGTCCTCGTGCGTGCCGCGCTCCACCACGTGCCCGTGCTCGAGGACGAGGATCTGCGTCGCGTGCGCGACCGTCGACAGGCGGTGCGCGATCACAAACACGGTACGGCCGCGGAGCAACCGGTCGATCGCCTCCTGCACCAGCCGCTCGGATTCGGTATCGAGCGCCGACGTTGCTTCGTCGAGAATCAGGATGGGCGGGTCGACCAGGAGCGCCCGGGCGATCGCGATGCGCTGCCGCTGGCCGCCCGAGAGCCGCGTTCCCCGCTCGCCGAGTATGGTGTCGTAGCCGTCAGGCAGCTGGCTGATGAAGTCGTGCGCGTTGGCCGCGCGCGCGGCCGCGACGACCTGTTCGTCGGTGAATCGTTCGGCGGCGCCGTAGGCGAGGTTGCTGCGCACCGTGTCGTTGAACACCACCGTGTCCTGGCTCACGATGCCGATCAGGTTGCGCAGCGATCGCAGGGTCAGCTCACGCGTATCGACACCGTCGATCCTGATGGTCCCACGCGTCGGTTCATAGAATCGGGGAATCAGGTCGACCAGCGTGGTCTTGCCCGCACCGCTGGCTCCGACGATCGCGATCACTTCACCACGCTTCGCGCTGAAGCTCACGTCGTTGAGCACCGGCGACTGCTCGTAGGCGAACGTGACACGATCGAAGTCGATCTGCCGTTCCAGTGTGGCCACCGTGCGCGTGCCGCGGTCGCGTTCGTACTCGGACTCAGCGTCCAGCACCTCGAATACGCGCTCGGCGGCGGCCATCGACTGCGCAGCGACCGTCGGAACCTGGGAGAGCTGCTTGAGCGGCTGGAGGATGCGCAGCGTGAGCGCGAGGAACGCGATGAGCGTCGTCGCGTCGATCGTACCCGTAATGAGCACTTCGCGCGCGCCGAACCAGAGGACGATCACGGCAACGCCGGTGCCGACCGTCTCCGTGATCGGGATTGCGAGCTGCGCGAGACGGGTGACACGCATCATGCCGCGCGCGTACCTGTCGCTTGCTTCGCGGAAACGGCCGTATTCGTATTCCTCGCCGCCGAACGATTTGACGAGACGAATGCCACTGACGGCTTCCTGCACGACGGCGGTCATGTCGCCGAACTGGTTCGAGAGCCTGCGATGTCCACGGCGAAGCGCGCGGAGCACCGGCTGCAGCAGCCCGATGAGGAGCGGCGCCACCACGAGCGTCAAGAACGCGAGGCGCCACGAGATCAGGAAGAGCGTCACCACGCTCGTGATGACCATCGCCGCGCTCTGGAGCGAGCGTGTCACCGACTCGGTGATGACGGCCTTCGTCTGTTGCGTGTCGTTCAGGACCCGCGCCAGCAACTGCCCGGTCTTTGTGCGCGTGAAGTACGGAAGCGGCAACCGCTGCAGGTGGCCATAGAGCGCGTTGCGCAGGTCGCGCGTGACGTACTCCTGGAGCGACGCGCCCAGCTGGCTGCTCACCCAGATGAGCAGGTTTTTCGCGACCACCGCGGCCATGATCAGGATCAGTACGTTGCGCAGGGATCCCATGCGATCGGACTGATCCAGCAGCGATCCGACGACGCGGCGCTGGATGTCGCTGATCAATCCCGTCTGCGGCTGGTTGAACAGCGCGTTGAGGAACGGGATGAGCAGGGTGATCGTGAAAACGTCGAGCACCGCCGCGAGCAGGTTGCACACGATCGTGCCCGCCATGCGCCACCAGTGGGGGCGGAGGAAGCCAAGCAACCTCCGGTACAAGGAGGGCCGATGGGCGATGGGCGATGGGCGATCGGTGCTCACCGATCCCCTCGCTCAGCCGCCGTTGCCCATCCGCCATCCGGAATCGTCATCGAGGCGTCAGCAGGGCACGCGGTACGATCACTTCCTCCGGTGTGACTCCACCGTGGAGGAACGATCCGCGATAGCGCGATTGATACTCACGCAACTTCGTCGGATAGACGAAAAACGTGTCGCCCACCGCGAGCAACGTGTTGGCGCCGAGTCCGCGACGGGGCAGTCGCAACTTGTCCGCGTTGGGGAACAGCAGCGCGTGCTCCGCCCGCTCGGCGCGCAAATCCTCGCCGAATTTGTAACGCAGGTTTGCCGTGGCGTCCCGCTTGGCGAACACCGTGGCGGGTGTCCCACAATGGATCGACCCGTGATCGCTCGTGATCACGACGGTGATCCGGCGCCGCGCCGCCTCACGCAACAGGGACAGCAACGTAGAGCGCTGGAACCACTGCAACGTGAGCTGCCGCAGGGCGATTTCGTCGCGCGCGACCTCGTACAGGATCGCGCTTTCACTGCGTCCATGTGTCAGCAGGTCGACGAAGTTGAAGACGAACGCGGACACGCCTTCGTGACCGATCGCGGACGACAGGCGCCGCTCGAGATCGTCGGAGTCCGACGTAGACGAGATCTTCTCGTACCGCACCGACGCCGACACCTTGAGCTCGCGCAGCTGCGCCTGCAGCAGGTCGCGCTCGTGCGCGTTGAGCGTCTCATCGTCGCGCTCACCCCACCAGTCCGGGAAGCGCGCGGCAATCTCGCCGGGAAACAACCCGCTGAACAGTGAGTTCCTGGCGTACGGCGTCGCCGTCGGGAGCACGGCGAAGTAGTGCGTCGTCTCCACGTCGAAGAGCGGGGCGATGATCGGCTCCATCGTGCGCCATTGGTCCAGTCGCAGGCAGTCAACCACGACCAGGATCACCGACGGATTGGTGCGCAGCACAGGGAGCACGAACTCGCCGACTACGTCGATGGAAAGCGGCGGCCGGTCCCCCTCGAGCGTCGCAAGCCACGCCGGGTACTGCTTCTGCATGAAGGACGCGAACTCGCGATGCATGTCGGGCACGAGCCCACGCAGGGATTCGTGCAGCCCGCGCTCGCCGGCCTCCACGAGGTCCAGGTCCCAGCGAACCAGTTCATCGTAGCGCTCGATCCAGCCGCGCCAGTCGAGCACCCGGTCCCGCTCGAGCTCGAGCGAACGGAACCG
>Ga0111539_10005408_pt1 | contig 16528 bp, 13 predicted proteins | sample RhiMethybrSRZTD1_FD_79667 | JGI IMG/M metagenome (GOLD analysis project Ga0111539, IMG submission 79667) | Populus rhizosphere microbial communities from Tennessee, USA - Rhizosphere MetaG P. TD hybrid SRZTD1 (version 2) (version 2) | ecosystem: Host-associated > Plants > Roots > Rhizosphere >... | reverse complement strand
GCCGATCACGGACGAGCTGCGTGAGATGATTCTCCGCAATGCCCCCACCGCGGAGATCCGCGAGTTGGCGCTGTCGCAGGGCATGAAGACCCTCCGCCAGAACGCGCTCCAGAAGGTCCTCGACGGCGTCACCACCATCGAGGAAGTGCTCCGGGTGACGGTGAGCTAACGCTCGCACGCTTGGCCGTCGCGGACGACCGCGCGCCGGGCAGACAGAGGACAACGAGGACACCATGGCCGCGACGATGCACGACCTGTTGACGATCATGATCGAACGCGGGGCGTCCGATCTGCACATCACCACGGGGACCTACCCCCAGATCCGACAGCACGGCAAGCTCCAGCCGCTCACCGAGTTCGAGCAGCTGACGCCCCAGGACAGCCAGCGCCTCGCCTACAGCGTGCTCAACGAGGGCCAGAAGCAGAAGTTCGAGGAGGAGAACGAGCTCGACCTCTCCTTCGGCATTCAGGGCCTCGCTCGCTTTCGGTGCAACGTCTACCGGCAGCGCGGCGCGGTGGCCGCGGCCATCCGCGTCATCCCCATCAAGATCCGGGCGTTCGGCGAGCTGAACCTGCCCCCGATCGTCGAGCAGATGGCGGAGCGCCCCAAGGGCCTGGTCCTCGTCACCGGCCCCACCGGCTCGGGCAAGTCGACCACGCTCGCCGCGATGCTCGACAAGATCAACTCGGAGCGCAGCGAGCACATCATGACCATCGAGGACCCCATCGAGTTCGTCCATCAGCACAAGCGGTGTCTCGTCAATCAACGAGAGGTCTTCTCGGACACGCAGTCGTTCAAGAACGCGCTGAAGTCCATCCTCCGCCAGGACCCCGACGTCGTGCTCGTCGGCGAGATGCGCGACCTCGAGACCATCGCGGCCGCCTTGACCATCGCGGAGACGGGTCACCTCACCCTGGGCACCCTCCACACGAACTCTTGCGCCCAGACCATGAACCGAATCATCGACGTGTTCCCCACCAGCCAGCAGGCGCAGGTCCGCGCCCAGCTCTCGCTGGTGCTCGAGGGCGTCCTCTCGCAGCAGCTCATCCCCACCGCCGACGGCCGCGGCCGCGCGATGGCGCTCGAGATCATGGTCACCACTCCCGCCATCCGGAACCTCATCCGGGAGGAGAAGATCCACCAGATCTACTCCTCGATGCAGGCGGGCCAGAAGTTCGGCATGCAGACGATGAACCAGGCGCTCGTCGATCTCATCCAGAAGCGCCGCATCTCCAGAGAGGAAGCGTTGAACCGCAGCACGCTACCCGAGGAGCTCGAGCAGCTGCTGAAGTCGGCGGGCGCGGGAGCGCCGGCCCCGGCGCCCGCGGTGGGCGCGGCGAGCGGCGGGTCGCCGTTCGGGCGGCGGTAGGACTCGAACCGAGGAGGGAGATTCGGAATGCCAACGTTCACCTACACCGGACGAGGCACCCGGGGCATCATCAACGGGGAGATCGACGCCGCCGACCGCACAACCGCCGTCGGCGAGCTTCGCAACCGCGCGATCCTCGTGACCAAGATCGCCGAGAAGGCGGGCGCCAAGGCCGGCGTCATCAAGTTCGGCGGCAAGGTCAGCGACAAGGAGCTCGCGATCTTCACGCGCCAGTTCTCGACCATGGTCGACGCGGGCCTGCCCCTCGTGCAATGCCTGAACATCCTCGCCGAGCAGAGCGATTCGAAGACGCTGCGCGGCGTCACCGCGAACGTGGCGCGGCAGGTCGAGGCCGGCTCCACGCTCGCCGACGCGCTCCGGCGCCACCCGCGCACCTTCGACGACCTCTTCACGAACCTCGTCCAGGTCGGTGAGACGGGCGGTATCCTCGACACCGTCCTCCAGCGCCTGTCGCAGTACATCGAGAAGGCGGCGGCCCTCAAGAGGAAGGTCAAGGCCGCCATGATCTACCCCGCCACCATCATCGGCGTGGCCTTCCTCGTCGTCATATTCATGCTGACCTTCGTCATCCCGACCTTCGCGTCGATGTTCAAGGGCCTGGGCGCGGAGCTCCCGCTGCCGACGCAGATCGTCCTCTGGTGCTCCGATTTCGTTCGCAGCTACATCCTCCTCATCATCGCCGCCATCGTTGGCGCGGTGTACATGCTGCGGCGCTACTACAAGACCGAGAATGGCAAATCCGCCATCGACGCCCTGCTCCTCAAGCTCCCGATCTTCGGCACCCTCATCCGAAAGGTCGCGGTGGCCCGGTTCACCCGGACCTTCGGCACCCTGGTCTCTTCCGGCGTGCCGATCCTCGAAGGCCTGCGCATCACCGCCCGGACCGCGGGCAACAAGGTCGTCGAGAAGGCGGTCATGCAGTGCCGCGCCGCGGTGACCGCGGGTAAGACCCTCGCCGAGCCTCTCAAGGCCTCGGGCGTGTTCCCCCCCATGGTGACCCAGATGATCTCGGTCGGTGAGCAGACGGGTGCCCTCGACGCCATGCTCGGGAAGATCGCCGACTTCTACGACGACGAGGTGGACACTGCGGTGGGCGCCCTCACCGCTCTTCTCGAGCCCCTGATGATCGTCATCCTCGGCGTGATCATCGGCGGTCTCGTGGTGGCGATGTATCTCCCGATCTTCCGACTGGTCACGCTCATCAAGTAAGCCAGCAGTGCCGCCGTCAGGGCCGAGAACGGGCCTCCGCGGGCTGGGCTGGGCTCGGCTCCTGATGGCGGCGCTCGTGCTTGGAGCCGCTCTGTGGCTCCGGTACGCGGGCGCATTTCCGTTTCCCTTCCCACTCTTCCTGCTCGCCACGCTGGGCACCGCGCTGTCCTCGGTGCCACTCATCACCGGCTGGGCCGCCGTCTGGGGGGGACGCCACTTCGCGTGGCTCCTCGTGGCGCTGGATTCGGTGCTCGTCACCGCCATCGTCACCACCAGCGGCGGCCCGCGGTCGCTGTTCACATTCCTCTACGTCCTCGGTGTGATGGAGGGCTGCTTCCTGCTCTCGCGGGTGGGCGGCCTGGTGGTGGCCGGCCTCTCCAGCCTGCTCTACGTGGGCGTCGTGGTCGGCCGCACCATCTTGCCCCTCTCGTCCCTTCTCGAGCCGAGCGAGTCCACCGCCCTCGAGGTGCTGTCGGTATTCCTCAACGCCGGGGTGCTCCTCGTGAGCGCGATCGTCGCCGGCTCCATGGCCGAGCGCTATCAGCTCGCCCAGGCCAGCCTGGAAGCGCAGCAGCGGCATCTCTCGGACGTCCAGGCCTTCCGCGACCTCATCTTCCAGTCGGTCGGCACCGGGCTGATCGCGGTGGGGCCGGACGGCCGCATCACCGCCTTCAACCGCGCCGCCGAGGCCATCACCGGCCTGCCTGCCGACGCCGCGCTCGGTGAGCCGTGGCCCCGAGTCTTCGGCGATGAAGTCGATCTCGAGCGCGTTCGAGCGGCGGTCGCGGCGCGCGAGGGGCAGTCCCAGCGCTACGAGATCCACCTCCGTCGCCGCGATGGCCGCTCGGTGCCCGTGGGCATCTCGTTCTGGCTGCTCCGTTCGGGAGAAGGCGACGCCATCGGGCTCATCGGGGTGTGCCAGGATCTCTCGTCGATCAAGCAGATGGAGGAGCGAATGCGCCAGGCCGACCGGCTCGCCGCGCTCGGCCGGATGTCCGCGAACATCGCCCACGAGATCCGAAACCCACTGGCCTCGGTCTCGGGCGCCATCGAGGTGCTCGCGCGCGATATTCCGCCCGATCCCACCCGCGATCGGCTCGTCGAGATCGTGCTGAGCGAGTCGGCGCGGCTTAACCAGCTCATCTCGGACTTCTTGGAGTACGCGCGGCCTGCGCCCCTGGCTCCCATCGAGGTGAACGCGAGCAAGGTACTCGACGACGTGGTGGTGCTGCTCGAGCACCGTCGTCTGCCCGACAATCTCAAGCTGGTCCGCGAGTACGGCGAGATGCTGATGGTCCGCGCCGACCCGCAGCAGCTGCGCCAGGCCATCTGGAACCTGTGCCTCAACGCCGTGCAGTCGATGCCGTCCGGGGGGGAGCTCCGCGTGGGCGGCCGGGTGCTGGAGGGCGAGAGCCGCCCCAGCCGCGTGCAGCTCTGGATCGGGGACACCGGTTCCGGCATCGCGGAGGCGGACATGCCGCACATCTTCGAGCCCTTCTACTCGACCAAGCCGGAAGGCAGCGGACTGGGCCTCGCCATGGTCTATCGGGTGATCCAGGAGCATGGCGGCGACATCGACGTGCGCAGCGGCCCGCGGGCGGGGACGACCTTCACGCTCCGCCTACCCGGTGCGACGGGGGCATAGCCGCGATGCGAGGCTCTCGGGCACGTGCGTGCTAGGCTAGGGGCGGCAAAATCATGAGCGACGCTCGAGTGCTGGTGGTGGACGACGAGAAGAGCATGCGCGATCTCCTGGCGATCTCGCTGGAGAAGCAGCACTTCGAGGTGACGGTGGCGGAGGGCGGCGAGGCCGCCATCGAGACCCTGCGGCGCGAGGCGTTCGACGTGGTCATCACCGACCTCCGCATGCCGAATGCGGACGGCCTTCAGGTCCTTCGCGCCGCCAAGGACGCCTCGTCGGAGTCGGTGGTCATCGTGATCACCGCCGTCGGGTCGACGGAGACCGCGGTCGAGGCGATGAAGCTCGGCGCCTACGACTACATCACCAAGCCGTTCAAGCTCGACGAGATCAACCTCATCATCCGTCGGGCCCTCGAGCGCAAGCGCCTTCGCGACGAGAACCTCTACCTCCGGAAGCAGCTCGAGACCCAGCACCGGTTCGACAACATCGTCGGGAAGAGCGCGCGCATGGCCGAGGTCTTCGAGACGATCCGGAAGATCGCGGACAGCCCGTCGACCGCGATGATCACCGGCGAGAGCGGCACCGGCAAGGAGCTGGTGGCGCGCGCCATTCACTTCAACGGCGGCCGCTCCGGCAAGCCCTTCATCTCCGTCAACTGCGGGGCCATCCCCGAGGCGCTGATGGAGTCGGAGCTCTTCGGGCACGTGAAGGGGGCCTTCACGGGCGCGGTGGCCAACAAGATCGGCCTCTTCTCGGCAGCCGACGGTGGCACCCTCTTCCTCGACGAGATCACCGAGATCGCGCCGCTGCTCCAGGTCAAGCTCCTCCGGGCCATCCAGGAGCGCGAGATCCGCCGAGTCGGGGACACCCGCGACCTCAAGGTCGACGTGCGGCTGATCGCGGCGTCAAATCGCGACCTCGAGCAGGCGGTGGCGGAGGGCGTGCTGCGTGAGGATCTCTTCTACCGGCTGAACGTCATCCCGATCCAGCTGCCGCCGCTGCGGGAGCGCCGCGAAGACATCCCGCTGCTCGTCACCCACTTCATCCAGAAGTTCGGCAAGCAGCTCGGCAAGGAGGCCCGCGGGATCACCCCCGAAGGGTTGGCCGTCCTCGAGCGCCATCACTGGCCGGGGAACATCCGCGAGCTCGAAAACGTGCTCGAGCGCGCCATCGTCCTGGGCGCCGGCGATACGCTCGGGGTCGAGTCCCTGCCCGAATCCGTCCGGCGGGAGCGCCCGGTCAAGGGCATCGACGTGGATCTGCCCGAGGAGGGCATGGACCTCGAGGCGGCGCTGGACGCCCTCGAGCGACGCTACCTGCAACGGGCACTGGAGCGTAGCCGCGGAGTTCAGACCAAGGCGGCCGAGCTCCTCCGTATGACCTTCCGTCAGTTCCGCTACAAGCTCCAGAAGCACAACATGGCTCGCCGGGGATCACCGCAGGAGGAGTGACAATTCACGGATTTGGGCTGACAGGATCCGTCAGATTCTTCTTTCTACCTCCGGTGCACCAGAGTAGACCAAAATCTTTCGCAGCTAACGAAATCAATAGGATGCCTCCCGAAGATCGCCGGTATCCCGTGGATGACTGCCTCCGGAGGCAGCCTCGCGTTCGATTTCGGCTCGGGATCGGCGGTGGCACCCCCCGTGCATCCTCCCAAGTCGGCCGGCACTGATGGCCGGCTGGAACTCAACCACGAGCTCAGATAACGGGGGACATACAAACAATGTTTAGCTTCTGGCACAAGAAGCGGACGATGCTGGGCAACCAGCGCGGCTTCACGCTCATCGAGCTGATGATCGTGGTGGCCATCATCGGTATCCTCGCGGCCATCGCGATCCCGCTGTATGCGAACATCCAGGCTCGCGCCCGTATCGCCAAGGCGCAGGCCGACGCCCGTACGCTCGCCTCCGCGGTGAGCATGTACTCCGCCCACATGGGCACGCTCCCGACCGCGCTGTCGGCCTTGAACTCGGTGGCCACGAACAGCCTCGGTCAGACCGCCGGTCCCTTCATGGCCTCGACGCCGGCCGCGCCCGCGGGCTGGACGGCGTATGGCTATAGCTCGACCGCGTCCGGGACGTTCACGATCTCGGCGTCCGGCGACTCGACCACCGTCAGCCTGCCGTAAGGACATTCACTCACACTCGGGGGAGGGGCCGTGGCCCCTCCCCCGTTTTTCTTTCGTGAGGTCGAAGGCCGCATCCCACATGGCTGCGCTCCGCCATCCCGCGCTGATTCTGGTGCTGTTCGGGTCATTGGCCTTCGCCGCGGTGCCTAGCTTCGATCTCGTCTGGGACGACCTCCACTACCTGCACCCCGGCTCCGCACTCGCTCGAAAATCCCCGGTCGACCTCATGGCCGCTGACTGGAGCCTCGAAGGTCCGCCTAGCGGCTACTACCGACCGGTGGTCACGCTGACCCTCGCCGCCGAGACCCAACTTTTCGGGGGCGCGCCGGCGGCCTACCATGTGATGAACGTCGCCTATCATCTGGCCGCGGCGCTGGCGCTCGCGTGGGCGGCGCGGTGCCTCCTCGGCAGCGAGATCGCGGGCTGGCTCGCCGGCCTCGTCTTCGTGCTTCACCCCATCCACACGGAGTCGGTCGCGTGGGTGTCGGGGCGCACTGACGTGATCGCGACGCTCTTCTTCTGCCTGGCGATCGGGTGCTACACGCGGGCCTCAGGAATCGGCTCTCTCTGGATGCTGGGCGCCCTTGCCGCCGCGGCCGCGAGCCTGCTCTCGAAGGAGCCAGCCATTGTGTTGCCGGCCGTGCTCCTGGCCTGGGAGCTCTGTCGTCCACGGCCGGCGCCGCGGCGGGTCATGGACGTGCTGCGACGCGTGGCCCCATTCGTCGCGCTCGCGCTGGGCACGCTCGCGCTCCGTCGGCTGGTGCTCGGCGCCGTCGCGGGTCCGCTCGTCGACGCGGATGCTCTCCCCTCGCGACTCGCCACCGGGGTCACCGTGCTGGGCCGCTACCTCCTCCTGCTCGTCGCGCCGTTCCCGGCCAATCCCGACTACGTGCTCCAGCCCCTTGCGAGCTGGACCTCAGGAGCCACGCTCGTGTCGCTGGCCGCGCTGATCGCCCTCGGCGCCGCCGCCGCGATGGCCTGGCGCTGGTCCCGCGTTCCGGCCTTCCTGCTGGCCTGGCTCCTTCTCACCGCGCTGCCCTCGACGCCACTCCTGCCCGTCGGGCCGGTGCACATGGCGGAGCGGTTTCTCTACCTCCCATCCGCGGCCTTTGCCATGGCGCTGGGGTGCGTGGGCGCCGCGGCGCTGGCCGCCGCGGGTCTTCAGGCGTGGCGCCATCTCCGGACGGTATCGAGCGTCCGAGCCCTGGCCGCAGGCGGCGTCGTGGCCGGCGTGCTGATCGCGAGCCTCGCCCTCACTGCCTACCGGTGCGAGGACTGGCGTGACGCCGAGCGGCTCTTCACCCGGATGGCCGCCGCCTCTCCGTCCTCCTGGAAGGCGGCGAACGGGCTCGGTCACGTATACGAAGATCGAGGACAGCTCGCCGCGGCCGCCGTCGAGTATGGCCGCGCGACCGCGCTCAATCCAGCCGTACTTCCCCCGGTCCTGAGCCTTGCGCTGGTAGAGAGCCGCATGGGTCTCCACGAGCAGGCGGCCCGGCGAGCGGACGCGATCCAGCGCCTCGGTCCGGAGGGCGCGGTGGCGCTGCAGCTCGCCTGGATCCATTCGAACGCGGGGCAGCACGACGAGGCGGCGGCAGACTTGGCGCTCGCCGCGGCGCGCGAGCCCGGCCGGCCGGACACGCGCTTCTACCAGGCGCTGGCGCTGGCGCGGGCGGGACGACGCCCCGAGGCGCGCGCGGTGCTGGCGGACGCGGAGCGCCGGGTCGAGGCCGCTGGTCCGCGCGCTGTCGGCTGGCAGCCCATTGCGGAGCAGGCCCGCGCCGCCGTGGGGGGGACCAGGCCGTGATACGAGGCATGCGGGGACCCGTTCTCGCGGTGACCATCGCCACCGTGCTCGCGTACGCGAGGACGCTGTCCTTCGAGTTCGTCTGGGATGACGTGCTCCTGGTGGCGCGCAGCCAGCGCTTGCGCGAGTGGTCGTCCCTTCCGACGGTGCTCGCATCGCATTTCTGGTCAGAAGTGCACGAGGGGAGCCACTACTACCGGCCCCTCGTGTCGCTGAGCTATTTCCTGGATCTCCACGCGTGGGGGCTCGATCCGCTGGGGTTTCACCTCACGAACCTGCTCGCGCACCTCGCGACCGCCCTGGCCGTGCTGGTGCTGGCGCGCCGGCTGACCGGTAATCTATTGGCCGCGTCGATCGCCGGGGTCGCCTTCGCGCTGCACCCGATCCACACCGAATCGGTCACGTTCATCTCCGGGCGCACCGATGTATTGTCGACGCTGCTGTTTCTCCTCGCGCTACTCGGCTACGCCCGCTGGCGCGACGGCGGGAGCCCGCTCACGCTGGCTGGATCGCTCGGCACCTTCTTCCTCGCCCTGACCGCCAAGGAAGTGGCGGTGACATTGCCCCTGATCCTGGTGCTGTGGGACCTGCTCGTGGCGTCGCCGGACGCGGCCGCGAAGGCCGACGTTGACGTGCCTCGATACCGCCCGCTCGTCCGGGCGGCCGGCCGCTACAGCGCCTATGGCGCGGTGATCGGGCTCTACCTCGTGATCCGCATGCTCTCGCTGGGCGCGCTCGTGGAGTCCGACCCCGGCGTGTGGGGCTCGCTCCTGACTCGCTTCCTCACCACGACCAAGATCGTCGCGAGCTATGCGTGGATGGCCTTCGTGCCATTCCCGGCCAATGCTCACTATGTGATCGTCCCGGTTGTCGCGCTTCCGCCGGCGGCGTGGTGGGGAGCCGCCGCCTTCCTCGCCGTCCTCGTCGCGGCCACCGCGTGGGCCGCCGTCCGCGCCCCGCGCTGGGGCTTCTGCGCGCTCTGGTTCTGGCTCACCCTGATCCCGTCGGTCGGAGTGAACCTGCTCCCCTTGCCCACTGCCGTGATGGCCGAGCGTTTCCTCTATCTCCCCTCGGTGGGCTTTTGTGTCTTGCTGGGGATGGCGCTCGGGCGCACGCTCAGCGCCGCGAGTACGCTCGATGCCGGCCAGATTCGGCCGGCGCCCGCGCTGGCGCTGGCGGGGCTGCTTCTCGCCTATGTCGGGCTGACGATCTGGCGGAACGAGCCCTGGCAGGACCACTACCACCTCTACCTGAACATGGTGGACACCTCCCCGGATTCCGATCTCCCTCATGTCAATCTCGCCCTCGTCCAGCTCCCCCGCGGAGAGATCGCAGAGGCCCATGCGCACTTCAAGCGGGCCGTCGAGATTGCGCCGGGGAACCCTCGGGCGCTCGTCGGCCTGGGCCTCACCGAGACCATCCTGGGTGACCGCGAGGGGGGCCTTCGGCACGCGCTCGAGGCCGAACGCATCGCGCCGAAGAATCCCAACGTCCTGGGGTTCCTCGGCCAGCTCTATCTCCTCAGGGAGGAACCGGCCCGCGCGGTGGAAGTCTTCCAGGAGTCGCTCCGTTTTCATCCCGAGCAGGCCTACACGAGCGTGCTGGCAGCCCGGGCCCTGGGGCGAGCGGGTCGCTTGACGGAGGCTGAAGCGGCCCTCGCCGGTGCAGCCGCTCTCGTCCGACCGGGCACGGAGGAGGCCGCGCTGCTCGACCGTGTGACCGCAGAGATCACGGCCCGGATCGAGCCGGCCCGAGCCCGCGCGGCCCTGGAGCGCTACGTCGCTCGGCTTCGGGCTCAGCCCGAGCTCACCCGCGCGGGCCAGGCCGACCTGATGGACGCCGAGCGGCAGCTCGCCTTCCTCGCGGGGACCGGCCGCTGATGCCCTTTCCCGTGCTCGCGCCCCTCCTGTTCGTCCTGGGGCTGTGCGTGGGGAGCTTCCTCAACGTGGTGATCGCGCGCGTCCCCCAGGGCCGGAGTGTGGTCAGGCCAGGCTCGGCCTGCCCGCGATGCGGGAAGCCGATCGCCTGGTTCGACAACATCCCGCTGCTTTCCTATGCGGTCCTGCGCGCACGGTGTCGGCACTGCGGCGAGCCGATCTCGCTCCGCTATCCGCTCGTCGAGCTCGTCACCGGCCTCCTGTTCGTGCTGGCCGCCTGGGAGCTTGGATCCGGCCTGCACCTGGTGGCCGGACTCACGCTCATCGCCGGGCTGATCGCCATCACCGCCATCGACCTCGATTGTCAGCTCATCCCGGACGTGATCTCGCTCCCGGGGATCGTCCTGGGCTTCATCCTGAGCGCGATCGCCGGGCGGCCCGGCTGGCTCGAGTCCCTGATCGGCATCCTCGTCGGCGGGGGGCTGTTCTTCGTGATCATCGTGGCAAGCCGGGGGGGCATGGGCGGCGGCGACATGAAGCTCGGCGCCATGATCGGAGCGTTCCTCGGCTGGAAGCTGGTGCTGGTGGCGGCCCTGCTGGCCGTCTTGAGCGGCGGCATCGTGGCGGTGATCCTGCTGTCTCTTCGCAGCAAGGGCAGAAAGGACGCCGTTCCCTTCGGCCCGTACCTGGCCCTCGGCGGCGCCGTGAGTCTCTTCTGGGGAGTTCCGCTCCTGGAATGGTATCTGGGGGTCTTCTCAGGTTGAATGTACCGCGGCACGGACGTGTCAGCCTGCTGACGTCACTCCAGTGGTCACTTCACGTCACCACGGACGTGACGGTGTTGAGCCGGGGGGCAAATCCGGACGCAAGTGTCGGAAAGCTCGGACCTTATCGGGTGTTCGCCCATCCGCGCATAACGGGCACCCTTGGCCTTCTTCTTGCTAAGTCATTATTATCCGCCGGTTCGCCGGAAGAAAGGGTGGGAACACAATCATGACGGCTCGACGGTCGTGGACAGCGGAAGGCCAGCGGGGCTTCCAGCTCGTCGAGCTTCTCCTGATCGTGGCCATCATCGGGATCCTGATCACGATCTCGGTGCCCTTCCTCGTGACCTATCTGCAGGCCGCCACGCTCAAGGGGCAGGCGGAGTCGGTCGCCACGTGGCTGAACCAGGGCCGGCAGCTCGCGATTCGGAACAACCAGAACGTGTGCGCCGACATCGATGGCGCCGGGATGCACTACCACCTCGTGAACTGTCTCGGCACAGTCTGGGTGGGGGCCGGCACCAACGCCACCGGGTTTATCCCCTTCCCGGCCGGCATCACGATGTCGGTCGCGGCGCCGACTGTCTTTAACTATCTCGGCGCCGCCACTCCTGCCGCCACCTACACGATCACCCAGACGTCCTCCGGCCGGACGATCACGGTCACCGTCGCGACCACCGGCCGCATCACCATTCCTTGAATACGGCTCAATCGGTCACCGGCCCCGCCAGGGACCGCAGCCGGCATAGCTCTTACGGGACGCGCGAGTAACGGTCGGAAACGATACAAGATTCGTGGCGTTCCGGTGAACGACAGGGGTAGTGAGCTTTCGCCGCGTTCCACAAGGCACGGTGGAACAGGGCGGGCGTATACAACGGGGAGATTGCACTGAAAATGCCGGGTTTCGCGGAATGGACATATACAGTAGCCACGCGCTCGTGGATTGCCACCGATTGTCATCATCTTCGGATAGAGGCGTCACCGCGTTCTGCGGGGCGCAGGTCTATCCCTAGGGACTAGGGAGCCGACCATGGGGCTGTTCGGGCTGGGGAAGAGGCAGACGACGTTCGGGCTGGACATCGGAGCCAGCGCGGTCAAGGTCGTGGAGCTCGCCGAGACCCGGGGGGGCGGCTTCGCCCTCCAGGCGTTCGCGCGGGTGGCCCTGCCGCGTGACGTCATCGCGGACGGCACCGTACGCGAGCCGGGCATCGTGGCCGAGGCCATCAAGGAGGCTATCGACAAGGCCGGCATCAGGAGCAAGTCGGCGGTCATCTCGGTCTCCGGCCGGGAGGCGATCACCAAGCGGGTGCCCCTCCCCAAGGTCGGCGCCAAGGAGCTGGCCGACGCCATCGTGCTCGAGGCCGAGCACCACATTCCCTTCGCGGTGGATGACGTCTTCCTCGACTACCAGGTGGTCGGGGAGAGCGGCAACACCATGGACGTGATGGTGGTCGCGGTCAAGAAGGTGAAGGTGCTCGAGTACGTCGCCGCGGTGGAGGAGGCCGGGGTCGAGCCGACCGTGGTGGACCTGGATGCCTTCGCAGTCCAGAACCAGTTCGAGCTGAACCACCCCAACGAGGGAGGCGACGCGGTGGCGCTCATCGACATCGGCGCCTCGATCATGAAGACGAACGTGATCCGGAACGGATTGTCCATCTTCGCCAGAGATGTGCCCTTCGGCGGCCACCACTACACCGAAGCCATCGCGCAGCGTCTCAACATCCCCTTCGAGAAGGCGGAGGCCGCGAAGCAGGGCGACAACGTGGGCGTGAACTGGGACGACATGGTCCCGGCGCTCGAGGCGGTCTCGCGCGAGCTCTCCCTCGAAGTGCAGCGGACCTTCGACTACTTCGCGTCGACCACGGAGTCGGAGCGGATCGCCAAGATCGTCCTCTCCGGCGGCTGCGCGCGGCTCGCCGGCCTGGATGAGTTCCTGTCGTCGTCGTGGGGCATTCCCGTCGAGCTGGCCAAGCCGTTCCAGGCGCTGCAGGTGGATGCGGGCCGCTTCCCCGCCACCGAGCTCGACCGGTTGGGGCCGGCGTTGGCGGTGGCGGTCGGGCTGGGCATGCGTCGTCCGGGGGACAAGCCAGCATGATCAAGATCAATCTCGCGCCGCCACGGGAGAAGAAGGGGTTCACGTTCCAGGTCCCCACCTTCAACCTCGGCATCCTCTTCGGCATCCTGTTCGCGGTCCTCATCGTCCTCGCGGGCGGCGTCTGGTGGTACTTCGAGTCGGAGACCATGCGCCTGCAGAACGAGATCGTGGAGAACCAGAAGGAGATCGATCGCCTCCAGCTCGTGATCGCCGAGGGTCTCAAGTTCAAGAAGGACAAGGAGGAGCTGGAGAAGCGGGTCAATGCCATCGAGTCGGTGGCGCGGATGCAGCCGCGGCCGGTCTATCTCATGGACGCCGTGGCCGACATGCTGCCGAAGGATCTCTGGCTGACCCGGATGGAGGAGCGCGGAGGCACGATCCGCTTCGGCGGGACCACCTACTCCTCGACCGCCCTCTCCGACTTCATGTCCAATCTCCGTGCTTCCGGGAAGTTCAAGGACGTGGATCTGGTGGAGCATCGACAGGATCTCACCAAGTCACCGCGGACGATCACCTTCGAGGTGTCGGCCCGCTTCGAGATCTGAGCCATGGCCATCTACGACCCGCTCCTCGCGCTGCCCAAGTCGCAGAAGGTCGCCATCGGGGTCATCGGCCTCGTGGCGGTGGGCGCGCTCTCCTTCTTCCTGCTCATCCAGCCCAGGTGGGACGAGCGGGACGCCCTCTGGAACCGGAATGAGACGCTCCGGGCCAAGGTCGTCCAGGCGCGCGCCGACGAGGCCAACCTTCGCCCCTTCCGGGTGCAGGCGGCCGCGCTCCGCAAGCGCCTCGAAGCCGCGCAGGAGCGCCTGCCCCTCGAGCGCGAGGTGCCGGGACTCTACCGCCAGGTTTCCGATCTCGCCGTGCAATCGGGGCTCGGGCTGGCGCTCTTCCAGCCGCGGGCGCCCGAGGAGAAGGCCATCCTCACCGAGCTGCCGATCGCGGTGATCTCGGAGTCCGGCTATCACCAGCTCGGCGTCTTCTTCGACAAGGTCGGGCGCCTTCCCCGCATCGTGAACCTCGGCGACTTCCGTATGTCCGGCATCGAGCGCTCCACCGGCTCGGTGCGGGCCGAGCTCACCTTGACGACCTACGTGTTCCGTCCCGAAGGCGCGCCGCCGCCGGCCGCCAAGCCGGGTCAGCCCGGCCAGCCCGCTCCGGCGGTGCCGGCCGCCGGAGGCCAGCGATGAGAACGAGAGCGCTCGCGCTCGCCGCCGCGACCTCGTTGCTCGTGGCCGGCTGTGGCAGCAGCAGCCCGCCGCCGCCCGCGGCCCCGGCCCCCGGGCCCGTCGCCTCGGCGCCCCGGGCCCCGGTGGCCCCCAAGGAGCCCGAGGCCGGACCGGCGCTGACACCGATACCCTATGAGGCCAAGGCGCGTCGCGATCCATTCGCGCCTCTGGTCATCGCGTCCGGGGGCAAGGGCCTCACGATCGGCTCGGCGAAGCTCGTCGGGGTGATCCAGGGGCGCACCTCGCCTCTGGCGCTCGTCGAGACGTCCGAAGGCATCGGCTACATCCTGAAGGCTGGCGATACGCTCGGCGACGGCCGCGTCACCGAGATCGGCGTGGACTTCGTGAGCTTCGCGGTGACGCCCAAGCCCGGTCAGGCAGGCGGCTCCGTGACGCTCAGACTCAGAACCGACTAGGGGGGTGGGACGATGACTCGGAAAGCCATGGCACTCACGATTGCGCTGCTGATGCTCCTGGGCTCGGCCCTTCCCGCCGCGGCTCAGAACGCAGTCCAGCTCAAGAACGTCAAGGTTGAGAGCCGGACTGACGGCGTGACGATCAAGATCGCCACGACCGGCACGCCCAGCTACTCGGCGTCTCTCATCGACACCCCCAACCGGCTGGTCATCGACGTCACCGGGGCCGCCTACGCCTGGGACAAGACCCGCCTGAACCCCGACGTGGCCCCGATCAAGGAGATTCGCGGCAGTCAGTGGAAGGTGGGGACGGCACGCGTGGTGGTGGAGCTGACTCGTAAGGTCGGCTATCGCATCGAGGAGAGCGCCGACGGTCTGTCCGTCATCCTCGAGCCCTCCGCGACGGCATCGGTGGACCCCGCCGAGAAGCCCGAGCCGGCCAAGGCGGCGTCCAAGAAGGCCGAGGTCGCCAAGACCGACGCGCCGAAGGCGGATGCCGTGAGGCCAGAGCCGGCCCGCAAGGACATCGCCCGGGTCGAGACGCCCAAGGCGCCCGAGCCAGTCAAGGTTGAGGCGGCCAAGCCGGAGGCGCCCAAGCCGGTCGCGAAGGCGGAAACCCCCAAGGCCGAGCCGGCCAAGCCGGAGGCGCCCAAGCCGGTCGCGAAGGCGGAGACCCCCAAGCCCGAGCCCGTGAAGGTCGAGCCCAGGGTCGAGACGCCGAAGGCCGACGTCGCCAAGGCCGACGTGGCCCCGTCCGGGACGGCGGTGCCGGCGGTGCCGCACCCCGTCGTGATCGCTCAGGTCACGACGACGCCCGCCGACGGTGGCCGGCTGCTGTCGATGGACTTCAAGGACGCCGACGTCATCAATCTCCTCCGCATCCTCGCGTCGGAGAGCGGCCGCAACATCGTGGCCGGTGAGGACGTGAAGGGCCGGGTGTCGATCTCGCTCCGCAACGTGACCTGGGAGCAGGCGCTGGACACCATCCTCGAGGTGAAGGGGCTGCAGAAGGTCGAGAAGGGCAACGTCATCCGAATCGTCTCGACCGAGCAGCTCACCAAGGAGCGCGAGGCCGAGGCACGCGTCAACGAGGCCAAGCTCAAGGCCGAGATCGACACGCGCACGAAGATGGCCGAGGCCCAGATCAAGGAGCAGGACCTCGCCGCCCGCCGGATCGCCAACGAGGCGGCCGCCGAGGAAGCGCGGCAGCGCGGGCCGCTGCGCGAAGAGACGGTGCGCCTCTCCTACGCCGATCCCGAGGAAGTGGCCAAGACGCTCCAGGGCATTCTCGGCATCCCGCCGGAGGGCACTCAGCCCGTGTCCGGCACCATCCCGAGCGTGCCCCCGGTGATCTCGAGCACCGGGCCGAACCTCGCCCTGCCCAATCAGCCGCCGTTCTCGGCGCTCTACGGGCCCGGCGCGCCGCCGGCGCCGGTGGTCTCGGTGAGCCAGGACGTGCTCGCCAAGGGCATCACGATTCGCGCCCACAAGCCGACGAACACGATCTTCATCCGCCACTACGCGGCTGATCTGGAGCGGATCAAGAAGCTCATCCATGAGCAGCTCGACATCCCCCTCCCGCAGGTCAAGATCGAGGCGCGGATGGAGATCCTCGACCGCACCGCCCTGGAGGCGATCGGCGTGCAGTGGGGCGGCTCCACCTCGGCCAACACGGGCAATACGACCCTCGTGGGCCAGGGCTTCCAGTCGGCCCCGAGCGCGGTGCCGGGCATGACTCTGCCGGTGGTCGGCGGCGTGCTTCAGCCGGACGGCTCCACCGTGGTGACCTCGCCGACGGGTGTGCAGGGCTTCCAGCCGCGCAACACCAACATGACGCTCGGCCGGTTCCTGCCCATCGACACCTTGACTGGCCTGCCGATTGGAGGCAACCTCGTCAACATCCCGTTCCAGAGCCTGCCGAATGCGTCGAACTTCACGCCGGCGGGCGGTATCGCGTTCGGCATCGTGGG
>Ga0111539_10005406_pt1 | contig 16529 bp, 11 predicted proteins | sample RhiMethybrSRZTD1_FD_79667 | JGI IMG/M metagenome (GOLD analysis project Ga0111539, IMG submission 79667) | Populus rhizosphere microbial communities from Tennessee, USA - Rhizosphere MetaG P. TD hybrid SRZTD1 (version 2) (version 2) | ecosystem: Host-associated > Plants > Roots > Rhizosphere >... | reverse complement strand
GGCCCGATCGCAGCCTGGTGGCTCCGACCACCGGCATCAACTGGACCTACAACGCCGACCGCAAGACCATCTGGTACGAGCGCTACGAGCTCGCGACCCCGATCAACATGAAGCTCGTGGCGGCCGCGCTTCACTCGGACCTGACACGGGTCGCGACGATCGCGCTCGATCCGCCGCCCTCGGAAGGGCTCGGCTTCAGCGAAGGCATGTTCGGCGCGACCGACTTCCACGATCTGGTCCACAAGACCAACGACAGCTCGAAAAAGACGCCGCAGTCGCAGAATCCGGACGCGCGCGGGACGGTCGTGCGCGTGCTCCAGAACGCGATGACGAAAATCGCCGGACTCGTGAACGAGCTCGCGACCTTGAAAGAAGTCGACGGCAGCCGGCTGCTCGATCACACCCTGGTCGTGTTCACGAGCCAGATCGGCTACGGCGATCACTCGCTCGAGCGCTTGCCCTGGTTCACGGTCGGCAACGTCGACGGGTACTTCAAGACCGGGCGTCTGATCACGTTCGGCCGCAGCGTCGATCCGAAGGCGACCTGGCGCACGAACGGTCGCCCTCACAACGATCTGTTCGTTTCGGTCGCCGCGGCGATGGGCATCGCGGTCGACAAGTTCGGCGAAGCATCGGTGTGCACCGGTCCGATCGCCGAGATGCGCGCGTGAGCGTTCTCGAACACGTCGCGTCTCAGCGCGGAGACGGCGCTCGTTCTGCCTCATCTCGAAATCAGCGGCAGCTACCGTGGCGCGGGGCTGCATGCAAAGCTCCCGCGATGAAATCCCGCAAGAAACTCGCTGTATTCGCGCTGGCACTGTCATCGGTACTGCCGATGGCTTGTGGCAGCGAAGGCACTCCCGACAACGCGGCGGCCGGCGCCGGCGGTCGCGCGGTGAACCCCGATGACGCGCGCGGCGATTCGCAGCACGATCCCGCGAGCGGCGGCTCGAGCGGCTCACAGGGCGCGGCAGGATCCGGCGGCACGGGCGGCAGCGGCGCCTCGGGCGCAGTCGGCGGATCGGACGGCAATGGAGGCTCGAGCGGCAGCGCCGGAGTCGACGCGGGCCAGGGCGGCAACGGCGGCACCGCCGGCAGTGGCGGCAATGCAGGGAGCGGCGGCAACGCCGGCGTCGGCGGAAGCGCAGGCACCGGACAGCCGACCGGCACGCCGGCGATCGTCGCGGTCGGTTACGCGGGCCTGCGCGTCGCGTCGTACGACCGCGGCAAGAGCTGGACGAACAAGGAAATGCTTTCCAACGTCGCAGCCGACGATCACGACAACTTGCGCGCGGTCGCTTACGGGAACGGCGTCTTCGTAGCCGTCGGACACAAGCTTTTCACGTCTCCGGACGGCGCGAGCTGGACTCGCCGCCAGCACCCGAACGACGACCAGCAGTGGCTGGGCGGCGTCGCGTACGGCAACGGCCGCTTCGTCGCGACCGGCGGCTACGGCTACTCCGCGTGGTCGACCGACGGCATCGCGTGGCACGAAGGCGGCGCGGTCGGCGGTACCGAAGCGTCGCGCAGCATCGCTTTCGGCAACGGGGAATTCCGGACGCAAACCGATCCCGGCAACTGGTACCGCTCGACGGACGGCGTGAAGTGGACCTTGGAGAGCGGTGGACACCAGGACGGCGTTGCCTTCTGCGACGGCGCCTTCAAGGAGTCCCCCGACTGCGGCCCCGCTTTCGGTCACGGCGTGTACGTCCGCGCCGGCGGCTGGAACTCGGGTGAGCTCGAATGGTCGAGCGACGGGAAAAGCTGGAACTCGGTCGACGTCGGGTATCCCGGCGGCGTGAACGGATTCGCCTTCGGCTACAAGCCGTAGAAATTCGTCAGTGATCCCGGAGCGGAGGAGTTCGCAGCGCCCGCGACTGCAAGCCTTCGCTCCGGGGTGCTAGTGTGCGGGGGTCTCGCGACGGGGAGGCTTACATGAAGAGTGCTTCGATTGGATTCTTCGCGCCGTGTTTGCTCGTGAGCATCACGGCATGCTCGAACGCCGGCCAGCTCGTTCCAGGAGAACGCTCCGAAGCGGCGTTGATACCACTCGGTTCCTGTGACGAGGTCGAAACAGCGGTGCGGTCCGCGGCGGTCCGCGCCATGAACGACCTGATCGACGAGCGGCTCGAATCGGATCTGGCCGCGCTGAGCCAGGGACGTTGTTACAACTACTCCGGCGGGCTCGAAGGCGGCTTCAGCACCGGCGTTGGTTCGCCCCGAACGCCCGTGCCGACGGTGCCAAAGCAAGTTTCCCAAACGAACAACCAGGTCGCCGGAGTGGACGAGGCCGACTTCGTCAAGAACGACGATCAGTACTTGTACGTGATCGCCGGCCAGCGGCTGTCGATCATCGCGGCCTGGCCGCCGGAGGAGGCTCGCGTCGTTTCGGCGCTCGAGCTCGCGGACCAGCCGAAGCGGATGTTCGTCGAAGGCGATCGCCTGCTCGTTTACTCGTCGGTCCCGAAGTCCACCGAAGAGGTCTCCGAGTACGACACCTGGTGGCGTCAAAGCCGGGGTGAATGTAGCTACGGCTACGATTGCGACCTGACCGGCGACGGCAACGGCACGCGCCTGACCGTGTACGACATCGCCGATCGCGCCGCGCCGCAGCTGCTCCGCACCGTCGAAACCTCGGCCACCTTCATCAGCGCGCGCCGCATCGGCAACGCCGTCCACACCGTGCTCTACCAGGAGCCCGAGTTCTTGCGCCGGCTCGCGATGACGCCGCCGGAGCTCGCGCAGGGACTCTGCACGGGCAAACGGACCGAAATCTCGAACGGGAATTCCTACGAGGTCCCGGTACCCGCTGCGGGCGATCGGGCCCGCGTAAACGCGGCGTACGAAAGCCTGCGCGCGACCAACGTCGAAGCGATCAACAGCGCCCCGATCGAAGCGCTACTCGGAACGCTGCGCGACGATCTCGGAGACCCCTCGCCAGACGCGGCGCTGCACGCTTGCAAAGGCTTCTACGATTCGCCCCACGCCGACGGCGTCGCGTTTCTCAGCCTGATGTCGCTCGACCTCGGCACGGAAAGCGCCGTTCGCTCTAGCACCATCGTCTCGCGCCCGGGCGCAAGCTACGCGGCCGATGACGCGTACTACATCGCCGTTCGCCAGAACGCGGATTCGGGAATCTACTACCAGGAGCTCAAGGACGAAGCCGAATCGAGCACGCTTCACAAGTTCGATCTGAGTGGCGCGAGCAATCGCTACGCCGCGAGCGGCCTCGTCAAGGGCCGGGTGCTCAATCAGTTCGCAATGGATCAGGCGGACGACTACCTGCGCATCGCCACGACCTCCGGCCACGTACCGGACCCGGCCGTTCACAGCACGCTGAGCACGCTGCGGCGGGTGGGCTCCCGGCTCGAGCTCGCCGGGCAGATCGATCAGATCGCCCCGACCGAGGACATCCGCTCGGTCCGCTTCGTGGGTGACCGTGCGTACATCGTGACGTTCAAGAAAACCGATCCGCTGTTCGTGTTCGACCTGTCGGACCCTGAAAGCCCGCGCGCACTCGGGGAGCTCAAGATTCCCGGCTTTTCGACGTACCTGCACCAGCTCGACGACGAGCACCTGGTGAGCATCGGCTACGACGCCGCCGATCAGGGCGACTTTGCCTGGTTCACCGGGCTCGCGCTCCAGATCTTCGACGTCGCCGACGCGGAGAGCCCGGCGCTCGCGCACAAGGAAGTGATCGGCACCCGCGGCAGCAGCTCCGAAGCCGCGACCAATCACCTCGCCTTCAACTACTTTGCGCCGAAGCAACTGCTCGCGCTGCCGGTCACCGTCTGCGAAGGCGGCGGCACCGACGGAACCTACGGCACCGACATGACCTTCAGCGGCGTCATGTTCTACCGGATCGACGCGCAGGCGGGCTTTTCACTCGTGGGACGCACGGAGCACCCCTACAGCTCGGCGTCGTCGTACACCGGGAACGCTTGCACGAACTGGTGGACGGACTCGAATTCGATCGTCAAGCGCACCGTCTTCATGGACGACTTCGCCTATTCGATCTCCGATGTGCGGCTCAAGATCAACGACACCCGCGATCTCGCGTCCGACATCGCCGTGATCGATCTGAAGTAGCTCACGGTGTGAAAAGCACGTTCGTGAACCGATTGCGGCGCTCGAGGTCGCCGGTGCCGAGCTGTCCCGCTGCGTTTTCGCCCGTGCACGCGACGCTCTGGTCGCGGCGCGCGGCGCAATCGAAGAATCGACCCGCCGCCACGAGGCTCCAGCCTTCGTCGCTCAGAAACTCGGGCACCGTGCGATCGTCGAGATCGCCGGTCCCGAGCTGGCCCTCGATGTTGCGGCCGGTGCAGTAGAGCGCGCCCCCACCGCGCACGCCGCAGCTCGAAAAAGTGTTCGTCGCGAACGCGTCCCAGGGCGCGTCGCCGATGCGGTCGAAGGTAAAATGATCGTCGCGCGTGCCGGATCCGAGCTGCCCGAATTGCCCAGAGCCCGTGCAGTGAAGACTCTTGTCGATTTTCAAGGCGCAGGTGTGATCCTGCCCGGCGTGCAACGACGCCCAGTCCGATCCGCCAACCTCGACTGGGGCGCGGAGCTGCATCCGCGCTTCGGGGCCGAGCCCGCACTGCCCGGTCGTATTGCGGCCCCAGCACCAGAGCGTACCGTCGGTCCTGATGGCGCAGGTGTGGCCCTGACCGGTATCGACGGTGCGAAAGCTCGCTTCCGCGCTCACCGCAAGTGGCGCGGCCGAATCGGCACCGGGATAGACGTCGTTCTGACCGAGCTGGCCCTCGTCGTTTTTTCCCCAGCAATAGAGCGCGCCCGTCGTCAGCACGGCGCACGCCGTGTCGTGGTTCAGCGCGACGTGCGCGGCGCTGGCCGGCAGGCTCACGAACGCTGGCTCGCCGTGCGGCAGGAAGTCGCCGACGCCGAGCTGACCCCACGCGTTGCCGCCCCAACACCAGACACTACCGCCAGCGCGCCGCGCGCACGACGCCCGGGTGCCCGCCACCACCTGCACCCAGTCGCTCGCCGTGCCGATGCGGGCCGGCTGCAAGCGCGACGCCTGGTCGCCCGTACCGAGCTGTCCATCGGCGTTGTCGCCCCAGCAGTAGAGCTCGCCGCGCACGATCGCGCAGGTGTGACCGAAACCCGCCGCGAGGCTGAAACCGGGCGCGCTAGCGGCGTCCTCTGGCGGCCCCGAGTCCCCGCCGGGAGGCGGCCGAGACGTGAGCACCTCGCCCACCTCGTCGCAGCCGGCGAGGCTCGCCAAAAGGACAGCCAGCGCGATGGTTCGCCGCGCGATCACAGCTCCACCACGATTCCGAACGAAGCGAACAGCTCGAGGCCGCGCGCTCCGGTCACCACCTGCGAGTTTTCGGAAGCGGAAAATGTCTTCAGCGGAGCGCCGACCCCGAACCCTGCACTGAGCCGGAGCGGCGCGACGATCTCGAGCGACGGCGACAACCCTGCGCGGCCGTACACGGCCCAGCCACTGGCGTCGCGGCCGCTGGTGAAAGCGTCGGGTTGACCCGAAAAGACGATGCGACTCGCCCGCACACCGAGCTCCAGCGTGAGCTCGAACGCCGAGGCCCGCACCAACGCCGTCCACGCGCCGAGGCCGATCGCGGTCGCGCTGGCGTCGACATGGCCGTGCTCGGCGCTTTCGGCCAGGCCGTCGCGCAGACCGAGCGCGAGCTCGCCACCCCAGCGGCGCGCGAAGCGCGGGCGGAAAACCAGGTCGACACCGAGCTCGGTTTGCCGGTCGTAGCGTTCGAACGCCGCCCGCGCGCCGATGCCGAAGTGGCTGACGTGCTCCTCGGGCGCGGGGACCGGCTCGGGCAACACGCGCCGCACCGCGGCCTCGACCTGGGGTGGTGGCGCCGCTCGGGGCTTGCTGCGGCGGCGGGAGAGCGCGACCTCCGCCCAGCTGGCCCGGAGCAGCTCGTCGGCGGCGATCGCAGTCGCCAGCGGGCGCCCGTCGTCCGGGATCGCCGCCAGCGACACTTCACGGCCGACACGCTTCTTCGTGACCGCGTCGTGGAGCTCGATCGTCACCGACAGATTCGTGCGGTCGCTCAGGCGCAGCGTGATCGCGGCGAGCGGAGCCGCCTCCGGCCCCGTCGCGCGCGTGCAAACGTCGATGTTTTCCTGGCGCAGCCCCGCGCGAAGATCCGCCATCACCTCCGCTCGAGCGCGCTCTCGCCAGCCTCGACCTGCGAACTCGACCGAGATCCAGGGCGCGTCCTCCGCTCCGCAGCGCGCCTCCGCGGCGTGGGCAGCTCGCGTGCCGCACACGACGAGCGCCAGCGTCAGGACCCCACGGAACGTCGTCGTTTCAATGCGGCCCGCAAGCCGCACGAACCTCTGCACCGTGATGACCTTCAGGATAGCTCCGCTCGTAGCGCTCGCGGGCGCGCAGGCAGCGGTCGCGCGCGCCGGTCGCAGCATACGCCCGAACCAGCCGCGCCATCGCGTCTTCACGGACCGAGCCGCCGCCGGCGCTGGCCGCGCGGTTCAACGCGCTGATCGCGCCGGCCGTGTCACCCAGGTGATCCATGCGCAGCCGACCGAGCTCGAAGGCCGCGAGCGTGGCGCGCCCGTCGGACGGAAAGCGGCGGAGCAGGGTCTCGTAAGCGGCCGCGGCGCCTCGCATGTCCCCCGAGCGGCGCGCGTGGTTGGCGGTCTCGAAGAGCTTGCGCGCGTCGGCGACTTCCGGGCTTTCGGCGGGCGTGCTCGACCCGTTCGGCAGCGCCGGAGCCGCGGCGGGCGCAGGCGGCGAAACGGCGGGCGCGCTGCTCGCGACCGCAGCGGGTTCGCGACTGATCCAGTGCTGTCCGGCCGCCAACCGCTCGCTCCGCCCGCCGGAGTGCACCTCGACCACCCCTTGTTGAACCGCGACGGCCACCGGCCCGCCGTGGCTCGACACACTGAACCGCGTGCCGACCGCGATCACTTTGACCGCGCCGGCGCGAACCACGAACTCTCGCCCGGCGACGTGCGCCACTTCACAAGTGACCGCGCCGTTTTTCAGGTCGAGCTCGAGCGCCGCGGGCTCGTGTTTGGCCACGAAAACCTGGGTGCGGGGCTCGAGCTCGAGCGCCGAGCCGTCGCTCAGGACCACGCGCCGCTGCTGCTGCTCGGCCGCCACGGTCTGGTGCGCGCCGACCACCGGACCCGCGCTTTCGACCGGGGAGCTCGGGCGCACCAAGACCAGGACCAGCACCGCCGCACCCGCGGCCGCGCCCGCAGCGAGCCAATAGGGCCAGCGCCGTGGCGCGTTCAGGCGCTCTGAAACGTTCGACCACAGGCGCGCCACGCGCGCTTCCGACACGTCCGTCACGATCGCGTCGCTCGGTTTCACCGGGTCGGGCAAGAGCCTCATGCCGGACCTCGAGCGCGTGCGAGGCTGGTTTCAGCCGCGGCCAGCCGGCGCTTCACGGTGGTCACCGAAAGTCCCATGCGCTCAGCGATCTCCGAGAGCTCGAGCTCTTCCACGCGGCGCAACACCAGGGCGATCCGTTGCTCGGCGGGCAGCGACTCGAGCAGGCCGTACACGAGCCTGAGCTCGGAAGCGACTTCGGGCGAAGCTTGCTTCGACAATACCTGATCCAGGTCGACCGGCGTCATCGTGCGCAGCCCGAGACGCACCAGCAGGCGCTGGCGGCGCAGACGTTTCGCGGCCGTGCGCACCACGATCGAATAGATCCACGACGCGAACGCCTGCGGATTCTTCAAGCTGTCGAGCCGCTGCAGCGCATACACGAACGTGTCCTGCACCAGGTCGTCGACTTCGACGGCGTGCGGCATCAGCCGGTGCGCCAGACCGATCACTGCCCGCACGTGGCGCTGAAAAAGCGCTGCCTGCGCCCAGCTCTCGCCGTTCAGTGCCGCTTGAACCAGCGCCGCGTCGGTCGGGACTCTGGAGCTCGGCGGTTCCGGCGCGTCCTCCGCCGGACTCGCGCTCGAGAGCGCCGCGGGTAAGGCAGTGAGCTTGCTGGCAGAAGGCGACACTTGGCGGCTCGCCGTGGACAGAGGCTTCGGCAGCGACACCGAGCGCGATTATAACGCCTTTCATGGCCGGCGGCCGGCGCGAAGGCCGGTTTCTCGCGGACTTCTGCCGGACTTTCGCCACGGATCGGCCGGCTTGAGCGCTGGCATAACCCACCGATCGTATGAACCGCGAGCTGGTCGCGAAGGGCCAGATTTCGTCTTTCGGCCGGAGAAAACAGGCTTCGACCGGGGCGCCTCGCGACGCCCCGGTCTCCGCTCTGTCGCGTCAGACGACGCTCTTGACTACCCCCGCGCCGACGGTCCGCCCGCCTTCACGCATCGCGAAGCGCATCCCCGGCTCGAGCGCGATCGGGCGGCCGAGCACGAAGTCGACTTCGGCTCGGGCGCCCGGTTCGAGCACCGCGTCACCGGTGTTCAACGTGCCGGGCACGTCGGTAGCTCCGAAGTAAAACTGCGGAGTGTAGCCCGACGCGCACGGCGTCGAACGGCCGCCTTCCTTGCTCGTGAGCAGGAAGATTTCCGCGCGGCCGCGCTGGTGAGGGCTCACCGAGCCCGGCGTCGCGACGGTCTGACCGCGCACGACCTCGTCACGCGGCACACCGCGCAGCAAAAGCCCGACGTTGTGCCCCGCGCGCGCCTCCGGGACGTCCTTGCGGAATTCCTGGATGCCGGTGACCGTCACCTTGAGCACGTCGCTGCCGCGCCCGACGACCTCCACTTCTTGCTGGAGGCCGAGGACACCGCGCTCGACGCGACCGGTGACGACCGTGCCCCGGCCCGAGATCGTGCAGACACCCTCGATCGGCATCAAGAAGGGCGCCGCCAGATCGCGCTCCGGTACGACGATCGCCCGATCCATCGCGGCTACCAGCTCGACGATGCCGCGAAAGTGCGGATCATCCACGCGCCCCGCGGCGGCGGCTTCGAGCCCGCGCAGGGCCGAACCGCGCACCACGAGCAGGTCGCGAAACCCGTACAGCTCGAGCAGCTCGCGCACCTCCATCTCCACGAGATCGAGTAGCTCCGGATCGGCGACGTCGATCTTGTTGATGAACACGACCAGGTGCTCGACGCCGACCTGGCGCGCGAGCAGCACGTGCTCACGCGTCTGCGGCCCGATGCCCTGAGCGGCGTCGACGAGCAGGATCCCGCCGTCCATCTGGGACGCGCCGGTGATCATGTTCTTCACGTAGTCGGCGTGCCCCGGACAATCGATGTGGGCGTAGTGGCGCGACTCCGACTCGTACTCGACGTGGGACGTGTTGATGGTTATCCCACGCGAGCGCTCCTCGGGCGCGCTGTCGATCTCGTCGAACTGTCTGGCGATTCCGCCGTACAGCCGCGCGGTCACCTGGGTGAGCGCAGCGGTGAGCGTGGTCTTGCCGTGATCGACGTGGCCGATGGTTCCGACGTTGACGTGTTTTTTCGTGAACATGACCGACTTCTCTCTTTCTTCCTCCTGTTGCGAACCGCGCTTGGGTCGGTTCGTGGGAGCCTTGATCCAGCTGAAACAAAAGCGAAAACCCCCTCGGGCAAGGAGCCGGAGGGGGTTCGCGTTTCCGCTGGAATTTCAGCGCTTAACTACGCGATCGCTCCGGCTCGAGCGCGCACGAGTCTTCTGCCGACCGCGACGATGCGGCCGAGCTCGCGTTTGGGGCTGGGGCCCCAAACGACAAACTAGACAAGAGCGCACGTTGGGAGCACGCGAAGCGCATGAGGGGGAATGGAATAAGACTGTTTCGATAAATTTGCAATCCCGCTCTAGTCGCCGCCCTAGTCCAATGTCGTCCAAGGCAACTCGCATGACGTTGCCTGGCATGCGCTTCCGTGGGAGCGTCGTGCCCTGCGACGGAGGAAAATCATGAACGCGTGCGCGCGAATCCTCACGGCAGCACTCCTTGTTTCGGCCTGCTCGGCACCGAGCAAAGCGCCGGCGCCGATCGACGACCCGATCGGCGCGGGCGCAGCCGGTGGCGCGGGCGGCGAAGGCGGCTCGATGGGCGGCGCGGGCGGCGCGGGCGGATTCGGCGGAGTGGCCGGGAGTGGTGCGATCGGCAGCGGCGCGACCGGAGGCGGCGGCTCTGGCGGCTCCGGTTCGGGCGGCATGGCCGGCGCCGGCGGCGACACTGGGGGCTTCGCCGGCACGGGCACCGGCGGCACAGGACCTATCGAGGACCTGAACACGGTCGTGGTCAAGATGGATGAATTCGTGGTGCCGCCCGGCGCCGAAGTCTTCATGTGTCAGGACTTCGCCAATCCATTCCAGGGTGCGGACGTCGCGATCGGGCGCAGCGAGTCGAACATGACGCGGGGCTCGCATCACCTTCACGTCTACTACGGGTCGAACGGCACGGACCCCAGCGTCGCCCCCTGCACCAACATCTCCGAGTTTCGCCCGATGATCCACCTGGCGACGATTCCCAACCAGGTCTCCGAGTATCCGGCGGGCATGGCGGCGAAGCTCAAGGGGACGACGGGACTCCGGATGCAGGTTCACTACCTGAACACCGGAGCACAGGAGATCCGGGCTCAGGTAGAGGTCAAGCTCACCAAGGTCGATCCGGCGACGGTGACCAAGTGGGTCGGCCAGATGCACTTCAACCGAATCGCGATGCAGATCCGGCCCGGCGCGGGACAGGTGCTCACCACCTCCTGCACGATCCCACAGACCTTCGGTCCGATCGGCATCATCCAGGCCGTGAGCCACATGCACAAGCGCGGCGTTCGCTTCGTGGCGACGGCGCGCGGTCAGACCGTGCTCGAGACCAGCGAGTGGGACGAGCCGCCGCCGACCGTCTACGACCCGCCGCTGATGCTCAACCCTGGCGATGCGCTCAGCTGGACCTGCACCTACGACAACAACACCGGCCAGACCTTGACCTTTGGGGACTCCGCCGAGAAGAACGAGATGTGCATCTACATCGCGCGTTTCTTCTCTTCGCCCGACGGGGACGATCTGAGCTGCGAAACGCCGTTCGCCACCGCCACTGCGAAGGCGACGCCGGCCCCCAATCACTGATCCTTGCGTGCAATCGGCTACGCGGCGCTGGTCGCGCTGTTCACGGTTGCGACGCTCGAACGCGAGCCGTACGACGACGCGTACTTCTTCAAACGCTTCGCGCTGAACGCGCTCGACCACGGCGTTCTGGCGTGGAACGTCGGCGATGGGCCGGTCTACGGCATCACCTCGCAGCTGTTTCAGGCGATCGCGATCGGCGTCGCGGCGCTGACCCGCGATTACTGGATGCTCGGGATGCGGCTGCTCCTGGCGGCGTGCCTGGTCGCTGCCTTCCCGATGCTGCTCGCGACCACGCGGCGCTTCGACCGCGGTATCGCGGCCACCGTCGCGGTTTGCTCTCCGGTCGCGCTCTACAGCGTGAGCTCGGGGATGGAGACCGCCCTTTGCTTCGCGCTGCTCGCCTGTCTGCTGTGGCTGCTCTACGACGAGCGCGGCCGCCGCGCGCACTGGGCCTGGGCTCCGCTCCTGGTTTTCCTGTGTTGGCTCGCGCGCCCCGACGTGCTGCTCCTGGCGCTGCCGCCACTCATTGCCGAACGATGGACGTCGCGACGGCCACCGCTGCGCGAGCTCGCCGCGCTCGGGCTCGGCGTCGCCACCTCGCTCGCGGCGTTCAAGCTCTACTACGGCACCGCGCTGCCGCTCCCGTTCTATGCGAAGCACCCGCTGTTCTCGCCGTACGACGCGCATTTCCTCGAGCTCAGCGCCGCCGGCAAGCGCCGGCATTTCGCGAGCTTTCTCAGCGCGGGCCTCGGGCTCGCGCTGGCAGCCGCACAGCGCCGGGACCGCACGAACGCCGCGCTGCTCGGCGCGGTCGTCCTGTTTTCGAGCTACCACCTGCTCGCGACCATCGACGTGATGGGGATGCACGGCCGCTTCTTCGCGCCCGCGCTGCCGTTGCTCGCCGTCGCGGCAGCGCGCGCCGCGGCGTCCACGACGCGGGGTTCGGCGCTCGTGCTCGGCGCGGTGTACTTCGCGGTCTGCGCCGCGCTCGCGGCGGCGAGCTGGTTGCCCGAGGAACGGCTCGCGCCGCCCTACCTTGCAGTTTCCGCGCTGGCGACCTTGGTGCTGTTCGCCGCGCCGCTCGCGCCGGCGCTCGCCGGCCACGGCAGCTTCGCGCTCTTGCTCGGTTTCGCCGCGGCGATCGTCATTGCCGATCCCCCGCGCTTGCGCGCTCCGCCGCGCGACGAAGCCTACCTCGCGCGCCACGTCGAACACTCCACGGTGTTCCGCGGGCTCTTCACCCTGAAACGCTGCTTCGGCGAAGAGATCGCGCTCTACCATTCGGAGATCGGAGTTCCCGGCCTGGTTTTCGCCCGCGGCAGGGTGATCGATCTCGCCGGACTGATGAACGAAAAGTGGCTATTTCGCCAGCAGAGCGTGGACGCGCTGTGCCGCGCGGAGCGCCCCGAGGCGTTCTTCCTGCCGCACCAAAATTACCGCGAGCTCAACGCCGAAATCGAGCGCAGCCGCTGCCTGGAAGGCTACCGGCGCGTCGTCGACGAATCGCGCTCGGCGCTCCACGTGCGAAACGACCTGGTCGAGCGTTACCTCGCGTGCGACGGTCGCAACTCACCTTAGACGGACGGCGCAACGAGCTCGTGCGTCCAGATCGGCTCGCGCTGACTGCCGGTCATGGCCGGCGACGGTCCCAGATATCGTCCTCGGGACGGCTGTCCGCGCAGCGCGTCCACGCTTTGGTAGTGGTAGTTCAGCAGCTGAATCCGGCGCACGGCCGGCATCGCTAGCAGCCGCTCGACGCACGCCGCATCGAAGCCGTTCGCGCTGAAGAGCACGCTTTCGAGCCCGGTCGCGCGCTGCGCCACCGCTTCGACACCGACGAGGGTGAACAATCCGTAGAGCGTCAGGCTCCGTAGCTTCGGGCGCAAGTACGGCGCAATCCGGAGCAGCTGCTCGTCGTCGAGCGGAAACGGCGGATTGTATTTGCCTTGCTGCTGATCGATCGAGAGCGTCTCGAGCTCGGGAAGCGCTTCCAGGATCGCCGGTATGCAGGGAGCGCTCTGCAGCTGCAAGTGCCGGAGCCGCCGGCAACGCGGCAAGATGCGCTGGGCCAGCATGTCGAGCGAAGCCGCCGCTCCGCCGAAAGCCAGGCTTTCCAGGTTTTCCCAGCTCGGCACGCTCGCCAGATCATCGATATCGGCCTCGCTGTACTGCCCTTTGTCCGGCCCGTACGGCAGCGTCAGCTCCGTGAGATTCGGAAAACAGTGGACCGCGCCGCTCGTGAAATTGCCGAGCACGAGCTGCCGCACCGACGGCATCGTGAGCGGTTCCTCGTTGAGGAACACGGCCGCGCCCAACGAGCGCAGGTTCGTCGCCTCGTCCGCAAGAAATCGGTTCTTGGTTGAAAACACGGGCCCGCCGACGTGCTCGAGCTGGCCGAGCTGCGGCAATTTTTCGAGCCTCGGGATCGCAGCGCCGCTCACCCTTCGCAGCGCCGGCAACGCCGCCAAAAGCTGCGCCGCGTCGTCCCACCTGGAATCGCCGAACCTGACGCTCTCGAGCTTCGGCCACTCCGCCTTGAACAAGCAGTCCTTGAGCGCCTTTCCGGCGCGCGCGATGTCGAACCTCAAGATCAACGAACGCACCCGCGCGCACCCGCCGACCTTCACCACCGTCTTCACGTCGTCGGTCTTGGCGTTGCGCAGCCTGAGCTCGTGGATCGGACACGTGCCGAACAACCGCGCGAGCCCTTCGGCCGACGCACTCTTCTCGATGTGGACCAGATCCGGCAGCCCTGCGTACATCCCGAGCGCAAACAGCTGCTCTCTCCCCCATTCGCTCGACCATTTGTTGCGATGCGCCCGAAACAGCTCTTCGGCGTGCAGCGCGAGCTCGAAGTAGCGCGGCGTCGGCGCGGTCAGCATTTCCGTCGCCGTGGCGACGTACTCCCCCAGCGGATCCGGTGCGATCGACGCGGCGTAGGCCCGCCGTAGCTCCAGATCCCTCGGTGCCTCGAGCACCCGCGCGAGCTCCGGCGTGACCTCGATCGCCGGCGAAACCTTGGCGGACTTTCCCTTCTTCGTGGCCACGCGCCGAGCTTACTGCGGCAATGCCGCTAAGTAATCCCTGCTCGTGCTCCTGCTCCTGCTCGATCTGTCCCCGTAAGCAACCGTCGTCTCGCCGCCGCATCTTCGCCGCGCAGGGCTCACCCAACCCCAATCTTCGGTTCGCGCCTTGTACGATTTTTTCTGGTGAGCTCTTCCCGACTGAACCGTCGGCGGGACGGCGTTCATCGTTCGAGAACGAGCACGAGCAGGAGCACGAGCAGGATCTAACTCAGCGTTTGCCGTGCGCTTCTTCTCGCGACACTGACACGTGGTCGGTCGAATCCGGTGTCAGCGGGACGCCCTCGAGCGACTCGATGCGGTGCACGAGCTTGCGAGTCAGCGACTCGAAGCGCAACAGGCTCTGCGCGAACACCAGCTTCTCGATCGTGACCACCGCGATGTAGACCAGAAACGCGACGGTCATCAGCGCCGCCGGAGTCGAACGCCAGAAACCGAAAAAAGCGACCACCACCGCCACCAGCGCCGATACGACGACGATCGTGCGCATCCGGCGCTGAATCTGATCGGGCGCGAAGCTGCCGTCGAGCAGATGCCTTTCCGTAGCGTCGAACACCCTGACGTCGCCTGGCTTCATGGGGGAAAGGGCGCTGCATCGCCCATGCCAGCGCGTTTACCGACAAAACTCGCGCACTCCCGCGCGGTGAGCGCTTCCGCCCGCTGCGCGCTGCCCCGGTTGCCGCCCGAGCGCCTCAGACGCGCTCGACCCCCACCACGCCGTTCACCTTGGTCAGCGCTTTCATCACGCCCTTGAGCTGGGTCAGGTCGCTGACGTGGAAGGTGAAGATGTTGCAGGCGCGCCCGTCGTCGGTCGCGCGACAGTTGGCTTCGCTGATGTTGATGCTCTGGGCGCTGAAGGTCTGGCTGACGATCGCCAAGATCCCCGGCTTGTTGGCGGTCGTGACCTTGAGCTGCACGGGCCGGTTGATCTTGGCGCGGCTGTCCCAGCTCACCTCGATCCGGCGCTCGGGATCGGTGTCGAACGCTTTCAGGCACTCGCGGCGGTGAATGGTCACGCCGCGACCGCGCGTGATGAAGCCGATGATCGGGTCGCCCGGCAGCGGGTTACAGCACTTGGCGTAGCGCACCAGCACGTTGTCGATACCGTTGACGCGGATCCCGGTGTGGTCGCGCCCGGTGACCCGGCGCACGAAGCTCTCGAGCGTGCTCGGCCGGAACTCCTTGGGCGGCTCGGCGCTGCCCTCCGGCGCCCGAGCGCGCACCGTGGCGACGACCAGCTCGGCATCGAGCTTGCCGTAGCCGATCGCGAGCAGCATCTCTTCCAGACTGCGAAAACGATGAGCCTCGGTGACGCGCCGGATCTCGGGGTCGTTTTTGCTGAACTTGGCGAGGCTCATGCCCGCCGTACGCATCTCGTTCTCGAGCAGCTCGCGGCCGAGATTGACGCTCTTCTGCCGCTGCTCGGCGCGCAAGAAGCCGCGGATCCGCGTGCGGGCGCGCGTGGTCACCGCGAAATCGAGCCAGTCTTTGCTCGGCTGCTGATTGGGCGAGGTCAACACCTCGATCACGTCGCCGTTCCGGAGCTTGTGACGCAAGGGAACGATCTGGCCGTTGGCGCGCGCGCCCGAGCAGTGCTCGCCGACCTCGGAATGGATCGCGTACGCAAAATCGACGGGAGTGGCCCCGCGCGGAAACACGCGGACCTCGCCCTTCGGCGTGAACACGTACACCTCGTCCGGAAACAGGTCGATCTTGACGCTCTCGAGAAACTCGGCCGGATCCTTGAGGTTTTTCTGGTAGTCCGCGAGCTCGCGCAGCCAAGAAAACTTCTCGGCGTCCGCCGGGTCGACGTAGCCGCTGATGCGCTCCTTGTAGCGCCAGTGAGCCGCGACGCCGTGTTCCGCCACGCGGTGCATGTCGTGGGTGCGGATCTGGATCTCGACGCGCTGCCGGCCTGGCCCGATCACGGCTGTATGGAGCGACTGGTACATGTTCGGCTTGGGCAGCGCGATGTAATCCTTGAAACGCCCCGGGATCGGCGTCCACTTCGAGTGGATCACGCCGAGCACGGCGTAGCAGTCGGCGACCGACTCCACGCAGATCCGAAACGCCAGGATGTCGAACACCTGCTCGAACTCGCACTGCTGCTCCTTCATCTTGCGATGAATCGAGAACATGTGCTTCGAGCGGCCCGACACGTCGGCCGCGAAGCCGTGCTCCGCGAGCCGCGAGATCAACGTACGGCACACGCCTTCGATGTAGCGGTCGCGCTCCTTCCTGGTGTGCTGGAGCTTCGCGACCATGTTCTTGTGCGCGTCCGGCTCCAGGTACTTGAACGCCAGATCCTCGAGCTCGCTCTTGATGCGCTGGATGCCGAGCCGGTTCGCGAGCGGCGCGTAGATCTCCATCGTCTCGCGCGCGATACGCTCCTGCGACTCCGGCTTCATGTGGTCGAGGGTGCGCATGTTGTCGAGGCGATC
>Ga0111539_10005405_pt1 | contig 16530 bp, 23 predicted proteins | sample RhiMethybrSRZTD1_FD_79667 | JGI IMG/M metagenome (GOLD analysis project Ga0111539, IMG submission 79667) | Populus rhizosphere microbial communities from Tennessee, USA - Rhizosphere MetaG P. TD hybrid SRZTD1 (version 2) (version 2) | ecosystem: Host-associated > Plants > Roots > Rhizosphere >... | reverse complement strand
TCCTTGTGGACCCTGAGCACCGGTGTTACCAATCGGCCCCTGTGGTCCCGTTGCTCCGGCGGCGCCTGGATCTCCTTGTGGACCCTGAGGACCGGTACTACCCGTTGCACCAGTATCGCCCTTTAGTCCCTGCGGCCCGGTTGCTCCTGTAGCACCTGGATTACCCTGTGGACCCGTAGCACCCGTAGGACCGGTAGCACCAGTATCACCGGTGTCACCTTTAGGACCTTCAGCTCCAGTAGGACCAGTCAGACCTTGCGGACCCGTGTCGCCAGTATCGCCTTTAGGACCCTCAGCTCCGGCAGCCCCATCCGCACCAGTTGCACCACGAGGTCCTGGGAGACCCGCTGGTCCAGGATCTCCTTCCGGACCCGGAGGACCGGTCAAACCGGTAGTCGGCAGGAAAATAACGTCGGGTGCTGAATCCAGATTGATCTCTACGTTCGAAATCTGGTTGCTGACGTCGATACCAATCTCTCTCGACTCGACAGTCAGTTTGAACTCGTCCGGAGGAATCAAAGTGGCTACATCGGGCGTCTCGTCGACCGTTAATTCGATCTCTGGTCCCTCAGAATTGATTTTGATCTCAATGTCTTTCGGATCAATGGTAATTTCAAGATCACTGGGTGACATCAGCGTAACACTCCACTTTGCCTTGGCATAGCGTACGCGGTTCTTTATCCGTTTCGGTCCACTGCACGTCCCAGACCCCGGTAAACTTGCCTGAACTGTCTGTAATCAGCTCTTGCGTTTGATCTCCGGTCAAAGAAAGTGCGATAATGCCATCCGAAGCGCTATCCATGTCCGTAGCAAAATCTGCTAGGGATGATTCTCCAGTTCCACGAGCTTGTTTTACCTGTGCTTTTACTTCGCCGGACACATCAACGGGCTGATTGTCATCATCTGTGCAAATTAATCGAAAGGAGATACCGTCTCCAGCATATAACGACAAATCCAACGTGGGTGGCTGAAGGTTGATCTTCGCCATTCTCCTCCTCTCACCAAAGTGTAGTGTCACCCCGTTGTCTCACGACCGGACCCCTTGGCAGCAGACTAGCGTCGCCGTAGTGGATTGCATTATGGGTTTGCAACGAAGTTGTGATCAAATATAGCGGTTCCAACAGCGCATCGTCCCCATGCTCAATCTCAAAGATCGAAAGGGGATTCATATGGTGCACAATTAGTCCAGTTTCAATCTCATAGCCTGGAATCCCCAAATCGCAGCCTCCGTCGCGAACAATTACGTAGTTTCGAGCCCGGCGCCATTCACGCGAATGGTAAAATGACTGATTGACCCAACGATCGAAGCCGAATGTCTTCTCGCCGACGTTTCCTCTAAGTTTTAGATACTCGAATCGTTCCTCGAAAGTTCGCAGCAAATATAACTCAGCGTATGTCCGGATCTTCATCATCTGGAAGTGGTAGATTACCCGCGTAAGAACGCATTGCAGTCAAAGCTTCCATGTATAGCTCTTCAACCCGCTTCTGAGACTCCAAAGCTTCGATCTTTACCCGCGTAAGCTCGTTCTCATGCTCCAATCGCTCTTGTTCCAGCTGTTCTCGAGTCGATCCGAGCTTGAGAAAGTGCGTAATCACTTGAGATGATGCCGTTCCGCTCTGAATCTGTTGTTCGGCAAGGTCTATTGCTTGCGAAACCAGCTGATTCTCGCGCCCATCGGGAGTAGTCGCAGGTCTTCCTGCCGGTTTGTGACCATTACTCGATGGTTCGGCTGTTCTTCTTCTGGCTGGCACGCGACCTCCTCCCTACTTGTCGCTACTTTAGCACCAGTTTTAAGCAGCTGCATCCGTGCAATAAACGTACGCTGTCCCCGAAAGATCATTCCCTGAGGTCTGGATAATCGTCCAAGCATTAGTGCCTGTAGGATTACCAGTCGCGTCCGAGCGATAGGACGCCCGTGCCGCCCCCTGGATCAGATAGCCACCAGAGATCGCCTGCGGATGTGCAGCCGGGCAGACAGTTGTGAACTGCTTGTCTCCCGAGACATGCGTATCGGTTGAGGTGAATAGCGTTAGACCAGGTGGTCCCTGAGGACCTGTCGGACCCGCTGGACCCGTAGCTCCTCTAGCACCCGTATCGCCCTTAGGACCAACTGGACCTGCTGCACCTGCCGGGCCTGCAGCACCCGTATCGCCTTTTGCACCTGTTGCGCCAGTTGCACCAGTTGCTCCGGTGTCACCTTTGTCTCCCTTCGGACCGGCCGGACCAGTGTCGCCCTTCGGACCAGGAGGACCAATCGGACCCTGAAGACCCATCAAACCACGGAGACCCTGAATCCCCTGAGGTCCCTGTGCTCCAGTAGCTCCTGTAGCTCCGATAGCTCCAGCTGCGCCGGTGTCACCCTTTGGTCCAGCAGGACCCGGCGGTCCAATAAAGTTCTTCCTCGAAATGCGAAGCCGAATCGGAACCTTGATGTAACGCCGGACCTCGCCAGGATTGGTACACTTCTGACCAACCTTGATGAAGCGAGCAATACCGCCCAGCGAGACTTGACCCTGATCACTCTGAACATGAATCCCGTTCTTCTCGAAACAGACCGGCCCAAGCTGGGCCGTGCCTCCAACTCTTGGCGTAGGAGCGGTGCTACCTGCAAACGCTCCTGTTGTGGCCAGCCCAAGAGCGCTAACCACGGCCAGGACGCCGTATTTCTTCATCGATCATTCCTTTCGGGCTAATGCTTGGCATTAAAACCCGCGGGAAATGAAATGTTTTTCCCAAATATACCCCCGGGGAAATTTTTGGGAGCCGGGCGATGAAGAGGGGGGTTACTTTTTTTCGACCCCCTCCCCCCTAGCGTCGAGTCTCCCAATTATTTTATTTTCTTTCTTGCTCCAAACCATAAAGAATTTTAAAGTTGTTTTCATTAATTTGTCTCCGAGAGCGGAAGGGCCAACGACCAAACCAAGTTAAGTGATAGGTAGATGATGAGACTCGATCCCAACCTCTTCGTCTTGTTCGATACTTTCGGTACGTCACTGTGGAATTTCTTGGAACGAACTACGTGAAACTTTCTTCCACATTCCTGAGACGTTCTCTTCACAAATCTCATCAATTGCTTGTTGTATAGCAAGAGCCTGGTCAGGCTCCGACAAATCATAAGATACTTTGGCCACCCTGTCTAAAAAGGATGGGGTATTATAACCCATTCGTTGATCGTAAGCATACCATGCATCGAACTCAGTGAATGGATTAAACGGATTGTCAACAGTTGTAAGCACATACTCAGTTGGATTGCTACTCATGGCTACCTCACTCATTGAGAGCTACCTTAAGTGTACTCAATGAGACACCAAGTGCATCAGCCACATCCTGCTGAGTGTACCCATTATCCAACATTCTTTGGGCACGGGCAAACTTAGCAGTTGTCATCTTGGGTGCATGCTTAGGCAAAGCAAGAGTACGGACGGTATCAACATCACTATGGGTAAAGATTTCTTGCAACTTAGAAGGACTAACAGCACCTGCTTGGATAGCATTCCATTCAGGCTGGCTGATGATAATCTTATCTTTCTTGGCACCTGTTCTTTTTCTAGCTTCGTTCAGTGCCATTTGTTTGATCTTCTTGACGTCCTCTGGTTCCATGTGTGGATTAGACTGGCGCTTCTGAGAGACAGTGGCATTTGCTAGGAGCTGGGACTGTCTTTCAAGTGGGGCATTCTTCTTAGCAAGATTAAGCTTTGCGTTTAGAGAAGCCACTTCGTTTCGGTAGGCGGTCTTTGCTGACTCATTAGCTGGGTCAGGCTTAATCGCTACTGCTTCTTTCCTAGCTTGGTTAGCCATAGCCTTAAGCTTGTTGGAATGACTAGCATAGAGGTTTTCCATTGCTGTATTACGAGGCCCAACTAGACTAAAGGCGTCGTCTCTTACAGCCAACTTCTGAACTGTTTGTGTAACCGGCTCCATAACACCGGTCTCTTTACCCTTCTTGAACTGAGGCCGCATACGGCCAGTTGGTACATAGACCTTCTTGCCTGTAACAGGATCGATCGGGCCACCTTGCTTAGCCGGTCTTAGTTCTCTCTGGGGGATTCTTTCTGTCGAACCCTTTCTACTGATCAGCGTCTGAGCACCAGCCCGCTTTCCACCTTGATACCGTTCTTTCAAAGCAAGGATACCGTGATCTTTTTCAGACTGCCGGTAATCAAGCCCATGCTTTTCTGCATCGATGACAACCATGGAATGCTTAATAGCACGAGCAAGTTCATCTGTGTTTGCTCCATGAATCGTCATGTCGGTAATCAAGTTGGAGATCTTGCCCATCTCCTGTCCCTTTTGTACACTGTTCATACGTGGGATCTGAGGATCTCTAATCTTGTAAGTCTGCGGATCAAACCCTTTCAATCCCTCGAGTGGATCGGTAGTCTTTACAGTTCGTCGATTGTTAGGAATAACAAGAACGGTATCACCATCAAAGTCAGCACCCGACAAATGATGTGCAACTTGATGATTAATACCAATCGCATCTTTAGCCGATGTTCCCAACAATTTACGAGCTTCACGATTATTGTTATTCACCGTCAACTGAGGAATCTCAAATGTACCACCATGAGGAAATCGAACAAGCGCTACCTGTTCACCATTTCGCATACTTGGTGCATACACTTCAGTAGGCTTCATCGACGAAACAGGAAGAATAACCTTAGTTGCTTGTCTCGGTAGATTAGCAGCTTTGAGATGAACAGCCGCAGAATCAGTCTGATCTGCAAACTTCAGCAAAAGCTCTTTGCGGACAGTGGGATTTGTAAGAGAGTTGATCTCGTTGAATTCGTTTTGTCGTCGTTCGAAAGTAAGGTCGAGCTGCTGTTTAGCAAGAGATGGATCCTGCTTCGACAACATCTGTGACGAAAGAGTTCGAGACCATCTGTCCCAAGAACCTTCGACACCAGATCCTTCTCTAACACCAACGATGTTCATTGCTGATGTAAGTTTCCCTGTTTTCGGATCAGGAGGTAGCTGACGAACTACAGAACCAAAAGGAAAATCGGGATCCGATTCCATCTCTTTCATTACATCTTTCTTGCGTGGAGAATCACTATGACTTTTACTAGTATTGAACACAAGATCCACGCCGGGAGGAAGATCGTCCTTGTAGACAGCCATGCCCTTGATGTAATGAGTACCATCAATAGCAATTCGGACCTGACCATAATGGTCAGATCCTAGCTCGAGATCCTTCTTCCCAGGACGAACATAAATAACACCGTCTGCCTTACCTCCACCATCTTCTGCATAGTTAACACGCAACCGCTTCGAGCTGATTGAAAGCGGTGGTTGAACTTGAAAGAAGCTGCGGCCGTGATCGTCTGAGTAACCAGCAATTTGCTTAATGTCTTTTCTATTCTGCTGGACATGAGAAAGTGTTGTTCCTGGCGGAGCCAAAACTTTCATGTGTGTGAATTGATCTTGACCGAAGATCTGTCTGATCTGAATATTGTGAACCGCGTAACCTTCTTCTCTTAGTGCAGCGATCGCTGTATCAAGACGAGTTCGAGTAACACCCATCCATGCTTCGACTCCGCGACCAACGTCGATCATACCTTTTTCGTTTACTTGATCTTTAAGAAAGTTGGATGTGGTCTGCAAAGCGTCAGCTTTGTCTTTTTCACCTGGATTGAGAAGAGCTCGAACCGAAGATTCATTACGACCCATTCTCTTTCCAATTTCAACGTTTGACCAACCCTTTTCCTTCAAACGCTGAGCAGTGAGAATATCTTGTTGCTTCTGTTGAGCACGAGCAATCGATCGCGCAGCAGTGAGTTCGTTTCTTGAAATTCCAATACCTTTTGCAATTTGAGTATCGGTCATGCCCTTCTCTCGAAGGCCACCGATGTAATCTAGAAAATCTTTATTGCGCTTATTTTGTGTACTACCAGATCCCCAAGGATAGCGACCAGAACGACGAAGGATGCCGTAATGCGCAAGATGGGCTTCTTCGGTACGAATCACGACTCCTCCTCTAGTCTTCGATGATTGAGCAACTGATCGAATTCTTGGATCTTTTCCATGATAAAGATAATGTCATCTGGATCAGCATCATAAACCATGACCTCGTTATCTTGATAGATGCGCAACTCAATTTTGATCTCGAGAGGATCCTTGTCGTACTCAAGACAAAATAGTGCAGCATAAACTTCGAGTTGATGAACTGAACCTGGGAACACACCTGTTTTTAGATCATGAATTCGAAGCGTGTTGTACCGAAAGCTAATGGTATCAGCAGTGCCAAAACAATTTTCGGAATAGTACAGAACCTGTTCGCATTGCATCTTGTACTTGATAGCATCATTGATGTATAAGCCAACGGTTCCGACTAGCAACGATCTTCTGCCTGCTTGAATTTCTCTTTGCGCATAATCATGTTGCGCGACACCATATGCTCCAGCCTGAGCTGAAGTCCAACGCTCAATCAAACGATGTGGCGTGTAGTGAATCCAATGCCACTGACTAGGACTAAGAAACGCGTGCTCTCCTTGGAGATTCAAATGCCTGTTGAAGCGCACTTAAAACCTCCTCCTCACTTTCCGGGTAAATATAAGCAGCAAACGACATCTCGTTCAGCCTGTTGACGTAATAATCTTGGTTAGGCTGCGATGCTGCCATCGGAGAAGTCTTCACTTCTAAGGCTGCCCAATGTCGGTTCCAAAGGATGAGTAAATCAGGAAAACCTTGACGATAGTTGGCATCAGTTTTGAATACTGTACAACCCGGAAACATAGATTCAAGCCTTTTAATTATCTTATTTTGATACTCTCCTTCTGTCATTAGCGCCTCCTTCGCAAAAAAGACGAGGAGTTAGCTTCCTTCTTCTATTAAAGTCTGCGTTTCAGTGACTAACTAATATCTAATCTTAAATTATCACTCCACTATGCCAAACTCCTGATAGGTCGGCCAAACATAAGTACGATTCAAGACTGAAAAAACCAGGTCTTGCTCGAGCAACCCATATCGTTTAAAGCACTCGGTTGAATTTGGGCTTACCTCACCTGTTTTCAAGTCTACCAGTGGATGAAGAATTGGTTGTTCATACGGATGCCTGATCTGTTGGTTGTACTTAACCGCAAACCAGCGTGGTCGCCAGGCTAGGTTTTCAACACGATTGTTATGACGATTACCATCAAGATTGATAGGAGTGTCAAAAGCACCAGAGGGTTGCGGAATAAAAGCTTTCGCCACCAAGAGCGGAACCGATCTGTGTTTTTGGACTCCATCTCGCATCATTCCTACTTGAACTAGGCCATATTGGTTTTCATTCAGTGCCAAGATCCTATAAGAATTGTTAGCGCGGATCCTACCCATATCGCTAACACTGTAATCTGGGAAGTTCTCTATCTGTTTCCAGAGCTCCATATAACTCCAAACTTTAAAAAGCCCTCGGGCAAGCTGCTAAAAGCCCTTGGGGAAGCTGTGGCCAAAAACCCGCCAAAAACGGCCTCGCAAAAACTTTCTATAATCATCAACCTAATATCTATTATTGCCTATATTCTATATATTACTTATTAGGTTCGCGCGTGGGGAAAAGTTTTTAGGAACGTTTTTGGCCACAAGGCCCTTACACGTTTTGGCTTGTTTTAGCCAAATCACTTCAAAACCGTGTGGTCAAATTTGGCCACATTGAAATTTTCCTTCTTTTTCAGGCTCGAAAAGATCGCACCATCGACAACACTTTTGCTTCTCAGGACGAAATAGTACAAATCTATGTAATTCGTATTAATTCTATCTATTCTTCCATGGGCCTGTTCCCAGTTTTTGTACGAGTAGGTCAAAGAATAGAAGACAACCGTGTCCGTTTCGGTGCAATTCCAGCCCTCAGATCCGGCCGCATACTGAACCAGATAAACCCAGCTGTCGGTGTCCGGAATCAGCTCATGTTTGTGTCCGTTCCATTCAGCTACCATTGTAACGTCCTGTAAGCGCCTGAGAGCCATCAATTCATAGTCGAAGTTGTAGAACACCACTATTTTGGGATTCGAGCTTAGAAGCTCTCTGATCGCTTTTACCCTACTTGGATCCTCGTTCACCACTCTGCGCATGACCTGGAACAGCTCGGAAATATCCCGGATCGGACGGTTCTGATAGATGTGCCAACGCTTCTTGATCACGCTATCCAGCAGCTCTTTGTTGTAGGCTACTTCTCTGGTCAGATTGTGGCGAATAGTCAGCTTCTGGTAGGGCATATGGACTTGGATCTGGTTGCGCAGCTTGACTAGCCGTGCTTCCCCCAGATAACGATCAACTTTTGGAAACTTCGCGTAGGGCTTATAGACCACATGCTCGCGCTTAAACGCGGTACGGTTCTTGTAGAAGCCGTTGGCGATGAATACAGGGATATAGTCCAGCCAGGTATCGCCCGGGGTGGCGGAGAGTAGAAGCCAGTGATTGTTCTTGGTGATCTTAAGAAACGACTTGACCCATAATCCGGAGCCAACCACTTTCTGCTCGTCGAAAATAAAGAAAGCGTCATCGACTCCGACGTAGTTACGAATATTTTGCCAGCTATCGACGGTAAGCACACCCGCAATAGTGGCATCTGGTTTCGTACCAATCGCCTGCGCAGCGAACTCCCGATTCCAATCGAGACTGTCACGCTTTTTAGCGGTGGTAATGACATAGATGTCCTTCGGCTGCTCCTTTTCCAGGTAGTAGGCGACTGCGACTCGAGACTTACCAGAGCCGACGCCGCCCCAGAGAATGTTGCCGTTCTGCAACTGGGTTAGCGCCAGCTTCTGGTGAGGTTTAAGGTCCATCTTTCTTTCCGCTCAGAGCTTCGAACGATAACTCAGCTTTTCGTTTATCACCCAGAGATCTTGCTGGAGCCCAGTAGTGAATTGGATGAGCCGACATTGGTAGGAAACAATGTTTACAACGGCCCCCAGGACGTAGATCCCAGGGGCGCAGTGGACGAAAGGAATGTGGGCTAGTTGTATTCGGCATTACGGATGCAGCTTCTTACAGCCAGCATTACAGAGCTTGGCACCCTCTTGCTTCTGCGCTGTTTCCAGTCGGCGACGGCGGTAGTTGTCTTCGACATCGCGCCCTCCGCCGCCATGTCCGCAACCGGTGTTGCCGTGTGAGTTGAAGAAGTGAATCGTGCCAGAGCGAGCGTGCTGCAGAACCATCGGATTCTTAGCGCTAGCTGCCATAGTCAGTCCTCCTAAAAAAAATTAAAAGTCCTAGTCTGTTAAGCGACTGGCTGAAATCCATTCAGGATAGCCAGGAAATTAGCGACGCCCGTACAAGCCCGCGGCATGCACTCTTTATAGCGTCCACTGTTATAAGCGGCCCACGGTTGGAACTTACGTTCGTTGTACAGCTCTCGAGCCTTGACTACTGCGGTGGCAGAATTCCAAGCGAGGTCTCGGAATGCCTTCTGCTTTGGATCACTGACAACTCCACCATCACCCGGCTCACTGTAACCACGCAGTCCGTCGTTGAGCTGGAACAAGCCCCAATCGGTGGTGCCATCCTCGTTCCAATGGTAGGCGTGCTCGTAGTAAGCGCTCTCCGCACCAATAACCGCAGTCATGATGCAGAGATTGTTGACGTGAGTCCAGCCAGCATTGTACAGTAACAGCACTATCTCACGGGGTCGCCATTCTCTACCCTGCAGGGGCATTTTACTCCTTCTTGATCGGATCGACTGGGATGCCTTCGGCGGTCAGCATCTCGTGGAAGTCCTGCTTGTCCTGATCTGTCAACTCCTTGAACTCGCTGATCTCGATCTTCTTGCCGTGCGGCGGAGCAGTGAAGTATGTCTGCAACGCCTTCACCCATGAGGTCATCTTTCTCCTTTCACTAAACCACTCGACTTTTAAGCGCTAATACAAGTTCATACCGCGTGTAGTCAAATGGTCCCAGATCAATAATCTGTTTTTCAGTTGTTAATCGATGTCCTTGCACAACTTTCATATCGTTTACAAATATCGCGTGTCGTTTGTCGTGAGAATTGATTTGATTGTCCTGGCACCACGATTGAAACCAAGCGTAATCAGGCGCAACTACAAAAAATGTTAATTGGGGATCTGAATCGGGAAATGCAGTTTCTATATTCTTAATTCCCATAAATTCCTTTCGTCGAAATAACCGGCGGAGACAAAGACACTTTTCAGCACCCTCTCCCCTAGGTGGTGCGTCAAGTGTCTCTGTCTCCCCTGAAAAAGGACGCCGCAGTGTCCTTCTCCATACCGGCAGGGGATGAAGACCTATGCCAGAGTCTTCTCCCTTGGTGGTCCTGCACATAGGGAATCGAACCCTATCTCCGGTGTCTTCCTGGACTGTGCTGTCCCGGAGCTCGGACCTTTCCGGGTTGGTGTTGTCCGCTTTCGCGGTGCGCGCTCCCGGAAATTTGTTAGCTTCGCGCGGTCGGGTTAGCTCCGCTTTCCGCTGCAACGGCGGACGATTTGTTAGAACCAGCCCTCGCAGAGACTGGTTATTTTGTCGTCCTTAGCAATACCCTCGGGGCGCAAGCCCTCACGAAGCTAATCTTGGTCTCTTAATTCTTCAGGTGGCCAGTTTTTCAGCTCCTCTTGGTCCCAGGCGCTGAGGCTCTTGACCACGGCATTACCGATCTCGGCCAAAGTGTAAATCGGGGAGCCACTGGTGTCCATCAAGCCCGACCACTCACCTCGTTCTTGCTGAGCGTACAACTCCGTTTTTGCTTCGGCGATTTTTCGTTCTCGCTCGTAGGCTTCGTCAGCCATTAAGAGCCTCTTGGCGCTCACTGCGTTGAGCCTCGATCAGACTAATCATTTGTCCGGTGGAGATACCGTGCATCATCATCTGCGCGACGATTGTGATGAATTTATCCTCGAATTCCGCGGTCCGCTCTTCAGCAGTTCCACCCATCAGGACAAGATCCTCAGTCCATTCCATCATAGCTCCTTAGATATTCGGGAGGGCCCGAGACTGAGCAGATCAGACCCTCCCGTGTGGTCCTCACTAGGCAGTGAGGTTACTGGTAACTTTGAGGTCTATCAGAACTTTTCGTGTTGGTCCAGGCAACCCAGCCGAATAAGAGCGCGACGATGCCAACGATGCCAAGAATTAGAACCACCCATTCCCAACTCATTTGCGCTTCTTTTGATTGGCTTTAATCGCACGTCCTTGCTTGGCGGCCTTTGCTTTCGCTCCTTTACCACGGTACACCTTACCGCCACTGCCGTACTGATAGCCTCCCTTTGCTTTGCGAATTGGCATTCCCCCTCCTAAACTTACACCATTGAATGGCCCTGACCTACGTCAACTTCTGTAACTTTTCTGATCGTTATTTCGAAATAAGACGCGTAATCGTTGGGAAAAGCCATGTAACGCCCTGGGGTTGCTCGATGGATAGCAGCTTCTTTACAAGCTTCGACATTTGATTCGGCTTCCACATCGACTAGCGTGGCGTCCCAATCATCGGTACTTTCATTTTGTCTGAAGACAATCCACTCTCTCATATCTATTCAGCGCGTCTGCTAGCTAGCGGCTTCAGGTCTTCGACACTGAGAAAGGTTGGTACCTCGAGCTCAAGTCGATCGGACATTGGTACATTGAAGTAGGTGTGCAACAGTAGGCCGATACAACTCGCGCAGAGATCGGCTGAATTTTTATCTGTACCTTCGGGCCAACGTGGATCTCGTTCGAGTCCGATCGTAACTGGAAGGATCTTTCGCTTCGAGTTTGCCAGATCGTCCGCTTCCGAATATCCACAGCCATCACAATGCACTTGACGCATATTTAATCCTCCAGACTGTATCCGATCCTTCTTGAGCGAATACAATTCTACGGCCATTCCAGTCTACGTCGGCGTATTCACGACGAATTTGTTTCTCTTTCGGAAGCCACCAGTTGTCATGTATAATCCATCTGTCACGGACAATAACTTTAGGCACTTCCGCATCTGGGCCAGGGTGCATATCCTCGCCTTTTGATTAACTTCACGGCACGATACTTCTGTTCTAACTTGTTGTTGCGGTGTGGGTAACCGCGTCCACCCACCGATTTCCATGTACGCAGATCAAACTGCAGTCCACCATAATAGCCGTTTCCTGAATTCAGAAACCATCTGATTCTGCCATTCATCTTCGTTTCGCAATACGCTATTCGAGTCAGCTTTGCGTTGTACGGTCGAACGGCTTGCCAGCGAATATCTTGGTTCTGTGCAGGTATAAGTAGCACTAGTGCTGTCAGTAGTACAGTCATGAACCTCCGGTGTTGAAGGGCGGAGGTATCAAGCTGCCTATCCCTGCGAACAGGGGGAAGAGATAGACACTCCTCTGGTAGCAGAGTCGCAGATCCTGGCGGAGGGACTTCCCGGAAAGGATCTCACTCGAGACCTCCGAGGGGGGCTTGCTAGCTCGACTCTACTGGATCGAAATTTGCCTGAAAGGCTTTTGTCGTGTAAACCTTGTAGCCGCGCTCGGTGTAGAGAATCCAATCCCCAACGAACGCTTTTGTCTGGCGCGGATTCTTCGGATTGTGAACCCGCACATGGATGTACTGCTTGGTCGGCTGAACTTCCTGCGATCTGTCGACAGGGGACTCGTCGATGTTGCCAATCTCGCCAAAGCACCAACGAGCAATGTCGGCGAAGTTCTGCTCTGTCACCTGCACAGCATCCACGAATAGTGGCTTTCGCACATACTTGGTGGTCAAACTAGTCTGTTCCAAGATATAGTCCTATCCGTTAGGCTTGGTCTAGTTCGGAATACTTAATCTCCAAAGCATCCTCTTCGATCGTGACATAAATACTCTGTAGGTATGCCTTGACTCCAGATTTCTGGTTGACCGTCCAGGCGTACGGACGAACGATCAAATCCACATTGAGGATATCAGCCCAGTCGAGCATTTCAACTTGGCGTTCATCGAGATTAGTTCGACCACGAGATGTAATTAACACTATTCGAGGCGGCCGACCTTTGAAGTTTACCGAGACCGGAAGATAGGCCTGAGGAGTTTCTTCCTCATCTTCGTTGCGGGGTCTCAACCACTTGACGTTCCAGTTGTCTTCGGCCATCGCTTGTGCAGTGGTATCATCGAGAAGAACAGCAAAGTTGCGATCACCTTCACGGTTGTATTGGCCTTCCTTACCAGCGAAATTACGGAAGATGATTCGTACACCTTCCATCAATACGGTATTGTCATTCGGTGGCATTAACAAACTCCTTGAATGATCCGAATTCCTCGATCGCTTTTACGGCCTCATCACTTAGCTTCTCGAAATATGACATGTCGATCTGCAGATCTGGCATTGATTCGGCAATCTCCGCCTCGATCCACTTGTGTCCCTTGGTTCCTGTTACGGCGTAGTAGTGGTCGTCTTTAACGCGGTATAGCGTGGCTCCACCCTCAAGTACAGGTACGAAGCTACCGCTCCGACCAACGAGGCGCATATTATGATAATCAAGGTCTGTTTTCTCGTCATGATCCTCGCGATCCAAATACATTAATCCCTGGCGGACTTCTCGGCTTTCGCAGTAGTCGCGGAACTCGAGCTGCTCGCCGGAGAATAGAGTCTTGAAAACGTACGGATGCTGGAATTGGCTTCCGACAGCCGTCCATTGACCGTCCTTACAAGCGATGTAAACTGCATCATTGACAAGACACAGTTTCTCATACGTTGTTTCATGCTCGAATTCATAATCATAGCGAGCTCCGTGTTCTTTGACAAAATCGATTACGTTTGCTCCATCACCAGTGGCGTAAGGAAGTTTTACTGAATCTGTCTTGATATGGATTACCGCATGGTGATTATCTTTGAGATCGTTTTTCAGATCGATCATGTAGAGAGCACCGCGTTTAGCTACGATGTTGTCTTTGTTCCGGTTGTCCTTGAACGGGTTGGGGAAGCTTGCGGAAGTAAGCCCATAGACAATATTGATCACAATTTTCAAGGCGTAGGCAAGTTTGTCCGCGCCGCTCTCGTTCTTCAGGAAAGGAGCCAGGCGACCATCCAGCATCTGGCGGGCCGCATTGAAGTCGCGGCGTTTGATTGCCAGACGAGCGTCTAGGAGGTCTTTGAATTTTTCCGTGTATTTCCCAAATAAGTTTAAACATACGATTGACGTTGGATGCATAGACGCCACGTCCAGTAGAGCAACACCGGTATAAATTCCGGGCTCAGCGTAAACGTAGCCTCCTTCGCCGGGATCCTCCCCACGATAAGAACTCTTTCCCGCGTCGAATGTGTAGCCATCGAATTCCTCGCTTAGATCTGTATAGACGAAATATTGCTGAGGATTCTTATCGTTGCCAAATATGATCTTGGCGGTATGTCTCTGGGTGGTGTCGTTGACACTCAATCCGCTCAACTCGGCCAAGATTTGTCGCGCTACGAAATCTTCCCAACGATCTTCAAGCACGTGCTCTGTTGCTTGGACATCGTTGACACAATACTCTACGACTCTTGGCCAGTCTGCTTCGTCTACCGGTTGGTCCTGAGGTAGATCTAGTTCCATATGGTGGATGCCGAGATCGATCTCGAACTTCTTCAAGCTCTGCTTGATCGAGCTGAAATCCCAGACATCACTGTAGGACAAGTTATACGCTTGAGCAAACATCGCGTTACGGTTGTTGTCGACTACGATCTTCTTGGTCAGATCGTATAGCTGCTCAACTGTATAACCTAGCACTGCCGCATAGAGAATATGATTGTCGAAGCGACGATTGTAAAAGCCGACCAGCTTTAGTTTGGTCAGCGCTTCCACCTCGGCCTGTGACGGATTAACCATCCGAACAACAGTATCGTCACCGCGAAACTTCCAGCAGATGACAAACAAATTTGGATAAACCTCAACATCGAAGATTGCCATCCTGTCGTCGTTAACTTGAATTTGCTTATCCGACTCGAGCTCATCCTCGGACATGAACTTCATCGTCTGTACGATCTTGGTACAAGTCGAAGCCTGATTGGTGCTGTTGTTGGCAAAGGCTAGAATTCGAGATCGTAGATCGCTGACGTCGTATCTCATCTTCGAATCGTAGGCCTCTTGCAGAATATGCTCGATGAAGTCGATCGACGGCTTGGTTCCAGGATGAATTTCTTTCTTCAGGTTCCGCTCGATTAGATCCCTAAGACCCTTTTCGGTGGTAATCGTCTTAGCCTTAAGCATCTTCTCCTTCTTCTTTTTAAGCGGAAGTTTCCCACTTATTTCAGCTATTGGAACCGCGTTACAGAGCGTCAGACGTCGACGCAACGATGCATCCCCAACGAAGGATTTGATCTCGATTCCTTCGGAATATGTCGCTGCCAGCTCAGCAGGGTCGCCTAGATAACGGTAGTGCAGATGAACTCCGTTTCCTGACTTGCTGATCTCGGCATAGGTAGCTGGCCAGAGGCTGGCTGCTTCCAGATTCCGCTCGAGACTGGTGTGTCCGTTGATGTCTTTCAGATCAAAGTCGATCACGATATGTTTTTCAGGAACCTTCACATAGTGCAGAAGCGACGTATCAATATCTGAAAGCCGAGTCTCTACTCTCGACCAGATTCGAGCTGGCGTGCCATCTTTATTAGCCAACTGAGCAGGCTGATCGTGAAAGATACGATCAAATAGAGAATCAGACTCGTCCATAACCAGAGAAAATGCAGGTAGATCCTCGTCGCCGTCCTTAGGCGCTTTAAATTTCTCTGCATTGAATCCCAGATATAGGCTTCGAACTCTTTCTCCATCTACTAGACCTCGATCTTGAAAGGTGTCGAAATAGTCATGTAGCATCTCACGAATCTTGTACTGTGCCAGCGGCCGCTCGATGCCCGTCTCTAAGCAGTATTCCTTGTACAGGCTGTAGGCTTGCTTCAAGGTAGCGTAGTTTTGAGCTCGGAAGATGTCGTAGTAGGCCTCGATGAAATTGAAAAAGATGTCTGTTTGCAGCATCATTTCCAAAGGCCGGTAGCCGTTGTAGTAGTTCTTACCCATCTCCAAATATACCTGTTGGCAATGGTAAGCAATGGCTCCGAGCTCGAATTCGATCCGGCTCATCAAGGAAGTGTAGTGTCGAATTGGAATTCGTACACCAGTTGGATGAATATCGATCAGTCGTCGAATGATTCCTGATTTTGCATCGGTGATCTTTACCGGCTGGTTGGAGCCAATGAACAGCAACGCTTCTGCTCGTGCTGTGTAGCTTGGCTTGTACTTTTCGTTGATCGTCATTCGCTCATGCGAGACGATCGAGTTCAGTCGAGTGTTATCTTCTAGCTTTGACAGATCGCCGTCATGCTGAATGGCTACCAGGGGGTTGTGTTTGAAGGCTTCCGTAGAGAAATTACTATCGGCACGACCGAGTGCTTTCCCGTCAAAGGCGGTCGTGTAGCCCTCAAACAATTTATGCAACACGTTTAGAATCGTAGACTTACCGGATCCAGCGGGACCGTAGAACACGAAGAATTTCTGAATCTTCTTCGAGTCCCCCGCCACGATGGATCCGATAGCCCATTCGATTGTTGCGCGTTCTTCTACTGAATATAAGGTGCCAACGAGTTCGTCCCAAGCTGAAAGATCACCCTCTTCGAGCGGGTAATTCAAGTACCTACT
>Ga0111539_10005403_pt1 | contig 16533 bp, 11 predicted proteins | sample RhiMethybrSRZTD1_FD_79667 | JGI IMG/M metagenome (GOLD analysis project Ga0111539, IMG submission 79667) | Populus rhizosphere microbial communities from Tennessee, USA - Rhizosphere MetaG P. TD hybrid SRZTD1 (version 2) (version 2) | ecosystem: Host-associated > Plants > Roots > Rhizosphere >... | reverse complement strand
TCTCGCCATAGACATCGCAGTACGCCTGCACCGCGGCCGGGATGCCCGCTTCGCTTCGTCCGCACTGCGTTGTGGCCAGGCCAATCGGCACGCCTGCCGCATCCAGGCTGAGCGGGTCGCGCCCGTACCTTGTCGCGTCCGGGAAGGGAAAGGCGAAGACCGAACCCGGCCCGCCGCAGATGTCCCCGCCCGACGCGCTCCCGTCCTGAGCATTGAAATTCAGCAGGTCGCAGTCCACCCTGCGGTCGCCGTCCACGTCGGTCCACGTGCGGACATACTCGTTGACGGTACGCTGCGCAGGGTTGGCGTCGGCATAGATGCCGCTAATCGCCGCACCCGACAGGTATTTGCCCATATTCCACTTGACTGATGTCTTGCCCGTACCAAAGATGTCCCACGCTACGCCCCAGCGCGGGGTCAAGTCGTTGTAGGAGACGCCGTCAGTGTCGTCTGGCGTGCAGTAACTGTTCTTCCCCGCAGACGACCCGCCAACCTGAACGGGCACATACGGCTCGTTCCCGCTGCCGCCAATGCACGTTCCCGGGTAGTGACTGGTCGCGTGATCGTACCGAATCGCGCCGATCAACGTGAGACGCTTCAACGTCCACTGATCCTGTACGTAGAAGCCGCTGTAGCCCACGCGGTTTTCGATAGCGGCCTTCCCGGTGTTGATATTGACTTGCGTAGGCACCGGCCGGCGTGCCTGATTGAACGGGTCACTCGGGTAATAGAGGCTGGTGTTGCCGCACGTTGACGCCGCCGGGGTCGCGGCGTTGTAACAGCCCAGTGCCGGCGTGTCGTACCGATACTCCAGGCGCGTGTTGCCGGTACCGTTGCGCCGGGTCTGCGCGAAGTATCCACCGTCGTAGCCGAACTTCGCCGCGTGCGAGCCCGTGACATAGGAGAACGAGGCGCGCGGGCGCAGGTCGTTGAGGTTGCGCGACTCGGCGAGGCCGCCTATACCGTCCGAGATCGGTCCAGACGGCACGCCAAAGATCGCGAAATTGACGCTGTTGAGCGGGCCGGTCGAATCGACCCCCACGGTGGACCCGAATTCGTTCACCCACGGAATGTCATGATTGGGCGTGAAGTAGCGGTGATGAGAAAAGTCGTAGAGCTGCCGGTTTATCGACATCCCCGCTTCGAGCAGGATGACGTTCGTGAGCGGGTTCGTCCACCCGATTTGCATCAGCCGGGCGGGATGGACCTGACCTGACCACCAGCCATCTCGTGACGTCCAGGGCGCCACCGAGCCGTCACACGGATCCTGACAGGTCAGCCCCTCGTCCCAGAAGAAGTTGACCTTGTTCTTCTGTGAGGCCTGCAGGGTGATGCGGGCGTTGACGTTGCGCGTCATGTTCATCAACGTCAGCGGCCCTGCCGATCGATCCGGCTGGTAGTTCTGTCCCCAGATACCAGCGTTCTTGTTGTCCCAGATGCGATCGACCTGCGAGCTCCACGCGTCCTTCTGCCAGGCCCGTGCCGCCGAGAAGAACCACAGGCGGTCACGCTTGATCGGTCCGCCAAACGCCCCCGACGTGTCGTAGTCGCGGATCAACGGATAGCCATTGGCGATCTCGGGATGACTGCCGTTGTTCTTCGAGAACCATGAACCGCCGAAGAACCCGCCACCGCGCAGGCTGCCGTCCGTGTCGTAGTCCCCCTGCGTGTAGGTCATGTAGTAGTTGCCGGCGAACCTATTGCCGCCGGTACGCGGGACGATGTTGATGGTGGCGCCGCCGGTTTCCGACTCGCCCAGCGCCCCGGAAATCTGCACGTTGACTTCCTGGGCATTTGCGACGTCGGCGACATAGCCGCCGGTCATACCCATGATCCCGGCGCCGCCCCCGGTGTTGATGATCGTCCCATCCACCATGACGCGGCCCTGGTTCAGCGATTCGTCGGCGAGGGAGTCGACGGCGAAGAGGGCTGTTGGCTGCGTATCGCCGTGAGCGCCCAGGTTGTAGATGTTGTTGTTGCACCAGACGCCGACACCGCCCACGCAGTCCGCACCAAGACCGGATGGAGTAAGGCCCGGCGTCAGCGTCAGGATGCTGCGGATGTTGCGCGTGGTCGGCAGGTCACGGATCTGCTCGCCGTCGAACGTCGCCACCTGTCGTGCGTTCTGGACGTCGACCGTCGGTGATTCGCCAGTGACCGTCACCGTTTCGGTACGTTGGCCAACCGCCATCACCGCGTTGATCGGCGCGGTGAACCCGGTCGTCAGGACGACGTTATCGCGCTGCTGCTGCTGAAATCCCTCGAGCGAGAACTTCACGGTATAGGTGCCGACGGGCAGGTTGGTGATGCGATATTGTCCGGCGGTGTCGCTCGTCGCCGAGCGGACTTTCTCGATCAGTGCCGGGCTCGTCACCTCCACGAGCACTCCGGGCATTACCGCGCCCGATGCATCTCGGACAGTTCCGGCGATCTGACCTTGCTGGGCGAGCGCTGCGGCGGGCAGCAGCATTAGGAATAAGGCAAATACGACTGCGCATCTCACGCGTCGTGGCATCGCGATCCTCCAGTTTCGGGGACGGAAAGCCCCATTACTACGGCGCCTCTTTTACGCGCCGCTACCTCAACTGTCAAGGAATTTGTCTTGCACGCGCCGTTGAGATGTTCCCGATCAAGAGCTCGACGTCGGGCTGCAGTTCGGCAACGCCCGGGGGCACGAAACAAAGTAAAGTCGCGACGCTGCAGGGTTCTGACATGAGGATTCGCAAAGCCGTCGTTGCGTGTTGCGTGTCGTTGGCGGCCGTCGCGTCACCCCTTCGCGCCGACGCCCAGCAGGCAGCGTTCGTCCAGGCGCTCTCGGATCTGACGGCGCCCCTTGAAGGCACCTCTGGCGATGAGCGCACCCGCGTCGCGGCGGCGCTCGACCGCATGTCCGCGGCACTCGCCGCCTGGGATCGGGCAATCGCGGCCGCCGAATCGGAACTGCGTGACACGCGGTCGAACGCTCCGCCGCCACTCGTCGTCCAGCGGCATGTCTCGCTGGGCCGGATGTATGCCGATCGCGGCCGTCTCGCGGATGCGCTGGCGGAATTCGATGCGGCCAGCCGGCTGGCGCCCACGCGCGCGGATGTGCATGTGCTTCGTGGTCTTGTGCTGCAGGAGGACGGAATGGCCGCCGCCGCGATCGAGGCGTTTCGCAGTGCGCGGGCCGTGGACCCCAACGATCCCATCACCGCGTACTACTTGTTCAGCGCGGCAGTGCTCAGCGGAAATACGAATGCTGCGCAGGAGGCATCCGCAGCCCTCGCCGCGGCCTACGCGAAGCTTCTGCGCGCGGAGCCACGGAAGAACGGCACGCCGTTCATCCGCCTCACCTCACTACCAGCGCTCGCCACCGGCCCACCAGTTCTTCCGCCCGCTGCGTACAGCCAGGCGTTCGGCAACCTGGCACGCGGCGAATACGAACGGGCGATTGCCGAATTCCGGAGGGCCGCAGCCGGCGACCCGCTGATCGCCGACCCGGCAGCAGCATCCGGGTTGACCGCGCGCGCCTTCGCCGCTCTGCGGCAGGGACGAGTGGCGGACGCGAGGTCGCTGCTCGAGGAGTCGGGCCCACCGCGGGATTCTTCGGAGGCGCACCGCGCGCTCGGCCTCGTCTACTGGGCAGCATCGCAATACGACCGGAGCATCGCGTCGCTGACGACCGCCATCAGTCTCTCCCCAGGCGACGAACGCGCACGGCTGGCGCTGGCGCGCGTTCTTAACGCCGCTGGCCGCGACGCCGAGGCCGAACGTGCGCTCGTCGAGACCGTTCGCGTGCTGCCCGAGTCCGTGCTCGCTCATTGGTGGCTGTCGGTGGCGTACGAGCAGGCCCATCGGAGTGCCGAAGCGCGCCAGGAGGTCGAGCACATCACGACCGCCCCAGTGTTGGGAGAAAGCCAGCTTCACGCAGCCATCGGGCGATTCGCCCTGGGTGCCGCCGACGGTCCTGGAGCGCTCGACGCATTCGCGCGCGCCAAACGCGTCAACCCAAACGATCCGGCGATGCACAGATCTCTTGGCGGCACGCTGATGCAGCAGGACCGCGCCGACGAGGCGTTGGCCGAGTTCGTGGCGGCACTGCTCATCGATCCCCTCGACGCTGCGTCGCATGCCAGCATCGGGCGGATCTTTCTGCAAGTGGGCCGCGACGCCGACGCGGTGGAGGCCCTCCGCCGTGCGACAAATCTGGCGCCGACGAACAGCGAGACGCGATATGCGTTGGCCACTGCGCTGGAGCGGCTCGGCCGCACCGACGAAGCCGCGCAGCATTTCGCGCGCGTCACGCAGGCGCAGCGCGAGCTGTCGGCCGACCGTCGCCGCGAGCTGTCCGCCGCCGCGCTGAAACAAGAGGCGGCGTTGCGCGCAGCCGAGAGCCGATTCGACACCGCTATCGCCCTTTACGAGCAGGCTCTCGCAGTCGAATCGGATCCCACCGTCTACAGCCGGCTCGCAGACCTGTACGCAAGAGTAGGACGCGTCGCGGATGCCGCTCGGGCGAGAGCGTTGTATGAAAAGGCGCTCCAGGCCGGTCCCGCTGGCCAGGGCGCGGCGCAGTGAGTCGGTCTGCCTTTGCCTGTCGGCTTCGGCGCTACATGCTGGTCCGCCCGCGCGTCGCTGCAGTAATGGCGGGCGGCATCATCAGCATCGCCGGCGGCCAGACACGTCCGCCCGAGCATTCATCCGCGGTGCAGTTCACGGACGCCACGCGCGAAGCGGGTATCGACGTCCGCCATGTCAACGGAGCAAGCGCCGACAAGCATTTGGTCGAAACGATGGGATCCGGCGGACTGTTTTTCGACTACGACGATGACGGCTGGATCGACCTGTTTCTCGTCGATGGAGGTTCGTTTGCCGATCCGGCAGTCGCGGCGCGAGCACGGCACCGCTTGTTCAGGAATCGCGGCAATGGCACGTTCCAGGACGTCACCGCACAATCCGGCATCCAGCACCGCAGCTACGGCATGGGCGCGTGTGCGGGCGATTATGACAATGACGGGCGCGTCGATCTCTATGTGACGAACGTCGGGCCGAACATGCTGTACCGCAACGCCGGCGACGGCCGGTTCAGCGATGTCACGCGAACCGCCCGCGTCGGTTCCTCGCTGTGGAGCACCGGCTGCGCCTTCGCGGATCTCGACAAGGACGGCGACCTCGATCTCTTCGTCACCAACTACGTGACCGCGGACCCGGCGCGGAATCCCTACTGCGGAAATGCCGCGCTGAATGCGCGCGGTTACTGTCATCCGCTCAGCTTCGATCCGCTGCCGAACGTCGTCTACCGCAACGACGGCAACGGCACGTTCACCGATGTCAGCGCGGAATCAGGGGTCGGGGCATTTCGCAGCAACGGCCTTGGCGTCGTCATCGCCGACTACGACGATGACGGATGGCCGGAGATCTTCGTCGCCAACGACAGCATGCCGAACTTCCTGTTCCGCCGCACCGGCCCATGGCGCTTCGAAGAGATTGCACTTCGCGCCGGCGTCGCCGTGGCGATCGACGGACGCGCACGCGCCGGCATGGGCACTGACGCGGGCGACTACGACGGCGATGGGCATCTCGACCTGGTGGTCACCAACCTCGATTTCGAGATGTACAGCCTGTTTCGAAGCCTCGGTCGTCACTTGTTTGCCTACGCGACCCCCGAGAGCGGTATCGGACCTGCGACGCTTCCCTTCGTCGGTTTTGGGGTCGTCTTCTTTGACTTCGACAACGACGCGCAGCTCGACCTGGCATTTGCGAACGGGCATCTCATGGACAACCCGCTGTTGAGACGCGCCGGTTCCACCTACAGCCAGCGAAAGCTGTTGTTCCGCAACGTCGCGCCGCGCCGGTTCGCAGACGTGACCGCCGCCGCCGGCCCGGGGTTCGCGCTCGAAAAGGTCGGTCGCGGCCTGGCTGCCGGCGATGTCGACAACGACGGCGACCTGGATCTGCTCGTCACCAACAACGGCCAGAGCGCCGACCTGCTGCGCAATGAGGGTAGCGTGGGTCATGCGCTCGTCGTGCGCCTCATCGGCACGAAGAGCAACCGCGACGGCGTGGGGACGCGACTTCGGCTCACCGCAGCCGGACGTACGCAGATACGTGAGGTGAAAACAGGCTCGAGCTACCTCGGGCAGAACGACGTGCGACAGCATTTCGGGCTCGGGCCGGCGACTCAGGCCGATCGGCTCGAGGTGAAATGGCCGAGCGGCCAGGCTGACGTCGTCGAAGGTCTCGCGGCCGATTTGATAGTCACCATCCGCGAAGGCGATGGGGCGATCAGCAAGCAGCCGTTCTTGCGAAGGGATCCGAAACGCGTGGGCGCCAGTCGTTGAGGCGGCCGCTCCATCACGGTATAGTGGCCGCCTCTCAAGGCGGCCATGCCGGCCGCCGCTCTGAAAGTCCGTGCCTCAAGGAATGAAGCGACGCGAGACACGCGCGCGCGCAATGGCGGCATGCGCGTTCGCCGCATTGATCGGCTGCCCTCAGGTGGCGCTCGGTCAGCGTGCGGCGTTCCTGGACGGGCTGGCCGAGCTTACCGCCGCGATCGAAGGCACTTACGGTGACGAAGGGGGAAGGGTCGCCCCCGCACTCGACCGGATGTCGCGAGCGCTGGACGCCTGGGATCGCGACATAACGGCACTCGAGGCCGAAGTCGCGTCTGACACGCGGACCGGCCCAAGTCGAATCGACAGACGTCTTGTGCTCGGCACGGTCTACGCGCACCGTGGCCGGTATGCCGACGCCTTGCGAGAGTTCGAAGTCGTCACCCAGGCCGACACGCAGCGCGCCGATGCGTACCTGCTGCGCGCCCTGGTCCTGCGCGCGACTGACAGGACGGTCGAGGCCGGTTTGGCGTTTCGCGCTGGGTGGCTGCTCGACCGGTCCGATCCAATCCGGGCCTATTACGTTCTTCAGAACGCCTCGCTGGAGGGCGACGGCACCCAGGCCCGGGATGCTGCCGAATCGATGGCCGGGGCCTATCGCACGATTCTGAAGAACGCATCAGGCAGGAAGGCCGCTCCGTTTTTGCGCCTGTCGCTCGTGGAGGAGGCTGCAGACCAGCCGCTTCTTGCGCCGTTTGCTGCCTACCGCGAGGCGTACGCGCGAATCGTCCGCGGCGATTTCGGCGGCGGCATCGCCGAGTTCAAAAAGGCCGCCGCAACGGATCCGCTCGTCACCGATCCAGCGAGCCGATCGCCGTCGATGCTGCGCGCCGTCGCCGCACTTCGGCAGGGCCGACTGGTAGACGCGCGCATGGCGCTCGAGCAATCGGGCGCCGCTGACAGTTCGTCGGAGGCGCAGCGGGTGCTGGGGTTGATCGGCTGGGTGGAATCCGACTTCAACAGGAGCATTCGCCATCTCGAGACTGCGATCAGCCGCAACCCACGTGACGAGCGCTCGCGCCTCGCCTTATCGCGGGTGCTCAGCAGCGCTGGACGTGAGACCGACGCCGAGCGTGTGCTGGAGGAGACGATCCGGATTCTGCCCGATTCCGGACGCGCGCAGCTCTGGCTCGCATCGAGCTACGAACGTGTCAATCGATACGCGGACGCGCGGCACGTTCTTGAATCGGCGCTGGACAAGGCCGTTGCCGGGGTCGGGCAGATTCATGGCTCATTGGGCCGGCTGGCATCGGCGGCGGCCGACCTGCCGGCGGCCAGCGACGCGCTGACGCGCGCAGTGCTCGCGAACCCCAACGACCCGTCAGCGCACAATTACCTCGCCAAGGCGCTGCTGCAGCAGGACCGCACCGACGAAGCATTCGCCGAATTCATCGCCGTGCTGCTGATCGATCCGTCCAACGCGGACGCACACGCGGGCATCGGTCAGATTCATCTCGATGCCGGCAGGCACGCCGAAGCCGTGGAGGCACTGCGCCGCGCCAGCACGCTGGCGCCGGCGAACATCGAAGTCCAGTACGCACTGGCATCCGCCCTGACGCGCGCGGGACGCAGCGAAGAGGCGACCCGGTATTTCTCACGCGTCGAGCAGGCGCAGCGTCAGACCCTGGCCGATCGTCGACGCACGCTCACGCTCGACGTACTCAGGGAGGAAGCGGCGCTACGCGCATCCGAACACGATTACGATCGCGCCGCTGCGCTGTGGGAGCAGGTACTCGTACGGGAACCGGCGCGCGCCAGCAATCATGTCGGCCTCGGCGCCGTCCTCGCCAGCGCGGGACGCACCGATCAGGCCATTGAACATTACGAGAAAGCGGTGACGCTCGGCGCCGAGCCGGCCGCATACCTTCCGCTGGCCGATCTGTACGCGAAGGCAGGCCGCAGTCCCGATGCCGCACGCGCGCGGCTGATGTACGAGAAGGCCCTGCAGAGCGACCGAACCAGCGTGGGGCCGGCGCGTTGAACCGCCTCACCTGCCTTGCCGTCGCGGTTGTCGCGGTGGTGGTCGTGAGCGCGCGTGTCAGCGGTCAGAAGCAGACGCCGGATGCCGCTGCCGTGCGGTTCACGGAGATCAGCCGCGAGGCCGGCATCGATTTCCGTCATATCAACGGGGCGAGTCCGGACAAACAGCTGATCGAAACCATCGGCTCCGGCGGCCTGTTCTTCGACTACGACAACGATGGGTGGCTCGATATTTTTCTCGTCGATGGCGGCTCGGTCACCGACGCCGCGCTCGCACGGCAGGCACGTCATCGCCTGCTGCGAAACCGCGGCGGCGGAAAGTTCGAAGACACCACTGCGCTGTCCGGCATCAGGCATCACGACTATGGGATGGGCGCGTGCGCCGGCGATTACGACAACGACGGCTGGGTCGACCTCTACGTCACCAGTTTCGGCCCGAACTCGCTGTACCGCAACGCAGGCAACGGCACCTTCACCGATGCCACGCGTACCGCTCACGTCGGCTCGCCGCTGTGGAGCACGAGCTGCGCCTTTGCCGATCTCGACAAGGACGGCGACCTCGATCTGTTCGTCACCAACTACGTCGCCGCCGACGGCAAGACCAATCCCTTCTGCGGCAACGCCCGGCTGAAGACACGCTTCTACTGCCACCCGCTCAACTTCGATCCGCTGCCGAACCTCCTCTACCGGAACGACGGCAACGGCACGTTCACCGACGTCAGCACCGAATCCGGCATCGGCACACTCCGCGGCAATGGCCTCGGCGTGGTCATCGCCGACTACGACGATGACGGATGGCCGGATGTGTTTGTAGCAAACGACAGCGTTCCGAACCTTCTGTTTCACCGGACGGGTTCCTGGCGCTACGAGGACGTGGCGCTGCGCGCCGGTGTGGCCGTCGCCAGCGACGGCCGCGCGCGTGCCGGGATGGGCGTCGATGCGGCCGACTATGACGGCGACGGGCTGCTCGATCTGGTCGTCACGAATCTCGATTTCGAGATGCACAGTCTGTATCGCGGACTCGGCCATCAGCTCTTCGCCTATGCGACGCCGGAAAGCGGCATCGGCCCGGCCACGCTGCCATTCGTCGGCTTTGGCGTCGTCTTCTTCGACTTCGACAACGACACGCAACTGGATCTCGCCATCGCCAACGGACACATCTTCGACAACGCGCCACTGTTCCGCGCCGGTGCGACCTACGCGCAGCGCAACCTGCTGTTCAGGAACGTTGGCGGGCGACGGTTCGCGAATGTGACCGACAGCGCCGGGCCGGGCTTTGCACTCACGAAGGTGAGCCGCGGCCTCGTGGCCGGAGACATCGACAACGATGGCGATCTGGATCTGCTCGTGACCAGCAACGGCCAGACGGCGGATCTGCTGCGCAACGACCAAAACGGAAGCGCGAACGCGCTGCTTGTGCGACTCGCCGGAACGCAGAGTAATCGTGACGGCGTCGGCGCACGACTGCGATTGACGACAGGCACACGTACGCAGACGCGAGAGATCAAGGCAGGCTCAAGCTATCTGGGCCAGAACGATCTGCGTCAGCATTTCGGACTGGGCGCGAACACGAAAGCAGATCGGCTCGAGGTCAAGTGGCCGAGCGGCCGCACCGACCTCGTTCAGAATCTGCCAGCCAACCATATCGTCACTGTTCGCGAAGGCGAGGGTATCGTCAACCGGGTTCCATTCGCGCACTGAAGAGCTCCCAGCCAACCCACGTAGCCCAGCCACCCAACGGCGCCATGCTTGCACTCTTCTGATCCTCACTAACTGGAGGTACAGGTATGCGCAAGGAGGATCGTGTCCGCGCCACTCAGCAGTCGAGCGATGAACCACGGACGCATGAGTCGAAGCCTGAACCGCCTCGTCGCGAAACCGAGCGAATGCGCGGTTCGGCGACCGACGAATCCAGGAAGCCTCAGCGGCCGCAGGGACGGCTGCCTCTTCCCGACTAGGCCTGATGTGATCAGGAAGCTCAAATCTGGTGAGTATCGTTTGTACTCACGCAAGGTCGATCCTCGTACAGGACGGCGTCGCAACCTCGGCACGTTCGGCAGCCGGGCTGCTGCGGAGAAGCACGAGCGCGCCGTTCAGTTCTTCAAGCGCCGTGGATAAACCGCGGGCGGCCGCGTCAGTCGGTGGCTAGCGGCGGCGCGTGGCCGTCGTCTTCCGGGCGGGGCGGCGTCGAGTCCTGGCGTTCGCGCTGACGCGCAGCTGCCATGCCGTCTGCAGGGCGCCGCGGAGCAGGTCTTCGTTTGCGTTCGCGAGGACGACGTGCGTCGCGCCCATCAGCCCCCACCCTCCCGCAACTGGCACGAATACGTCCGGCAGCTCTTCGACGAATGACGCCTGAGCCTCCGGTGTGAGCATCAGGTTGCCGTAACCCTGCGCCACCCCGGCGAGCGTCGCAAAGATCCGCCCGCCGACGCGGAAGTCCACGGCGCCCATGTGCGACCCCTCCTCCGCCCCGTCCAGGCTCAGGGCCAGCCGCTTGAAATCCGCTGGCGTCACACCGCGCCCGCCCGACCTTCGGTCGCCTGCGCTTTTTTGTCGCATTCCGTCGCGCATGATACGTCGTACAGTCTGTTTCGGGCGAAGCGCCCCGGCATCGAAATCGGGACGCCAAATCAGGCGCGCAGCACTGCACATCGCTACAGTTTTCGTGAGCAGAAAGTCATGAGCACACAATCGGACGCCGAACGGCTGGCGGCAGTCGTGGTCGACTCGCTCGACGAGAGCGGCGACAGCGACGTGCTGGCACGGCGCGCCGCGCGCAGCCGGACGCAGTTCTTCCGCGTGTTCCGTGCGCTGATCGAGGAGACGCCGTCGGCGATGCGCCGGCGGCTGCGGCTCGAGCGGGCGGCGTTTCAGCTGGGACGCACGGCGCTGCCTGTGACCGAAATCGCCTTCGATGCCGGTTACGGATCGCTCGAAGCGTTCACGCGCGCGTTTCACCGGGCGTTCCGGATCTCGCCGAGCCTGTATCGGCGAATGCGGGCGACGCACTTCCATCTGCCGGCGCCGACGACCGTCCACTTCTGTGCCGCTTCCCGCTCGGAAGGAGACACTATGGACCTGTTCGACCTGTTTGCCGGAGCCGATTCATTTCACATTCGAAAACTGCTGGAGCACTCACGCGCGCTGAGCGATGCACAGCTCGATGCGCCGCTCGGTAATCCGGCGCACGTCTTTCCGTGGCCGACACCGGCAATGAGCCTGCGCGATCTGCTGAAGCGGCTGGTGCAGACCAAGGAAATCTGGACAGCCGCGCTCGCCGGGGGCACGCTGCCGGAGCCGGACGCGGAGCGGCCCGCAGAGGGGACTCCGGATGCACTGCTGCAGCGCCTGGAGAAAACGGATCGCGAGTTCACGCGGATCCTCACCGACGTGCGCAACCGCAACGCGTGGAGCGACACTTTCGTCGACGCGCTGTGCGAACCCCCCGAGACGTTCTCGTTCGGCGGCATGTTCACACACGTGATCACGTTCAACACGTATCTGCGGCTGCTGGCGCTCGACGAGCTGCGTCGGCTCGGGGTGAAGGTGGAGGGGTTCGGCTGTCCGACGGAGTACGAGGCGAGCGTCGCGAAAGCTCCTGTAACGCGCGCGTGAAGTTATCTGGCGGCTTGCCCTTCGACTCGCTTCGCTCGGCAGGGCATTCGACTCGGGCGAATCACTGGCTTGCCATGAGCGAGGGCGCGAAGCGCCCGAGTCGAATGGCGGGGTGGACGGGACTCGAACCCGCGGCCTCCGGCGTGACAGGCCGGCGTTCTAACCAACTGAACTACCACCCCAAACGAAATCAATCGTGATTGGTGATTAATAACAAAAATCACTAACCATTGAACCCATGCTGGTGGGCGGTGCAGGACTCGAACCTGCGACACCCGGCGTGTAAAGCCGGTGCTCTACCAACTGAGCTAACCGCCCGTCTTCGCCCTCGCCAGAGCCGCCTGGATTGCTCGCGGCGACGGCGACGCTCCGGCGGGCAAGCCCGCTCAGCGGCCCTGCATGCGCCCCGCGCAAAGAGTCGATTATAGCAGGAGAATCTTTGCCGCAAGGACCGCGAACCCGCCGATAACGCCGATGACCGCGCGCTGTTCGCGATTCCGCCGCGCCTGCGCAAGGCTGAAGCGGCGAAGCATCGGTGGCGCCTCGTCGCGCCTGTAGAGATCGTAGGTGTCGCCGAACGCGCGATGAAGAAACGCCTCCTCCGCACGAATGGCCATCGGCAGGGTGACGCCGACATACGCCACGCCGATGATCGCAACCAGGGCGCTGCGTGCCGCGATGATGACGCCCGCGGCGATGATCGCAGAGCCAACGTACAGCGGATGGCGACTCCATTTGTAGGGACCTGAACGCGTCACCTCGCGGCCTTTCTCGAGGTGTCCTGCCGCCCAAATCCGGATCGCCTCTCCCGCCGCCGCGATGACGAGGCCGACAACCCACGTTAGCCACGTCGGTCGTGCCAGCACGAGGGCCACGAGCGCGGTCACGAACCCGAGCGTAACCCGCCTGCGGACCAGAAACCTGATCACCCTACTGCTCATGCCTCCGCTCGCGGCGGAGGGATCAGCCGCCGTTCCACCGCCTCGATCACTTCGGGCAGCTCGATCTCGTCGATGCACGCCACGTTGCGCCGGCAGCGTCGCCGGTACAGACACGAGCAGGCGTTGGTGCGCGCAATGACGACGTCCCCTGCGGACCACGGGCCGTTCCGATCGGCGTAGGTCGGACCGAACAGCGCCACCAGGGGAGTACCCACCGCGCCGCCAATGTGCAGTGGGCCGGTATCGCCCGAGATCATCACCCGTGCGCGCCGCGCGAGTCCGAACAGATCCGTGATCGACGTCGGCGGAGCGGCCTCCGCCGCTCCATTCGCAGCATCGACAACGCCCTGCGCCAGCGCTTCCTCACCAGGTCCCCATAACACCAGTGATCGCAGTCCGAACCGTTGGCTCAACGCCGCAGCGAGCCCGCCGAATCGGTTGGCCGGCCACCGCTTGTTGGGCCATGCGGCGCCCGGATTCACGATGGCGTACGGCGAACCCGCGAACCGACCCAGAACCGTCGCCACGGTTTCGCTGTGCGGAATTTCAAGTGGAAACGACACGCGCGTATCGCGGCTGCCGAGCGGTTCGAGCAAAGCGAGGTTTTTGAAAATGACATGTTGCGGAACCGGCGGGTCGACATGGTGCGTGTAAAACAGACCTGCCGTGCGCTCGCGGAGGTGCTGTCGCGCAAACCCGATCGTCCGCTCGGCATGGACGGCGCGCGCGAGGATTGCTGACTTCAACAGCCCCTGCAGATCGATTGCCGCGGTATACCCGACGCGACGCAGATCGCCAATGGTGGACGTCGTCCGCGCCAGCTGCCGCGTGTTGACGGCAATCCGGCTGTCGATGCCCCGCACCATCTCCAGCAGCGGCACGTAGCGTGGGTCGACCATCCAGTCGATGCGCGATTCCGGAAAGCGCGCGCGCAATGCCGCCGCCGCAGGAATGGCGTGGATGACGTCACCAAGGGATCCCAGACGCACGAGGAGAAAGCGGTGAGTCACCGGGAAGAGGCGATGCGCGCCAGCAGATCACGTGTCGAATGGTCCTTGGGATCGCCGACGATGGCGATGCGGCCGCCGTAGCGGCGGACAATGTCACGCTCGGGTACGGACTCCAATGTGTAGTCGGTGCCTTTGCAGTGAACGTCGGGACGAATCGCCTCGAGCAGCGGGCCAACGGTGGATTCTGGAAACACGACAACGTAGTCGACGGCACGCAGCGCGGCGACTAACTCGGCGCGATCGGACGCCGCGAGAATCGGTCGTCCTTCTCCCTTCAACGTTCGCACCGACTCATCGTCGTTGATGGCCACGATCAGGACGTCGGCTTCCTGCGCCGCGGCAGTCAAGTAGCGAATATGACCGACGTGCAGCAGGTCGAAACAGCCATTCGCGAACGCAATCGTGCGGCCCGCGCGGCGCAGTTCGGCTGCCTGCGCCAGCAGTTCCGATCGAGAGACGACATTACCCATTCTTGACAGGCCGACCTGAAGGTCGGCCTTTCCCCTTCCTGGATCCATCGGAGCGGATCGCGGCGCGCAGTTCGTCGCCGGAAACGGTTGCCGTGCCGCGCTTCATGACGACGATGCCGCCGGCGTAATTGGCGAGGCGCGCGGCCGCTTCGAAGGTTGCGCCGGCCCCCAGCGCCAGCGTCATCGTCGCCATGACGGTATCGCCGGCGCCGGTCACGTCGGCGATCTCATCGGAACCGTGAATGGGAATGTGCACGGTTCGGGCGCCCGGTACGAAGAGCGCCATGCCGCGGCCGCCGCGGGTGATCAGCACCGCCTTCATCCGCGTCTTCGCGAGGATCTCGCGCCCTGCCGACTCGAGCAGGCGCGGATCGTCGTTGATGCGGACGCCGAGCGCCTGCTCCACTTCCGACTCGTTCGGCGTACATGCCGTCAGGCCGCTGTATTCGAGCAGCCGGTAGCGCGAGTCGATCAGGACCGGAATCGGGTGGCCCGCCTGCCGCAGCGCCGCGCCCACGCGTCGCGCGAGCGCGGGCGTCACCAGACCGGAACCGTAGTCGGACATCAGCACCGCATCCGCACCGGTCAGGCTCTCCAGCGCGGCGCGTTCGAAGCGGCTACGGGCCTGTGCGCTGACCGCCTGACCGATGCCGCGGTCGATGCGGACGACCTGCTGTTTTGCCGAATGGATGCCGCCGGCAAGGATTCGGGTTTTGATCACCGTGTGCACCGACGGTGTGCGCACTATGCCGCCGCTCTTGACGCGCGCATGCAGCGCACCGACCAGCCGGCGCCCGGGCTCGTCGCGGCCAATCAACGACACGAGGACGGCGCGGCCGCCAAGCGCCGCCACGTTATTCGCCGCATTGCCTCCCCCGCCGGGGACGATTTCGGTGGAGTCGTATTCAAGAATGAGAACTGGCGCTTCCCGGGACACACGGGCAACCCGTCCGTAGACGAACTCGTCGGCCACTACGTCGCCAATCACGGCAACCGTACGGCCGGCGACCGCATCAATCAGCGCGGTGAGTTGCGAAGAATCCAACCAGCAGCCTCCATCAGATTGTTGACGATAACTTCCGCCCTGGCGACGATCTGCTGGTCGTCGCTACCGCCCGACACATCCGCAGTCTCGAATATCGGCGACTGCTCCGGCTCGCGCGAGCCGTGCCCCGTCAGCACGCGGATGGCACGCGTCCCGGCAGCGACGCCGCAGGCAACGTCGAGCCAGCGATCGCCAATCATGTATGACCGCGCCGGATCGAGGTCCATCTCGCGGCACGCCTGTTCGATCATGCCCGGCCCCGGCTTCCGGCAGCGGCAGCCCTGCCGATACTGTGCCAGCGGCGCATCGGCCAGGTGCGGGCAGTGGTAATAGCGATCGATCGTCGCCCCGCCTCTGGCCAGTCGTGCGCTCAGTTCCCGGTGCACGCCCTCGAGAAACGTTTCGTCGATGATGCCGCGCGCAATCGCCGACTGGTTCGTGATCACGACCAGCGTGTAGCCTGCCCGCTTCAGCAGACGCAGCGCGTCAGCCGTCCACGGAAAGAGCGACAACAGTTCCATGCGGTCCAGATAGCCGCGCTCCTCGATCAGCGTGCCATCCCGGTCGAGAAACACCGCCGGCCTGGTCACGATCGGCTCTCCATCAGAGCGCGCACCGACGTGATCACACGCTCCGGCGTCAGCCCTCTCATGCAACGGTGATCGATCGGGCATTCACGGAGCATGCAGGGGCGACACCACACCTCGTTGACCAGCACGTCGGCCCGGCTCGTCGCGCGGGTCAGCGGCGCCGTCTCGTGATCACGCGTCGGCCCGAACAACGCCGCCAGCGGCACTCCGACGGCGCCCGCCAGGTGCATCGCCCCCGAATCGTTCGACACACACGCCGCCGCCAGCGTCATGACACCGGCCAAGGTGCCCAGGCTCGTCGCGCCGGTCAGATCGATCACATCCTCGCGATATCTCGGATCCGTTGCGTCGGCGACCCACCGTGCGGTTTCCGCGTCGGCGTGTGCGCCGACCAGCGCGCACTGCGCCCGGCGGTCCCGTATCAGCGACGTCAGCAGCGTCCCGAAATGTGCAGGCAGCCAGCGTTTCGCGGTGCCATACGCGGCCCCCGGCGCCACGACCAGCAATGGAC
>Ga0111539_10005402_pt1 | contig 16533 bp, 15 predicted proteins | sample RhiMethybrSRZTD1_FD_79667 | JGI IMG/M metagenome (GOLD analysis project Ga0111539, IMG submission 79667) | Populus rhizosphere microbial communities from Tennessee, USA - Rhizosphere MetaG P. TD hybrid SRZTD1 (version 2) (version 2) | ecosystem: Host-associated > Plants > Roots > Rhizosphere >... | reverse complement strand
GGTAACCCGGTCGGACGTGGTAGACGGCGCCCACGTCGCGGGGCGCCGTCCCCTTGTAGAGGGACGTATCAGAGCACCTCGTCGCAGATCTCAGCCAACGACGACGCAGCCGAAGAAACCGCCGCGCAACAGTGCTTGATCCACGCTCGCAGGCCGTCCCGCGTTCCCGTCGCAAACGCGCCCGCCGCCCCGGTGTACTCCGGCCCGCGTCCCAGATGCCCGACGTCCACCGGAAGGAGGCCCCGCTCGTCGAATCCGCTCGCGATCAGCGTCAGCCTCGCCGCACCTCGCGCGACCACCCCGTTGGGCCCCTCGAACGCCCGCAGCGCGAGCAGCTCGCCATGGACCACGGCGGCGCGCAGCAGGGCGGGAGCCGTGGAGTCGAGCACCGACCGCAGCGCGAGCAGCCGGGCGGTGCCGCCGTTGGGCGACGGCCGTCCGAGATCGGCCGCCACGCCCCGCGCGGCCAGGATGTGCAGCCTCGTGAGCACCTGCGGCGGCGTCTGCAACCAGCGGGGAGCCAGCCCCTCCAGCTCCGCCCCGACCCGCAGCGCGCCCTGCAACACCGGATCGGTCACGGCGCCGGCTCGCACCAGCGCGAGGTCGTGCGGAACGCCCTCCAGCGACGCGCTGGCTACAGCGTCACGCAGGGTGACCTCCGCCGCGATCCGCCGGGCTCGCTCGGTGCCCGGCCGCAGCGGCCGGCGCCGGAACACCGCGTCGGCGGCGGCGCGGGCCGACTCGAGCGCTTCAGTCACGTCGGCAAGATCCAGCAACGGCGCCAACGGGTCCACCGACGCATGCTCTCATTGCCGGCGGCTCGCGCGTCGCGCGGCTCCACGCCGGGCGGCTCCACGCCGCGCGCCGCGCGCGAACGGCGGACGGCGCGCGCCAGCGTCCGCTGGGCGCGCGGTGGGTGGCGCGGCTCGCTGAAGTCAGCGGTCCGGTCTAGATTCGTGGACGGGGCCAGTGCCGCCGCCCCCCACTTTCACCGCCGATGGGAACCTGATCGAGGAGCCACCGCATGGCTGACACGCTCGCCAATTTGCTCAGCGAGACCCGGCATTTCCCGCCCCCCGCCGATCTCGCGGCCAACGCGAACATCACGGCCGAGGCGTACGAGCGCGCGAAGGCCGACCGGCTGGCGTTCTGGGCCGAGCAGGCGGGCAGGCTGCACTGGCACCAGCCGTGGACCGAGGTGCTCGACTGGTCGAACCCGCCGTTCGCGAAGTGGTTCGTCGGCGGGGAGCTGAACGTCGCCTACAACTGCCTGGACCGGCACATCGACGCCGGCCGCGGCAGCAAGGTCGCCATCTACTGGGAGGGCGAGCCCGGCGACACCCGCTGCATCACCTACGCCGACCTGCACCGGCTGGTCTGCCAGGCGGCCAACGCGCTCACCGACATGGGCGTCACGAAGGGCGACCGGGTCGCGATCTACCTGCCGATGATCCCCGAGGCGGCGGTCGCGATGCTGGCCTGCGCCCGCCTCGGCGCCCCGCACAGCGTGGTGTTCGGCGGGTTCAGCGTCGAGTCGCTGGCCGGCCGCATCCAGGACGCCGACGCCAAGGTGGTCATCACCGCCGACGGCGGCTACCGGCGCGGCAACCCGAGCGCCCTCAAGCCGACCGTCGACGAGGCGGTCGCCCGCTGCCCGAGCATCGAGAAGGTGCTGGTGGTGCGCCGCACCGGCCAGGAGGTGGCCTGGGACGACCAGCGCGACGTCTGGTGGCACGACACCGTCGAGCAGGCCGAGCCCGCGCACACCGCCCAGCCGTTCGACTCCGAGCACCCGCTGTTCATCCTCTACACCAGCGGCACCACGGCGAAGCCGAAGGGCATCCTGCACACGTCCGGCGGCTACCTCACCCAGGTCAGCTGGACCCATCACGCGGTCTTCGACCTCAAGCCCGACACCGACGTGTACTGGTGCACCGCCGACATCGGCTGGGTCACCGGACACAGCTACATCGTGTACGGACCCCTGTCGAACGGCGCCACGCAGGTCATGTACGAGGGGACGCCGGACACCCCGCACCGCGGCCGGTTCTGGGAACTCGTCAACAAGTACAAGATCTCGGTCCTCTACACCGCACCCACGGCGATCCGCACGTTCATGAAGTGGGGCGACGACGTCCCGGCGAAGTTCGACATGTCGTCGCTGCGCGTGATCGGCAGCGTCGGCGAGCCGATCAACCCCGAGGCCTGGATGTGGTACCGCGAGCACATCGGCGGCAACCGGACCCCGGTCGTCGACACCTGGTGGCAGACCGAGACCGGCGCGATCATGATCTCGCCGCTGCCCGGTGTCACCGACACCAAGCCCGGCTCCGCGATGAGCCCGCTGCCCGGCATCACGGCCGACGTCGTCGACGACGAGGCGAAGTCGGTGCCCCCGGGCGGCGGTGGCTTCCTCGTGCTCCGTGACCCGTGGCCCAGCATGCTGCGCACGATCTGGGGCGACGACAAGCGGTTCATCGAGACGTACTGGTCGCGCTTCGGCGCGGGCGCCAAGCAGAGCGACGACTGGATCTACTTCGCCGGTGACGGCGCGAAGCGCGACGAGGACGGCCACCTGTGGCTGCTCGGCCGCGTCGACGACGTGATGCTCGTCTCGGGCCACAACATCTCGACGACCGAGGTCGAGTCCGCGCTGGTGAGCCACCCGAAGGTGGCCGAAGCCGCGGTCGTCGGCGCCACCGACCCCACCACGACCCAGGCGGTGGTGGCGTTCGTGATCCTGCGCGGCAGTGTCCCGGAGGACGAGGCCGGCGGCGACGCACTGGCCCAGGAGCTGCGCAACCACGTCGCGAAGACAATCGGCCCGATCGCGAAGCCGCGGCAGATCATGGTCGTGCCGGAGCTGCCCAAGACCCGGTCCGGCAAGATCATGCGCCGGCTGCTCCGCGATGTGGCCGAGAACCGCTCGCTCGGCGACGTCACGACGCTGCAGGACTCGGCGGTGATGGACCTGATCGCGAGCGGGATGAAGAGCGGGAAGTCAGAGGACTGAGCGCGGCTTCGCGGCCTGCTCCATCGTGATCCACTCGTAGGACGACATGCACGGCGGCCCGGTGGCGACACCGAGCCGCCGGACGTCGAGATCGAGCAGGATCGAGAAGACGGTCTCGGAGTGGTCCTCGGGCGCGTCGCGTTCGTCGACGTGCCGGCAGATCGCGTTCGGGAAACCGAGGTGGTCGGCGAAGATGTCGGCCATCGTCATGCCGGCGGCCAGCAGCCGCCGCGCCCGCGACGCGCGGAAGAACGACGATCCACCCCAGTCCTTGAGGGTGTCGTGCACGCCGACGGCCGTCTCCAGGTGGTTGGCGTGCACGAGCCGGCCGTCCTCGTCCGGGTGCAGGAAGCCGACGTCGCCCGGCACGGCCTCGACGTCGATCACCTCGCCGCCGCCCGGCCCGTCGTGCGCCTGCCCGATCATCAGGTTGATCGACGCGCCGCGCGGGCTCTGGCAGACCGCCCGCAGCGCGAGTGTGAGGTCGCTCGCCTCCAGCACCGAGCGCAGGATCACGTGGTACGGCACGCCGCCCGGGGTGCCGTCGCGGTCGCTGCCCAGCATGTTCACGCACACCCCGACGCCCGACGAGTTCAGCCCGGCCTTGGCCAGCATGCCCGCCTCGGCCATCGCGACTACTGTGTGGCCGCGCTCGTCGGTGGTCGCGAGGAGCAGCGAGTACGGGCGCTGGTCGGGGTGCCAGTCCCAGTTCTGGCCGAGCAGCGTGCCGTCGCCGATCAGCCCGATGGCCGTGCACTCACCATCGCCGGCGGACCGGCCGGCGCCGTACAGCAGCTCCGTGCGCCCGTTCAGCGCGTAGATCTCCGCCGCCGCGACACCCGCACCCTCGGCGACGCCGTCCAGCATTTCCGCGATCCGCGGCTGGTACTCCAGGGTTGTGGCGCGGAACGCGTCGCCCCAGCTACGCACCGTGGCCCGGTCGAGGTCGGCCCTCGTGGCGAACCGGCGCAGGTAGGTGTCGTTGTTCGCGGCGATGAGGTCTGCGGCGGCTGCGCCGTACGCGGCGCCGCACTCCCCCGGGGTCCCCGAGACCGAAATCACCGGCAGCGGAAAGGCCGTCATAACTGCGACGGTATGCGGCGTTCACATCGGTGACCAGCCCTGGTGCGGCTCCACGACATCATCGACCACTACGCTGGGCGACATGAACCGTCCGGTGGACGACTCGGTGGTGCTGGCCGATGGACCGTGGACGCACCGGTTCGTCAGCGCCAACGGCACCCGGTTCCACGTGGTCGAGGCCGGGACCGGCCCGCTGGTGCTGTTCCTGCACGGCTTCCCCGAGTGCTGGTTCGCCTGGGAGCCGCAGCTCACGGCCGTCGCCGACGCCGGCTTCCGCGCCGTCGCCGTTGACCTGCGTGGATACGGCGCCAGCGACAAGCCGCCGCGCGGCTACGACGGGTACACCATGGCCGGTGACGCCGCGGGGCTGATCCGGGCCCTCGGCGAGCGGCGGGCGGTACTCGTCGGCGCCGGCTACGGCGGCATGGTCGCCTGGTCGACGGCCTGCTTCCACCCCCGCCTGGTGCGCCGGCTCGTCGTGATGGCCGCGGCCCACCCGCTGCGGCTGCGGGCCGGCCTGCTCACCGACCCGCGCGGCCAACTCGTCTCGTCGCTGCCGATGATCCGCTTTCAGGTGCCGCGGATGGAGCACGCGCTCACCCGGACCGAGGCGGCGGTGATCGGCAGCTACCTGTGGCGGTGGGCGGGCACCGCGTGGCGGTCGACAGCCGACTTCCGCGACTACGAGGAGCGCTGCCGCGAGGCGTTCCGCATCCCGCAGACCGCGTTCTGCGCGCTGGAGGCGTACCGCTGGGCGGTCCGGTCGGTGCTGCGGCTGCAGGGGTACCGCTACGTCAAGCAGATGCAGCAGCCGATCGTGAGCCCGACGCTCCAGCTGCACGGCTCGGCCGACTCCGCGATCCTGGCCCGCACCGCCCTCGGCTCGGGCCGGTACGTGCTGGCCGACTACGAGTGGCGCCTCCTCGACGGCGTGGGCCACTTCCCGCATCGCGAGACGCCGGACCTGGTGACCGGCGAGATTCTCCGCTGGGCGAAAGCTGACTAGACGCGGAACTCGCGCACGTCGGTGACCTCGGCGGCCGGCGCCCATCCCTGGTAGACGCCGAACTCGAACTCCTCGAGGCCCATCTGCCGCGCGACGGGCGCCAGCCCGCCGGTGTACTCGACCCGCAGCCAGCCCTCGTGCTCGGCGAGCACGATGAACGGCTCCCCGCGCCACATGCACCCGGTCCGCACGTACTCGATCTTCACGTCGGACCCGGGCACGATCCGCCGGTACCGGCCCTCGCGGATCTCCTCGAAGCCGTCGGCCGGCTCGGCGCGGTACAGCCGCACGTCGTTGCCGTCGGGGCTGGCCTCGTACTCGTCGCCCTCCCACCGGGCGATGTAGCCGTCACGCATCGGCCGAGCCGATCTTCCGCCAGCGGGTGCCGTCGGCGTCGAACAGCGCGACCAGCGTCTCGATGCCTTCGCTGTTCAGCCGCCATAGTTGCGCACCGTGCGGCAGCCGGGTGCTATCGATCTTGAACTCGGCCACCACGTCGCTGGACTCGCTCGGCGCGAACCCGTTGCCCCGGAACGGTGCCCGCTCGATCATCCAGCCCTGCATGGCGTGCATCGCTTCCTCGCCCTGCCCCCCGAACGGGATCCGGTACAGCCCCAGCAGGTGCGCCGGCCAGCGCAGCACGTAGACCTCGGCGTCGTCGGAGCGGAACGGCGACCCGGAGTAGAGCAGCCCGAGCGCCCGGTACAGCTCGATCGGCTTGCTCAGGTGCGACAGTTCCGAGGCCCGGTGCACGAATCCGCACACCCGGTCGTAGCCGCGCTCGAGGTACATCGACACCTGCGCCGCCGCGATCGTGCGCTGCATCAGCTGCGGCTGACCCTCCGGCGGCGTGCTGTGCGCCGGCCGCGCGGCGGGCTTCGGCGGCGCCACGAGCTGCGTCGCGTCGGACTCCTCGCCCTCGGCGTCGATGAGCCCGAACTCGGCCGCCGACCGCGCCAGCCCTCGCACCTCACTGCCCGCGAGCAGCTTGCCCATCGGCGTGCCGGGGTTCAGCGCGAACCCGATCTCGTCGCTCGGCCAGCGCGCGATCACCGTCGTGAAGCGCAGGCTGGGCCGCTCCGGCGGCGTCGCTTCGGACCTCGCCACCAGCCGCTCCATCGACGTGAATGCCACGAGATAGCGCCCACCGTCGATCTCCTCGACCGGCCAGCTGCCCGGGTCCGGCGAATAGCCCGGAATGAGAACCTTCGCGAGCAGCAGTGTCGACAGCACCCGGTCGGCGGTCCCGTTGCGGTGCGCCTCGAGCAGCTCGCGCTCCGTGTCGTTGGCCGGCGGATATGCGTCGTAGTCGAACTGCTCCGGCTCCGGCTCCCGGCTCGAGGTCCGTCCGTCGCTCACGCTTTCGCCGCTCGACGGGGTGAGCGGCGCGAAATCGGCCTGTTCCGGCTCGGGATACGGGGTCGGTTCCTCGTCCGGCTCCGCCGGAGCTGGCGGCACCTTCGGCTCCCACATGCCGCGCCCGTCGGTGTGGTCCTCGAGATCCGAGTCGTCCTGGTCGACGGGGATCACGGCGAACCCGCCCGACTGCGCCTGCAGGGCGGCGAGACGCGCACCCAACCCCAGCGACGGCTCGCCGTCGACATCGGCCCCCGCCGGGCGGTATGCGCCCGCGGTCGGCTCCTCGTACGGCGGCAGGTCGGGCGGCTGGTACGCGGCCGGCTCGTGATCCACGGGCATGGCCGGCGACCACGGCCCGCCGAACGCCGACGGCGCCTCGGGAGCCGCGTACGTGGGCGGTGCAGCGATCTGGTCGGGGACACCGCCAGGCGACGGTGCGTACCCGGGCGCGGCCGACACCGGCGGCGCCGCCGGGCCGACGGGCGACCCCGACTGGCCGAACGGCGGCGACGACACCTGCCCGAACTGCTCCCCGCCGGTGGGAGCAACCGGCGAACCGGGAGGGCCGAACGGCGTCGGCTGGTGGGGCGCCTCACCCGACGGAGCGGCCGGCGACCCCGGCGAGCCGAACGGCGGCTGCGGCGCACCGTAGCCCGGCGCGCCGGAACTGGGCGGCGTCGACCCGGGCGGTGCCGGCGCCGGCGGACCCTGACCCACATCAGGTGCCCGGTATCCGGGCGGCACGGCACCGGGTGGCGCCACCTCGGTTGGCGCCACGGACGGGCCTGACGCCGCGAAGGCCGCTGGCATCGCGGGCTGCGCGGCATACCCGGGCTCGCCCGGCCGCTCTGCCGGATGTCCGCCGTCCCGCGGCGCACCCTGCGACGGTGCGTATCCGGGCTCGGGCCGCTCCCGCGGCGCACCCTGCGACGGTGCGTATCCGGGCTCGCGACCGCGCTCCGGCGGGTAACCGGGGTCGCGTTGGCCGTCGCGCCGCGGCAGCGCGCCACCCGGCTGAACCGGGTGTTCCTGCCCCTGCGACGGATGACCGGCACCGCGCCGGTGATCCGGCGGTGGCGCGAAGTCCGCGTCGTCCGGCCGCTCGGGCTGGACGGGCGGATGACCGGTGTCGCGCGACTGATCGGGCGACGCCGGCGCGAACGCGGCCTCGCCAGCGCGATCGGGCGGGAAGCCGGCCCCGCCAGGACGATCCGGCGCGAAGGCGGCCTCGCCCGGGCGGTCCGGCGCGAAGCCGGGCTCGCGGCCCCGCTCCTGCGGCGCCGGCGGGCGCTCGGATTCGGGGGCGCGATCGGGCGGCGCGGGCCGGCCGCCGCGTTCGGGGAATGCCGCTGGGCGGTCGCCGTACGCCGGCCGGTCTCGGAAGTCGGACCGGTCGAACGGCTGGGACGGACCCGGCTCGGGCCGCTTGAACAGCTCCGAATCGGGCATCCCGGACGGCATCGGGCGGCCGGGGTAGTCCGGGCGCTCGAATCCGCCCGGGCGGTCTCGATCCGGGCCGACGGGACCCTCGAACGGTCCCTGCCGCGGGCCCGGCTCGCCCCTGTCGAACCCTTCCGGCCGCTCGAACTGATCCGGACGCTCGCCCTCGGCCCCACGGTCGCGGCGGGGATGGTCGACGCCGGGGCGGCCGCGGAAGTCCGGACGCTCGAACGCGCTGTAGTCGGAGCGATCGAAGAGGCTCGGCCGCTGTTGGTCCGGGCGCGCCGGGTAGCCGGCCGGCGGCTCGACCCCGTCGGCCCGGCCGTTGCGGTCGCTCCGCTCGGGGCGGCCGGATCGCGGGGGAGCAGTCGGCCCAGCTGGAACGGGCGGCCCGCCGGCGGCGGTCCCGGCCGGCACGGGCGAGCCCACCGGCACCGCACCGGGAGCCGGCGCGGGCGACGACGGGAAGGGCGCCGGCGACGAGGGGAACGGTGCGGGCGACGAGGGGAACGGCTCGGCGGGACGCTCGCGACCGGGTGGCATCGCGCCCGGCTGACGGGGCGGTCCGGTTGGGATGGAAACACCCGGAATGCCAGGTGTGACCGTTCGCGCAGCAGGCTGAGCAGGCTGAGCAGGCTGAGCCGCCGGCCGGACCGGCTCGACCGGGGCCGCCGGCGACACGGGCGCGTCGACGGGCGTGGCCTCGACGATCTCGCCGGACAACACGATGCCGGCGCCGGGCGGTCGCCTGCCGGGAGGCACCCGGCCGCCGCCGGCGGGCACCGGCGGTGCGGGCGGCATCCGGCGGGGAACCTGGGCGACGGCGCGGGCGCGGAGGTTGTTGGCGTGCTCCATGCGTGCCCGGGAGCCCATGGCCCGGCCGGGCAGGCGCACGTCGCCGCGGCTGATCTGGGCGACGAACCAGGCCGGCAGGTAGCCCTCGATCGGCAGGCCGGGGTTGATCGCCAGCCACCACTCGGGGTTGGGCCACTGCTCAGCGAGCTCGCGAAACTGGGCCAGCCGGTAGTTGCCGGCGTGCTCGGCCAGGCACGCCCGCATCGCGTGGATGGACGTGAATGCCAGGACGTGGGTGCGCCCATCCGACGACCAGGTCCCCCAGCCGGGCGAGCGGCGTCCGGCCGAGTCGGCCGACACGGGCAGCAACAGATCTAGCCGGGCCAGGATCCGGAAGTAATGCTCCTGGTCACCGGCGCGGAGCACGTCACGCATCGCCGCCTCGGCTTCGGTGGCCGGGGCCCAGCTATCCACGGCCACCCCCTTCCGGCAGCTACAGGGCTTGCCACGTCACGCGTGCGCGCACCTTAACCTACCCGCACTCCGGCGTCAGTAGCGATGCTCCTTCGCGGGGACACCCACCAGTCCCATCCATCGATAGCATTCGGTCGCGTCGGTAGGGGAGGCCGGATGCGATCAACCGGAAGGACATGGCGGGTGCTCGGCGCCGCCCTCGCCGGCGGCATGTGCGCCGTGCTGCCGGCGTTCGCGGCACCTGTCCGGGTATACGCAGCGCCAGCGTGCGGGGCTCCCCCACCCGCAACGCAGGGTAGCGCCGAACGGCCCTGGGCGCAGGAGCGCCAAGGCCTGGACCGGGTGGCCGGCCTCGCCGACGGCGCCGGCGTCCTCGTCGCCGTGATCGACTCCGGGGTGGACGCCAGCCACCCGCAGCTCGCGGGCGCCGTGGTTGGCGGGATCGACGCACTGGACGCCGGCGGCGACGGCCGGATCGACTGCGTCGGCCACGGCACCGCGGTGGCGAGCATCGTCGCGGGTCGCGCGCGGCCCGGCGTCGGTTTCCGCGGGGTGGCGCCGGCCGCGACCATCCTTCCGGTCCGCGTGAGCGAGCGGGTCGACGACGAGACGGGAGGCCGCGCCGCCCCGCTCGCCGACGTGGCCGCGGCCGTGCGCCGGGCGGCCGACCGGGGCGCCCGCGTGATCAACCTGTCGCTCACCACCGATCGCGACGACCCGGCCCTTCGCGACGCCGTCCGCTACGCCCGATCCCGGGACGCCCTCGTGGTGGCGGCGGCAGGCAACCGCTACGAGGCCGGAAACCCGCTCCCGTTCCCGGCGGCGTACGAGGGCGTGGTGGGCGTCGGCGGGGCACAGCCGGACGGATCACGGGTCCCGACGTCCCAGACCGGGCCGCAGGTCGATCTCGTGGCGCCGGGCGCCGACATCACTGCGGCCGCCCGCGGTGGCGGGTACGCCAGGTACGCGGGAACCAGCTTCGCCGCGGCGTTCGTCGCCGGGACTGCCGCGCTCGTGCGCCAGTACCAACCGGCGCTGACCGCCGACCAGGTCGCCGAGCGGCTCGTCGCCACCGCCGATGCCCTCGACCCGGCGCCCGCCAGCGGCCTCGGCGCGGGCCTGGTGAACCCGTACCGTGCGGTCACCGCCAGCCTCGACGCGAGACCGGCCGCTGTCGCCGGACCGGTGACCCGCCGGCCGCCCGACCCGGCTGCCCGGCGTGCCGCGATCGCCGCCGCCCGCGACGAGCGGACGGCGTACCGGCTGGCCCTCGGCGGCCTGACCCTCGTGGCGCTCCTGCTGCTCGCGGCGAGCGCCCTCCCCCTCCTCCGCCGGCGCCGCCCGAGCTGACGCGATCTTGGACGGCCGCGGTCGCCCTGGCAGTGGTGGACGTCCAAGATCGCGGAAGAGCCGGCGACGAGTGGACAGGGAAACGCCGAACGGCGGCCACCCCATCGAAGGGAGGACCGCCGCCCGGGACCCCAGGACCCGACTACCGGACCGGATCAGACTGCGTTGAACAGCGACTTGTTCCGGTTCTCGGTGTTCAGGTAGTCGGCCGCCGACTCGTCGAGGGCCCGCTTGATGTCGCGGAGCATGACGGACAGGTTCTCCGCCGCCTCCCGCCAGCGGGTCTGCCGCACCTGGTAGGCCTGCTGCGCATCGCCCTGCCAGGTCGCGACGAGCGGCGCCGCGTCGCGTTCGACCTCGGCCAGCTGGTTCTGCAGCGCCCGCAGCGCCGTGTTGATCGAATCGCTCGCGTGCTGCAGCGCGCCGAACTCGACGCGGATCATGTCACTCATCTGGAAGCCTCCCCGGTGTCTACAGCGGCAGGTTCTGGTGGGCGGTGAAACGGTTGGCCGCCGCCGTGTCGGTGACGTCGTACTGCCGGCCGGCGGTGCGCACCGCGTTCGCCGTTTCGGCGAGGGCCCGGTGCAGCTTCTCCTGATCGGCCGCCCACGCCAGCTTGACCTGCTCGAACGACCGGCCACCGGCGCCGGTCCACTGGGTGCGCAGCCCCTCGAGCTCGCCCATCAGACGCCGAAGCATCTCGTCGAGCGAGGACCCCACGTCGTCGAACCGGCGTGCGGTCGTTTGCATCAGTTCCGTACTGGTCTGTGAAACAGACACGGTGAACCAGCCTCCCCATTTTCCGTCAGTAGTCGCCGGATCGCCGGCTGTTGACGATGTGCATGCACGCTAGCGGCGCCGATTCCACGGTCACCAGACCCAATTCGTTTCTGTGGATAACTTCGGGCTAATCGGTCAGCGGTGCGCGAGCGGCCTGTGGATAAAGGCCCGGACCGGTGGGCAGCAGCGCGACGATCTCCGCCGGAAGCGGCACCGGCGTGACGCCGGCGTAGCCGAGCATCGCCAACACGTCGGGCGACGGCACCTGGTACCGGACGCCGAGGTCGGTGACGAGGTAGAGCACGCCGTCGGTCGCGTCGGGAGCCGCCCGCGACAAGACGACCGCGCCGCGCCCGGGCGGCAGGCTCACCTCGTCGGCAAGGCCGACCGAGGCCACCGAGATCGCCGCGCCGCGCGGCGGAGCGGAACCGACGACCAGGCCGCCGCCGGCAACGGTGCACACGGTGGCGGCCGGATCCGGCGTCGCGAGGCGCGGCACCTCGACCGGCAGCCCGTCCCAGGAGCCCGGGAACGTCGTCTTCGGCAGCGCCGCGTACTCGCCCGGCGGCAGCGGCGTGGGCGCGGTCTGCCGGACCCGGTCGACGGTGGCCGGATCGCCGATCAGCAGCGCTGCCTGGAACGGCGTGACCGGGGCCAGCCCGCCGGCCAGCGCGACGGCGTGTTGGCGCCCGTCGACGAGAAATACCTGGCCGATGCGGGCGCCGGCCAGCGGCGGGAACGGCTGGCCGCGGCCGGCGACCGGCACCCGGGCGATGTCGGCGGCGACCGGCAGCGCGTTGACGAGGGCCGCCGCGACCGGCCGCGGCGCGCCCCACACCAGCATCCCGAGCACCGTCGACGGTTCCCGCACGAGCGCCCGGCGACCGTTCCACAGCAGGTGCACGGCGCCGTCCGGGGTCGACACCAGCAGCGCGTCGGAGCGCAGCGCCGAACCGCCGCGCGGCGCCGATCCCGCGAGCACCACCGACCGCACCCCGACGCCGCACACCGACCACGGGCCGCCGACGAGGTCGCGGCGCCGCGGCAGTGCGTCGGGCGCACCGGGTATGCCGAGCGGTGCTCCCCGTGCCACCCCGGCCAGCGAGCGGCGGGCGACCGAGATCGTCGCCGGCTTCGCCGAGCCCAGGATCAGCAGCGCCGACGCGTAGTTCGCCACGGGGTGCAGCACACCGTCGAGGTAGACGAACTTCGCCCCGGACTCCTTCTCGACGATCACCGCCTGGCCGGAGCGCCACCGCGTCGAGCCTCCCGGTTGCAGCAGCCCCCAGACGGCGAAGCCGGCCAGCCCCAGCGCGGCCACCAGCGCCCCGGCGAGCAGCATGACGCCGGCCCGCCGGCCGGGAGGACGGGCGGGGTTGCTCTCGTGCGCCGCGACGGCCGAGACCACGCGGCGCACGGCGAACTGGTACGAATGCAGCTGATCCGAGCGCGACGGCACGGGCACCTCCCCAGGTGTGCCCACGATAAGCGACGGTGCCACTACGCAGTGCCCGACAATAGGGATGGGTCGGACACCATGGCGAGGCCATGCGACGATCACCGCGTGGGCATCATCATCCGGCTAATCATCAGCGCCCTGGCGCTGTGGATCTCCACGTTGGTGATCGACGGCATCACCGTCGAGGGCAGCGCCGCCGAGAAGGCAGGCACCCTGCTCGTCGTCGCCGTGATCTTCGGCGTGGTGAACGCCGTCCTCCGGCCGATCATCAAGGTGCTCGGCTGCTGGGCGTACGCGCTGACGCTCGGGCTGATCGCGATCGTGGTCAACGCCGCCCTGCTGATGCTGACGAGCTGGATCGCCGAACAGCTCGACCTGTCCTTCGACGTCGACAAGTTCTGGCCGACGGCCGTTCTCGGCGCCCTGCTGATCGGCATCGTCAGCTGGCTGCTCAACCTCGTCGTGCCGGACAAGGGCAAGGACTGAACCGCATGGCCCTCGCCGCGCGTCCGGACGGCTACGAGATCGACACCGACCCGACGCGCGTCGACGTCGACCTGCTGCACCGCTGGCTGTCCACCGACGCGTACTGGGCGATGGGCCGCGGAAAGGACGTCGTCGAGCGGTCGATCGCCGGCTCGCTGAACTTCGCCCTGTACGCGCCCGGCGGCGCGATGGTCGCCTTCACCCGTGCGATCACCGACCGGGCCACGTACGCCTACCTCTGCGACGTGTACGTCGACCGGGCGATCCGCGGCACCGGCCTCGGCACCTGGCTGGTCGGTACGACCGTCGAACATCTGCGCGCGCTGGGTTGCCGGCGGCTGATGCTGGCGACGGCGGACGCCCACGGGTTGTACGCGAAGTTCGGCTTCACGCCGCTGACGAAGCCGAACGACTGGATGCAGATCCGAGCGGAGACGTGACGGAACGGCCGCCCACACGTGGTGGCGGCCGTCCCTGACGACACTCAGCCGTGGTACACCAGCAGCACCGAGTCACCGCGCCGGATCTCGATCCGGTCGATGTCGGACTGCTTCATGGAGATCTCCGACGACATCGTGAACTTGTCACCCGGACCGGCCACCCACTCGCCGATCTCCTGACCGGAGCCGCCACCCTTCGGAACGACGACAAGCTTGTACTCCCAGCGGTTGCCGTTCTCGGACACGTACTCGCAGTTCATGATGACGCGAGTGCCGTCGCTGATCGGCTCCAGCGCCAGTTCCGCCGTGATCGGCAGGTTCTGCGCGGCCGCCGCCATGTCGCTGAATTTCGGGCCCTGATCGGCGAGGATGCGCGGCACGCCGAGCCCGATCACGAGCGCCAGGCAGGCCGCCACGAGACCGACGCCGGCGGTGACCAGCCGCCGCTTGCGCCGCTCCCGGGCCTGCCGCCGCTCCGCCGCGGCCAGCAGCGAGATGACCTTGCCGTTCGGCGGGTCGGTGGCCTGCGCGTCGGTGTCGGCGTTGACCGCCGGGTTCTCCCACCGTTCCGGGCGGATCACGGTCGGTCCGGCCCAGGCCTTCGGTTCGTCCGTCGTGTCCGGTACCTCCGTCGGACCCGCCCAGCCCACGGGAAACAGCGCCGCCGAATCCTCGCCCTCTTGGGCGATCGACTTGGCGGTCTCGAAGTCGATGCGGCCGAGCAGCCCGGGCAGCACCGCCAGGTCGGCGACCTCCTCGCGGCAGATCGCGCACTCGCCCAGGTGCTTCTCGAACGCGTCGCGCTCGGCGGGCACCAGCGCGCCCAGCACGTAGGCGCCCACTTCGAGGGTCTGCGGGCACCTCATTGCGTGACCCCCAATTCCTCGAGCACCACTTTCAGGGACCGCAGTGCGTAGTACGTCCTGGACTTGACTGTGCCCGGCGGGACGCCGAGCCGCTGCGCGGCCTCGGCCACCGACCGCCCAGCGTAGAAGCACTCCACCAGCACCTCACGATGCGAACGGGACAGGCGCGAGAGGGCCTCGGCGATCAGCCACGACTCGACGGCACGATCGGTGTCGTCGCTGGTCGGGCGCTCCGGCGGAGCGTCGGTGACGACCTCGGCGGCGCGGGCGTTGCGCCGGCGCCAAGCGTCGATGGCGAGGTTGCGGGCGGTCGTGAACAGCCACGCCCGCACCGACCCCCTTGCCGGGTCGAGCGCCTGCGGATGCTGCCACGCCCGCAGCATCGTCTCCTGCACCAGATCCTCCGCACGCTGCCGGTCACCTCCGGTCAGCCGCAGTGCGTGCGCAAATAACGCATCGCCGTGCTCAGCGTGTAGTACACGCAGCAGCTCGGCGTCTTCATTCCCCACGCTCTGCAGCCCTCCTGCTCTTATTGACACGCACGGCAGCGCGCGATGGTTCACATCGAGCAATACGTTAGTGCCTCCGGGCGCCCTCAATGCCGGTGGCGAGTCACCCGTCGTCGATCCGACTTCGGATCTTGACCTAACGATGGGGCTGCGGCGCGACCACCGCTGCCGCTACTCGCGCAGGATGTCCGCGAGCTGCTGGGCCACCGCCGTGAGCCGGGTCCGCACCGCCTTCGCCGACGGCATCAGCTCCGACGCCGGCACGACGCACGCGAGCGCGACCCGGCGTTCCTGCTCCCGGTCCGGCAGGACCAGCAGGGCCGCACTCGCCGCACCCACCCGGAACTGGTTCAGCTCCAGGTGCAGCCCTCGGCGCTCGCCGGCGGTCAGGTCGGCGTCGAGCGCCTCCGGCGAGGTGAGCGTCTGCGGCGTGAAGGACGGCATGCCCTGTTCCTTCACGAACCGCCAGCGCTGGTCGGGCCCGAGGGTGGCCAGCAGCGCCTTGCCGAGCGCGGTGGCGTGTGCGCCGTCGTCGTACCCGACCACGAGGTCCTCGCAGTAGGGCGAACGCACCCCCTCGGCGACGGCGACTACCGCGACCCGGTTGTTGATGATCCGGCCGATCATGTGCGTGAAGCCCGTGTCGGTCGCGGCGCGGCGCAGGACGTCCTGAACCTGTTGCGGGCCCCGACAGGCCTGCACAAGTTCCCGGAACCTGTCCGCCACCTCCAACCCGACGATGTACGTGCCGTCTTCACGGCGCATCACATAGCCCTCATACGCGAGTGTGCGGACCAGGTGATACGTGGTTGCGACCGTCAGGTCGCACCGTCGCGCGATCTGCTTGACCGTCAACCCCCGGGGCGACTGTCCAACCGCCTCCAACACCTGAAAAGCCCGCGACACGCTGCGGATGAGATCCGAGGGCTCCGCCTGTGGATCTCTCACCGCCGCCCTCCCCAGTCGCAGCAGTAACAGGCCTTACACCATATGAAACCGCGGCTCGTTCGGGGAGATGGAGTGTGGGCGCAAGGCGCTCAAGCACGTAAATATCTGGGCACAGCCGGCGCAAGATTGAGCAATGTGACCGTCCCACCGTGAGAATTCAAGCACTGCCGGTGAGCAAAGCGTCAGCCGCTGCGGTCGGCGATGAAGTCGCACAGAGACTCCATCGCGTGCCGGGCGGGTACGTCCGGCAGCCCGCGCAGAGCCGCCCTCGACCGCTCGGCGTACGAGCGCACCGTCTCCCGCGCCAACTTCATCGCCGGCGACTCCCGCAGCAGGCCGAGCGCCTCGGCGTGCAGGGCGTCGTCGGTCACCGGGCCGGCCGACAGGATCTCCCGCAGCCGCACCGACGCGGTGTCCTGGTCGTCGGAGGCCAGCGCGTACAGCACCGGCAGCGTGGTGATGCCCTCGCGCAGGTCGGTGCCGGGCATCTTGCCGGACTGGTCGCTGTCGCTCGCGATGTCGAGC
>Ga0111539_10005401_pt1 | contig 16534 bp, 11 predicted proteins | sample RhiMethybrSRZTD1_FD_79667 | JGI IMG/M metagenome (GOLD analysis project Ga0111539, IMG submission 79667) | Populus rhizosphere microbial communities from Tennessee, USA - Rhizosphere MetaG P. TD hybrid SRZTD1 (version 2) (version 2) | ecosystem: Host-associated > Plants > Roots > Rhizosphere >... | reverse complement strand
CGTCGGGCAGATGGCTGCCGCCGAAATAGGGATCGTTGTGGATGAACACGTCGCCGTCGTGCACGTCCTGGCCGAAGGCGGCAACGACCGCGCGCACGGCATCCGGCATCGAGCCGAGGTGGATCGGCAGATCCGGCCCCTGCGCCACCATCTCGCCCCTGGCGTCGAACACGCCGCAGGAATAGTCGCCCGCGGACTTGAGGATCGGCGAGTAGGCCGTCTTGGCGAGGACGACCCGCATCTCCTCGGCAATCTTGTAGAAGCTGTTCTTGACGATCTCGAAGCCGGCCGGATCGGCTTTCAACAGCGCGTCTTTCATCTCAGCGATCCTTGGTCGTATGGCGGGCATCGGCAGCAAGCGCCGCGCGTATCCCATCTCCCCATTCTTCCATCGGAAGAGGGTTAGGGTGAGGGGCGGCTTCAAACTGGGCGTGCATCTCGTGGCTGCCCCTCATCCCGGCCTTCTCCCGGCTTGCGGGGAGAAGGCGTGAGACATCAGCACGAACCCGTCGGCGTCCATGGCGGCCTGCCAGCCCGGCGGCACCAGGATCGTCGACTCCAGCGACTCGATCACCGCCGGTCCCGATACTGCGAGCCCCGCCGGCATGCGCGCGCGGTCGTAGATGGTGGCGCTCGTGGCCCCGGTCTGGCGGAACCAGACGGAGCGGTTGCCCTTGATCGCCTCGGTGCCCTTGGCCGCGGCCCGATCGCGGATGGCAAGCGGCGGGATGACGCCGACGGCGGTCAGGCGGATGCTGACGAGCTGAACCGGCTCGGCGCGGTTGTCGTGGCCATAGGTGGCGCGGTGGCGGTCATGGAAGGTCTCGGCGATCCTGCTCAGCGCCGCCGCATCGAGCCTCCCCTCGGGTATCGCAACGGCGAGCTCGTAGGACTGCCTCTCGTAGCGCGCATCGACCGAACGCTCGAAGCGGCGCCGCTCGGGCGTAATCCTGGCCCGGTCCAGCATGGCGGCACCCTCGCGCTCCAGCGCCGCGAAAGCCGCTTCCAGCGCCGCCGGATCGGCAACCGCCGTCGTCGTGTAGACGGTGCGCACGTAGTCGCGCCTCAGATCCGTGCCGACGAGGCCCAGCGCCGAGAAGGCCCCGGGAATGGGCGGGCAGATCACCTCGGCGATGCCGAGCTCGTCGGCAAGCGCGGCCGCATGCAGCGGCCCGGCGCCGCCGAAGGCCGCGAGCACGAACTGGCGTGCGTCATGCCCGCGCTGCACCGACACGATCTTCAGCGCCTCCGCCATGGCGTGGTTGACGACGTCGATGACGGCGGCTGCGGCCGTGCGCACGTCGACGCCCAGTGGCTCGGCGAGACGTTTCGAGATGGCAGCCTCCGCGGCCGCGTGATCGATCGGCAGGTCGCCGGCGAGCAGCGATTGCTTGTCGAGGTAGCCGAGCACCAGGTCGCAGTCCGTCACCGTCGGTTCGGTGCCGCCGCGGGCGTAGCAGGCGGGGCCGGGGTCTGCGCCTGCGCTCTGCGGCCCGACGCGCAGGGCGCCTGCCCGGTCCACCCAGGCGATCGAGCCGCCGCCGGCCGACACCTCGGCAAGGTCGATCACCGGCACGCGGATCGGATGCCCGGTGCCATGCATCCAGCGGTTGCCGCTGGCGCCGCCGCCGACCTCGTACTCCGGCGTCGTTTCGTACTGGCCGTCACGGATCAGGCTGGCCTTGGCCGTCGTGCCGCCCATGTCGAAGGAGAGCAGGTTGCGTCGCCCGATCTGGCGCGCGGCCACTGCCGCGGCGACCACGCCCGCCGCCGGGCCGGATTCGACGACGGTTGCGGGCATTGCCACGGCCTCCGCCGCCTCGATGACGCCGCCGCTCGAGCCCATCACGTAGAGGCGCGGCAGAGCCTTGGCCCGCGTGGCCTGCTCCAACCTCTCGAGGTAGGAGGCGAGAATGGGACCCACGTAGGCGCACACTGCCGTCGTGCTCGTGCGCTCGAACTCCTTGATCTCCGGCAGCACCTCGCAGGACATGTAGATCGGCACGTCCGGCAGGGCCGCGCGCAGCTGCTCGCCGAGGCGGCGCTCATGCGCCGGGTTGAGGAAGCTGAACAGCAGGGAGACCGCCACGGCCTCTACGCGCGCCTTCCGCAGCTCCCCGATCAGGCCTTCAATCTCCGCCTCCGCCAGCGGCGTGACGATGCTGCCGTCGGCGCCGATGCGCTCGGTGATCTCGAAGCGGTGCCGCCGTGGAATCAGGGTCGACGGCGCGTCCTGGAACAGATCGTACAGGTTGGAGCGGGCGGAGCGTCGCAGCTCCAGCACGTCGCGGAAGCCCCGCGTCGTCACCAGCGCGGCGCGGGCGCCCTTCTCCTGCAGGATGGCGTTGGTGACGACGGTGGTTGCGTGCGAGAGCAATCCCACGTCTGCCGCCGCCAGGCGATAGCGCCGCATGGCGATGTCGAGCGCGCCGAGCACGCCCTCGGCGAAATCACGCGGCGTGGTCGGTACCTTGGCGACACCGATCTGTCCCGTCGCATCGTCGATGAGCGCCACGTCCGTGAACGTGCCGCCGATATCGACCCCTACGCGCCATGCCATGCCGTTCGCTCTCCCAGCCAATGGCTACAATCTAGACGGGCCGGGCCGAGAATTGGAATGCTGGACTGGCCGGATATGCAAGGGCCGCAGGGCTGGGCCGCAACCCTCGACCTGCGCATCGTAGGCTGGGTCAAGCGAAGAGCTGACCCAACACAATGATGATCTTTGGCAGTGTTGGGTCTTCGCTGACGCTTGACCCAACCGACGTGCCTGCGCGCTGCGCTCTCCTCACGTCGAGTACTGCGCGAACTGCAGCGTGCCCGCGCGCGCCCGGTAGTCCGTGCGCACGTTGACGACGGCGACGCGGCCCTTGTCGACTTCCTTCTGGGCGCGCTCCAGCGCCGGGCGGATGTCCTCGGCCTTGTCCACGTAGTCGCCGTAGCAGCCGAGCGCCTCCGCCATCTTGTCGTAGCGCGTGTAGCCGAGATCGCGGCCGGGCTTCTCGCGCTTGGGGTCGGCGGTCCAGCCGCCGTTGAGGCTGATCACCACGAGCAGCGGCAGCTTGTGGCGCACGGCCGTGTCGAGCTCCATGGCGTTGAGGCCGAACGAGCCGTCGCCGTGCACGCAGATCACCTGCTTGTCCGGCTTGGCGAGCTTGGCGCCGAGCGCGAACGGCAGGCCGACGCCCATGGTGCCGAACGGCCCCGAGTTGAGCCGGTGTCCCGGCGAGAACGTCGGCATCGACTGGCGCCCGTAGTTGAGGATCTCCTGCCCGTCCACCACCAGGATGGCGTCGCGCTTCATGAAGTTGGTGATCTCCTCGCACAGCCGCAGCGGGTGGATGTCGCCGTCCTCCACGTACTTGTTGGCGCCGGGGGCCTTGAGCTTGGCCTCCGCACCGTCGGCCAGCGACTTGCGCCAGTCCTTGTAGAGGTCGGCGCTGACCTTGGCCTTGCCCAACCCGGCGAGAAGCTGGTTCAGCACCATGCGGCAGTCGCCGACGATGCCGATGTCGACCTTGCGCGCCGCGGTGGCGATCTCGGTCGGGTCGATGTCGATGCGCGCAATTTTTGCGGCCGCATTGAAGCGCGGCGGGGCGGCGTGGCTGATGATGTAGTTCATGCGCGTGCCGAGCACGATGATGAGATCGGCATCCCTGAACGCGGTCGAGCGCATCGACAGGAACGACAGCGGATGGTCGTCAGGCACCACGCCGCGGCCCTGCGGCGTCGTGTAGAAGGGAATGCCCGTCTTCTCGACGAACTGCTGCATCTCCGCCCACGCGCGCGACCAGATCACGCCGCTGCCGGAGATGATCACGGGCTTCTTCGCCTTGGCCAGCGCCTGCAGCAGCGCGTCGACCTGCTCGGGATGGCCGAGCGGACGCGCGTTGAGGATGGGCCGGCCGCTCATGGACCAGTCGACCTCCTCCTCTGGGATCTTGGCGTAGAGGACGTCGCCGGGGAAATCGAGATAGGTGGGGCCGGGCTTGCCGCTCATGGCGTGCTGGAAGGCGGCGTTCACCTGCTCGGGGATGCGCTTGAGGTTGTAGACCCGGTCGGCCCACTTCACGCAGCCCCTGACGATCGCGACCTGGTCGATCTCCTGGAACACCTGTCGGCCGAACTGCTGGATCGGGCTCGAGCCGCCGATGGCCACCACCGGGCAGCAGTCGATCAGCGCGTTGGCGAGGCCCGTCGTGAGGTTGATCACGCCGGGGCCGCTCGCGGCCATGCACACGCTGGGCCTCTGCAGCAGGCGGCTGTAGGCCTGGCCCATCAACGCCGCGGCCTGCTCGTGGCGCACGTCGACCGGGCGGATGCCCTCCTTGATGCAGGAGGCTTCGGCCAGCAGCATGGGTCCGCCCATGATGAAGAGCAGGTTGTCCGTGCCTTCCTTCTTGAGCGCTTTCGCCAGAATCTCCGAACCCGTCAGCTCTGCCATGGTCGCCTCCTTCGCCCGTAGGTTGGGTCAACCCCGGCGAAGGCCGGGGCCGGCCCAACACGTATGATGCAAGCGGTTGTGTGTCGGGTCTTCCCCCCGCCTCCGCGGCGGTCGACCCAACCTACGCCTCTATGTCCGCCGCGTGATGATCTTGTCGGCTGTCAGGCCTTCTACGTCGCGCTTGCTCAGCCCCAGCCAGCTTTCCAGAACCTCCGCCGAATGCTGGCCCAGCATGGGCGAGGCCTTGACGGCAACCGGCGCCCCGTTGTGGCGCACGGGCCAGGTCGGCACGACGTAGCCCTTGACCACCGGGTGATCGACAACCTGCAGGATGCCGCGCTCGTGGAAGCTTTTGTCTTCCGCCAGTTCCTTGGTGTCGAGGACGGCGCCCGCCGGAATGCCGGCCGCGCCGATGATGCGCATGGCCTCGTGCTTGTCGTGCTTCACCGTCCAGGCGGCGACGATCGCGTTCACCTCCGCCTCGCGCTCGGTCCGCGCCGCCGGCGACTCGTAGCGCGCGTCGCCGATCAAATCTTCGCGGCCGACAACCTGCAGCAGGCGCTTCCAGTGCTCCGGGTTGGCGCGGCTGGTGTAGACGTACACGTAGTCGTTGGGGCCGCCGCCCTTGCACTTGAAGATGCCCTGGGGCGGATTGCCTCCCGAGACCGTCTGGTCGCCGGCGCGCAGAACCGGTCCGCCCTTGCGGGCCTGGGTGGCGAAGGCGAGGCGGATGTAGTGCAGCATGGCGTCCTGCATGGCGATCTGCAGGCGCTGCCCTTTGCCGGTGTTCTTCTTCTCGTAGAGCGCACCGAGCACGGAGATGCACAGCAGCATGCCGGTGCCGGTGTCTCCGAGCGTCGGCCCCGGCTTGATGGGCCGGCCGTCGGGCTCGCCGGAGATGCTCATGACGCCGCCGACCGCCTGCGCGATCATGTCGAAGGCGAGATTGCTTTCGAACGGGCTGCCTTCGCCGAAGCCCTTCACCTGGGCGTAGATGATGCCGGGATTGGCCTTGGAGACGACGTCGTAGCCAAGGCCCAGCCGCTCGATCGCGCCCGGCGCGAAATTCTCGACGAACACGTCGGCTTTGCGCGCCATGTCGAGCACCAGCTTCTTGCCGGCGGCCGTCTTGAGATCGATGGTGACCGACTTCTTGTTGGCGTTGAAGATGAGGAAGTAGAAGGAATCGCGCTCGGGGTCCGACAGGATCGTGCGACCGGGGTCGCCTGCGTTCGGGTTCTCGATCTTGACGACCTCGGCACCGAGCCAGGCCAGGGCCTCGGTGCAGGATGGGCCGGCCTCGAACTGAGAGAGATCCAGCACGCGCACCCCGCTGAGACAGTTCAGGGATACCTGAGTTGCCGCCATGTCGTTTCCCCTCCCATATGCTGAGATGTTGTGCGGATTAAACAGCCTGTCCGTGGCCTGAGGCAAATGCTCGGTATGCAACGCTGCCGTCACACGGTCGCAACCGGCGTCGCCGGAGAGCCGACGGCGCCCGGCAGGCGCAGGGGCGGCGCGGTGAGCAGGAAGCGGCTGCGGTTGTTCTTGCGCAGCCAGTCGGCCAGCTCCGACAGCCGCCAGATCTCGCCGAGGTTCACCCCCGTCTTGAAGAGGCAATGGTGGTGCAGTGGCAGCATCACGCAGTCGCCCGGCTTGAACGAGGTCGGCATCAACTCCACGGCGTAGTTGTCGGAGATCAGCGCCACCAGCTTGCTCTCGGTGATCCAGCGTTGCAGGCGTTGATCGCCGCCGTCGAGGCCGGTGCAGCTCGTCTCGAGCGTGTGTGCGTCGGGCTTCTTCTTGCCCTCCAGGATCACCTCGTCGAAGCCGGTCCTCAGCAGCACGAAGTCGCCCGCCTCCACCTTGATGCCGTCGGCGGCAATCACGCGCATGAGGTCGTCGTAGCCCACCGCGTGGCGCTTGCGTCCGTAGTGCGCGAACAGGTCGATCATCACCCCGCGCCCCTGCAGGCATTTCACCGCCATGTTCTCCACGCCCAAGGCGTTGGCCGACGACGTGCCCTTGGCCTCCACGAACGTGCCGGGCACCGCGCCGGACTGCTTGGCGTCGCTGGGTCCCACGAGGTCGATGCCGCCGCGGTAGCCGTTGTAGAAGGTCGGCTCGGCCTTGCCCGTGCCGTTGGCGTCGAACAGCGCGCCGACGTGGGCCAGCGTGTCCCACTGCGTCGAGTACTGCAGGTGCATGATCACCGCGTCGTCGTTGATGACGTCGACGAAGCCCGGCTTGTCCCATTCGACGCGGTAATGCCAGTTGGGCTTGTCGCCCCGCAGCGAGGGGCGGATCTGCGGCGGGTGCCGCCGGGGGTTCAATATGTTGCCGCCTGGGTAGTCCAGCGGCATGGACAGGCAGAACGTCGTGCCCTCCTTCACCTCGGCGATGCCCTGCTTGACCCTCTCCGGGGTCAGCTCATTCATGCGCCCGAGCTGGTCATCGGGTCCGTAGTCGCCCCACGTCGAATTCTCGGGCCGCTTTGTCCAGCGCTTCTGCTCGGGCATGCCTTCCTCCTGGAGGTCCTCGACAGGATCGTAGCATCGCGCCATCTGTCGGCGAGCGAAATGTCCGCTACGCGGGGCTGATCGGCGCGGCGAGCGGCCCTACCGCACGAAGCCCAGCGCCCTCGGTACGGCCAGCGCCAGCTCCGGAATGAAGGCGACCAGCAGCAGCATGCCGACGATGGCGGCCAGGAACGGCAGCAGGGGCTTGACGAGCTTGTCCATCGGCAGACCGCTGATGGCCATCCCCACGAACAGGCACAGCCCGACCGGCGGCGTGATGTGCCCCACGGCCGAGGCGACGACGCAAACGATGCCGAAGTGCACGGGATGCACGCCTGCGGCCTGCGCCACGGGAAGCAGCACGGGCACGGTCACGAGGATGATCTCCGACGGCGTCAGGAAGGTGCCGAGAATAAGGTAGAGAAGGATGATCAGGATCAGGAACAGCCACCACTCCGGGGCGATGACGGCGATGGCTTCCGCGACCTTGAAGGGGAACTTGGAATAGGTGAGCACCCAGCCGAACGCGCCGACGAAGCCGATGATGAGGCCGATCACGCCCGACAGTCGCGCCGAGTCGGCAAAGATCTTGGGCAGCTCCCGCAGCGCCGGCTCGCGATAGAAGATGGGCGGCACGACCAGGGCGTAGACCACCGCCACCGCCGCAGCTTCGGTCGGCGTGAACAGGCCGAAGATTATGCCGCCCATGATGATGGCGGGAATCGCCAGGGCCGGCAGCGCGTTGCGCAGCACCGCGAGGAATTCGGGCAGCGTCGGCGGGGGTTCCTTGGGGTAGTTGCGCTTCTTGGCGATGACGAACACCGGTACGGCCATGCCGATCCCCACCAGCAGGCCCGGGACGATGCCGGCCGCAAACATCGCCGCCACCGACTCGTCCGCCATCCACGCGTAGATCACGGCGATGATGGACGGCGGGATGATCGGGGCCACGACGGCGGTGCTGACCGTGAGCGCCGTGGCGAAATCCAGATCGTAGCCCTTGCGCACCATCTGCGGGATCAGGAACGTGCCGAGCGCGGAGACGTCGGCGACGGCCGAGCCGGATATGCCGCCGAAGAACATGCTGTCGACCACGTTGACGTAGGCCAGGCCGCCGCGGAAGCGGCCGACCAGCGCCGTGGCAAGGTCGATGATCACGCGCGCCACGCCGCCGCGGGCCGCGACGTTGCCGGCCAGGATGAACAGCGGCGCCGACAGCAGCAGATAGGAATCCGAAAGCAGGCCCACGAAGCGGGTCGGGAGGATGATCGGGTTGAGGATCGGGAAGAACAGGGCAGCGGCCAGCGTGCCGACCGCCATCGCAATGCTGATCGGCATGCCGAGCAGGATGAAGACGATAAAGACGATCAGGAGGGTCTCGGCCATGCATCCCTCAGCGCGCGATAGATGTTGCGGAGCATCGGCAGGATGATGAGGGCCGAGCCCACGGGTACGGCGAGAAACACGTAGCCGAGCGGCAAACCCAGGCCGGCGCTGGTCTGCAGCTGGGCATTGGGCACCAGCACGAAGCTCAGCTTGATGAGGTAGACGAAGACGGCGATGCCGACGGCGTTGGTCAGCGCAACCACCAGCGCGCGCGTGCGGGGCGAGAGCCGGTTGATGAAATAGTCGAGCACGGTGTGCTCGCCCCGCTGCATGGCGGCCGCGGCGCCGATCATGACGAGCCACACGAACAGGTAGCGCGGAACCTCCTCGAGCCCGTCGATGCCGACGCGCCCGAGAAATCTCAGGACCACCTGCAAGAACACCGCGCCCGCCATGATGGCGAGGATCAAGCCGCCGACATACCCGAGCACGTCGTAGGCGCGCCTCCAGGCGTCGGCAGCGCGGTCGGGGTTGGCGCCGCCGCCATCATCCGTGGCCATGGGCTATTTCACGGCCAGGATGAAATCGACCATCTTCTTGGCGTCCTTGCCGGCAGGGGTGGCGTAGAACTCCTCGTAGACGCTCTGCGTCGCCTGGCGGAACGGGGTGGCGTCGGGCTTGGTGATGGTGACGCCTTTCTCCCGCACCTGGTCCTGGATCGACTTGTCCTCGTCGAGGATGAACTTGCGGTTGAAGGCGCGCGCGTGCGCCCAGGCGTCCATGATGGCCTTCTGGCCGGCGGCGTCCTGCTTCGCCCACGTTGCCTTGGAGGCGATCAGCGCAGTTGCCTGATGCGTATGGCGCACGTCTGCCACGTACTTGACGATGTCGTAGAACTTGTTGTGGTAGAACGTGTTCACGCCGCCCTCGGCGAAGTCGATCACCTTGGTCTGCAGCGCGGTTGCGACCTCGGGGAAGGCGATGGGCGTGGAGATCATGCCAAGCGCCTTGAAGGTCGCCACCAGAATCTTGTCCTCCTGCACGCGCACCTTCTTGCCCTTGACGTCGTCGAGCGAATTGATGGCGCCGTGACCGTAGATGCCGCGATAGCCCGCGGCGATGAAGCCCACGAGCTTCAGGCCCTTCTTGTCGAGCACGGCGTCGTAGTACTTCGTCAGCGTGTCGCTGTCGTCGAGCGACTTGAACACGTGCTCGTAGTCGCGGAAGATGTAGGGCAGCTGGAACACGCTCATTTCGGGGATGAGCGTTGACAAGGGCGCCGTGGTGATGGGCCCGAAGTCCACCGCGCCGAGCTGGATCTGCTGGGCGACCTCGCGCTCGCCGCCGAGCGCCCCGGAATGATGATGCACGATCTTGATCTTGCCGCCGGAAAGCTCGGCCAGCTTGTCGGCGAACTGTTGCGCGGCCTGCGACGTTCCGTGCTTGGGCGGATTGACGTTGCCCATGCTCAGGTCCGTGCCCTGAGCCCATGCCCCCCAGGCGGCAAATGCCGACACCACGACGGCGGTCGGCACACCCAACAGAATGCGCCAGTTGCGCGATTGCATCGTTGACCTCCCAAACGCCGCGGTCGGATTTTCCGGGCGGGGCCGCGACCGCGTTCTTCTGCCCCCCCATTGTGCGTCCACCGCCGTCGAAGGCGGGTGTCGCGACATCCTGTGTGATCGGAGCAATGGCGGTCAAGCCCGATCGCTGTGGCACAGCCTGCGGGTAGCCCTCTGCCGACGTTGACACCCGGGGGCGGAATTCTGACAGTCACGACCCTTGCCGGCCCCGCCGGCAGCGGAAGAGGTCGCGCGGGTGGAAAAGCTTTTCATCATCATCGTCGGTCTGGCCATCGGACTGTGGCTGGCGACCCGGTCGACATGGAAGCTTCCGAAGCTTCCCAAGCTGCAATGGCCCGAACCGGGCGATCCGCCGCCGGCCGCATCGGCGCCCCAGCCGGCAGCGGACGTGCAGCAGGCTGCCGCCGCGACGGCCGAACGCGCCGCCGCGTTGTCGACGCGCCTGCACGAGCTGGAGGCGGTGTTCGCGCCGCTCGCCTCCAACTATGCCCATCCCCGCGAGCTCGAGGGACAGAAGGAGTTCGTCGAGGCGGTGAAGCTGCTCGCGGATCCGGCCGTGCCGCTCGATACCGTCATGCAGTACGCGCTCGGGGCCAACTGGCCGCTGGCGTGCGTGGGCTTTGCGGCGCTGCTGCTGCGCTCCGACCGGCACGAGCGCACGGACGATGTCGTCGCCTGCTTCGAGAGAGTGTACCCCTGGCCGTTCTATTTCGCCTTGAAGGTCATCGAGGCCGCGGAGCCGCGCCCGGCCGTCGGTGCTCCGCTGGCCGGCGCCAAGGACTGGTGGGCCGACAATGTCATCGTGCCCGGCGTCGTCCGCGACTACCTCGCGGAGCGCCAGCGTCTCGGCGACAGTCCCGATTTCGGCGCTGCGCTCAGCGCCAGCACCGCCTCGCCGGCCGCGGTCGTCAGGGCCTTCCTGCAGCGGGTGACGCATCCTTACGCGGCCGCGCTCATCGCACAGCTCGACTCTTACCAGCGGGGCAGCGTCGATCGGGTATTTCTCAACTCGTTCGGACGCTTCTGGGCCGATCGCAAGGACAGCGAGCTGCTGATCGAGCCCGATATCTGGCGCGAGACTCTGGATGAGGCGAAGGCGGCCTCGCTGCGCACGCCCACGCGGTCGCTGCTCGTCAGCGGCGAGCACAGGGTCGGCAAGACGACATTTCTGCGCCTGCTGGCCGAGCGGTTGCGACAGGAGGGGTGGGAGGTTTTCGAGGCGGGCGCCGCCGACCTGATGGCGGGGCAGCAGTGGTTCGGCCAGCTCGAGGGCCGCATCCAGCGCACGGTCGAGGAGGTGGCGGCCTCCAAGAAGCTCATCTGGTATATCCCGGACATGCTGGCCATGGCGCGCAGCGGCACCCACCAGGGCCAGGCCGCGAGCGTGCTCGACCAGATCCTGCCGGCGGTCGTGGCCGGCAGGCTGATCGTGTGGACGGAAGCGAGCCCCACCAGCACCGCGCGTCTGCTGCAATTGCGCCCGAGCCTGCGCGGCCTGTTCGAGGCCGTGCGGCTGGAGCCGCAGTCCCAAGAGGAGACCGAGGCCTTGGCGCAGACATGGGTGGGCCGCCTGCAGGACGGCAGCAACCTGCGCGTCGATCCTGATTGCGTGGCAGTGGCCCTCAACTCGGCGCGGCAATACCTGGGTGCCGCCAATTTCCCGGGCTCCGTGCTCGATCTCGTCAAGCTCACTGTCAACCGCTGCCTGAAGCGGGAGAGCAAGGCCATCCAATCCCAGGATGTGATCGTCACGCTGGCCCAGCTCACGGGCCTTCCCGTCTCCATCCTCGACAGCGACGAGCGCGTGGACCTTTCCTCCATCCGCGACTACTTCGCGGCTCGCGTCATCGGTCAGGACGAAGCGGTGGCGGCGATCGTCGAGCGCATCGCCATGCTGAAAGCGGGCCTCAACGATCCGGGCAAGCCGATCGGCGTGTTCCTTTTCGCGGGCTCCACGGGCACCGGCAAGACGGAGCTCGCCAAGACGGTGGCGGAGTTCCTGTTCGGGTCGGTGGAGCGCATGATCCGCCTCGACATGAGCGAGTTCCAGTCGGCCGAGACGACGCACAAGATTCTCGGCGGCGAGGATGTCGACTCGCTCATCAACCGCGTGCGCAAGCAGCCCTTCTCGGTGATCCTCCTGGACGAGTTCGAGAAGGCGCACCCCGCCATCTGGGATCTGTTCCTGCAGGTGTTCGACGACGGCCGGCTGACGGATGCGCTCGGGCACGTCGCCGACTTCCGGCATTGCATCATCATCCTCACCACCAACCTGGGCGCCACCAGCCATCGCACCTCCGGTCTCGGCTTCGCGCCCGCCGCCGATGCCTTCACCGACGATCAGATCATGCGGGCGATCGGGCAGACCTTCCGCCCCGAGTTCCAGAACCGTCTCGACAAGGTGATCGTCTTCCGCCCCCTGACGCGCGATCTCATGCGCCGGATCCTCGAGAAGGAACTCGCCCGCGTCCTGGAGCGGCGCGGCCTCAAGTACCGCGACTGGGCGGTGGAATGGGAGGCCTCGGCGCAGGACTTCCTGCTGGAGAAAGGCTTCTCGGCCGAAATGGGCGCGCGCCCGCTGAAGCGCGCCATCGATCAGTATCTGATCGCTCCGCTGGCAGCCACGATCGTCGAGCAGCGGTTTCCCGAGGGCGACCAATTCGTCTTCATCCGCAGCGACGGCCGTGCGATCCAGACGGAATTCGTCGATCCCGACAGCGAGGCCGTCGGTGCGGGTGACAGCCTCGAGGCGCCGGCTGGGCCGACGGCATTGCCCGGCATGATCCTCGCGCCGGAGGGCTCGCAAGCCGAGCTGGCAGCGCTGCAGGCGGAGCACGCACGGATCGCCGAGGTCCTCGCCTCGGCGCGCTGGGAGGACATGAAGGTCGGCCTGTCGGATGCGATGTCGGCCGCCGATTTCTGGACACGACCCGATCGCCACGCCACGCTGTCGCGCCTGGCGCTCATGGATCGCGTAAAGGCCGCTGCAGCCACAGCCGGAGCGCTGCAGGCACGCCTGGCCAAGGGCAAGGACCGGGCTGGCAGGTTCTCGCGCGAGCTCGTCGGCCGGTTCGCGCTTCAGCTCTACGTCGTGAAGGAAGGCATCAGGGACGTGGAGGAGGTGGCGCCGATCGAGGTGGCCATCCTGATCGAGCCGGCCTTCGAGCGGACCGGCGAGAACGAGGCGGCGCGGGCCTGGTGCGCCGAGCCGCACGGCATGTATCGCGCGTGGGCCAATGGCCGGCACATGCAGATATCCGAGCTCGCCCGGGGGCCGGGGCGCCATCTCCCCTGGCTGCTCGTCACCGGGTTCGGCGCGCACCGGCTGCTGTCGCGGGAGGTCGGTCTGCATGTCCTGGAAAATACGGATACGGAAGGACGTGCGAGCCGCGCGGCGGGGCGCGTCCGGCTGGCGGTGCCTCCCCTGGGCGACCTTGCACCGGATGCACTGCGCGAGGCGCTGGTCGAAGGTCTGGTCCGTGGACCGCAGCCGCACGCGGTCGTGCGCCGCTACCGCAGGGAGCCTTCGCCTCTCGTGCGCGACATGTCCTGCGGATGGCGCACGGGCAAGCTGGACGCCGTTTTGCGCGGCGACTTCGACCTGATCGCCGCCAGCCAGGCCTGAACTCCGGGAGAGTCTGCAGACGTATGACTATCCTTTGACAGCCTTCCGTCGCCGTGCAACCCTGTGCGTGACAGGGGCGCAGCTGTCCGTCACGCCGTCCGTTCGCGGGTGGCATCCAAAAAAATGGCGCGCCCCAATTGGTTGTCGCCGTGCCGGTTTCCGGACGGGTCGAGGCGTGAGCCTTGTCACCGATCCCGAGACTATGCCGAACAGCTGAGAACGTGAGAAGGGAGGACTACTATGTCGATGAGCCTGGCCAAACCAGGGCTGGTGGGATTCTGCGCCCTCGGCCTTTCGCTGTTGGGTGTTGCAGCGGCGTCAAACGTCGCCAACGCCCAGGACAAGGTGCGTTGGAAGATGCAGAGCGCATTCGCCAGCTCGCTCACCCATCTTGGGCCCTCCGGCGTACGCTTCTCCAAGGACATCGAGCGCATGTCCGGCGGCAAGTTCGAGGTGAAGTTCTACGAGCCCGGCGCCCTCATTCCCCCGCTCGAGTGCTTCGACGCCGTGTCCAAGGGCTCGATCGAATCCTGCTGGACGACGCCCGGCTATCACACCGGCAAGTATCCCTCTCTCGCCTTCTTCACCACCGTGCCCTTCGGGCCCGGCATCGGCGAGTTCCTGGCCTGGAAGTGGTTCGGCGGTGGCAACGAGCTGCGGGCGGAGATTTACGCCAAGCATGATCTCGTCGCGGTCGATTGCTTCTGCATCGGCCCCGAGACCTCCGGCTGGTTCCGCAAGGAGATCAAGTCGATCGACGAGCTGAAGGGGCTGAAGATGCGCTTCTTCGGCCTCGGCGCCCAGGTCATGCAGAAGCTTGGCGTATCGACGCAGCTGCTGGCGGCGGCGGACATCTACCAGGCGCTCGAGCGCGGCGTCATCGATGCCACCGAGTTCTCGATGCCGATGATGGACATCAAGCTCGGTTTCCACCAGATCGCCAAGTACAACTACTTCCCCGGCTGGCATCAGCAGGTCTCGTGCAGCGAGTTCCTGATGAACAAGAAGGCGTACGACGCGCTGCCGGATCACTACAAGGCCATGATCGACGTCGCGGGCAAGGCTCAGGTCGCCTTCACGTACGCCGAGACCGAGGCCATGCAGTTCGACGCCATGGCCGAGATGCGCGACAAGCACAAGGTCCAGGTGAAGCGCTGGGACGACCAGACGCTCCAGGCCTTCGAAAAGGCCTGGCTGGAGGTGATCCAGGAGGAGTCGGCGAAGGATCCGCTGTTCAAGAAGGTCGCCGATCACTACCTCGACTTCCGCAAGAAGTACGCCATCTGGGGCGAGGCGCAGTCGATGAAGCCGAGCTACGTCGGCCAGTGATCATGCCGAGGCGCCGGCGCAGTCTGCTGCGCCGGCGCCGGCAGCATCGGCGACTATCCGCCCCGTGCTCCACAGATCCGACAGTGCGCCCTGCCTTCCGTCCGGACCTATCGCGGTCCTGACAGCCGGCGCCCTTTCCTGGCCCATATAGGCGATCGGCGGCGACAATGGATGCACTGCTGAAGATCTCGGAGGGCCTGCGGCGACTGCTCGAATGGATTGCCCTGACCGCGGGGTGGCTGCTGGTGGTGATGGCCTGCGTGACGACGTTCGATGTGCTCGCGCGCAAGTTCGGCATGCAGCTTCCGTACACCAAGCTGCAGGAGCTGGAATGGCACTTCCATGCCGCCGTCTTCTCACTTTGGATGGGCTACTGCTACACGATCAACGCGCATCCGCGGGTCGATTCCTTCACCGAGAACCTGTCGTACCGCAGCAGGGCTTGGGTGGAGCTGGGAGGCTGCCTGATTCTGGCCCTCCCCTACGTTGCCCTCGTCGCCTACTACAGCCTGGATTTCGTTGCGGGCTCCTACCGGCTTGGCGAGCAGTCCGACAGCACCGTCGGCCTCACCCACCGATGGATCATCAAGGGCATCTATGCAGCAGGCCTCTGGCTTGTCGTTCTCGGCATCGTGAGCGTGTTGCTGCGCGTGATCGTTTTCCTGTTCGGCGACAAGCCGCAGGAGGAAGTCAACCTTCAGATCGGCCATGTCGTGACCGACGTCTAGAGCGAAACCGGGGACTGCCATGGTGTTCGACTGGCTGGCGGATCATCTCGCGCTGATCATGTTCGTGTCGATGTTCTTTTTCATTTTCCTGGGCTACCCGGTCGCCTTCATCATGGGCGGCCTGGCGCTGCTCTTCGGGCTGGCAGGCGCCTATCTCGGCGTGTTCAGGCTGATCGGCTTGTCGGATGTCGTGCTGCGCATGTGGGCCGGCGTCGCCGCCGATCCCGTGCTCGCCTCGATCCCGATGTTCATCTTCATGGGCGCGATTCTTGAACGATCGGGCTCCGCCAAGGACATGCTGAGTGCGACGGAGGTGCTGCTGAAATGGTGCCCGGGCGCGCTCGCGGTCGCGGTCATGGTGATGGGCACTATTCTGGCAGCGCCGATCGGCGTTGTCGGCGCGGCCGTGATTACGCTTTCGGTCATCGCCTTGCCGCAGATGCTTGCTGCAGGCTACGACAAGCGCCTTGCCATCGGCACGATCGCCTCGGCCGGCACCCTCGGTATCCTCATTCCTCCGGCGATCATGCTCGTCGTCATGGCCGAGATGCTCGCCACCTCGGCGGGGAACCTCTTTCTCTCCGCTATCATGCCGGGCTTCCTGCTGTCCGGCCTGTACCTCGTCTACATCATCGCCGTTGCCATCCTGAAGCCCGGGGCGGCCCCCAAGCTGCCTCCTGACTACGGGCCCCAGACGGCCCTCGAGTTCTGGGTGGCCCTGTGGCGCGGGCTCTTTCCCATGACCGCCTTGCTGGTGGTTGTTCTCGGATCGATCTTTGCCGGCTGGGCGACGCCGACCGAGAGCGGTGCCGTCGGCGTGCTGGGCTCAATGTTCATCGCTGCGCTCAACAAGCGCCTGACGCTCAAGATGCTGAACCAGGCCATCTACGACTCCTGCCGCGCCAACGGGCTGGTGTTCATGATCTTCCTCGGCGCGACAGGCTTCTCCTACGTCTTCCGGGTGCTGGGCGGCGACG
>Ga0111539_10005400_pt1 | contig 16535 bp, 14 predicted proteins | sample RhiMethybrSRZTD1_FD_79667 | JGI IMG/M metagenome (GOLD analysis project Ga0111539, IMG submission 79667) | Populus rhizosphere microbial communities from Tennessee, USA - Rhizosphere MetaG P. TD hybrid SRZTD1 (version 2) (version 2) | ecosystem: Host-associated > Plants > Roots > Rhizosphere >... | reverse complement strand
GGCGGAGAAGTCGCCGCGGTCGAGCATCTGCTTGTGCAGCGGCCGCCGCTCGGCATCGAACCACTCGTGCTCGAATTGGCGTCCGATCGCCGTGGCGATTCTGCTGGTCGTCCTGGACCGGATGCTCATGGCCTATCGCGCCGTGGTCCTGCTCTGCACCGTCGATCCCGCGGTACGGCCTCCGCTGTCTGCGGTGATGCGCATCTTTTTCGTCAGCACCTTTCTGGGCACGTTTCTGCCGGCAAGTGTGGGTGGCGACGGGGTTCGCGCGTACAGCCTGTCAAAACTCAACGTCCGCGGCAGCGACGCAGTCGCCTCTGTATTCATGGACCGAATGCTCGGCGTCGCCTCGGTCTTTCTCATGGCCGTGGTCGGCTTGCTGCTCGCTCGTGATCTCGCTCGGAACTCGACGATTCTGACGGCACTTGGAGCCGCGGCCGGTGTCTGCATCGTGACCCTGCTGCTCGTCTTCAGCCGAACAGCGGAGGCAAAGGCGGCGGCGCTGATTGCCTATTTCCCTGGAGTCATCAAGAACGCTGGGCACCAGATCCTCCAGGCGATCGGTCGCTATGCGACCTTTCACGGCAAACTGGCCAACGTACTCGCGTGTTCGGTTCTCGTGCAGGCCCTCCGCATCCTCCAGGCGTACTGCCTGGGCCTGGGCCTCGGCCTCTCGCTTCCTCTGACCACCTACATGGCCTTCATTCCGCTGATTCTGCTGGTCATGCTGCTGCCGATCACGTTCAACGGGATCGGCACGAGTCAGCTCGCGTTCGACTGGTTCTTCGCGCGCCACGCCGGCGTACCGGCGGCGTCGGCATTCACGCTGTCGGTGCTGTTTATCGCGCTCGGCATCGTGGGCAATCTGCCGGGAGGGTTCCTGTATGCGTTCGGCCGAGGTCGTCAGTGAATGGTGTGAGCCAGGAGCCGGGACGGCAGGCCTCGTCGGCTGGCGCCAGTCGGTCGCTTTCGATTATTATTCCTGCCTACAATGAGAGCGGGAACATCGTCGCGACGCTCGAGAACGTCACTGGCGCGCTGGCACCCCTGGACATCGAGCACGAGATTCTGGTGATCGACGACGGAAGTGCGGATACGACTGCCTCGCTCGTCCAATCGAACCTCCATCGCTTTCGACATGTCCGGCTTCTCGTCAACGAACGCAACATGGGATTCGGCTGGTCATATCGACGAGGCGTGGACGCCGCCGCACTGGACCACATCGTGATGGTTCACGGCGACAACGCCTGGGGGCGCGACACGCTGCGCGATTTCTTCAGCCACGTGGGACGCGCCGATGTCATCGTCGGCTACACGCGCCAGATGTGGCGGTCACGAACATTGGCCAGGACGATGATTTCGAAGACCTATACATTTCTCGTGAACCGCATCACCCATCGGGGACTCCAGTACTACAACGGGCTGCAGATTCACAAAGCGCCGGTGCTCAAGAGTCTTGCGATTGAGTCGACCGGCTACGGGTTCCAGTCGGAGGTCCTGGTCAAGAGCCTCAAGCTGACGCGAACCGTGGTGGAAGTGCCAATGGACCTGATCGAACGCCAGCAGGGCGAGAGCAAGGCGTTCCGGCTCAAGAATTTCGTCGACGTCTATCGCACGCTCAAGCTGCTCCGAGCAGTGGAGCGCGGCCGCCATGCTTGATTCCCGATCCGTGGACCTTCCCGTGGGCGACGTGGCCGCTGGCGACAACCGTCGATCGGTGGCGCGTAAGGTCCTGTCGGTTGAAGGCCTGGCGCAGCTTCGCGCGAGGCTGCGGGACAAGCGGATCGTGCTGTGCCACGGCGCCTTCGATCTGATCCACCTCGGTCATGTGATTCACTTCGAGGAAGCGGCCTCGCTCGGCGATGTCCTGGTCGTCACCGTCACCGCCGATCAGTACATCACCAAGAAGCGCTCGGTGTCGTTCAAGGAAGAGCTCCGCCTGCACCAGGTGGCCGCGCTCGAGATCGTCGACTATGTCGCGATCATCAACGAGCCCTCCGCGCTGGCGGCGATCGATGCGCTCCGGCCAGATGTCTACGTGAAAGGCTCCGAGTATTCGAATCTGGTGCTGGACAAGACCAAGAATATTTTCCGCGAGAAAGGGCTGGTCGAGAGCTACGGCGGACGGCTGCATTTCACGACGGGCGAAACATTTTCGTCGACGAAACTTTCGCATTTCCTGCAGGCCTCGCCGGAAGCGGTGCAGGCGAACCCCCTCCTCAGAAACGACAAAGTGTTGTTCAGGGATGTCTCGGACCTGGGATTCACCCTCCCCGATCTGAAGAGCTTTCTGGTGCGCGCCAGTGAGCTTCGCGTGTGCCTGCTCGGCGAAACCATCATCGACGAGTGGGTGGACATCAGCGTCACGAACCTGTCACAGAAATCACGATGCGTGGCCGGCCAGGAAACGGCGCGCATTCGGCAGGTCGGCGGCACTGGCATCATCGCGCTGCACCTTGCGAGTTTCGTCAAGCAGGTCGACTGCTTCACCAACGGGCAGCTCGGAGACGTCCCGGGCAATCTGCGCGTGACACCGCTGGCTGACAGCCCTCTGATCAAGACCCGCTTCGTCGATCGAGAGAGCGGCTCTCCTCTGTTCGAAGCGAAGGTGCTCGATCTGCCTGATGTCCGAGCCGAGCTGCCACACTTCGACGACTACGATCTGGTGCTCATCGCCGACTTCGGCCACGGGTTGCTCGACCCGAAGGTCATCAACGACAAGATCGCGGCGAAGACCCGCGCCTGTGTGTGCGCAATGGCGCAGGTGAACTCCAGCAATTACGGCTACAACCTGCCTGTCAAATACATCGGCGCCGACTATTACAGCCTGAACCGAACGGAAGCCGAGCTCTCGCTCCACGAGAAGGACCTGCCATTCGACGATCTCCTCACCCGCGTCGGACGCCTGCTCCATTGCCGCCGCCTGTCCGTGACCGACGGGAAGCAAGGCGCGATCGTGAGAATCGGCGATGAGGTGTTCCAGCTGCCTACGTTGAGCACCAGCGTCATCGACACCATCGGATGCGGCGATGCCTACTTCGCGCTCAGCAGCCTCGCGGCATGCCTCGGCCTTGGGGCGAAACTCGTCGCTCTCGCTGGCAGCATCGGCGCCGCGGCCATGACCCAACGCCGGTGCAACGAGAGTCCCATCTCCGAGCAGGAGTTCCTGACGATTGCCAAAATCGTCATCTGATCCGATGGAACCGTGGCCGCACTATTTGACAGCCGTCTCAACCGGGCTGGAAGAACTGGCGATCACCGATCGCTCAGGCACATCACTGACCTCGGAGGTTGGATTCCGGCGATGGTTGGACCTGACTCGCGCGGTTGACACTAGCGGCGGCAGTGTCTACGTCATTGGCAATGGCGCCAGCGCGGCAATGGCCAGTCATATCGCTGCCGATGCCTGTAAGAACGGTGGGCTTCGGGCCCGCGCGTTCACCAACCAGTCGCTGTCGACCGCGATCGGCAACGATCTCGCCTTCGATGAGATCTTTGCACTCCCACTCACCCGCTTCGCGCGACCCGGCGACCTGCTGATTTCGATCAGCAGTTCGGGTCGATCACCGAACATCGTGCGAGCTCTCGAACAGGCGCGGACGCTGCAGCTGCACGTCGTCACCCTCTCCGGAAAAGAGCCGGACAACCCATCCCGTCGCGCCGGGGACGTGAACTTCTACATCCCACGTGGCCGCTATGGTTGGATCGAGTGCGCGCACCACGTTGTCTTGCACTACTGGCTGGACCAATACATGAATACCTATGGCCATGGCGCCGCCTAGCGCGAGCGTACTCGTCACCGGCGGCTGCGGCTATGTCGGGACGAAGCTCACGTCGGCCCTGCTCGACCGTCCCGAACTCCAGGTCACCGTCCTCGACACGCAGTGGTTCGGCAACTATCTGCCGACGCACCCGCGCCTCGCCGTGCGCGCCGGCGACGTGAGGACCATCGACTCGATGGACCTTTCTCCGTTCGATACGATCTTTCATCTCGCAAACATCGCGAACGATCCGTCGGTCGACCTCAATCCTTACTCGTCGTGGGAAGTCAACGTTCTGGCCGGCATGCGTCTGATCGATCGAGCGGCCCGGCACGGCGTCAAGCAGTTCATTTTTGCCTCGTCCGCGAGCGTCTACGGACTCAAGACCGAACCGCGGGTGACCGAGGATCTCGACCTGTTCCCGCTGTCCGAGTACAACAAGACGAAGATGGTCGCCGAACGCGTGGTGATGAGCTACAGCAACGCGATGACGACGACCATCATCCGTCCCGCGACTGTCTGCGGGTACTCGCCACGCATGCGCCTGGATCTCGTGGTCAATCTGCTGACCATGCAGGCGCTGAGCAAGGGCGCCATCACCGTGCTCGGTGGCGACCAGACGCGTCCGAACATCCATATCGATGACATCGTGGACGTGTACCTCTTCGCGTTCGACCGTCGCCTGGCGGGCGTCTACAACGCGGGATTCGAGAACATCAGCGTCCGCGACATTGCGACGCGAGTGGTCCAGGAGGTCCCTGCGGATATCACCGTCCGCCCGTCGAACGACCCCCGGTCGTACGCCATCTGTTCGGACCGGCTGCTCGACGCCGGCTTCTCGCCGAAGCGGGATGTCGCGACGGCGATTCGCGAGATCGCGGCCGCTTACCGTGAGGGCCAGCTCAAGGATGAGCCGATCTGGTACAACGTCAACTGGATGAAGCAACACCATTTCGGATGAGTACCCCCATGGGAGTGATCCGGCTGGGGCTGCCGCTGGCCGGCTTCATCGTCTTCTTCCTCCTGTCGCTGATCACGATCCGTGTACTTCGGCCAACGCAGCCGCGGCTGTTTTTCTTGACCTATGCGGCAGTGCTGCTGCCAGCCTTGTGGTACACCTACACGACGATCTGGCCGCTCGAGACGGTTGAAGACAACGTCGGCTTGCTGTGCTGCCTGCTTCTCCAGACACTTCTGTGTCTCACCTTCTGGAACACGTTCTATAGCCTGCTGTGGGGATTCTCCGGCGGCCTGATGCACGATCTCTACAACGACGACTCGCTTCGGGATGCGGACGCGCTGATCAAATCCTACGAAGGAGCATCCGGCGTGGACCGGATCATGGCTCGCAGGCTGCCCGGCCTCGAGCGCGGCGGGTACATCGAGCTGCGAGGCGACACGCTGCGCCTGCGTCCAAAAGGGCGGGTGATCGCGCTGGCGACGTTGCTGTCTTTCAAGGTGTTTTCTCTGGGCCTCGGCGGAGGCGTCAAATAGGGATGTTCATCGGTCTGGTACTGATCGCTCTTGCTCTGTTGACGGGACAGACGCTGCTCGTGATCCTCGCTCGCCTGCTGCGGCCACGGAGCAATGTGTACGCCACGATTGTTCTGGTGAGCGTGCTGACGGCACCGCTCACCCTGATCTTCAGCGAGCGATTGGTCGGGCTGCCAGTCAATTCGGCGGGGAGACTCTTTCTCGTCGTTACCCATCTCACGCTCGGCGGTTTCCTGTTCCATTTCATGACCCTGCCGGATCGATCGGTCACCCTTCGAGTGTTCGTCGAGCTGCTGCTCGCACCTGGCGGTACGCTGACGTCGAGCGGGCTTCGAGAACGCTACAGCGTGCGATCCATGGTCTCATCGCGACTGGAACAGATGGCGTCTGCGGGTTTCATCACGATCTCGGCTGCCGGACGGATCGCGGTCGTCGGCAAGGGGATCTGGTTCGGGCAATTCGTCACCGGCGGTCGCCGACTGTTTCGCATCACGAGCGCAAACTAAGAGAGCGGCGGGAGGATTCGGTTGAACAAGAGGATTCTGATACTGGGCGGCGGCGTGGCGGGCTCGTCGATGGCGTATTACCTCGGCGAGAAGGGGTACGAGGTCACCCTCCTCGAGAAGAACAGCCGCGTCGGCGGGCTCGCCCGGACCTGCTACTACAGCGGCCATCCGTATGAATTCGGCCCTCACATCTGGTTCTGGCCGGGTGGCAAGGAAGACCCCGTCAACAACACGATCGTCAAGCTCACGAACGACGAGCTGTTCTACATCGATCGGCGCCTGTTCACGTATATCGAGGCCGATGGTCGGAAGTATCGCTACCCGGTTCACTACGATGACATCGACCAGATGCCGGAGCGCGAACAGATTCACCGCGAGCTCGGAAAGAACCGTGACAGCGCGATGAAACTGGTCGAGGCTCAGCTGCCGACGCTCGGCGACTGCACGTTCGCAGACTATTTCACCGCCGCGATCGGAGAGACGCTCTACCAGAAATTCATGATGAACTACACCTGGAAGATGTGGAATATTCCGGGCGACCAGCTCGAAACATCCATGGTGTGGGCCGACCGCTTCCATCATGCGTACACGAAGAAGGATGAGAAGGACGCGGCCAGGGGCCTTTCGGGGTACGACCCGATCAAGTTCGGCGACCACACACTTGGCAAGGGCATCCGGTTCCAGGTCTATCCGAAGGGCGGGTGGAATGCGGTCTGGAATGCCATGGTCGAGAGCGCCACGGTGATTCGCGATCGGGTGGTCGGCATTCGCGACGAGCACAAGCAGCCGCATGTCCTCATGGCCAGCGGCGAAAAGCACTACTTTTCTGAATATCACACCGTCTTCTCGTCGATAGACATCGACGAGCTGTGGGGCGAGGATGCACTGCCCTATACCGGCCGCATGATGATTCCGCTCCTCATCCCCGGGCTGAAGAGCGCGTTCCCGGAAGGAGCCGAGTCGCTCCACTACTCATCCTGCGAATTCCAGACCCGCGTGACGGAAATGAAGGTCATCACGAGGCATGAGAGCCCAGATACGCTGATCCTGATCGAGGTACCGGTGCTGCCCGGCTCGTCGAAGTCCTTCCCGAAAAATGCCATCGACTACGCGCTCGAGAACAACTTGTTCGCCGAGAAAGCCTACCCGCAGCAGTCTGAACAGGCGTTTGCGACCTACGAACGGTACGTCGAGCGAGGCAGGAAGATTCCGAATCTGCGCTACGTCGGCCGCCATGCGGAGTTCAAGTACTGGGGCATGCCCGAAACCGTACATTCCGCGTACGTCAAATCACTCGAGTTTCCGGCGGTCTGATGACGCACGTGCTCGCCTCTACCACTTCCCACAAGCGTGAGCCGCTGCTCCCGACGCTGGAAGTCTTCGGCCGCCTCGGCCTGCGCGAGGTCGACGTTAATCTGCATCACATTCTCGAGGTGGCAACACCGGTCGAAGCAATCGTGGACGCCGTTGCCCGGCATGGGCTCACCGTCCGATGTGTCTCAGGAGGCTGGTGTGACTTTTTTGATGACGCGCCGCGGATCGAGGCGACATTTCAATCCGTCTCACGCCAGGTCGACGTGGCGCACCGGCTCAACACGTCGAAGCTTCGCCTGTTCTTTGGCCGACTGAAGTATGAGCAATATACGGACGCCGCACGAACGACGGTCTGCGCCAATCTCCAGCGCCTATCCGAAGCTCACACTGCGATGACGTTTGTCTTCGAGAACCACGACGGCGCGTCGCTTCATCCGGAAGTCTGTGCCGAGATCCTTCAGCGAGTCGATCGGCCGAATATTCGCATGAACTTCGACCCGATCAATTTCGAGCGGCACGACGTCAAGGCCCTCCCGGCGCTTGAGCAGGTGTTGCCGTTTGTCGGCCACGTCCATCTCAAGGGCCTGTTCAAAGGAGAGTTCTGCGAGTTCGGCGATGGCGATGTGGACCTGACCCCGGTGCTCCGGAGGCTGGTCGATTCGGGTTATGCCGGGGACTTCAGCGTCGAGTACGAGGGCCACTACGACGGAACATTGCGACTCTATCAGAGCGTCCGACGGGCCCAGGTGGCCCTCCAGCGGCTCCTACCAGGCTTCACGGCGGTGGAACCGCGTACAGGCTGACGTCAGGCAGCCTCAGCAAAAGACGCAGCCTCTCGAGCACCACCGGGTGCACCCGATCGCGGTCCTCTCGGACGATGACATGGGTCACGTGATAGCGGCGCAGCGTCTCGAACGCCGCGTCGGGATCCCGATCAGCCGAGCCGTAGAAGCGGTTGATGTCGTTGAGGCGCTCTTCCCCGCCGACCGCCGAGTACCTCACATCCCAGCCAAGCACGATCCGCCTCGCGGCCACGATCGTCGTCAACGACGGCGAAAGCGGCCGGTCGTGCAGCACGACGGTCGTTTCAGGGTCGAAGGCGCGCAAGTACTCGGCGATCGCCCGTTCCTCCCGCGTCATGCTCACGCGGGGCTCGCGCTCGGCGTCATGCCATTTGCGCGACAGAAAATGCAGGGACGAGGGGAGGGCCAGCGCAAGCGTGACGACGACGGCAATCGCTCCCTTCAGCGGATCCGCCCGAGCCAGATTCGTCAGTGCCACGGCCGCGAACATCCACAAGATGTACAGGCCGGTGATGTGAAACTGTAGCGTATCGACGTAAGGCTCGGTGGCGAGCACAAACGGGATCGCGACGCCCGCGATGACCGCCCAGCCCAGCACATGCCAGCCGGCGGCATCGTCACCGCCACGCTGACGGATGGCACGCCAGACACCGGGCGCTCCGATCCATCTCACGCCGATCCCGCCCACAAGAAACAACACTGTCGCCATCAACAGCAGCAACGGTTTCTGCATCGAGGCTGCGGGAGCCCACCGGGCGGCAGTCTCCGTGAACACATGGGTGAGGTCGAGCTTGATCAACATCCGCTGCGGGAGCAGAAACAAATCCAGCAGCAGCCGGCTCCGCCGATCGCTCTCCTCGAGCGTGACAGCCGACCACAGAAACGGCGCCGCGAGCAGGACGCTCAGGCCAACGACACCAGCCAGCCGTCGCCTGACCGGCCAATCGCCTGGCGACAGGACCATGGCCCCCCCGAGCGCCGCCATCGTCACGACGTAGGCAAACGGCTTGAACTCGAAGAGGATCGCCAGCAGAAACGAGGCGACGATGAGCCAGCCCCACGATCGGTTCCGGAGGCCCCACACAATCGCGACAAGAACCGTGAAGAACAACGGCAACGATGGTCCCCAGGTACTGAAGTGAAGAACCTCCATCGTCGGTGAGAGAAAATTCGTCGGCCACAGGACGAAGTCCCAATTGGGATCGGCGTGCGGCAGGAACCACGCGGCCAGGTACGAAAAGTCGCCGCCCACCAGAATCAGTACGACGGCCAGCACGGCGGTCGCGCGTGAGGCCAGTGTGCGCACGAGCACGAAGCCCGTCAGCGCAGAGAGCGCGAGAAACGTCGGCCATGCGAAGCGGTAGTAGATGTGGAGGATCGGAACGCCGGTGAACCGGTTGATCATGCCCGGAACGAGGTGCGGAAAGTACGCAGCGTTCAGTTTGTGGCCTGAATAGTACGAGGCTGTGGGCGGCACGGTGTGCGACGCCTCCGAGGCCTCCGCGGCGTAGTACCCCAAATCGGCTGTGTCGTAGTCTCCGTACAACACGACACCGTCGCTCACGTCCAACCGATTCCAGAAGACGACAGCGCCGAGAGACAGCGCGAACAACACCAACACCAGAGCTGCCACGAGATCGGTCCGCCAGCCGGGGCCGTGGTTGATGTCCGTCCTCGATAACCAAAGGGCGAGCCCGCCTGCGCTGAAGGCCGCCGACAGAAAGGGAAAGGCCTCGACGGCGTGCAACCGGCCGAGGAGATTGATCAGCACTGGGGCCGCTGCGCTCCCGACGCCGAGCACGATGGCCGCGCGACGAAGGGGATCGAGGGGCCGGATGAGCAATCCGGCCACGGCGACACCGGGGCCGAAGGTGAACAGACCCCAGGCGCACAGAAAGCGCAGCGGGAATGGAAGAAACTGAAGTCCCGCTCGCAGGAGCGGCCAGGCACACGCGCCGAGCACGGCGGCGCCGAGGACGCGGAGAGAGACGGACTGAAAACTGCTGGCTGAGTGGTTGCCGGGTGCGGTCACGCCGCCGGCGCAGGCTTCGGGGTCGGCCCGCCTCGACGACGGTTTCGCAATCGATGCGCCAGGTCCTGCAGCGACTTATCGAGGCGTGATTCCTGCCGATGCTGGGCCAGGTTCATGAACAATCGCAGGATCCGCCAGGGTCTGACGGTGTACTGGGTGCCGTAGAAGGCGAGGAACCCGAGAATCCGGTACATGTTCAGAACGCGCGGCGTGACGCCCTCGCTGAAGGAGCTCGTCTTCGAGAAATCCTTGTAGGCGCCGAGCGAGAGAAAGTATTCGTCCGACAACTCGGGAATCTCGCCCGATTTGCGGAGGTCGTTGTACAGCTCGGAGCCCGGGTACGGCGAAAAGAGCGAGATGCTCATGTCGTGCACGCCAGCCCATCCCATGCGCGCCAGGAACCGCACGGTCTGACTCAGTTCGTGGCTCGATTCATTCGGGAAGCCCATGATGATATTGAGCTTCACGTTGAGCCCCGCACGGACCGCGCCGAGCACGGAGGCCTCGAGCTTATCGAGCTTGACCACCTTCTTGATGCGCTTGAGAACCTCCGGCGAACCGCTCTCCGGCGCGTAGCTCATATTGCGGCAGCCGGATTCGAACAGCAGCCGGCTGACTTCGTCGTCAATCGCTTCGGACCGCGTGCCACTCGGCAGCTGCCAGGTGAAGACCATCTTTCGGGAGAGGATCTCGTTCGTGAACTGGATGATCCAGCTTCGCTTCACGATCGCCGTCAGATCGTAAAAGTCGAAGTTCGTCGCGGCGTACTGATCGCGATACGCCTGGATTTCCTCGAGCACTTTATCCGGTTCCCTGGCGTACCACCTTGTAGTCCACATCTCGGGATTCGAACAAAACGTGCACTGATACGGGCAGCCACGCGTCGCAATCATCGGCATGCTGCGGCCGCGGTTGACGCCATATCCCAGACCGTTGTCCAGATACTTGCTCAAGGGCACGAGATCCCAGGCAGGCCATGGGATGTCGTCGAGCGTACGGATCCGTGTGCGCGAGCCGGTCGACTGATGGGTATGGTCGCCGGCGAGCGGCAGGCCACTGCCCTTCTTGGCCCTCAGAGCGAGACCCGCGACCATTTCCAGCGGTGTGCCGCGGTCGAATGCGTCCGCGAGCTCGACGATCGTCTCCTCGCCCTCTCCAAGAACGCACACGTCGACTTCCGGCGTGGAATCAAGGGTGAACTTTGGCACGGACGTGATGTGTTCCCCGCCCGCGACAATCGGGATGCCGGGAAAACGGCGGCGCACCATCTGGATCATCCGGCGCGTCTCGGGCCAATCCTGAGAAAACATACAGCTGACGCCGATCAGCGTCGTGTCGGGCTGAATCCGCTCGACGATCTCCTCGCTGCGGAGACCAATCGCCATCACCGTGCCGTTGAACAGCGACGTGACCTGAAATGGGTTCTCACCGAGGCCATCAACGATCCGCGGCGTGTGACCGGCTTGTCGGAGGCTGGCTGCAAGGTACGCCGGACCGATCGGAGGGGTCAGCGGTCCGGAGTCGGACCACGTGGGCACCAGGAGCGGCGGCCGAAGGATCGTGAAAATGGCCATGCTCAGGTGGTCTCGGCGTGTGCAGGTTCGAGCTGGCTTGATCCTCGGCTTATGGCGGCTCGACCAAGGTTGCCCAGAATCGTCGGATAGGCTTCGCAGGGCGTCCAGCAGTGAGAACAGCGCTCCGCGGCCACTTCCTGCCGGAGCTCACGACGCCGATCGCCTGCCCAGAGTCCCCGCAGATCGAAGGCGTTGTCGCGTAGATTGCCGACCTTCGCATCCCAGATCGAGCAGGCGAACAGGTTCCAGTAGGCATCGATGAAGCACGACGATGAGAGGGCGGTGCACGGCAGCGGCGACTTGCCCGTCTCGTAGTATTTGCTGACGAGCGCTTGGTACCGGTCTTCGAGAAACTTCACCGGGTGCAGGCTGGAGCCATTCTTCTGGCGATGATCCTCAACCGCTCGAAGAATGTCCGCGTGGTGCTGCTCTACCGGATACCCCACGTTGTCGAAATAGTGACCGGACTCATGCCCGATGTTCAGGTGCAGCTCCGTGCGGCGAAAGTCCGGGATCACCTGACGAATGGCCGCCAGCGTCTCTTCGACCTTGTTCGCGTTCTTCGCCATCAGGGTCATGCCGATGACCGTCTGGAAGTTCGAGTACCTCATGCCACGCAGGCGACGGTAGGTCTCGATGGCGCGGTCCCAGCTGCCGGGAAGGCCACGCATCTCTTCGTGCAACGCTTTCGGACCGTCCATGCTGATGGTCACCATCAGCCGCCCGACTCCGCGGGCAATGGTGCGCTCAACCAGCGAGACGGTTTTGTCCCCGAACCAGCCGGTTGTCGGAAAATTCAGCAGGAAGAGCGATCGACAATTCTTCTGAATCGCGGCCACCACGTCGTCCAGGTCGCGGCGCATGAAGAGCTCGCCGCCGGTGAGGTGAACCCACTTGAACTGCGACCACCGATCGAAGAACAGCCCCACCTCGTCCGGCGTCATCTCGTTCACGCTGTCCTTCTGCCAGATGTTGCACATCTCACAGCGGAAGTTGCAGTGATACGTTGCGACGAACGTCACCTTGTAGGGGAGTTCGGGTGAGCGCACGTTGGCGCCCAGGATCGCGCCAGCGAGGCCGAGTTGGCGGGTAAGCATCAAATTGGAGCACAGAGATCGTAACAGAGCGGCCAGATCCGGTCAACGCATAGATGGCATTGCCTTTGAGGGGATTGTATACTCTACGGCTTGCCCCCTCCGCATGCCTGAGCGAGACCCCGCGACGCAAGTGACAGTGGTCATCCCCGCCAAGGATGAGGAAGGGATCATCGGCGACATCATCGACTCGGTTCGCCCCTACGCGGACGAGCTGCTGGTCGTCGACGGGCGATCGCGGGATCGGACGCGTGAGATCGCCATCGCCCGCGGCGCGCGCGTCATTCAGGACGAAGGGCACGGCAAGGGCGAAGCGATTCGGATCGCGATCCGGGCCGCGACCACCGGTATCGTGGTCTTCATCGACGCGGACGGATCGCACGACCCGGCGGACATTCCCAAACTCGTGGCGCCAATCAAGGCCGGCCAAGCCGATCTGGTGATCGGATCGCGCGGCAAAGGCGGCAGCGATGAGCTGCATGGCACGCTCCCGCAGCTGATTCGCTACCTCGGCTCGCAGATCATCATGCTCACCATCAACTACCGGTGGGATGTCAGGCTGACCGACAGTCAGAACGGCTTTCGCGCGATCCGGAAGGATGTGGGTGAAAAGCTGGGGCTCACGTCGAACCTGACGACGATCGAGCAGGAGATGCTGATGAAGGCCCTGAAGCAGGGCTTTCGCGTGTCGGAAGTCGCGAGTCACGAGTACGAACGTCGGTGGGGCACCTCAAAGGTCGTCGTCTGGCGACTGTGGTTTCCGTACGTGTGGTCGTTCCTGCGTAACCTGTTTTGACAGCACTCCCAGATCTCAGCCGCCGGACGGCACTCCAATGCCTGGCCGTCGCCACCGTGGTCGGCGGAGTCTTCCGGTTCTACGGCCTCAATTGGGGCGCGCCCTACCATCACTTCCATATCGACGAGCACTACATCTTTGCCGGGGCTGATCTGCTCAGGCGCAGTGCGGCGGACGCGGCCGATTCGCTCAAGTTCTTCATGTACCCGCCGCTCCCCCATCGCGTGCTCAACGTGCTGCGGGCGGTCTATGAATGGTTCGCGCACCCGCTCGATCTGACCGTCCCGAAGGACGAGGTCACCTACATGGTGATGGGCCGGGCGATCTCCGCGACCCTCAGTACCGCCACCATCCCGGTCGTCTATCTCATCGGCGCGCGCCTTGGCGGGCGTCTCGCTGGCGTCCTTGCCGCCGTGCTGCTCGCCTGCAGCGTGCTGCACCTCCGCGACGCGCACTTCCTCACCACGGATTCCAGCCTCGCGTTCTTCAGTACGCTGACCTGGTGGTACGCCTTCCACCTGCTCGACGGAGCAGGCGTGGCGACGAACGTCAAGACGGGCATCGCGTTCGGTCTTGCCGTGCTGTCGAAATACACGGCGGTCTTCCTGGCTCCGCTGATCGCGCTCGCGCATCTTTTGTCACCCCAGGGACCTCGCCAGCTCTTTCCCTTGCGCGCGTGGATGGCGCCGGTGTTCAAGGCAGTCGGCGCTGGCCTGGTTGGACTGGCCGTCTTCCTGATCATCGACCCGATGATCATCACGCACTACGCGAGATTCCGGCAGGATTTGCAGGAGCAGATCTTCGATCCAGTCCTGAGCGGTGTCGGTGGCGGGGCGCAGGCGCCCCAGTTCTACGCGCAGTTCGGCGATGTGAATCAGCGAACGTTCTGGTTCACGAACGTGCTGTGGTGGGGCATGGGACCCGCGTGGGAGCTCTGGGGACTGGCGGGGGTCGTGTGGCTGCTTCTCCGGCGCGACCGCGCCGCTTTCCTGGCGGGGACATTCCCCATCGTGTTCTGGCTGGTCGCGTCGCAGAGCGTCGCGCCGTTTCCGCGCTACGCCATTCCACTGATGCCCGCCCTGGCGGTCTCGGCCGCCGTCCTGAGTGCGGACTGGCTTCGCCGGCCCCAGCTCCGCCTCATCGCGCTGACGGCAACGGCCGCAGTGCTCACGACCACCGCGCTCTGGGCTGGCGCCTATCTCAATGTCTACCGACAACCCGACAGCCGTCTGCAGGCGTCGGCCTGGCTGCTCGAGAACGTGCCGCGGGATTCGAAGATTCTGATCGAACCGTCACACGGGATCCCACCGATGGGGTCATATCTGACATCGGTCGATTTCTTCAAGAACTACGTGATGTTCTACCCCGAGACAGAGCGACACGATTACTACCACTTGTTCCCGCTCGACATGTACCGCTCGCTCTGGAACCGCGGCGTCACGGACGACTGGCGGCGCGAGTACATCCGCGGTCAGCTGGCACTGGCCGACTGGATTGTCATGGATGACCAGTTCGTCCAGCAGTACCAGCATCAGCCGGAGTCTGAACACGGCGTCGTGAAGCAGTACTACCGCGATCTCTTCGCGGGAAAGCTGGAATTCGCGTTGGTGAAGACCTTCAAGGTCTACCCGTCCATTTTCGGGTGGCGGATCAACGACGATGACGCCGAGCTGACGTTCCGATCGTTCGACCACCCCAAAATCTACATCTTCAGGCGCTTTCGCCCATCTTAACCCCACGGTCGCGGCAGCCGCTGTAGCAGCATTGACGCCATTTTCCAGCGCCGTCTATTCTGGGGTGTGCGTTCTCCCGAAACACTACAGGACTTGCCTCGAAGCGTGATCCGACCTCTCCCCAGCTGTCTACTGCTCGTCTCCCTGGTCTGGTGCGCCTCGTGCTCACCGGGCGCGACGGAGCCGTCATCGGCTGTCAAAGTGACGAGCATTTCTCCGTCAGCCGGAAGCACCACCGGCGGGACGACGGTCACGATCACGGGCACCGGCTTCCTCAGTGACGCCGCCGTGACCCTCGGCGGCCTCGCTCCCAGCTCGGTAACCATCCAGAGTTCAACCACCCTCATCGCGGTGACAGCGCCGAGGCCATCCGCTGGCACGATCGACGTGGCGGTGACGTCGGGCGGTCGGACCGCAACGCTCACCGGCCGCTTCACGGTTGTCGCACCCACGACGGTCAATCCTCCACCGGTTGTCACCAGCGTTCGAAGCATCGGATCGCGGCCGAACCAGCCTGCGGAGTTCGTCGATCTGGGCGAAACCATCACGCTCGTGGCAACGGTCACCGACTCCGAAACGGCACCTTCCTCGCTCAGCTATGTCTGGACCGGACCCGGGACGATAGTGGGAAGTGGGAGCAGCGTGAGCTGGCAGGCGCCCTCAACCGTTCTCACTCCGACGCCTGCCCCGACTACCGTCAGTCTCGGCGTGATCGAGTCCTTCACCGAGGGTTCGATTACGCACCGCAATGTCGTGACCAGTAGCATCGTCATGCAGGTTCACGACTCCCAGAACGAAATCATGAGCCTCGGTGAGGACTTCCTCACGCTGTTTTCGCAGTCAGACCAGACGACGGATCAAGTGCTGCACAACTTCTCGCCGACGTGCGATCGGGGCGGCGGGCGTGACGCTGAAGCCGGAGATGTTGATCGCGCGCACGAGCTGTACGTCCAGGACTTCTCGAAGTTCCGGATCTCGCGCCGGCCACCCGTGACGTTCAATTTTCGAGGAACCTGTCCCGTACCCGGAACAGACCGCGTCATGTTCAATGTCGATGGGTGTTCGTCCTACGACGTTCACTGGGAGGTGACCTACAAGGCGGATGGACGCCGCGAAATTACCGATGGGATTGACTGGGTGACGGCGGTCGTCGAGAACAACCGCTGGCGCCTGTGTCACAGCAACTTCACCGGTCAGTCGGTCGCGCCGAGCGGATTAAAACGATTTGTCGTCTGGTAGATAAAGGCCGACGCGCCTACGGGTGGGAATATCTGAATCGATCGCTCTGAATCGTCGTGCTGATCGACTGGAATCCGCTCGAACACAGCCACCACCGGAAGCTTTCGTACACGGCCGTCAACAAGCACGTCCCCACGACGGTCTCCTGAGCACCGGTATCATTCCGAGTATCTCTGAACGTGCATGGCG
>Ga0111539_10005399_pt1 | contig 16535 bp, 14 predicted proteins | sample RhiMethybrSRZTD1_FD_79667 | JGI IMG/M metagenome (GOLD analysis project Ga0111539, IMG submission 79667) | Populus rhizosphere microbial communities from Tennessee, USA - Rhizosphere MetaG P. TD hybrid SRZTD1 (version 2) (version 2) | ecosystem: Host-associated > Plants > Roots > Rhizosphere >... | reverse complement strand
CTTCCTCGCGCTCACGGCGATGGGCTACGGCGCCGGCCTCGCGGACAGCCGCACCGCGATCCCGTCCGTCATGCTGATCCTGACGTTCTCCGCGATCATCGTGCTGATCGTGGACCTGGACCGACCACGCCAGCAGCTGTTCCGCGTCGTCCAGGAGCCGATCGCGGACGTGGCCCGACGCATCGGGGCGGCGCCCTGAGACGATCGGCGCCGGGCCTGGCCGTGCTGCTGCTCGCATCGGCGCTGTCGCGCTGCGGCGGTGCGTCCAGCAGCCCGACCGCGTCGCCGTCGTCCGGACCGTCGTCGACGCCCGGCCCACCCACGTTCGGCCCCCAGGGCACGACGATCACGCAGGTCGCGAACGAGGGATGGATTCACGTCGCGGAGGGCAGCGTCGTCCGCTACACGAACAACCCGCCGGCCAGCGGGCCGCACTATCCGGTCTGGGGCCGCTTCGGGGAGTTCGTGGACGTGCTGCCGCGCGGCTACTGGGTCCACAACCTCGAGCACGGCGCGATCGTCTTCCTGTACCGGCCCGACACGGCCGCGGCCACGGTCGAGGCGCTCCGCGGCGTCTATCGCGGCCTGCCGCCCGACCCTGCTTGCGGCAACGTGCTGGCGCTGATGACGCCCGACCCCGAGCTGCCGAAGCCGGTCGCGGCGGTGGCGGCCGACTGGACGCTCACGGCCGACGGCGTGGACGCGCCGACGATCCAGTCGTTCGTGACGGCTCACAGGAACCGCGGGCCCGAACGCGTCTGCACGCCGGGCACGCGTTAGGCTTCACTGCGCGACGCGCAGCGTCTTCAGCTCCTTCTGTCCCCGGACGAGCAGCTTGCCGTCCACGAGCGCGAGCGGCGCCCAGTTGTCGCCGGCCTCGAGCACCACGGCGCTCGCCAGGGGCTTGAAGCCTTCGGGGTTGGGCTCGACGAGGTAGAGCTTCGTGCTGCCGTCGGTGGTCAGCAGCAGGCCGTCCGCCAGGATCGACCCGCCCCGGACGAACGGCGGCTGCTGGTCGGTCTTCCAGCGCACCTGGCCCTCCATGTCCATGGCGACGAGGCCGTCGCTGCGCTCGTTGATCGTGTAGTGCGAGTAGAAGTGCTGGTTGTAGAGGATCGGCGGCTGCGTGTGCGAGCCGAAGTCGGGGTTCTTGAATAGCTCGGTCGCGGCGTAGCTGCCGTCCGCCTTCTTCTCGACCTTGAACATCGCGCTGCCGGCGCTGTACCCGCCCGTGACCAGCACGCGGCCGCTCCCGGCGTCGACCGGCTGGGGAACCGGGATCGGGCACTGCCAGTTCGTGTAGGTCCAGAGCACCTTGCCGGTCTTCGGATCGAGGCCGTTGACGCTGCCGTCCTTCGCCGTGCGCCCGCGCCCGACGCTGGCCGTCACCATGACGATGTGGTCCTCTCCAGCGACCTTGATCACGGAGGGGCTCACGTACCCCGCGTTGCCGGAGAGGGCGGGCGACTGCCATTTCAGCGCGCCCGTGAGCTTGTCGTAGGCGACGACGCCGGTCTGCGGGGTCTGCGGCGCCACGATCAGCAGATCGCCGTAGACCAGCGGGTGCTGGACCACGGCCCAGCGCGGCAGCTCGCCGCCGCCGAAGTCCTTCCAGATGTTCTTGTGCCAGACCGGCTTCTGCGTCTTCGTGCTGATGCAGTACAGGTCCCCGAGCGGACCGGAGATGTACACGCGCTCGCCGTCGACCGTGGGCGTCGTGCGCGAGCCCGCGAACATGAACCCGCCCGGGGCGTCGTACGCGAAGCTCCAGAGCTCCTTGCCGGTCGCGAGGTCGAAGACGCGGAGCTTGTCGCCGACCTTCTCGTCCCGGTCGAGCAGGTAGACCTTGCCCTCGCTGATCGCCGGACCGCCGAAGCCGGCGCCCACCGGCACGGTCCAGAGCACCTCCGGCCCGGCCTGCGGCCAGGTCCGCAGCAGCCCCTTCTCGTCGGAGGTGCTGTCGCGCCGCGGGCCGTAGGCCCACGGCCAGTCCGAGGCGGATGCGCCGGTGACGGACAGCGCGACCATCGCAACGACGCCCAGCGTGTGTCTCATCCTCGCCACTCCCGGCCCCCGAGCGCCCCCGCGCACCATTGGCTTTGTCGGCTAGTCTCGCAGCTTGGCGTCGGCCGGGCAATCGACCGGTGCTAAGCTCCGGCGCGTCTCACCAACAGCCGATCCGGAAGGAGCCGACGATGATCACGATGTCCCGTCGCACTCTCGCCGCCTTTCTCCTGGCGCTTCTCGCCGCCCCCTGCCACGCGCAGCTCTTCAAGCTCACGCGCGAGCAGCTCGTCGAGATCACGGCCGACAACCCGTTCGACCGCTTCCAGGACGGGCGACCGAAGATCCCGGACAACCTGCTCGAGCGGGCCAAGGGGCTCTCCGCGGAAGAGGTGTGGGCGGTGCTCCCCGGCAAGGGCTACAAGTACCAGTGGGCGGACGGCTTCCAGATCCTCCACCCCGGCCTGAAGCTCGTGGGCCGCGCGTTCACCGTCCAGTTCATGCCGACGCGCCCCGACATCATGAGCGCGCTCACGGCGAACGCGACCAAGGCCGGCATCGAGCGCTACAACCACCAGTACGCGATCGACCAGCTGCAGCCGGGTGACGTGTTCGTGGCCGACATGTTCGGCAAGAAGGTGGACGGGCCGATCGTGGGCGACAACCTCTTCTACTACATCATGAAGGCCACGCGCTCCGGTGGCCTCGTGGTGGACGGCGCGGTGCGCGACCTCGAGGGCCTGGTGCAGTTCAAGATGCCGGCCTACTTCCGCCACGCCGACCCGACGCCGATCCGCGACGTGATGCTCACGGGCATCAACGTCCCGATCCGCATCGGCGAGGCCACCGTCAACCCCGGAGACCTCGTCTTCGGCGACCGCGAGGGCGTGTACTTCGTCCCGCCGTCGCTCGTCCAGACGATCCTCGACCAGGCCGACGTCACGCACATCCACGACGAGTGGACGAAGAAGAAGTTCGACGAGGGCAAGTACAAGTCGCAGGAGATCTACGGCTCGCCGAGCGACCCGGCGCTCAAGAAGGAGTACGAGGACTACCTCGCGAAGAAGCTCGCCGAGCTCAAGGCGAAGCGGGAGGCCGAGGCGAAGCGCTAGCCGCTCGTCTCACGCGGAGGCCTCGAACCAGGGCGTGCCCTTGATCTGCGCCTTGCGCGCGGCCTCCTCATCCATCTCCACGCCGATCCCCGGCCGATCGGGCAGCGTGATCCAGCCCTTGTCGATGATCTCGCCTTCCTTGACGAAGCTCCTCCAGAGCGGGAGGCGCTGGATCCAGTGCCACTCGAGCACGAGGAAGTTGGGCACCGCGGCGCAGACGTGGGCCGAGGCCATCGTGCCGATCGGCGAGACGACGCAGTGCGGGGCGAACGGGACGTAGTAGGTGTGCGCCATGTCCGCGATCTTGCGCGCCTCGAGCAGCCCGCCGCACTTCTGGATGTCGGGCATGATGATGTCCGCCGCGCGCTTCTCGAGCAGCTCGCGGAAGCCGTGGCGCAGGAACAGGTTCTCGCCGCAGCAGATCGGCGTCGAGGTGGACTCGCGCACGTCGCGCATCGCGTCCACGTTCTCGGGCGGGACCGGCTCCTCGAGGAACAGCAGCTTGAAGGGCTCGGCCTCCTTCGCCACGCGCTTGCCGGTCGTCATGTCGTAGCGGCCGTGCATGTCCACGGCGAGGTCGACGCGCTTCGGGAAGAACTCCCGCACGAAGCGGATCTTGCCCATCATCGTGTCGATCTCGGCGTTGCTCGCGGTCCAGTTCACCTTGTCCCAGCGGTTCGGGTCGTCGCGGTCGTCGATGTCGATCTTCACCGCCGTGAAGCCCATGTCGCGGATGCCGCCGAGCTTCTCCTTCGCCTGCGGGTCGTTCGGGTCTTCCGTCTGCGAGTCGCAGTAGACGCGGACCTTGTCGCGCATCTTGCCGCCGAGCAGCTGGTAGATCGGCAGCCCGAGCGCCTTGCCGGCCAGGTCCCAGAGCGCGATCTCGATGCCGGTGAGGGCGGTGACGTACTGGCCGGCCTGCGCCCCCGCGAAGATGCCGAAGGTCCGGATGCGCTCGAACAGGGCGTCGACGTTCAGCGGGTCCTGGCCGACCAGCACGCGCTTCATCGGTCCGGTGATGAGCGGCGGCGAGCCGACCGCGGAGTCGGTCGCCTCGCCCTGCCCGATCAGGCCCTGGTCCGTGTAGATGCGGATGTGGACCTGGTGGCCGTGCGCCAGCACCTGTGCGGTGCGCACGTCGGTGATCTTCAGCTTCGGCCGACGGTAGGGCGAAGTCGTCTCCTGGATCGCGCGGCTGAGGGCGGGCAGGCTCATCACGCCGCCGAACGCGCCGAGGCCGCCGAGGAATCCCCGTCGTGACATCGCCACCTCCGAGCGCCGGTCGACCGGCGCGATGCAGTGCGCGCAGGCTACGCTTCCGAGGTCTGCCCGGCAACTCCCGTCACGGCTCGATGCGGCTATTCTCGCCAGCTCTCGTGCCGTCTGTAGCGCTCGAGGCGGTCGCGGAAGGTCTTGGCACGCTCGGGTTCCTGCTCGTGTTCCTTTTCGCGAGCCTCGTGGCCGGGCTCGTGTCCTGCCTCGACCGCGGCGAGGGCGCGCTCCTGGGTCGCAATCGCCTCGTCCCAGCGACCCTCCTCGGCGTAGGCCGCGGCCAGGGTATCGGCGATCTCCGGACTGGAGTCCGCGTGGTAGGCCTTCTCTGCCCAGCGCACCGCCTCCGCGCCGTCGCGGAACTCGCGCTCGCGTGCCACGGCCAGCCACCAGGCGAGGCCGTTCATCCCCTCGGGATTGCCGGATTCGGCGGCCCGGCGCAGCCAGTTGAGGCCGTCTCGTCGGGCTTCCGGCCAGGTCATGAGCGCGGATCCGTAGTGCGCCTGGCTGTGTGCGTCGCCTGCCTCCGCCTGACGTCGCTGCGTGTCGAACCACTGCAGCCAGTCGCGAGCCTGCCAGTCGGAAGACCAGGGCATGTACGTGCAGGACAAGACGACTCCGGCCGCCATGACGGCGCCTCCGGCGATCGCGAATCGGCGCGCTCGCGGGCGGTCGAGATAGAAGCCGAGCAGGTAGCCCGAGGCCAGCCCCGAGACGTGGGCGGCGTTTCCCACGGACCAGGTTCCCGTCCAGGTCAGGATCATGCAGACCACGAGCCAGCCGAGCATCCAGGCGACGGTCTGTGGCGTCACGAACGCGCGGTACGCCGGGCGGGAACCCAGCCGTGCGAGCGCATACCCGAACAGGGCGTAGACGACGCCCGAGAAGCCGATCCCTGTCGTGCCCGAGACGAGGAGCTGCCAGCCCGAGCTGACGATCGCCGTGACGACGACGAAGCCGAAGTAGGGAGCCGCGCGCATGTCCGGCTCGATCAATCGCCCGAAATCGCGAGCCCAGATCATGTTGAACGCAAGGTGCCACAGGGCAACGTGCACGAATGCCGAGGTGGCCAGGCCCCACACGGCGCCGCGCCAGATCTGCAGGTTGCTCGGAACCAGCGCGTCGTTGAGAAGCTGCGCGCCCTGGCCCTTGACCACGTTGAACAACAGGAAGACGACCGTGCAGACGGCGATCACCGCGTAGGTGACGACAGGCGCTGGCCTGGGTGGCTCAGCTGCTGCCGGCATCGACGGCGTCTCGGGTGTCAGCATGTCGTTTCCGCCGGCCGATCCTACCAAGGCAACGATCCTCGTGGACGCGCCGAACGGCGCCCGGCTGTGGTCAGATACGGTCTGGAGGTCAAACCAGCATGAAGACCACGGCCGTCCGCGCGTTCGCGATCCTCGTCGCTCTCTTCCTTGCGGCTCCAAGCGGTCGTGCGCAGGCGCCGGCCGCACCGGGCGGCGCGACTACTAGCGCGGTGCTCCGCGCCGACCAGCCGGGCCCGGTCGTGAACAAGAACATCTACGGCCACTTCGCCGAGCACCTCGGCCGCGGCATCTACGAGGGCATCTGGGTCGGATCCAGCTCGACGATCCCGAACACGCGCGGGATCCGCAACGACGTGGTCGCGGCGCTCAAGGAGCTGAAGATCCCCGTGCTGCGCTGGCCGGGCGGCTGCTTCGCCGACGAGTACCACTGGAAGGACGGGATCGGGCCGCGCGAGAAGCGGCCGTCGATGATCAACACGCACTGGGGCGGCGTCGTCGAGGACAACAGCTTCGGCACGCACGAGTTCATGGACCTCGTGGAGCAGCTCGGGACGGACGCGTACATCACCGGCAACGTCGGCAGCGGCACGCCGCAGGAGATGATGGAGTGGGTCGAGTACATGACCTCCGACGCCATCTCGCCGATGGCCAACCTCAGGCGCCAGAACGGCCGCGAGCAGCCGTGGCGCCTGCCGTACTTCGGGGTCGCCAACGAGCCGTGGGGCTGCGGCGGCAACATGCGCCCGGAGTTCTACGCCGACGAGTACCGGCGCTACAACACCTTCGTCAAGAACTACGACCGTGCGAAGCCGATCTACCGCATCGCGGCCGGCGCGAACTCCGACGAGTACCGGTGGACCGAGGTGCTGATGGACATGGCCGGCCGCCGGATGGACGGACTCTCGCTCCACTACTACACGCTGCCGACCGGCAACTGGGGCGCGAAGGGCGCGGCGACCGGTTTCGGCGAGGACCAGTGGTTCTCGACGCTGAAGAAGACGCTGCACATGGAGGAGCTGATCACGCGGCACGCCGCGATCATGGACAAGGCCGAGGCCGCGATGAAGCCGTCGGGCCGCCCCGGCGGCGACAAGAAGGTCGGCCTGGTCGTCGACGAGTGGGGGACCTGGTACGACCAGGAGCCGGGCTCCAAGCCCGGCTTCCTCTACCAGCAGAACAGCCTGCGCGACGCGATCGTCGCCGCGCTGAACTTCCACATCTTCCACAAGCACGCCGACCGCGTCGTGATGGCGAACATCGCGCAGACGATCAACGTGCTGCAGGCCATGATCCTGACCGACAAGGAGAAGATGCTGCGGACTCCGACCTACTGGGCGTTCGAGATGCTCAAGGTCCACCAGGGCGGCACCTTCCTGCCGGTCGAGCTGCAGTCGCCGGATTACGCGTTCGGGCAGGACAAGATCCCGATGGTGAGCGCATCGGCCACGCGCGCGGCGGACGGCTCGGGCGTGCACCTGTCGCTCGCCAACACCAGCCCCGCGCAGGCCGTGACGCTCAGCGTGAAGCTCGCCGGGCTTTCGGCGAAGTCGGTCGCGGGGCGCGTGCTGACGGCGGCCGCGATCGACGCGCACAATACCTTCGAGGCGCCGAACGCCGTGCAGCCGGCGGCGTTCGCGGGGGCCGCGCTCAAGGGCGACACGCTGGAGCTGAAGCTGCCGGCGAAATCGGTGGTGGTGCTGGCGCTCAAGTGACGGATCGGCCCGGCTGGGAGACGCGTGGCGACCGGCGCCTGCTGCGCGTCGTCGACGGCGCGCTCTCGGCCGGCGCGCAGCGGGCGGGCGATCGGCTCGCCTGCCGCGTCGGCTGCACCGAGTGCTGCGTCGGCCCGTTCCCGATCACGCTCGTCGACGCGCGGCGCCTGCGCGAGGGGCTGGCGCAGCTGCAGGAGCGCGAGCCGAAGCGCGCGGCGGAAATCGCCCGGCGCGCCAAGGCCGCGGTTCGGGCGATGCGCCGCGCGTTCCCCGGCGACGCGGCGACGGGGCGGCTTTCGGAGGAGGAGCTCGCGCGCGAGCGCTTCTTCGCGCGGCACGAGGCGCGGCCGTGCCCCGTGCTCGATCCCGTCACCGGGGCGTGCGAGCTGTATGCAACGCGGCCGCTCACGTGCCGGAGCTACGGCCCGCCCCTGCGCGCCGGCGGGGAGAAGCTGCCGCCCTGCCGGCTCTGCTTCGTGGGCGCGTCGGCGCGGACGATCGAGAGCTTCCGGGTGACCGTCGATCCGGAAGGGCTCGAAGACCGGCTCTTGCAACGTTTGCAACGAGAGGGCGAGCCGGCGATCCCCGAGACCCTCGTCGCGTTCGCTCTCGCGGCCGCTCCGCAGCGCTCGCGGCGCCGGCATTCGGCGAGCGGCCGGCGTGCACCGGCGAGCGGCGGCTCGCGCGGGAACCGCGGGGGACGGGCGACGTAGCTACGGGAAAGGGCCCTCGAGCAGGGCCTCGACAGGAGGACTCATGTCACTCGCGCGGTCGACCGCCGCCACCCTCGTTGCGCTCGCGGCACTCTCCGCGAGCGCCGTCGCCCAGCAACCGTCCACGCCCGCAGCGCCGCCCGCGCCGCCCGCGAAGCCGGCGTTCGACGTGCAGGTCAAGACCAGCGAGCCCATGCACGCCGTCGTGCTGCCGATGAAGGGCTCGTACATGCAGCACCCCGACGCGTTCGGCAAGCTGGCCGGCTACCTCTCGGGGAAGGGCATCACGCCGGGCAGTCCTGCGTTCGGGCGCTACTTCAGCGACCCGTCCGTCGGCGAGGCGAACTTCGTGTGGGAGGTCGGCTTCCCGATCGCGGCGGGCGTCACCGTGGAAGCGCCCTTCGAGATCAAGGAACTGCCCGCGGTGCTCTGCGCCACGCACGTGCACCGGGGACCGATCGAGGAGCTCGGCGCGGCGTGGGGCAGCCTCGCGGAGTGGGCGATCCGCAACGGCTACCAGCCGGGCGTGCCCGCGGTGCAGCGCTTCAGCGGGGACATGAGCCAGGTCGAGATGCTCATGCCGGTGAAGAAGTAGCGGGGGGCGTCGTCGACGGGCCGCCCGCTCAGTGCGCGGGCTGGGCCGACAGCGCGGGCCGGGGCCGCACGACGGCGGTCGCGCCGTCCGAGGTGCCGATCACCACTTCCTCGCAGCCGAACTCGACGCGCCAGCGCTCGAGCAGGCGCGCGGCGCGCGGCTCGTCGGCGTCGTCCAGCAGCACCTCGTCCACCGCGATGCCCTGCTTGGCGAGCACGGGCAGCACGCCCGCGCGCCAACCCGCCCGGATCTCGGGGCTCCACGGCTCGAGGACGGCGGGGCCGTCGCAGAGCACGAGCCCGAACTTCCGCGGCAGCTCGATGCCGCTGATGTCGTACCAGACGAGGTCGCCGTGGGGGACGAGCGGCGCGTAGCTCACGTGGGCGGAAAGGCCGTAGCGCGCGAGAGCCTCCCGCACGACCTCGGTCCAGCCCGCGTCCTGCTCGAGGCAGTAGACCGGGACTCCCTTGCGCTCCGCCACAGCGCAGGCCAGGAGCGTCGTCAGCCCCGTCCCGCACTCGAGGATCGGCGCGGTGCTCCGACTGGCGCGCGTCGTCCCCTCTTCGAGATAGCGCAGGTCCGCGGACCACGCCTCGTTGCCCCAGGCACGCCGCGCCGTCAGCAGCAGCTCGCGGTCGATCGGTGCGCCGGACCGCAGCCGGTCCACGACGCTGCCGAGGCGATGATTGTCCATCGCACGACGCACGGATGTGACGATCGCCCTGAGCTGCCGCTTGCCGAAGAAGTCGCGCATGCCACCTCGTATTCCCGACTCGGCGTCGGGGAGCGAAATCATAGCAAGAGCCATCGGCACCGGGGTATGACGAAACGTCCGCACCTTTTGGCGGGCCGGAATGTGTTCCTGCGTTATGCGCTCGCATTGACCGCTCGCGACGCCGGCCCTAGAGTGGCGCGGACGCTTCGGGGGGCTGCGGCAGGAGTGAATGCGATGACAAGAATGCGGGTCGCGTGCGTTCTCGGCTTCGTGCTCGTGCTGTTCGCGGGCAGCGCTTGGGCCCAGGCGCCGAAGAGCTATCCGCTCGAGTCCGCGGCCGGGCTGCGGCTCCACAACGTGACGGCCGAGCCGGCAACGCTCGACGGCAAGAAGGGACTGCGGCTGACGCTCGCTGCCGGCGGGTCGTCGGCGGGCGAGCAGCTCGCGGTGATCGAGGGGCTCGAGTTCTCGAGCGGGGTGATCGAGGCGGAGATCGCCGGAGCGCCGGGGCCCGGCGCGGCCGAAGGCGCCCGGGGCTTCGTCGGGATCGCGTTCCGGCTGCAGGCCGACGGCAAGACCTACGACGCCTTCTACCTGCGCCCGACGAACGGCCGCGCCGAGGAGCAGGAGCGGCGCAACCACGCGGCGCAGTACATCTCGCACCCCGAGTGGACGTGGGACCGGCTGCGCAAGGAGACGCCGAGCCGGTACGAAGCGTACGTGGACCTCCAGCCGGGGAGCTGGACGCGGGTCAAGATCGAGGTGCGCGGCGATCGCGCGCGACTCTACGTGCACGGCAACGAGCAGCCGACCCTCGTCGTGAACGACGTCAAGACGGGCGCGAGCGCCAAGGGCGCCGTGGCGCTCTGGCTCGGGCCGGGAACGATCGGTCACTTCCGCAACCTCACCGTTCGCGCGGAGAGCGGCGAGCGCTGACGGGGCGCGCGAGGCGCGCTAGCGGGAGTAGTAGCGCTTGCAGTCCGGCGGCATCTCGGCCCAGGCCGCGGCCCGCAGCGCGCCGCGAACCCGGCCGACGGCCGTGCGCGCGGTGCTGCCCCTGGAAAGCACGCCGGTGATCTCGGCGCCTTTGACCGTGCCCGAGAACTTGACGGCGCCAGCGCCCGCGCCCCACGTGAAGCGCAGCTCGAGGCCGCGCAGCGTCGCGGAGGCGAGCGCTTCCGGGACGCCGCCCCGCGTGACCTCGCCCGTGAGCGTGTCGAAGGTCTGCCGCAGATCGACGGCGAACGCGGCGTCCTGGCTGTCGCGGAAGTCCCAGACGCCGTCGACTCGCGGCGGTACCACCCACAGGTGGACGTCGCGCCCCTGGACCTGGACGGACTGATCGGGCTTCCAGTCGCCCATCGAGTACTGGTGCGAGACGACGCGCGTGCCGGGCGGCAGCGCCAGCAGCTTGTGCCTCACGCAGAGGTTGAGGTGGGGCAGCAGGAACATCGTGACGACGTCCGCGCCGCCGAAGCTCTCCTTGAAGATGTCGCCCTCGACGATGCGGACGCGGTCGGCGACGCCCTCGGCCTCCACCAGGCACCCGGCCAGCTTCGCCAGCTCGGCGTCGTACTCGATCCCGACCGCTCTCGCGCCGAAGGGCGGCTTCGCCGCGGCGATGGCGATCCGGCCGTCGCCCGCTCCCAGGTCGAGCACGCGGTCCTGCGGCGTCACCTGCGCCATCGACAGCATCGCGAGGATGACGGCGTCGAACGTCGGCACCCACGGGACGTCCTTGCCGACCTTGCCCCAGGCAGACGGGTGCGCGGCCTCGCAGTCTGCCCGCGTGCGCGGCTGCGCGAGCCCAGCCGTCGCTATGGACAGCAGCAGGGAGGCGGCAGCGGCCGATCGTTGCAAGGGACGCAGCATGTCGGGCTCGACGCGCCCTCACGATAGCACCAGCTGCGAACCCTGCCGATCGTGTTCAACCCATCCACGCGCGCGTCTCTTGGCCTATCGGATAACGCTCACGATTTGCACGCCGGTCGAGCCGACTCGCTTTTCGGCTTGACGCTGTCGAAGCGCCGGGAATAGCATCCCGCTCCAAAGCATTGAGCGCCACACCGGTACTCGTTCGAGAACCCCACCTGCCGGTGTTGTCGCCCGAGGACGTGCGATGACCACGAGACGCTTCTCGCGGCAGCGCCCACCTCGCTAGTTCCGCGCAACGCTCTTTTTCGGAGGGTCTGATGAAGTCGATCAGCTGGCGCGAATCAGTACTACCCATCGTAGTAGTCCTGTCGGGCTTCGCAGCGAACGGCTGGGCTCAGCAACAACCGCCGCCGCCCGATGACGACACGACGTCGGTGTCCGCCATCGCCGAAGAGAGCGAAGAGAAGGAAGGCGGCGAGGCCGAACAGGACGATCCCACCGCCCGACTCGAGTGGCAGCGCAAGGCCTGGGGCGCGGTCAGCGCGACATTCCGCCAGAACGCGATCAAGGAAGGCAAGAAGCACGGGAACAAGAAGAACGCGAAGGGCCCGAAGTGGGTGAGCATCGGCCCCGCCGGCGCCGACTACGAGCAGAACGGCAGCTTCACCGGCCACGTGCGAGACAGCGGCCGCGCGCGCACCATCCTGCCGCACCCCACCAATCCGGACGTCGTCTACATGCTGACTTCCGGCGGCGGCCTCTGGCGGACCAACAACTGGCAGTCGCCCCAGACCGACTGGGACGTGCTGACGGACGACCTGCCGACGACGGGCGGCGGGTCGGTGGCCTTCGGCCGCAACCCGAACACGCTCTACCTCGGCCTCGGCGACCCCTACGACCAGATCCTGGTCGGCGGCTCGATGGTCAAGTCGAGGAACGGCGGCAACACCTGGGATGCCATGATCGAGCTCGGCAGCGCCGTGTCGGTGCGCGACGTGAAGGTCGACACCAGCACGAACCGCGACATCGTCCTCGTGGCGACGGACAGCGGCCTCTACCGCTCGGCCGACGAAGGGCAGACGTACAACGCCGTCGCGACCTTCGCCGGCATGTCGGCCTGGAGCATCGCGCGCACGAGCGCGGGCTGGCTCGCCTCCGCGCAAAACTGTCCGGCAGCCGCCGTCGGTCTCCGCTGCGGGCAGCCGACGACGCTTTTCCTCTCTACCGATCTCGGCGCGACGTGGAACCCGATCACCAACGCAGGGAACGTCTTCAATGCGAACGGACGCACCACCCTCGGCGTGGCGCTCCCCGGCGACAGCGTGGTCTACGCGTACTCGAGCACGCAAACGGATGCGGCGATGCGCGACGTCTACCGCTCTGCTGACGGCGGCCAGACCTGGGTGGCCAACGGCGTGAACTCGACCAAGATCCCCACGAACCCGGTCACGGGTCCGTCGGTCATGCCCAACATGGACATCTGCCACGCGCAGTGCTGGTACAACCAGATGATCCTGGTGGATCCGCAGGACGCCACGCGCAACACCGTCTGGATCGGCGGCGACCTTGCGACCGCTCGCACCACCAACGGCGGCGGCACTTGGACCGTCAAGACGTGGTGGCTCTACAACCAGGATCCGACGCTCCCGTATGCCCATGCCGATCACCACGCCGCCGCGTTCAAGACGACTGGAACGCCGACGGTGATCCTGGGCAACGACGGCGGCCTGAATGTCAGCGAGGACAACGGCACGACGTTCAGCAGCGACAAGAACAACGGCCTGGTGACGAAGCTGTTCTACACGGTGGCCGGCAACCCGCTGCTCCCGAATGTTGTCATCGGTGGCACGCAGGACAACGGCACCCGCCTTCGCACCGACAACGGGACCACCTACAACCAGGTGATCGGCGGCGACGGCATGGGCACCGCTTACAGCCAAGCCAACACCAACACGGTGATGGGCAGCTCGCAGGGGTCCGGCATCCGCATGAACTTCACCAACAGTCCGCCGGATTTCATCCAGAACTGGGTCGCGCGGGGCGCACTGGCCGACGCTGCGGGAGCCGGGTTCTTCACCGCGACGATACCCGCCCCGGCAGGCCTCGATGCGACTGGCAAGGTGTTCTTCCACTTCACGAACTCCCGCGTCTGGCGGACCACCAACGGCGGCTTGACGTTCACGATGATCGGATCGGCGACGGCTCCCAACTCTCCCGGCCTGCCTGCGGGGCGGGTCTTCCGCTCGAGCCCCTACAACCTCGGCGTGAGCCCCACGGACCTGAACGTGATCGCGCTCGGCGCCGGAGGAGGATTCCTCGACGTCACGACGAACGGCGGAGCGAGCTGGACGGATCTCAACCTGATCGCGCTCGTGCCCGGGTACCAGGGGTTCGTCACGAACGTCACCTGGCAGGACAGCCAGACGCTCTGGATCACCTCGGTGGCACAGGCTCCCGGCTCCGCCAGGGTGATCAAGGCGACGGCCGCGGGCAACAACTGGGCAGCGCCAAGCTTCAGCGTGATGCAGAACGGGCTGCCCGACCTGCCGGTCACGCGCGTCTACTTCGACCCGCGCGATTCCAGCCGCAACACGATCTACGCCGCCACGCACGTGGGCATCTATTCCACGACCGACGGCGGAGCCAACTGGGCGCCGTACGGCAAGGGACTGCCGACCGTGCGCGTGAACGACATCTACATGCCGCCTGACGGCGGCTTCATCCGGATCGCGACCTACGGACGTGGCATCTGGGAGCTGCCGCAGCTCGAGCTGGTGAGCGCCCAGCTGTCCGACGACAGGCGTTCCTGCGACAGCGACGGCGTGCTCGACAACGGCGAAACGGGGCGGCTGACCGTCACGCTCAAGAACCAGGGGCCGAACAACGTGAACCACGTGACGCTCACGCTTACGTCCAGCAACCCGCACGTCAGCTTCCCGGACGGCAACGTGCTGAACTTCCGACCGGTGCAGAAATTCGACGAAAGCACGGACTCGATCCGCGTGGCGCTGAACGGTGCCGTCGGAGTCGAGTGGACTCACCTCGGCATTTCGATCGCTGCCTCCGAGCTGGGGTTGCCCAGCGGTCTCGGCGTGGTGTCGACCCAACTCCTGAACTACGACGAGCAGCCGGCCGCTTCAGCGACGGAGTCAGTCGAGGCGACCAACACGAACTGGTCGGTGGTCGGTGATGCGACGACGTCGCCCAACATCAATGCGTGGCAGCGGCGCAACGTGGTTGTGTCTCCCCCGAACCCGCCGAACCACGTCTGGTGGGGGCCGGATAACAACGGTCAGACGGACGGCGAGAAGACCGATCTGCCCGACCAGCAGTCTCTGGTCTCCCCAACCCTGCATGTCGGATCCGGTCCGCTGATTCTGTCGTTCCAGCATCGCTTCGCCTTCGAGGCCGGGAACTGGGATGGCGGCGTCGTCGAGATCAGCACCGACGGCGGGACGAACTGGTCACACTTCGGCGACGGCTTTGCGGGCTTCTACAACGGCACGACGAATGCCGTCACGGCAGCTCCGATCGGTACCCTCAGGCCCGCGTTCGTTCTCCGCAGTGCTGGCTGGCCGAACTTCGTGCCCGTCACGCTGAACGTCGGCACGGCCTACGCGAATCAAGACGTGCGGATTCGCTTCCGCGTAGGCGCGGACGATTCGACTGGTGCACCGGGCTGGGATATCGACAACATCACCCTGAGCGGCATCACGGACACGCCGTTCGCGGCTCTGGTTGGCGAGACGGCCGCCTGCAACCCGTAAGCTGACGACGAGGGGCTCCGCAACAAGCGGAGCCCCTCCCGTTCTCCCCGTTGCTTTCTGGGTTCTTCGGAAGCCTAACCAACCGACTCTAGTCGTGGGCCTTGCGGCGTTCTAGCACCGCCGCGACCGCGTGTTCCGCCAGCTCTAGCGTTCCCTCCTGAGTCGAAATCCGCCCCAAACTAGTCACACGTTTGTCGCACTTTCGCACTTCAATTGATATACACTCAGGGGCCATTGAGCCCCGGAGAAGGGGTCTGCACGCCGCGCGTACGAAGGCGACGTACGAAGGGAGGGTGCGAATGTCGGAGCCGACGCTCGTCAGGCCCGTCGAGGGCCAGAGACGTGCTCACGAGCGCTACGAGGTCACGATCCCGGTCGACTGTACGACGCAGGAGTTGTTCCTCTCGAACCACGTCTGCAACATCAGCCGAGGCGGCCTCTTCATCCGGTCCGACAAGCCGCTGCCGCTGGAGACCGAGGTGTCCCTCGTCATCCGCCTGCCGGAGGCGGACCTCTGCATTCGCGCGAAGGGGCGCGTGGTCTGGAACTACGACATCGTGAAGGGAACGAGCCGCATCATCCCGGGATCGGGGATTCGCTTCGTCGACATGTCCGCGACCGACCGGGCCGCGCTCGAGGCGTACCTCAAGAAGCTGGCGAACCGCCGCGAATCGTAACCGTCTCCGAGCGCGCTTTGTAGATTGTGCCGCGCGAAAAAGGGAAGGCCCGGCACCCGCCGGTAGCGGGGCCGGGCCTCCGGAACGAGAACGAACGAGCTACTGCGGGTTCGGCGCGGAGGACTTGTCCTTCTCGATCGACTGGACCATCTCCTTGCCGCTGGCGTCCGTCTTCCAGGTCAGCTTGACCTTGTCACCCGGATAGATCGACTTGAGGGTGGTGAGGGCCGCCGTGTCCACCGCGAGCGTCTTGCCGGTGATGTCCGCAGCGTCCTTCTTCACGGTGATCGTCTTGCCGGGGACGTCGACGGAGACGACCTGACCCGTCATCTGCTTGCTGTCGCCGGACTTCTCGGCCGGCGCCGGTGCCTGAGCGGGGTCGGTGGGCGGAGCAGCCGGGGGCTGCTGCGCGAAAGCCACGCTCGCCGAGAGAGCGAGCACGCCGAGCATTGCAAACTTCTTCATGGAGGGCCTCCTAAGGAATCTGGGGCGGCCCACCGTGGACAGCCCCGCGTGACAACCCTCTGAAGTGCAAGGTCGATGCCGATTAACCTGTGCACGCAATTTGGCTACAGGCACGATTCTTGACCTTGCCGGCCTCTCTCAGTCTCCGGGGCCCGGCCGGTCCCACCAGCTCGACAGGTTCTGGGAAGGCGTCCGCGGGCGGCTCGAGTAGTGCGAGGTGTCGTTGAAGCTCATGAGCCGCGCGCGAACGGGGTCGCAGAAGTCGAGGACGTTGAGGCACGCCGGCGACTGATCGAGTCGGTCGCGATACCCGCGCGGGTCGAACCCGAGCAGGCTCGAGAGCACGAGCCGCAGCGT
>Ga0111539_10005397_pt1 | contig 16536 bp, 15 predicted proteins | sample RhiMethybrSRZTD1_FD_79667 | JGI IMG/M metagenome (GOLD analysis project Ga0111539, IMG submission 79667) | Populus rhizosphere microbial communities from Tennessee, USA - Rhizosphere MetaG P. TD hybrid SRZTD1 (version 2) (version 2) | ecosystem: Host-associated > Plants > Roots > Rhizosphere >... | reverse complement strand
CAGCGAGCCGAGCAGCCCCCACGTGTAGGGGTGGAGCGGCCGCTCGAAGAGCGAGAACACCGGCGCCCGCTCCGCGATCCGAGCGGCGTACATCACGACGATCTCGTCGACCGTCTCGGCGACGACGCCGAGGTCGTGCGTGATGAGGACGACAGCGGTGCCGCGCTCTGCCTGGAGCCGCCGGATCAGCCCGAGGATCTGCGCCTGGGTCGTCACGTCGAGCGCCGTGGTCGGTTCGTCGGCGATCAGGAGCGCCGGCTCGTTGATCAGGGCCATGGCGATCATCACGCGCTGCCGCATCCCGCCCGAGAACTGGTGCGGGTAGTCGTCGATGCGCCGTTCGGCCCGCGGAATCCCAACCTCCTGGAGGCCCTCGATCGCGAGCTCCCGCGCCTCCCGTACGGTGACCTCGCGGTGCAGGAGGACGGCCTCGACGAGCTGCTTCCCGATCGAGAGCACCGGATTGAGCGACGTCATCGGGTCCTGGAAGATCATCGAGACCTCGCTCCCGCGGAGAGCGCGGAGACGGCGCTGCGACGCCTGCAGGAGGTTCTCGCCGCGGAACAGCGCCTGTCCTGTCGAGACCGACGTGTGCTTCTTCGAGTGGTGCAGGAACGCCTCCATCTGCGGGCCCGGAGACGAACCGGGAGCGACCGCGATGCGTCCGGGCTTCGGGTTGAGGCCGAGGATCGACATCATCGTCACGCTCTTCCCGGAGCCCGACTCGCCGACGACGCCGAGCGTCTGCCCCGGGCGCACCTCGAACGAGACGCCGTCGACGGCCTTCACGATCCCGTCGTCGGTCTTGAAGTACGTCCGCAGGTCGGAGACGGCAAGGAGAGGCTCGGGCGGCGTGCCGCCGGACGGCGCGATGTCCACGCCGGGAATCGTCATGCGAGCCGGATCCGCGGGTCGATCATCGCGTAGACGAGGTCGACGACGAGATTGAGCAGGATGATCGCGAGCGTCGCGAACACGATCACGCCCTGCATCGTGGGCAGATCGAGGTTGAGCACCGAGTTCAGCGCCAGCCGGCCGAGCCCGGGCAGGTTGAAGATCGCCTCGGTGAAGATCGCGCCGCCGAGCGCGACCCCGATGTCGAGGCCGAGCATCGTCACGACCGGCAGCAGCGCGTTCCGGAGGACGTGGCGCCGGATGACGATGTTCTCGGGTGCTCCCTTGGCGCGCGCGGTGCGGACGTAGTCCTCGCCGAGCGTGTCCATCACGTTCGCGCGGATCATCCGGGCGTAGCTGGCCGCGAAGAGAATCGCGAACGTGACCCAGGGCAGGATCATGTGGTACGCCCAGTCGCCCGGGCCGCCGCAGCTCGCTCCGGCGGGCGGGTCGATCACGTCGCAGTAGCCCGCGTTCGGTGTCAGCCCCCACTTGAAACCGACGAAGTACTGGAGCAGGAGGCCGATCCAGACCACCGGCGCGGAGATCCCGACGAGGATGAAGATCATCGCCCCCCGGTCGATCAGCGATCGCGGCTTGAGGGCCGAGAGGATCCCGATCGGCAGGGCGATGAGCATCCAGAGAACGGCTCCGCCGAGGACGAGCGCGGTCGTCACCGGGATGGCCTCGCCGACCATCTCGTTGACGCTGCGCCGGTTCGCGTAGGAGCGACCCAACGAGTGATCGACGACGAGTCGCTTCAGGAAGAGGGCGTACTGCTCGTGCACCGGCCGGTCGAGGCCGAGCTGGTGCGAGACGCGGGCAACGTCCTCGGCCGTCGCGGACTTGCCCGCGGCGAGCCGCGCCGGGTCGGCCGGGAGCAGGAAGAAGAGGACGTAGGTGATCAGCGTCACTCCCACGAAGAGGACGCAGGCCCAGAGAAGTCGTCTGAGGATGTAGTTGAGCATCGGTCGTCGTGGTCGTCGGTGGCCGGGGAGGAGCGGTCACCAGGTTCCGCCCCTCCCCATCCGGTTGCCTGCTACTTCAGGCAGAGCACGTTCAGGAGCGGGCCCGTCGACGAGATCTCGTTGATCGTCACGCACCCCACGCGCGCCGAGAGAAAGATCCGGTCGTTCGAGTTGACGAGCGGGGCCCACGGCGGGTTCGTGCGCATCATGTTCCCGTCGAGCGCCGCGTACGCGACTCCGCGCTTCGGCCCCTGAAGGAGCGACGCCGCGGTCATCTCCTTGTTGTATTTCGCGACGTTGAAGTACGCGTAGTTGTTGTGCTGCGGCTGGGTGACCTGGCTCCCGTCGAGCAGGACGTTCACGAAGTCGTACGGGTCGGCGTAGTCGGCGCCCCACCGCTCGACCGTCATGTCGAACGTCGCCGTCTGCGGGTTCCCCGCGTTCGTGAACTGCTGGGCGCGCGGCAGGAGCTTGATCTCCGCGTCGATCCCGATCTGCTTCAGGTTGTACTGGATCAGCTGTGCCTGGAGCGGCGCGGTGCCGGCGTTCGACGACCAGAGCACGGCCTTGCCGCCGCGGAGGTTGCCCTCCGCGAGCTTTCGCGCCTGCTTGATCGTGTTCGCCGTGACCTTGAGCGGATAGATCCCCTGAGGCTTGTAGCCGAGCATTCCGGGCGGCAAGATCTGACCCGTTCGCTTGCCGTACAGGTAGCCGCCCTGGGCGGAGAAGGCCTGCCGGTCGACCGCCCAGTTGACCGCCTTCGCAAGCTGCGGGTTGTCCTTGAACAGCGGCCGCGAGTGGTTGAGCGCGACGTACCGGACGTCGAGCTGCGGCCGGACCTGCACGCGGCCGTCCTTCTTGTTCAGCCCGTACTTCGAAACGACGTTCTTCCACTCCGTCGCCGGGATCCCGCCGGACGCGTAGTCCGACGTGCCCTTCTCGACGTTCTGGTACTCGACCGCGACGTCGTTGCCGATGTTCACCTGGATCGTGTCGGCGTTCGCGGCGCGGCCGCCCTTGTAGTAGGGGTTGCGCTTGAGCGTGATCGAGCGGCCCGGTGTGCGCGACGCGAAGTAGTACGGCCCACACGACGCGTACTGGTTGATCCCGTTCGCGTCGATCTGCTTTGCGAGCGTCGGATCGATCGCCTGGTAGAAGGGCATCGCGACGCGTGCGAGCAAGTCGGGCGACGCCTTCGTCAGCTGGACGACGAGCTTGTTGCCGCGGGCCTTGACTCCCGAGACCGAGCCCGCCTTCCCGTCGACCGCCGCCTGCGCGCCCTTGATGATGTCGAGGAACTGGACGCCCGTCGACTGCATCTTCGGGTTGGCGAAGCGGTTGATCGCGTCCACGAAGCTCTGCGCGGTCACGGGCTTGCCGTTCGAGAAGCGGAAGCCCTTCCTGATCGTGAACGTGTACGTCTTGCCGTCCTTCGAGACGAGCGGCAGCCCTTGGGACACCTCGGGCGTCGCGACCGCACCCGCCGCGCCCTCCTTGTCGGGCCAGTTCATGAGCTTGCAGGCCGTCGTGGCCTCGAGCTTCCAGGTCTCGCCGTAGTACGAGAGCTGCGGGTCGATGTAGTCCACGTCCGTCGTCATGTCGAGGACGATCGTCCCGCCCCTCTTCGCGCTCGTGGCGGCCGTCGAGGCCGAGACGAGGAGGAGAGTCAGGCTCGAGATCGCGAGGACGATCCCGGCGAGGCGCTTGCCGTGCATGTGGCTCCTTTCCGAGGACAGGCGTCGGGTGGCGGGGGTCATCGGGACCCCCTCGGGTCGAACGCGTCGCGCAGGCCGTCTCCGAGCAGGTTGAAGGCCAGCGTGGTGAGAAGCAGCGCGATGCCCGGCCACACCATCAGAAGCGGCCGGGAGGTGTAGTACTGCGGCGCGTCGGCGAGCAGGTTCCCCCAGCTCGCCGTCGGCAGCTGGATGCCGAGCCCGAGGAACGAGAGGCCTGCCTCGGCGAGGATGAACGCGGCGACGTTGAGCGTCGCGAGCACGATCAGCGGCCCGAGGAGGTGCGGGAAGACGTGCGAGCGGATGATCCGCCAGTTGCTCGCTCCGACCATCCGCGCCGCCTCGACGAACTCCTTCTCGCGGATCGAGAGGGCGACGCTGCGCATCACCCGAGCCGAGTAGAACCAGCCGAGCAGGCCGAAGACGAGGATCAGCGTGATCACGCCCTCACCGAGGAAGCCGAGCGTCACGTGGTTGAGCCTCGTGCCGACCGTGCCTGCGAGCGTGATCACGAAGAGCAGGTACGGGAAGGCCATCGTCAGGTCGACCATCCGCGAGATCGCCGTGTCGGCCCAGCCGCGGTAGAACCCCGCGACCGCGCCGAGGAGCGAGCCGAGGAACAGGGAGAGGAGGGTCGCGCCCACCCCGACCTCGAGCGACACCTGCGCGCCGTAGAGGAGGCGCAGGAACTCGTCCCGGGCAAGCGTCGAGTCCGAGCCGAGCACGAAGAGCTGCTGCTCGAGGTCGCCGTCCTCCGTCAGCTTCCCCACATGGGTCCACGGGCCGGCGGGGAGCTGATCCGCGTCGAGCCCGCCGGAGACGAGGAAGGGCTCGTTCGGGCCGTGCCCGAGCATCCGCGACGCGAGCGGCGCGCCGGCGAAGGCCACGAAGAACAGGAGCACGATGAACACGCCGCCCGCGAGCGCGAACCTGTCGCGCCTGAGTCGCAGCCAGACGCCCTCCCAGTAGCCCCGGGCGACGACGCTCGACCCCTCGAGGTCGGAGTCGAGCTCGTCGTCCAGCGGGATGTCGACGGGCGGGAGGGCGGCGGCGCCGCCCAGGAGGGAGACGACCTGACCGTTGGACGTCGCTTCCGCGCTGTCCGCGAGGTTGCTCACCTCGGCACCACCGCCGCCGCCCGCGGCACCCAGTTGTCGACGACCCAGCGTGACCGCTCGCCGGCGCCGACCTTGACGAGCCCGAGGAAGAACACCTGGGCCCGCACGCCCGAGCCCTTGCGCGGCAGCAGCGCGACCTCGAGGAGCGCGCTCCGCGTGTAGGACTCGTCGATCTTGTAGGGCGCGACGTCGAGCTCGTCGATCGGGTAGGGGACGACGGGGTTCTCCCCGGTCGTCCAGCGCTCCTTCGTGAGGCCGCCGCGCAGGTTCGGGCCGACGAGCGTCCACGCCTCGTCGAGGTTCTGACGCGCGACCGCGGTCTGGATGAACCTGACCGCGACGCGGCGCGCCTCGTGCGGGAGCGGCGCCTTCACGAGGTGCTCCGGTTGCTGCGCCGGCGCGGCGCTGAAATGCTCGGGAGCCGGGTTCGTGTCCGGCCCGACCACGAGCACGAGCACGACGCCCGTGACGACGGCGAGAGCGCCGAGCGTCCAGAGCAGCCGACGCCGCGTCCGCCGCGCGCTCATGCGCGCCCGTCCTCGACCGCGCGCCCGGGACGGGCCGCCGCTCGATTCTGCGTGCTCGGGGCCGGTGTCGTCATCGTCGTCCGTCTGTCGGTGCGGAAGCCGGCCCGTGGGACACTCCGCGGGCCGGTCCGCCCGACGTCTGACGGCCAGACGTGTCTACAACACCGGCGACATGGTTCCCAGGAAACGTCGAGAACTTCGACGTTTGTGAGGTTCCCAGGGGTCCGTCCCGGAAAGGGGACTGACCTCGGCGACGCTCGGCGCTAGGTCACTGCGTCGCGGGGAAGAGGCCCCTCGAGGGGCCGGTTCCCTTGGACCGCTCGCGCCTGGCGAGCTCCGCGAGCTGCGCCTCGGCGTTCTCGAGCACCTTGAGCACGGCGCGCCCATGCGCCACGACGACGTTCCCGGCGGGAGTGACCGTCACGGATCTCGAGCCGCTGCCTCTCACCACGAGCGACTCGCCGATCGCAGACTCGAGTTGCGCGATCTGGTGGCTGATCGTCGAGCGGGAGTACCCGAGTCGCCGTGCCGCCTGGACGAAGCTGCCCTCCTCGGCGACGGCGACGAGCGCGAGCAGCGAGCGGACCTGGAGCCCGAGCCAGCGCGAGCGCTCGAGTGGCCGCCGCTCGGGCTCGTCCGGCTCGTCGTACGTCGGGCTCCAGGCACGCGCCTGGTCGGCTCGCTCCTTCGCGAGCTGGACCGCCCACTGACGGCGGAAGGCGTCATCCATCGCCGGGCGCGCCGCCCACGCGCCGACCGGCGTCCGTCCGCGAAGCCGCACCACACCGCCACCGCGCCGCCACGCCCGGGATATACCGCGGGCGCAGGACGACGGGCCGCACGCGCACGCTCGACGTGCGACGGCGCGCACCGCGACATGCGGCGACAGCGCCAAGCACCTGGGACGTACCGAGGATTGGCCCGAGGTGATCGATGCCGCGTACGACGTCGAGACGGCGAAAAAGTTGGCGCATCCGTCGTCCGTCTTCCGGCGGGCGATGCGGGGCACCTGTGGGAGGTGTTTACTCGCGGCGGAACCAGCGACGTGCGAGACCTCAGCTGAAGGCGCGACCGCCGTTCACCCAGATGTTCTGACCCGTGACGAAGTCCGAGCCGGGGCCGAGCAGGAAGAGAAGCGCGCCGACCATGTCTTCGGGTGCCTGCCTGCGGGCGAAGATCCGCTGGGCGGCGAGCGCGTCGGCCATCTCCACCTGGCGATTGTCGTAGTCGCGGTCGAACGCGATGTAGTCGGGCGTCAGGGTGTTGACGCAGACTCCGTCGGCCCCCAGCTCACGTGCGAGAGCGCGTGTGAGCCCGACGATCGCCGCCTTCGAGGCGACGTAGTGGGCGAAGCCGGGAGGGGCCGTCGGCACAGTCATCGAGGAGACGTTGACGATCTTCCCGTGCCCCTGGCGTCGCATCGCCGGAGCGACGGCGCGGGCGGTGAGCCAGGCTCCGCGGACGTTGACGTCGAACACCTTGTCCCATTCGTCGTCGTCGATCTCCTCGAAGGGGCGCTTCACGATCGCGGTGTAGTACGCAGCGTTGTTGACCAGGCCGTCGATCCGCCCGAACCGGTCGAGCGTCTCTGCGGCGAGCCGCTCGGTCTGCTGACGGTCCGAGACGTCGGTCACGACCGAGAGGGCGACGTCTTCGGTCTCGCGGAGGTCGGCTCCGACGACGGTCCAGCCGGCGGCGGCGAGCTCACGGCAGTAGGTGCTCCCGAGCCCGGAGGCCGACCCGGTGACGACGACGACGCCGCTCACGGGTCCCACGCGACGGGCAGCGATGCAAACCCCCGCGCGAAGAAGACGGGCTCGCGCACGGCCACTCCCTCCCCGGGCCGGAGACCGGAAAGGCGGCGGAGGAGCATCGGCAGCGCCACCCGGAGCTCGAGCCGGCCGAGCGGCGCGCCGATGCAGAAGTGGATGCCCTTGCCGAACGCGAGGTGCTTGCCGATGTCTCCCCGCTCCGGGCAGTAGTCGTCGGGCTCGGCGAAGACGCACTCGTCGCGGTTCGCCGACGCAAAGTGAGCCATCACCCTGGCGCCCCCGGGAATGGTGGCGCCGCCGAGCTCGACCTCGCGCGTCGTGACGCGGAACAGGCCCTGCGCGGGCGATTCGAGGCGGAGGATCTCCTCGATCGCCTTTGGCGCGAGCGACGGGTCGAGCAGATGCCCGCGGAGCTCCGGCTCGACGAAGAGGCGTGCGAGCGTGCTCCCGATCGCCCTCGTCACGGTCACGTGCCCGGCGACCATCAGGTCGAGGGGCAGGCCGGCGATCTCCACGACGCTCAGCGGGTCGGCTGCCGAATCGTTGGCCGCGACGAGGGCGCCGAGCAGGTCGTCGGTCGGCCGGCGCGACCGTTCCTCCACCGCTGCGACGCAGTAGTCCTGGAGCTCGACGAGCCCGCGGGCATGCTCGACGAGCTCTTCCGCGGGGCGGTCCTGCTGGAGCAGGAGCCAGTCCGTCCCCCAGTGGTGGATGCGCTCGAGGTCGTCCTCCGGGAACCCGAACAGCTCCCCGAGCACCCTGAGTGGAAGGGGCCACGCGAATGCCTCCACGACGTCGACGCTGCCGAGCGCAGCGAACCCGTCGATCAGCTCGCCTGCGATCTCCTCGATACGCGGCTCGAGCGCCTCGATTCGTCGCGGCGTGAACGCGCGCGCGACGAGGCCGCGGATGCGATCGTGGAGCGGCGGGTCGACCTCGATGATGTACGGCATCTCGGGGTGACCCTGCGCAAGGATCTCCGTCACCTCGGGCGGCCGCTCGGCCGTGGCCGAGGTGAGCGCGCCGACGGACGAGAAGGTCTTGTGATCCTTGAGGACCGTGAGCACGTCGTCGTGGCGCGTCACGACCCAGAGCCTCAGGTCGGGCGCGTAGAAGACCGGCTCCTCCTCCCTGGCCTGCGCAAGGACCGTGAACGGATCCTCGCGCTGCTCGGCGCTCGTCGGGTCGAACGCGATGGCCGTCGGCTCGCTCACGGTGCCGCCGCCGCCACTGCGGACGCTGCCAGCTCCAGCGCGCCGAGCACCTCCGGCCAGACCGGCGAGCGCGGGTCGATCGGCTCGAAGTGCCCGGCGTCGACCTCGACGACGCGGCAGTCGTCACCCGCCTCGCGGGCGCGCGCCGCATACGCCAGCGCGTGCGCGAGCGGCACGCGGTCGTCGTCGACGCCGTGGACGAGAACCTGGGGCACCCGAAGCGGGAGCCGCGCCGCCGGGTCGGCCGCGAGGTATGCGTCGGGCACCTCGTCAGGAGACCCGCCGAGGAACTCGTGGACGGCGCCCGACCCGAGCTCCGCCTCGGCCGCCCGGGCGAGGTCGCAGACCCCGCCGAGCGCGACACAGGCGTCCACCATGCCCCGGGCGCCGAGCCACAGGGCCAGATGCCCTCCGGCCGAGTGCCCGACGGCGACGACGGGATGAAAGCCTTCGAGGCGGCGTCGCGCGGCGGCGACGTCGTCGAGCATGGGGCGGTAGGCGCCGGGCCCAAGGCGGCGGTACTCGACGTTCGCGCTCGCCCATCGCGCCTCGGCCAGCGCGACTGCGATCGCCGTCGTGTTCCGGCGCGTGAACCCGGCCCGCCAGAAGCCCCCGTGAAGCACGATCGCGAGTGGCTGCGCCTGGGTCGTCGAAGGCCCTCGGAGCTCGATCACCTGGTCTTCGTGCTCGCCGTAGGCCAGCACCTCCGCCTGACCGTCGCGTTCGCCGGCCCACCGCTCGAGCCCGTCGAAGAACGCGGGTAGCTCGTCGGGCCTCATGCGGCGACGACCCTCTGCAGCCAGGTCGAATCTCCGACGACGGCGAAGAGCAGCGAGAGATTGCGCAGAGCGGACGCGTGCAGGTCCCGCTCCTCCGCGAAGGTTCCGACACCGTCCTCGAGCACCAGGACGTCGAAGCCCCGCATGAAGGCGCTGCGGGCCGAGGTGTCCACGCAGCAGTTCGTGATGACGCCCGCGATCGCGAGCGTGTCGATCCCGCGCGTGCGAAGGTCGTCCTCGAGCGACGTCCGGAGAAAGGCGTCGTAGCGCGGCTTGCGAACGACAAGCTCGCCGTCCTCCGGCTCGAGCCCGTCGACGAGCTGCCAGCCCCACGACCCCGGGACGAACTGATCCGGAGGTCGTTCGTCGACTCCGTCCCTGCGGAACCGCTGCGGGAGAAGCCGGTGCACGGGAGGATCGGCGTTCGTGCTCATCGTCCAGACGACCGTCAGCCCGAGCGCGCGGGCGTCGGAGACGACCGGCCGGATTCGTTCAGCAGCGGCCGCGCAGGGGCCGACGTCGAAGCCGATGCGCGCGAAGTAGCCGTCCGCGTGGCAGAAGTCGTTCTGCACGTCGACCACGAGCAGCGCCGTGCGCTCGGGATCGACCGCGACCGGGACGTCGCCGGAGCTCGTCACGGTCGGGTCAGAGCTTGCACGAGGCGGTCTTGACGAACGCCGGCGAGTACAGGTCCTGATACGAGAACGGCGCGGTCTTGAAGGCGTTGCGCGCGATGCTCGCCGTCGACTTGATCTTCTGCACGTCGATGTAGCCGACGCCGTACTTCCGCGTGCACTTGTTCTGGACGAAGAACTTGAGGATCCGCAGCTCGTTCGCGGCCGCGATGGGATCCGCGAGCGGGACGTGCTTCTGCAGGATGTAGCCGGACTCGCCCGGGTTCTGCACGGCGTAGTTCAGTCCCTTGAGCAGCGCCCGCGTGAAGCGACGAACCTCGTCGGGCTTCGTCCTCACCCGCTCGTCGGTCGTGACGATCGCGTTGCCGAGCAGGCCCTTCAAGTACTGCGAGTACTTGAACGTCTTCACCTTCCGGCCGCCGGCCGCCTTGACGAGCGTCGGCACGCCGACGGTGAACTGGCCGATCGCGTCGGTGCGACCCGTCGCGAGCAGGGACGGAAGCGTCTGCGGCGTGCCGGGCACGATGTTCACCTTCGACGCGTCGATCCCGGCGCGCTTGGCGTAGAACGGGAAGAGCCGGATCACAATCGAGGCGGGCAGGTCCGCGAGCGTCTTGCCCTCGAGAGCCTTCGGCGTCGAGATCCCGCTGTCGGCGAGCGTCGCGATCGCGGCCTGGGTCGCCTGGCTGGTGATCGCCACGATCTTCACCGGGAAGCCGCCGGACACGCGCCCGACGATGTTGCCGAGTGTCTCCGAGCCCGAGTAGTCGATCTGGCCGGAGGCGAGCAGGCGGGCGTTGTCGGTGCCGAGCCCGGGCACGACGGAGACGTCGAACCCGGCGTCCCGGAAGTACCCCTTCTCGATCGCCACATAGACGAACGCGTCGCGCCCGAAGGTCCCGAAGGAGGTGGCGTACTTGACGCTGTCGAGCTGTTGCCTCGACGTGGACGGAGTTGCGGTGGCGGCGAGCGCTCCAGCGACGACGGCGACGACGATGACGAGGGCTGCGGCGCGGCGGCTCAGGCGCATCTGGACGACCCCTTCCCGGTGAGAGAGACGACGGGTTATGCTCGGATTCGGAACTCTAGTTCACCATTCCGAACGAGGCAAGGAGGACGTCGTCCGTGGCGAGGATCCCGAAGATCGACCTCGAGTCCCACTTCTTCACGCCCGATTACATGGCGCTCCTCGAGAGTCGCACGAGCCCGCCGCGCTTCGAGGTCACGGAGGAGAACGTCCGCGTCTGGCTCGAGCCGTCTCTGCCCGACGTCATGCTGACCCACAGCCACCACCTGCGGAACACCCTCCTGGATCTCAGCGAGGCGCGCATCGCCGTCATGGACGAGGCGGGCATCGCAATCCAGTTCCTCAGCGTCTCGAGCCCGGGGTTCGAGCAGTTCGAGGAGGATGTCCAGGTCGAGCACACGCGGAAGGCGAACGACGCCCTCGCCGCGTTCGTCGCACTCCACCCGACCCGCTTCGTGGCTCTCGCGAGCCTTCCCGTCTCTGCTCCCCGAGAGGCCGCAGACGAGCTCGAGCGGTGTGTCACCGACCTCGGCTTCAAGGGCGGCAACATCCACTCGCACATCGGCGACACCTATCTCGACGACGTGCGGTACCTCCCGATCCTCGAGCGCGCCGCGCGGCTCGAGGTGCCGATCAACCTCCACCCCACGCTGCCGCACGCGAACATGCTCGGCCCGTATCTCGGCTACGGCTGGGCGATGCCCGGGCCGGGCCTCGGGTTCGGGCACGAGACCGCCGTGCACGCCATGCGCATCGTCTACTCGGGAGCGTTCGACAAGCTGCCGGGCCTCGAGCTGATCCTCGGCCACCTCGGCGAGGGCCTGATGCACTGGCTGTACCGGGTCGACTTCGACTTCAACAAGCCGTGGATGGCGAAGTCCCACCGGGCGGACATCGAGCGCAGGCCGAGTGACTACCTCCGCTCGAACGTCTGGTACACGTGCAGCGGCAACTGGCTCGACTCGGCGCTGCTCGCGACGATCCACGAGGTCGGCGCGGATCGCGTCATGTTCGCCAGCGATTATCCCTGGGAGCAGATCGGTGACGGCGCCGACTTCATCGAGGCCGCTCCGATCACCGAGGACGACCGTCGGAAGATCTGTCATGAGAACGCAGCGCGCCTCTTCGACCTCGCCGTCTAGACCTCCCACTCCGGAGAACCGGTCGGTCGGGCGCACCCTCGACGTGCTCGACCTGTTCCTGGACGGAGGGGCGACGTACACGCTCAAGGACGTCAGCGACGCGCTCGGGATTCCGAAGAGCACGACGCACGGGATCCTTCACGCGATGCACGGCAAGGGGTACCTCACCGTCGACCCGGAGACGAAGCGCTACGCCGTCAGTCTTCGCCTCGTCGGACGCCTCTCCGCGACCCCCACCGTCGAGATCTTGCGCCAGCGCGCCCGCCGGCACCTGGAGCGACTCTCGACGACGCTCGGCGAGACGACGAAGCTCATCGCGTTCGAACGCACGCACAGTGTCGCGATCGACTTCGTCGACGGCACCGGGCCGCTCAAGTACGCCGTCACGCTCGGGCAGCGGTGGCCGTTCCACGCGACGGGAGGCGGCAAGCTCTACCTCGCGCAATTCGACGACGAGCGGCTGCGCGAGATGCTCGCCGAGGGGCCGCTCGAGCAGATCACGCCACAGACCGTCGTCGACGTCGACGCGCTCGTCGGCGAGGTCGCCGAGGTCCGGCGAAAGGGCTGGGCCGGCCAGCGCGAGGAGATTCACGCGGGGATCGCCGGCTTTGCGGCGCCCGTCGTCGATGCGGCCGGGAAGCTGCTCGCCGCGCTCGTGGTGATGGGGCCGACGGCGCGCGTGGACGAGCACGCGGACGGCATCCTCGCCGCGCTCCTGGCGGAGGCCCAGGCCCTGAGCGTCGACATCGGAGCCCTGGCGTCCGAGCCCGACGCCAAGGCCGTACTCGCGTGAGCGGCGCGACCACCACGGCAGAGGAGAGCGTCGACGCCCGACCGCGTCGCAGTCTCGGCGCGATCGCCGTGCGAGTACTGCTCCCCGCGCTGACGTTCGTCGTCCTCATCGGCCTCTGGTGGGTCGCCACGATCGTGTTCGGCTGGCCCTCGTACATCGTCCCCACGCCGCTCGAGGTGTGGCAGGAGATGAGCGACCAGCGGAGCATCCTCGCGAGCAACTTCAGGACGACCCTGTGGGAGGCGCTGCTCGGGTTCGGACTGGCGATTGCGATCGCAATCCCGTCCGCGGTCGCGATCGCCTATTCACGCACCCTCGAGCTGACGGTCTACCCCGCCCTGGTCGCGTTGAACGCGATCCCGAAGATCGCCATCGCACCGCTCCTCGTCATCTGGATGGGCTTCGGGGCCGGTCCGAAGATCGTCATGGTCGTCCTGATCTGCTTCTTCCCGATCGTGATCTCGACCGCCACCGGCCTCAAGGCGACTCCCGCGGAGATCGCCGAGCTCTCGCGCTCGCTGTCGACGTCGACGCTGCAGGACTTCCTGCGGTTCCGCTTCCCGTGGTCGCTCCCCTATGTCTTCGTCGGGCTCAAGGTCGCGATCGCGCTCGCGGTGATCGGAGCCGTCGTCGGGGAGTTCGTCGGTGCGACGAAGGGTCTCGGCTACGTCATCGTCGCGTCGGGCCAGAACGCGAACACGACGCTCGCGTTCGCCGCGATCGTGCTCCTCTCGCTGATGAGCATCGTCCTGTACTACGCGGTATCGCTCCTCGAGCGGGTGCTCGTCCCGTGGGCGGAGGAGACGTAGCCGCATGACGGCGATCAGCCTGAAGGACGTCTCCCACACCTTCGAGACGCGCGGGACGCGATTGCGGGCACTCGAGGGCATCGACCTCGAGATCGGCGAGAACGAGTTCGTCACGTTGGTCGGACGCTCCGGCTGCGGGAAGTCCACCCTGCTGCGCCTCATGGCAGGGCTTCTTCGGCCGACCGCGGGCGAGGTCGAGATCGGGGGGCAGGCGGTGGGGAGGCCGCGACGGGACGTGTCGCTGATGTTCCAGCGATCGGCGCTGCTCCCCTGGCGGACGGTGATCGAGAACGTGATGCTGCCGGTCGACATCCTGCGCCTCGACCGCCGCGCGCACCGCGCCCGCGCGGAGCAACTGCTCACGCTCACCGGGCTCGAGGGGTTCGAGGACCGGCGCCCCAACGAGCTCTCCGGCGGTATGCAACAGCGCGTGGCGCTCTGTCGCGCGCTCGTCCACGATCCGTCGGTCCTGCTGATGGACGAGCCGTTCGCAGCGCTCGACGCCCTCACCCGCGAGGAGCTCTCCCTCGAGCTGCAGAGAATCTGGGGCGAGGAGCGGAAGACGATCGTCTTCGTCACCCATTCGATTCAGGAGGCGACCCTGCTCGCCGACCGGATCGTCGTGATGAGCCCGCGCCCGGGCCGGATCGCGCGCATCCTGCCGGTCGCCGCCGGCCGCCCGCGCTCGCTCGGACTCACCGCGCACAGCCCCGAGCTCGACCGCGTCGGCGCCGAGCTCCACGAGCTCCTCTTCGCGCGCGAGCCCGAGCCGCAGCGAACCGCGTGAGCGAACCGCCGCGCGCCCAGTGCGATCGTCCGACACCGCGTGGAAGGTGTGCGTGACGCGCCTCGACGAACGGACGACGACCGCGAAAGGGTGCCTACGCGGCATCCCGAAACGGGTCGCGCACGCGCGCCGTTGTGGTGAATCCGACAGGCCTCGCGCGAGTCTCGGGGAGCTGACGCCCGCCCCTCCCTGCAAACTCCGTTCATCCAATTGAACGGAGGCGACGCCATGGCAAGGAAGACAGTCCGTGTCTCGGATATCTCCGGCCAGGAAATCCCCGACGGCAGGGGCGCGGTTGTTCGAATCACATTCGCCGACGCACGCCGTGGATCAAGGGAACTGGACGTAACCGATGCTGAGGCGGAGAAGCTTGGCGGTCGTCAGGTCGCCAGGCGGGGCAGGAAGCCTAAGGCCGCTTCCTGATCAGACGCTCCCCGTGCCCGACGACCTCGACTACGAATGGTTCGGCTGGCTGGTCGAGCACCCTGCCGAGTGGTCGCGCGACGATCTCGCCACCGCTGAGGCTCTCCTTGCATCACAGCGACTCGCGCTCGATGATCGTCATCCGAAAGATCGAGCAGGTCGCGAGAGTGCTCAGGCGGTCGTTGACGCGCTCGAGTCCGCGATTCAGCAGCATCGCGCAGCACACGGTTGAGGCGCATAGAGGTAACGGGCGGCACCTCTGACGCGGGCGCGACCGCGAAGGCGGCAGCGCTCACGCCGACGCGCTCTTCGCCCTGACCAGCGCGCTGACGGTCGCGTTCACGGGCGCCTGCAGGCCGACCTCGCGTGCGGCGGGCGGGATCGCGCCGTTGATGACGTCGATCTCGCTCGGGCGTCCTGCGAGCAGGTCGAGGAGCATCGAGGGCCGCGCGGGGCGGATCGCCTCGCCGAACGCGCGGGCGTAGGCGTCGGGCTCGTCGAAGGAGAGCGCGATGCCGCGCGCACGCGCGACGTCGTAGGCCTCGCGGGCGCAGCCCGACGCGACGCTCCAGGCATCCGCGTCGTCCAGCACCTCGCCGATCGTGAGCTCGAGGATCGCGCAGGTCGCGCTGAAGCAGACGTTGCAGACGAGCTTCTCCCAGACGAGCCGGTCGACGTCGTCGTAGGTCTCGACGCGGAAGCCGGCCCGTGACCAGACCTCGGCGACGTGCTCGATCCGCGGCGTCACGGGGCCGTGCCGCTCGCCGATCCGGACGAGCTCCCAGCCGTTGTGGTGCACGTGGCCGGGCGCGACGATCGACGCCCCGAACCCGCCGACGACGCCGATCGCGACGCGTTCCTCGCCCAGCACCGCCGCGACCCGGTCGGCGCTGCCGAGCCCGTTCTGGATCGGCAGCACCACCGTGTCCGGGCCGAGGAGCGGCTGCGCGGCGGCCGCCGCCTCCTGCACGTGCATCGCCTTCGTCGCGATCACGACGAGCTCGCACGGGCCTACCTCGGCGGGATCGGTCGTCGCGTCGACTCGCACGGTGCGGTTCCCGCTGGCGCCCTCGACGACGAGGCCGCGCGCCCTGATCGCCTCGACGTGCTCGGCCCACGAGTCCACCGCCCAGACCTCGTTGCCGCTGTCGCCGAGGAGACCGGCGTACACCGAGCCCATCGCGCCGGCCCCGACGACGGCGATCTTCACGACGGCAACGCTAACGGCCGACGGCGGGCGGAGCCGCCGTTGTCGCCATGCGCGTCACAGTCCGCCCGCGGTCGGACGACTCGCAGATACCTCGCGGGCCGACGGGATCTCCCTTCTCACGCGAAGGTCGGGCGCGGCTCGTTACCGCTCTGCAGGTCTGGGCGGCGGGCCGCGGCTCGGCCGGCCTCTCGGAGCTCCGCGCTGTGCTGCTCTAGAAGCACGTTGGGCGGCAGCGCGAAGGACTCAACTAGCGCGAGAGTCTGAGGAGGTTCAGAATCGTTTCCGGCGGGGTACCGCTCGCGCGTCAACCGACAGGGGAGGGAGATATGAAGCGGCTCGTTGTGCTTGTCGCGGTATGCGCTTTGTGCTTGGTTGCCGCGACGGCGGCTACGAGTGCGTCCCCCCTTCAGTGTCCGCTGCCGAGCGGCGAGGGGACACCGGAGGAGTTCGACGCCACGATTGTGGGTACGCCAGGTGACGACGTTATCCGTGGCACCGAAGGGCAGGACGTGATCGTGGGCCTCGGTGGCAATGATCGAATCTGGGGGCTCGGCGGTGATGACCTGATCTGTGGGGGGCTTGGTGACGACGTGATCGACGGTGGCGACGGCGGTGACTTCATCCTGGGTGACACCGGTGATTCGTTCCGGCTGGGCCAGGGTGGGGGCATGAATGTCCCCGGCGGAAACGACGTCATCATCGGTG